>Ga0209342_10000694_pt1 | contig 39246 bp, 43 predicted proteins | sample RifCSP16_2_FD_184023 | JGI IMG/M metagenome (GOLD analysis project Ga0209342, IMG submission 184023) | Soil microbial communities from Rifle, Colorado - Rifle CSP2_sed 16_2 (SPAdes) (version 2) | ecosystem: Environmental > Terrestrial > Deep subsurface > Rock core/Sediment | place: Rifle...
ATTTGCACGCGGCGGCCTTGCGGGGTGCGCGCCACCCACAGCACGTCGTCGGCCAGCGCACGCTGGCGGTCGACGCGGCGGGATTTTTCGGCGTCGGTGCGGTCGGTGGCGGCGCTAAGGGCTTCCCAGCCGCCGTCGGCAAATTGCTTGAGCAAATCCTCCATGCTCGGCTGCGCGCTCATGGCAGGCCCGGCAAGGTTTGCGCCGGCGATCCCGGTGCCGCGGCAGGCCCGGCATTCTTGACGCTTTGTTGGGCGGCGATAATCTTGCCGATCATGGTCTTGAGCACGGCGCGGTCCTGGTCGCTGCGGATGCGTTTTTCCGGCAGGCCGACGTCGCGCATGATGTCCATCAGCGTGCCCTCGACGTCGGCCAGCAGCGCGGTGATTTCCAGGCCGACCAGCGAATTCGAGATCGTCAGCGCTTCCACGTTGGTCTGCGCCGCGCGCGTGCGCCGCGCGCGCGCGATCGGCGACACGATCGAGCACTTCACCAGCAGTTGGTCGATGGTGAGGCTGGTCGGCAGAATTTTTTTCTGCTCTAGGATATCGAGCCGGCGCGCCACCGCGGCGCGCACGATTTCCAGCCCGAGCCGGCCGTCGACACCGGCCCAATCCATGTCGAGCCGGCGCATGCGCTCGATGATCTCGGTCGGCGAGCGCACCGCGCCGGCGATCGGCGGCAGCGTGTCGTCGAAGGTGGCCTGCTTGATCTGGTCGCGCTCGTCGTTGAGCACCACGCTGGAAATGTCGAAGTCGCCGGGGATCTCCAGCCGCGACACCGAGGCGCCGAGCGGGCCACCGGTCGAGGCTACTTTCCAGAATGCGCCGGGCGCAAAGCGCGCGGTATCGGGGTCGAACACGCCGTCGTCGCGCTGCATCCACAGGCCGAGCAGGGCGAAGGCGGCGGCCTTCAAGGCCAGCTCGCGCGACTTGTTGGCGGTTTTCTGGAACGGCAGCGCCAAATGGCCGACGCCGAAACCGTGCGGCAGGCCGGGCAGCACAAAAAACCGCGGCGTCAGCCAGGGCGTGGTGCGGGAATTTTCGTCAGCCGAAAACTTGTCCTCGCCCTTGACCAGCGCGCGGTGCTGCCAGCGCCGCGTTTTGTAGTCGCGCGCGGTGTATTGCGTGACCTCGATCTTTTGGTCCTGCTCGGCCTTGATCTTCTGTCTGAGCGCGTCCGAGAACTTGGCCTTGGGGAACAGCTCGGGCAGATATTCGGCGCAGTAATCCTTGCGCCACACCGTGCCTGCAATGCGGTTGTAGGGATCGGCTTCGAGCGCGATCTCGGCAGCCGGCACCGCCACGTCTTGCACGATGTCGTCGCCGTCGCTCGGGTTCGACAGCATGGCGCCCTGGCCGGAGAATAGATCGGCATACATTTCATGGCTGGCGGTGTGGAAAGTGCCGGTGGAAAACGTGGCGTCGACGATGCGGGTGATGTCGTCGAGCTGGACGGCGAGCGGTTTGCGGTCGGCTTCGTTCCGCACCATCGGCCCCGGTTCGAGCGCGAAAAACCGTTCGTCCGGCGGCGTCAGGTCGGCCTGCACGCGGCCGGCGAAGCGGAAATTCGCCTTCATGCCAGTGCCGTCGAAAATCTTGTCCATGTTGGGCGCGCCGCCGGCCTTGTCGGCGTTGCGCCGCATCGGCGACATGTGCTCGTGGATCTGATCGAGCGCGTTGCGGTATTGGTCGGCGGCGGCCCAGATACGATCGGCGCGCCGCTTGATGCGGGCGAAGTCGCTGCCGCCGCCGGCCGGCGCATCTGCCATCGGGTGACCCCTTTAACCGAGCGTGCTGGAGAGCTGGCGATCCGGATTGAGATAGGCCAGCAGACCGCGTTTTCCCCGCGCGCCGATCGTCAGATTGGCGCGCTGTTCGGCGATGTCCCGATCTGCTTGCAATTTGGAGTTTTGCTGGGTGGCGGCGGCGTTGGCGGCGGCGATTTCGGCGCGGTTATCCGCCGGCGCCACCTGCTGCTGCGTCGGCGGCGCCTTGGCGCCCAAAAGTCTTGCGACGGTTTCCATTTGTTTGTTCCCGTTCACTAGCCCACAGATCATGGCCTTGCACGGTCAGCCGGGGGACCAGCCCAACGAGCCGCGCCAGCTTGGCGGCACTCTCGCGTTCGCCGTCGAGATCGGCGATCACCACCCCACCGGCCGCCGTCAGCGCCGCGATGTAGCCGTGCGCCAGCCGCAGCACGCGGGCCATGTGGCGGGAAAGCCCGTCGCCCGCGATCAGCCACAGCACATAGACCGGCCGGCCGGCGGCGAGCGCGGCCAGCTCGGGCGGCGGCGCCTCGACCGGCCAGAAGCCGGCAATGCCGAGCGGCACGCCGTTTTCGCGCAGCGTGTAGCTGTAGCCGCGCGTGAGCTGGTTGAGGTCGGACACCAGCAGCCGCAGCACGCTGCCTGCGCGCGCGCCGCGCGTCAGCAGCGCCAGCACGTCGGCGCGGGTGGCTGGGCTGTCGAGGGAGATCATGCTTTTTCTTCGATCGCCAGCGCCAGCGGAAACGGCTCCGTGGACCACCGCCACGCCGGATGTTGCCATTGGAACCAGGAGCGGAACGGACGCACCTGACCTCCGGGCGCCACATTGATGGTAATCCGGCACAGAAAATCGTTTTGGGATGGCCCGACAAAGCCCTCGGGCCGCCGCCAACTCTCGCACTTCACCGCGCACGGGCGGAGTAAATTCTTTCCTAGTGCTGCCTCGACTTTGGTCATCAACACTCCGAGCACCGCCATCGTCGGCACCGGCCCAGGGACCGCAATCGATGCTGTGCTCCACTGCATCACGGAAACCGCGTCGCGCGTTTGCGGGTCCACCATTCGTCGCCTCCATCGGTTAAACCTTGAATACGTCGAAATCGCCGGGCTTGCCGGCCAGCGCCGGCAGCCGCCGCGCGGGCTGGCCACGCACCGCGTAGCTCGGCACCACCGCCTTGGCGCCGACGACGTTGAGGCGGCCGCGCGAATTCAGCACGTCGTATTGCATCGCATCGTGCGGGTCGGAATATTCGTTCTTGTCGACCTGCGGGTTGAGCGGCGCGTCGGCGTCGCCGCGCAGGCGGCGAAACCTGTAGTGCGAAATGAAGCCCTTGCGCAGCATCTTGCACTTGGCCGAAAGCTGGAACGCCGGCACGCGCTCGCCGTTCGGCAGCAGGATGTCGGGCGCGATCAAGAGCTGGCGCACCGCGTCCTGCCGCACGCCCGGCTCCTGGCTGGGCGCTAGTTGCACCGGCACGCCGAGCTTTTTCTGCAGCGTCTCGTACCAGGCCAACTCGCCGCCCTCGCGATCGGCGCCATAGGCGGCGGCCGGATCGGCGGTCGCCAGCGCCACCGGCAAATTGCGATAGTCGCGGTTGAGGTGGTCGCGCACGAAATCGCCGAACTGCGCCGCGCCCATGCGGCCGGGCACCAGCTCGTCGATGACGCGCCACTGGCCCGAGCTCATCCACTGCGAGATCGTGCAGGCGGGGTTAACCAGGTTCTGGTCGAAGCCGAGCCGCAGCGGGCAATCGGCGGGCGCGATGACGCGGTTGTTGCAGTGCTTGAGATCGTCGTATTCGGGATAGACCGCCTCGCCCGACCGGCTGGCGCCGAACTTGCCGTGCACCATGCGGTCGACCCACCATTTCGGGTTGGCCTCGGCCAGCCGCACGTAGTAATCGCGGCCGCCCTGAATGTTCTTGATGTTCTCGGCATCGGGCGACAGTCCGCCCGGCTGCTGGAACAGCACGTGGTGGGCGAGCGGCTCTTCGGCAAAATCGCTGTAGAAATAATTCTCGGTGTCCGGCGGGTTGGTGATCGCGTCGAGCACGCCGCGGATCTCGGTACCGGGCGGCAGCAGCTTTTTCGGCGGGTATTGCCCGATGCGCGACAGCAGATAGGTCTTGACGTGGCGGGCCTGCAGATCGGCCTCCTCCTGCAGCGCGTCGGAAAATTCGGTGCCGCGCGTCAGGTTTTCGATGGTGTCGCCCTGGATCGAGATGAAGCGCGCCGACAGCTTGAGCGGCGCCACCGGCGTGTCGAAGGTCAGCTCGTGCGTCGCCGGCCGGCCTTCCGAGCCCGACCACTTGCCCATGTTGGCGGCGAAAATCTCGTGCCACGCCTTGATGGTGGTGGCGTACAACGCGCCGTAGCTCTCGCGCACCACGATGAACGAATAGCGGATGATGCCGTCGGTGCAGACCGGGAAGCCGACGCCGCGGCGCAGCCGCTTGTACAGCGCCGACACCGTCTTGCCGCCGCGCACCGGGCCCATCAGCCCGTTCACCATGGCGTCGGAATTGATGAATGCGGCGGTCACCGGGCCGGGCGGCTGGAAGTTGCGGATGTCGATCATGCGACGATCTCCCCGCCCCCGAACCCATGATAGTGAGTTTTTGGTTTCCGGTTTCCGCCACACTCGCGCTGCGGCATTTCGTGTATGAGCACCCCCCGGGTGAGCAGGCGGTCATGCGTTTTCCGGGGGGCCTCGCCGCGCGCGGCGCCTGGCGCATGACGGGGGGTGGTCGGCGCGATGCTATGCGTCATGCGCGTGCCGCGCCTCGATCGACCGCCCGCCGAGGGGCAAGCCACTGATTTTCGATCAGCGGCCCAAGGCCGCAAAGACACAGCGTTATCAATCATTTGACGTTTCCTTGCGACTTCTCGCTTTGCGACTTATCGCCATCGACACTCGAAACAGCCTGATTTTGCTGCACTTCCGTGGCCAGCAGCTGCAGGTCGGAAACACCCCAACGCCGGCCGATCTCGGCCGCTTGGTCGGCGCTGATGCGGCCGAGGATCAGCATGCCGGCGCTGCGCTGATCGACCTCGACGGCGAGCGGCATGCGCTGGTGCAGGAAGGGCGCGAGCTCGGACCACAGATCCTTGAGCCGGTCGAAGGCCTCCAGCCGCGAGCACTGCAGCTCGGCCGCCAGCGAGGTCGGCGTGTGCATCGACCATTCCATGATCCGCTGCAGCGGCGAGACGCCGCGACCGAGCAGATATTCGCGGAATTCCTTGGTGCCGAGGTTCTGCGCGCCGGCCGGCCGGCCAGGCCCGTTGCGCGCGCGCAGCGCCAGCTGTAGGTGCGTCGCTCGATCGCCGTTGAACCGCGTCGGTGCCGGAAATAATTCCAGCGCCTCCCCGTGTGTGGCCCCCACCACGCCCTTATGCTCGTCCGCCGCCGCCGCGACCGCGTCGCGCACCACACCGCGCTTGCCCTCGTCGGCGCTCATGCCGCGCCCCCTGGCCATTTCCCGGCATATTTAATTCGGTTTTTGCCACCGTTGCGGGCCAAGCTGTTGATCGACCGAGCGTATTCCGCCCCCGCAACGGTGCCAGTTTCACCGTTGCGCTCCCCGTTGCTGGCTAAGCCACTGAAATGCTTATTATTATGTCTCTCTGCAACGATGCAACGGGATATATAGATGTGCCTCATACGCGCGCCCGCGCGCGTGTGCGACCCATGGCGTTGCAGTGTTGCAGCGTTGCGTAGGATGATTTTCATTTGAACCTCAAAGACTTGAGCCGCAACGGTGGTGCAACGATCGACCTCGACACCGTTGCACCCCCGAACCCATCGGCTGCGCGAACAAAACCGCGCGAGGTTCTTAATTGCACCCTATGGGTGCGGGTGGAGACGGGGGACCGGCGAACGAAGCCAAGCGTGATGGTGGCGTGCGATATGCAGCGCATTCGGATCAATCCGTGATCGTTTGAGGAACGGAAGGGGAAGCGGCGCGCGCCTGGTCGGCGCGCCACTGAGCGATGGTCCCTTTGGAAATGCCATATGGAGCGCCGTTCCAATTGCTCCAGCGCCCGCTGCCGCCAGCGACTGAAAAATACTCAGTGCCGATCCTCTTGCCCGCGTGCGAGCACTGCGGTGACATCATAAAAAACGAAAGTTCGAATAGCCGGTGGCGGAAAACCTTGAGGCCGAACATCGTGCCGCAGAGCTGCGCCGCGTTCTCAAGCGGCGCGCCCACGACATTTTCGATCGCGTAGTGAGTGCCGCTGGACTTCAGCAGCGACCGTGTAGGCTCGATCAGGTCTGGATAGACCTTGCCAGCAGCGCGGTGACCGCGCGAGGCAACCGAATAGGCCTGGCATGGCGGACTGGCCCAGATGAAATCGAATTCGCGCAGATCAAACGGTGGCCGCAATGCGTCAGCCTGCACGAATTTGAACGGATAGCGCGGCTGCGGCTCAATATCGACGCCGACCACATCGAAGCCGGCTTTATGAAGGCCCATGCTTGCCCCCCCCCGCGCCACAAAATAGATCGAGAGCGCGCGGCTTCACTTCCCCGCCTCCTTCGCGCGCCCGCTGCCGGCTTCGCCGGCGCGTGGCGCTATGGCGTCGATCAGGTCGGGCGCCTTCTCGCAAATCTCCTCGAGCGAAATAAACGTCGCCTTGCTCGGCACGCCGTTGATGCGGCACTGGCCGAGGTCCCACAACCCGCCACCCTCGGCGCTCCAGCGCTTGCCCTGGCGCAGCGCGCCGGCCCACACGCCGGCCGCCGCCTCACCGCCCCACTTGGTGTGCGCGAACAGCCGCGCCACCAGCGGGTTCTGATTGGGAATAACCAGCCAGGTCGGCTCACCGCGCACGCGCGGCTTGGCCAGCGCCAAGCCGGCCTGGCGCAGCAGCCGGTTGGCGTCGTCGAAGCCGAAATGCGCTTCGTCCGGCCCCTTGGTGTCGGTCCAATAATCGTGCACCACCTGCCCGGGCACCGTGCGCACGCCGTTGCGCCAGGCTTCCACCGGCACCGACAGCAGCAGATCGAGGCAAGCGCGCCAGTTCTCGCGCGCGTCCTCCAGCTCGGGCAGTTTCGACGGCGCCAGGTGCTCGGCCCACAGCGCGTCCTCGGCCAGCGGGAATTCCAGCTCCGCCATGTCGTCGCCGACGATCAGCTCCGCCATCGCCAGCAGCGTGCCGTAAGTGTCCTTGCCGCGCTGGTCGTGGCCGATGGCGCCCAGCCGCGCGTGCCACTCGTCGAGAATGGCGTCGAAGCGATGGAAGTTTTCCGCCAGCGTGCGCAGCAGCCGCCGGCCGGTGAGGCCGAGCCCTTGCGCGTCGAACGCCGGCGAGGAGGCCGTGTCCGGCAGCTTTTCGAGTTGCAGCAGGCACAGCCGCGACAAGTCTTGCGGCTCCAGCGCCGGGCGGTTGATCGACGAAAAGAAAAACGCCGAGCGGGCTTGGAATTCAACGCCACTGTGCTCGGCACCGCCGCGCAGCATCACCGCGCCGGAGGCCGCCAGCCGCGCCAGCTTGATGATGGCTTTTTGCTTGCGCGGGTCGGCCTCGCTTTCCAGCTCGTCGACCGCGACTGGCAGCGTGTCGTGGCCGATGTGCTGGTAGATGCCGGCGGCCGAGGTGTCGGCCGCGTGCACCAGGCCGTCGCCCAATGTCAGCCGGAACATTTTCTGCAGCGTCGATTTGCCGGTCGCCTTGTCGCCGGTAATGAAGGTGGTCGGCCGCCAGCCGAGCGCGCCGCCGATCATGGCGACGCCGAAATCGCCCAGCATCAGCCACGGGTCGACCGCCGGCCGCAGCCAGTTCCACGAGCGCAGCAGCGGCACCAGCGCGCGCGCCGGTCTTTCTTCGGCAAGAATTGCCTCGGGCTTATCGTGCCTGTCCGCTGAAATGCCAAACGGCGTCGGCACCGGCGGCCGCGTCGGATAGACGTGCCGCCCAAGCTCGCCGAGCGCGCGCGCGATCACGATGCCCTTGTTGGCCTGGTAGAGCGCGTCGCCGCAATGCAGGATCAGTTCGCCGTCCATGCCGAGGTGCGCGCCGCGGCCGCGGATGCGCTCGACCGCCGACCACGGTCCCTTTTTGGCGCAGGCGCCAAACAGCGCGTCAAGCGCGTCGTCGGCCGCCATGCCGGTGACCTTCTTGTCGCGCTCGTTCCATTTCGGCCAGGCGAACGAGGCAAAGTCCGGCCGGCCCATGAACAGCGACTGCACGGCTTTCTTGCCGGCCGAGTTGTAGGGAATGCCGCGCAGCTGGCCGATGGTGTCGAGAAAAAAATAGACGTCGTTGTCGACCCCGAGCGGCACCACCGGGCAACCTTTCGGCAGCCCGAACAGGTCGGGATGCCAGTGGCCGGGCATTTCCTCCACGCCGTCGATGGTGCGCGGCTTGCCGGGCGCGGGATCGCTGCCGTCGCGGAAGGCACCCGACACCAGCGGCACCGCCATTTCGAGCGCCGCGATCACCCCGGCCGTGTTCGGTTTTTTTGCCAATGTCGGAACCTTGCAGACAAACCGAGAGCGCGGCGCGAAGCGGGATGCTGCGCGCTAGCACGTTGATGGAGTTGAAACGCGCGGAATTTAACGCAGACGCTACACGCGACCGACTTAGATCAATCCCTCTTTTTTCGCCCAGCGCTCGGGAACGCGCAGCGTGACGATGTTTTTGCCGGCCAGCTCGGAGCCTATGATCTTGGACAACGGCACGTAATGGACCCGGACGCCGCTATCGAAGCGCAGCGCGCCGTTGAGCCGCTCGACGATGCGGCCGGCGATCTCGACCTCGCGCGCGTCGAGCGCGCCGAAGTCTCGGTCGGCCTCGTGATCCTCGTCGAGAAAGCCCCGGCTCATTTGACCCTCTTGAGAAACTTGCCGCCGGCGCCGCGCCGCTGACCGGTTTTCGGCTCGGGCGGCGGCAGAATATGGCTGAGATCGGACGGCCCGATCGGCGGCGCGCCGAAAAAGCTTTGCGCAGTGATGGTCGGCGCCGGGGCGGCTTCAGTGAGCGCTGTGATGATGTCATCATCGAACTTCTGGAAAAACTTTTCTTCCCGCTCCTTGGTTTCCGCATCCGGCAGCGGTCCGCGCCGCGCCGCCTTGCGCGCGCGCAGCCGCTCGATCGCCCGGCCCAACAGGTTGGGCTGATCCGCTTGGCGCGCCGCTGCCGCCGCGCGCACCGCGTCCTGCACCTGCTTTTCGCTGCGCTCGGCCATCGGCAGCAGCGCCAAATAGACGCGGGCAAACACCTCGAAGGCGAATTGCTCGTCGTCGTTGAGATCGTCGAACGAGCGGATGTCGTGCAGCTTCGCCAGCTTGGCCCAATTGAACAACACCTCGCCATCGAGCACGCGGTCGGCGTTGAGAAAAGCGCCGCAGGCAATGGCGTCGATAACATTCATAGCTACCGCTTCGCCGCCAAAACCGAACAGCGCCGCCGCCGCCGAACGGTTCGCGGCCGCGGCCGCGCAACGCGCCACATCCTCGCGCGTGAATTCTCCGATCCCACTCATGCCGCTTTCCCTCCCTGTAGTAGATCGTTGGCGTCCTTGCCCTCGGGCGAGCGCGCCAGCCGCACGCGCTTGTTCTGATAGCTCAGCGCGTCGATGCCGCGCTTGAGCTGTGCCTCGGCCTCGGGCTTGCTCCAGTCGTTGTCGGCAAACACCGTGACGTCGTGCGCGCAGGCCGGCAGCCGCACCTGGGCCAGATTGCCGAGCGAGCCGACCGCCCACACGCGGCAATCCGGCGCCGACAGCGCCACCGACAGCGCGTCCTCGATGCCTTCGCACAGCACCAGCGTGTCGGCGATGCCGGCTTCGTTGGCCGCGCGCACCGGCAGTTCCGACTGCCCGCGCCAGATGGCGATCACCGCGCCCTGCGCGCGGCCGAACATCTTGCGCGCCGGCGTCACCGGCGCCTTGCCGCCGCCGTCGGCCGCCAGATAGGTGCGGTGCACGGCGACGATGCCGCCCATTTCCGTTTGCATGGCGGCGACGATCGCCGGGAATGTCTGGCCGGGCGCGTACCAGCAGTTCGGATGAAAGCGCAGCGCATTGAGCGCGCCGGCAAAGCGCGCCAGCTCGATCTGCCGGCTCTCGAAATAGCGCCGCGGGATCGGATATTCGGTGATGCCGGGGTATGCCTCCAGCCACATGGCGCGCGCCTGGCGCACGCGTTTGGCGCCCTCTTGCACTTGCCGCGTTGCCGCCGGGCGCGGCCATGCCGCTTGCACGCTGGCGCCGCCCGCCGCCATGCCGAGCCAGCGCTTGGCCCATTCCAGCGACGCCCGTTTGTCGATCCGCTGGCAGTAGCCGATCAGGTCGATGATGTCGCCTTTATCGCCGGTCGCATAATCCTTGTAGGCGCCGGCGGCCTCGCCGCGCAGCCAGATCACGAACGAGCCGGGGCGGCGGTCGGCGCGGGTCGGGTTGAGCGGCGTGTAGATGCCGTTCTTCTCGGCGCCGCCGGGCGCAAGCTGGCGCGCCAGCTCGCCGGCGCGCGCCTGTAAGCCGGCTTTGATCTCGGCGATAGAGGGGCCGGCGGTCATCCGTCGCAACCCTTCCTTGCTAAGGCGTATTCGATCGCGCTCAGCTGCGTCTCGAAGATCGGATCGTCGCGGCGCGCCTCAACGTCCCGGATGACGCGCCGCAGGCCGCGCCGGTCGACGCCGCGCGCGGCGGCCAAATTGCGCACCGGCACCCGGAACAGCGTCACCGTCAGATAGCTGGCGATGGCGCGGGCGCGGCCGGCGGCGAACGCCGCGTTGCCGCGGCGGGCTTTCTTGACGGTCAGCCCGAGCGCATAGGCCGCTGCCGCCAGCGCGGCCTCATACGCCGAATGCGCGCACAGCTGACCCGCCAACGAGATCCAGGCCGCGCGGCGGTTGAGGCCGCTCATGGCCGGAAATGCGATATCGGAAATCGGGGCTAACGCCTTGAGCGCGCTGGCTAACAGCCTAGAGTTACTCAAGGTGCTTCGCGTCTCCGGTTCGCACATCGCGCGCTTGATGGCGGCGCACCGGCGGGCGCGTTTTTTCGGGTGGGCCCAGGATTTTTTTGCCGCCTGGCAGCGCCACGCGCGATGGACGCCGGCCCAGCCCTTGCGCGCTGCCACCGACATGTCGGCGGCAGCCATGCCGCGCCGGGTCATTTCGCCGTGGTCGGGCCGCGCCAGCATCATCGCTTCGCCCCCGCCACGGCGGTGGCCGCCGCCGCGATCATCATGTTGACGGTTTGCTCGGAAAACGCCGCCGCGGCGCGGCCGACGATGTGCGCCGGATTGTTGGTTTTCACCGCCACCAGTTCGATCAGCACGAAGCCGAAGATCGAGCCGAGCGCGATGGCCGCGTCGTTCGGCTGCGTGCCGAGCGCGATTTCGTCCGCCATCGCCTGCCGCAGATGGCCGAGCAGGCCGAGCTGCAGCCGGGCATAGGCGCCGGTCGATCCCTTGACCTTGGCGTTGTTCTCGATCGCCGCGCGCAACTCGGGCGTGAAGAAATCGTCGGCTTTCATGCTTTGCGCCTTTCCGGAAAATCGTGATTGCTGGTCGCCGGCGCCACCGTCAGAGCGCGCGCCAGGTCGGTCCGCACAAAACCGAGGAACGCGGCGCTCAACGCCGCCCATTTCACTTCGCGATTAAGTTCGCCGAGCGGGCCGCCGTATTCGTCCAGGTGCATCAGGCACTGCGCCAGCAACAAAGCGGTTTCATCGAAGCCGACGTCCGGCAGCGGCGGTCGCCCCCACAACGTCACCAGCTCGCCGTACACCTGACCGAGTTCGACGCTGCGCGATCGATCGCCGCGCAAGCGCCCGACGCGCGTCTCGCCCAGTATCGCATCGGCGATGCCGATCAACCGCGACAGCATTTCCGGCGTGCGCGGGTGCATCGGCATCAGTCCTTGGCGTAATGGTGCACGATCATCACACACGCGTTCTCTTGCACGGCGCAGGTCTGCGCCCGCAGCAGGCGGCTGGGATTGCGCGTCTGCCATGCGGCGATCACGCGCGCGATTTCGTTCTGAATTTTCGGCGGCCATGTCTCAAAGCGCAGGCCGGCCTTTTCGTGCTCACACAGGCCGACAACAATCTCCAGCATGTCGCAACCGGAAAGATCGAGCGCCGCCGATGCGGCTAGTGCCGGCAGCGCGCCTTCCAGCGCGCGCGCTGTGACCGGACGGACACCCGCTGCCGGCTGCGGCGCGGGACACTTTGGTGTGGCACGGTCGTCGGTCATGTGCGGACCGCTTCGCGGTAGTGTTTAGGCGCGATGCCGTAGCTGGCCGCGATCGCGGCGGCCGGCGTGTCGCCGCGCATGGCGCCGAGGTGGAATTTGCGGCGCGTGCCGTCCGGCTCCAGCGAGCCGTTGATGACTTCGATGATGCGGATCGGTTGTTCGGCGACGTGGACCTCGAGCAGTCGGCGCGGGAAGCCGTGCAGATCGTCTTGCGCGATCAGCTTGGCGGCGCGCTGCTCAAGATAAAGCTCGAAGCCGGTGCGCGGACCGTATTTGCGCTCCAGCAGCACACGCCGCAGTTCGGCGTTGGGTTGTTGTTCGACGATCGCTGGTTCGAAATCTTTGCGCTCGATGATGTCGCCCGGCACGCGCAGGCCGTGCCATGCGTGAATACCCCAGCCGTCGCGGAAGCGCACTGCCATCCCCGTCTCGCAATGGAGGCGGTGCTGGCCGTCGCAATGAATTTCCGCCGGACGATCAGAGACGAAGGCCAGCGACTTGTATGCATAGAGCCAGCCGCAGGTGAGCGCGTAGGACTTGTAAGCGTCGAAATGCTCCTTGGTGCGTGGACCGTATTTCACACCGATCCGTTCGCTAAATTCATAGAAAGAGAGCCAGTATGCGTCGGCGGCGCCGACAAAATATGTTGACTGGAAGAGCTGATCCCTGAGCTGATCCCCGAGCTGATCCCCGAGCTGACCCCCGAGCTGATCCCTGAGCTGACCCCCGAGCTGATTCCAGAGCTGACCCCTGAGCTGACCCCTGAGCTGACCCCCGAGCTGATCCCAGAGCTGACCCCTGAGCTGATCCCCGAGCTGACCCCTGAGCTGATCCCTGAGCTGACCCCCGAGCTGATCCCAGAGCTGATCCCCGAGCTTTTTCTCCAACACTTGACGTTGATTGTTCGAGAGTCCGGGCTTGATCAATTTGTTGCAGATAGCGCGCGCCAACAGACACGCCATCGGCGACGACAACACGATCACGGCCTGCAAATCTTTGTCGGTATCGGCGGCGTTGTAGAGCCCGCGCACCGCGCGGCGCGCGGCCTCGGCTTCGATCGGCGCCGTTGCAAGACCGATCGCACGCCAGTCCTCGCGAAACTGCGGCAACACGGCCTCTTGCTCAGGTGTCAGCTTGTCGATTTTCTTTATGGTGACCTCCATGCTTCCGGGTTTCGGGTTTTGCTCAGTCGGCGACGATGCGTTCCTCGGCGCCGGCGCTTTCGACCTGGCGGCCGACGAGATAATTGCCGGGCGGCAGCCGGATGGCATCGTGCTCTTCGTGACTGACGATTATGGGACCGCCTTCGACGACAAGGCACGCCACAGCCAAATCCTCGCGGGTGATCAGACCGTGCTGCCGCATCGCGCCGACGGCGCGCGGATCGCGATACATGCGCGCCGTGGCGGCCGTGATTTTCTTGGCGCCAAACGCCTTGCGCAGGCTGGTGTCGCGGACGTTCAACACCGGATCGCCGATGACGCGATTGTCGGGCCGGAAGTTTTTTTGCCGCAGGTCGATGGCGTGGTGGTGACCGCTGACCTCGCCTTCTTGCAGGATCAGCCGGCCGTCGATCGGCTTGATCTCCTCGACGGTTGAGATCGAAATCCCTTTCGGGATCGGGATGATCGACACGTCGCCTTGAAATGCCTGGCCCTGCGCGGGGTCGAAATCACGGATGTTCATGCGGCACCTGTTGGTTGGGGTGTGAAGGTCGCGCTGCTGGCGCAGCGCGGCGGGTGTGAAGAAACGGCTGGGCGCGTCGCCATCCGGCGAGCGTGAGGCTGAAATACAGGCCGATGGCTTGCGGCTCGTCGTGCGGATAGCAACGGGTCCAGATCGCCACCAATTGCATGCGCCACAGACCAGTCACGTGCGCGCGGCGGCGCGCGGTCAGTGTCACCGGCACGCCGGGCCCGGTGGCGAGCGCAAGCCACCGCAGCAGGCCGATTTCTGGCTGCGTTAAGAGACGAAACTCCACGGACATGACCGATGCCCACTCCACCCCCTCGTGTTGCTGATGATGTGCGCGGGCTCATAGCCGATGCTCCCGCCGCTCCGCCGACAGCGTGCGCGGGAAACCTTTGCGGTAGTGATAGAAGCGGCCTTCGTTGCGGATGCCGGGCGCGCTGATGTGGATATGGCCGATGCGCGGCCCGTCGAGCGACAGCCCATGGCGCCAGTCCTTGAGCGCGGAATAGGCGCAGGCGTAATTCCTCGGCTTGAAATCGGCGGCCTGACAGTCCGCGTGCAGCGACACCTGCCCGGTCGGAATGCGCGCGCCCGGCCGCTCCGTCGACAGCATCGCCAGCGGCCCGCAGGAGGCGGTCACTTGCGCCAGCGCGGCGCGAATAGACCAAGGCAGGCAACGCGGGTCCTTGCTGGCGCGCGCCCGGTTGCCGTTGGCATCAAGCGGCGCCCGCACCGCCCGGGAGGATTGCATACGGGCGCCGCTCTTTGTTCGCGTTCCGAGCCGTGTTACTCGGCCGGCCGGCCGCGAAGGTGAAGTCTGCTGGTTCTCTAGCCAGGGATAGCGATGGTCGGCTTCTTGCGCGCCGGCGGTCCGCAGCAGCCCGGGCGCCAGCGATATCCATGCCGCGATCAAGGCCGCCACCAGCGCCCCGATCAGCGCGCGCAGCGCCGCCCGGTTGGCTTCGCGCGCGTCGAAGTGTTGCGGCAGGTGAAAGCTCATTCGGCGGCCTCCCGTTGCGGGGCTTGTTGCGGGCAGAGCGCGACGGTCGCCAGTTCCAGCGCCCGTTGCGGGTAGAGCGCGACCAGATGGCCGAGCAGCCGCAACTCTTCGTTTTCGAGCTGCTTGAACAGCCGCGCCGCGGTCGACACCTTCACATCGGCACCCGGCTTGGCGCCGCGATAGGCCGTCGAAGGGTGCAGTCCGGCCATGTGCGCCAGCGTTTTCAGACAAAGACCACTCGCCTTTGCCCGCTGTTCGATCTGGCCTATTGAGACGGAATATTGCATACTTGCAATCGAAAGACTGATTTGCGCGCCGATTGCAAGTGAAATGTTTCAAGCTGATGTGCTTAAGCACAAGTTACATACTAGCGGACGCATTAACGCGACCGAGAGAACGCAATTGCCCCAAGGAGATCACGCCACCGCCCGGTTGCATCGCGACTGGCTGCGCCGCGTGTCCGAAAGCACCGGCTTGCCGCCGACCACACTGGCCAAGAAGATCAAGATCTCGCCATCGACATTGACGCGCCCACTGGCCGAGGGAGACGAGGGCACCTCGACGCTGCACGCCGCCACCATCGATAAGATCGTGGCCTTCACTGGTATTGCGCCACCGGCTGCCGCTGCGCCTCTAGGAAGGCCACTGAGAGGTTTTCGCGAGGACGCGAGCCCCTTTACCTTCGACAAAGCCGATCCGCTTACCAGCGCGGTCAAGGCTTTGATTGCGGGTAGGAATGGCATCGACCCTTGGACGATCAAGAGCCGGGCGTTGGAACTCGCCGGCTATCTGCCCGGCGATATCGTGCTGGTCGATCTCAACGCCACGCCGCGCCCGGGGGACGCGGTCTGCGCGCAGGTCTATGACTGGCCGAAAATGAAGGCCGACACTGTGATGCGCATGTTCCAGCGCGCCGCGCCGGTCGATGTGCTGCTCGGCCGCTCGCTCGATCCTGCCTTCGATCAGCCGTTAGTGATCGACGGCGAGCGCGTGCTGGTCAAAGGCGTGCTGCTGCCGCATCGGTTGCGCCAGCAGGCCGCGGCTTAGCGTCCCAACAGGCCGGGCGGCAAGCCGGGCGTCCGCGCAATCAATACCTCAATTGGAAATCGATTGGTAAGCTCGGCGCTGACGAGACCAACGATTGAAACCGCTGGCGAATTCTCGACCCTCACCGGCATAATGCCCTCTAGTCTGAGCGGCTCGGCTTGCGCCGTATAAACTGGTGACGATGCTGAATTGACGACGCGAACTCGCAACGGTTCGGAACCCGACCGAAATTCAACAGTCTGGATACTGGGAGACTGCGGTGGCGGCGCGGCGGTTAGCCGCTCGCTTAACAGGCCGGCCAGAAGTAGTGCGTTCATTGTCAGTAAAATTCGCGAATAAAGATCGGTCATAAGGCACCCTCCCATTTCCGTTGCCTGGCATGGTGTCACGGCTAATGCTTTAGTTTCACGTGAAACTTTGCGTATTGTTAAGTGTTTTTATGCACTCGATAATTGCGTAAGCGCAATCTATCTGCTATACTTCCCCGCGCCGCCGTCCCCTGGCGGCCTTAAGGAGCCTCCAGCGTGGCGCCAGCGCGGTTCACCCCCCTGATTTCCTCCCCGGCCGCGCTGGCGCGGGCGCCCTATGGCACCGGCGCCATCGCCCACAAGCTCGGCAAATCGTCCGATTGGTTCTATCGCCACCGCGCCCAGCTGCAGGCCGAGCACGCCATGCCGGCGCCGTTGCCCGGCCCCGGCCATCCGCGCTGGCGGCGCGACCTGATCGACGCCTGGCTCGCCGGCTATCTGCCGCAAGTCCCGGCCAACGATGCCACGGTGCAGCCCGAACCGGACTGGCGCATCCGGCTTGCCGTTGCCTACCGCCGCGCGCCATGATGGCCTGATCCCTCCGGAGCGAATGCCATGGCCCGCCGCCGCAAACGCCGCAATCCCTATCCCAACGTCTCGCTGCGCGCGCGGCCGGACGGTTCGATCCGCCCGCGCTACAATCCCGGCCCGCTGGCGCGCCGCCGCGGCGAGCAGGGCCGCGACCTCAAGCATCCCGACGGCGCCTGGTTCACGCTCGAGGACGTCGCCGCCTGGTGCCGGACCATTATCCCGGCGTCGGCAATATGGTCTGCGCGCGAGCCGCAGACGAGCGATCATAGCGTCGCCACGCTGCTGCGCGACTGGCTCGCCTCCGATGATGTCAAGGGTCTCGCCACCGCCACCCGGCACGGCTACGCGCAATGCGTCGATGCCGTGCTGTGGCAACCGCGCCGCACGAAAGACGATCGCCGCCAGCGCGAGGAATTCTCGCGCGCTCCGGTCGGCGCGCTCGACGCCGCCGAGGTCAAGGATTTCTACCTCTACCTGAAAACCGCGCGCGGCTGGCACGCCGCGCTCGCCTGCATCGCGGTCGTGCGCGCCGCTTGCTCTTGGGCGCGCACCGATACGCGCTGGCGGCTCAAGCATAATCCGGCCGAGAAACTGCGCCTGGCGCGCCCGCCCGGCCGCATCGTGATCTACACCGACGCCGAGATCCGCGCCCGCGTCGAGGCCGCCGATCGCGCCGGGCTGTATTCGGTCGGCGACAGCATTTTCCTCGGACTGTTCACCGGTCAGCGCCAGGGCGACCGGCTTGCGCTGGTCGATCTCGGCCTTGTCGATGGCCGCCGCCAGCTGCGCCAGTCGAAGACCGGCGTTGTTATCGCCGTTCCCGAAACGCCGCAGCTGCGCGCGCGGCTGGCGGCGGCGAAGGCCCGCGTCGCGGCGCTCAAGCTGGCGAAGGGCACGCGCCCCGACGAGATCGTTGTCTATGAGGGCACCGGCTTGTCCTACAACGAGCACACCTACCGGCATAAATTCGCCGATGTCCGCACCGTTGCCGATCCGTCATGCACCAAGCGCGACCAGGATTTGCGCGACACCGCCGTCACCTGGCTGGCGCGCGCCGGCTGCACGCTGCCGGAGATCGCCGCCATCACCGGCCATAGCCCACGCTCGATCCACGATATCTTGAAGCACTATCTGGCGCTCACCCCCGAGCTGGCCGACAGCGGTATCGCCAAGCTGGTGAGCTGGATGGAAAAAGAGGGCATGGTGATATGAACGAACCTCCCATGCGATACGTCTCATGGCGCCGTGGCAAGCCGCGGTTCAGCCCGGGGCCGCGTCTACGGCTGTTGGGCTTCAAAGGCGAGGATCTGCGGCATCCCGACGGCACGTGGTTCAGCGAGCGCGAGGCCAGATGGTTTGTGGCAGAGCGCCTTGCCAAGGTCGCGGAAGTTCGTAAGGCCTGGCCAGCATCGCACGTCATCAACATGCCGGCCGCCAAGGCGCGTGGCGCCTCGGGCTTCGTCTATTTTCTGCGCAGCGGTGACATGGTGAAGATCGGCTTCTCGACACAGCCGGCCGCGCGCGTCGCCAGCCTCGCCACAGCCATGCCCGAAGCCGTCGACGCCTTCGTCGCCGTGCCCGGAACTGTCGCCGACGAACGCCGGGTGCACCGTCTGCTCAAGCGCGATCATCGCCGTGGCGAATGGTTTGCTTTCACCACCGATGTGCTCGCCTTCATTCAGCGCGCCATCGCGCGCGGCTCGATCGACGATCACGAGACGGCGGCTAAATTTACGACTTCGCCGGAACAAGTCGCAAACGGAAGTCGCACATGCGACCCTGTTGCGACCGTCAAGTGATTGATCTTGCTGGTGGGCGCACCAGGGCTCGAACCTGGGACCCGCTGATTAAGAGTGTTCGGCCGCGCCTTTGCGGTCAAAGACTTAGGGTCGTAAATTGCGGCGATTTATGGCGAAATACGGGGAAAGTCGCACGCAATCGGCGGCCCGCGGCCGCGCGCGCTACTTCACGGACAGCAGCACTTTCCACACTTCGTTGATGATGGCGCCGGCAAAGCCGGCGACGCTGACCGCCGTGGCCAACAAAAACTTCTTAAACCGCGCCGCGCCGCGCCATTCCGCTCGCGTCTCGCGCCAATCGTCGACCAGCGGTTTGATTTCGGAAACCGTCGCCGTTAGCCCACGCACCGAAGCAGATAGCGCCTCGATCACGAGCCGCAAATCGCGCCGGTGCTGGGCGGCTCCTTCGCGCTCGCGCTGAAATTCGTCGACCATGTTGCCGACGCGTTCTTCCAAGGCGGCGCTGGCGGCGATCAGGCCGGAGATCTCCGAATTGTCTGCTTCCGGTTGTGGCAACTTGCGCCTGCGCCGGTGGGCGCGCGCCACGGTTATTTCCTGCCCAAGCTGCGCGCAATGATCATCGTCGGAACGCTTTCGCCGCGATCACCAGCGCCGCCGACGGCGGGCCGACATAGAAAAGCGCTCGCAAAATCTCATGCTCGGTTTGCTCGAACAGCCCTGGTAATCGCGCGATGCCCCACGAACCGACAACATGCTCGCGCCATTCCAGCCAAGGCAACACATACAGCCTCATCGTCGGGACAAGATGCCAGCTCGTACTGTCGCCGACGATCATCACAACATGAAACGCAAATGCCATGGCAATGAAGAACGCAGCAAGCCCGAACGGACCCCAGGCACCTTGGCTTTTCTGCACGTCGGCGCGCTGCGCCCCGGCGGCGGTGTGAGCCGATGCCGTTGTCTCGGCGAGTTGCGCGCCGCTTTCGTTTTCGCTTTTCTGCCGGGCCGTGTTGCTGGTGTGAATGTCGGTGATGGTCTTGCCGACCGTGCCCAGGATGGCATTCAGCCCGCCGGTAAAGAGCGAAGCGAGGAAACCCCACATCACACAACCTCGTCCGCCGTGTCGTCTTGGCTGAGATGCCGCACCACTTTTTGCACGTCGATGCGGCCCTTGTAGACAAGGAGCGCTCCGACCGCGATCAGCACAGCCAGCGCGACCCACACCTGCCATGGCACTCCGGCCAAGGCGGCCATGACGGTGGCGCCGGCGCCGGACAGCCATTGCATGGTGTTGCCCCACATCGTTTTTGATTTGGCGAGGGGCAACACCATGAGATCCCCGTCCTCCGCTTTCGGCGAGGGCGTTGGAATGTTGTCGTCGGCCGGCGGCGCCGCTCGCTGTTTTGGCGCCGGCGCGCTGAATTTTGCCGTCCGATCCAATTCCATAATCAGCTTGAGAACGGCCATGCCGCCGATCTGCGGGTCCATGACCTTCGAATCGTAGACGCCATCGCGAACGAACTTGCCGGGCTTCTGGATATTGGTGCCGCCCCACAGATACGGCGAGGGGATGTTGCGTGACGGCGAGCGGTAGCCGAAGCCGTTGAACGCTTCCATCGCATAGGCGACGCGCGCCGCGTTCCATGTTTTGACCTGATCGAGGCGGTCAATCGCCAGGGCGTCCTCGGCGCCATCCTCGAACGACTTCCACGGTCCGCGCCCCTTCGGGACGATTGTGGTCACGCGGTTGAGCGGCTGGCCGTTGCCCAAGTAGGTGTTGAAATTGCCGCTGCTCTCCCGCATGTGCAGGCAGCCGACGACGAACCACGGCACGCCGGTTCGCCGCTCGACTTCCAGATACCGCGCTTTGCTGGCAATCACCTTGCGAGCCTGAGCGGCGGCGGCTTGGGTCTTGAGCACGGTCATTTGCGCCCACAGCCGCTCATATTCGGGCCGCAGTCGTTCGAGGGAATATTGCGCCATGTCACTTCATCCTTGCGATAAGTCGCTGCACCACGCTCATGGCATCGGCCAAGTCCGATTTGATGCCGGCAATGCCGCGGTGATCGAGCCACCAGCCGATGCCGAGGCCGGCGGCGAGAAGCCATCCGATGATTGCGAATGCGGTCATGGCGTGATCTCCGCAAACGCCACGTCGATTTCGGCGGTGGTCGTGATCGTTAAGCCGTCGATGGCCGCTGCGACCTCGGCTTCCTTGGCGCGGCACGCCTGCACACGGCTGCCGACGGCGTCGGCCAGCGCGAGCATCGCGACGCGGTTCAACGTGAGAAAACCGCCGTCGGCCGTTTTCCATTCGACGCCGAGCGACGGATTTTGTTCGAGATAGCTGACCGTCGCGCAAATCCTGGCCTGGCTGTCGCGGTCGGTCGCGATGGCCTTGGCGTTGAAAACGATGCCTCCGCTCTCGATCACATAGCGCTTGGCCGCCGCGTAGGCTTTCAGATCGAGCACGGGCGCTTGCGGGTCGGGCTCGGGCGGCGCTTCCGCGTCGAAGCTCGCCAACACGGTCGCCGCCGCCGCGCGCTGCTCGGCGGTGGCCGCGGCCTTGAAATCGATCCGCCAACTTGCACGATTGCTTTCGTTGCCGATGCTGACGCCGTCGATCGGGCAAACGTTGGCGATGGCAGCGGTCAAGTTCTTGAGCGGGAAGGTCATGGATCACATCCTGAAATGGCCGACCAGGCCGCCTTGCGAGGCGTTGCCGCTGCCTGAGAAAACGCCGCCGGCGCCGCCGATTTCGAGCGCCTGGAGATAGCGCAGACCGGCGCCCGGGAAGCCTACGTAAGCCGCTTGCAGCGATGATCGCCCGGCGGCGACCGTGGTGACGGAAAGCGCCGGCTGGGTGTTCACTTGAGCATCATGGTTATGCGTGCTGGTAGAGCCCGTGCCATTGAGTTGAGCCTGCGTTGCCTTGATACCTGTCGCCGCCGACGTGCTGTCAAGGCCCACACCAATGCCAACATCGGCGTTGGAGCTTTGGGCAACGCAGTGATAATTTGCCGCGACCCGATCCTCCGACACGCCGACGACGAAGTTGATGCGGTTGCCGGTCGAATTGTTGGCCGAACGCAGCGTCGCGGTCGTATAGGACCAGGTCGATGCGCTGTCCTGCACCAGCGCCTCGACATCGGTCCTGTTGTAGTAGTTGTAGACCAACAAATTCGCCGCCGTGCCGCCCGAGGCCGCGCCGCCGAATGAGTATTCGGTCTGGCCGTCGGTTGCCGTGGTGGCGAACGAGCCGAGATAGCGCCGCGTGGTGGCGCCGGTCTTGACCAAGACGCCGTCTTGCGTCGTCAGCGCGGTCGCGCGCGTGGTGGGGTTGGTCCAGGCACAGAGTTCGGCCTTCGCCGTGCCGGCATTGCTGTAATCGAACAGATCGTAGACGGTGCCGGCCGGCGCCGTGAAGGTGAGGGACGACGACCCCGTGATGGTGGGCGTATTGTTGAGCGTGACGTGCGTGGCATCGTCGAGCGTGCTGATCGTCGTGTTGGCGGGAATGCCGGTGCCACTCACCTTGAAGCCAGGCACCAGCTGGCTGGCGTCGGGCACCACGATCTGATTGCTCGCGGTCGACAGGTCGCAGGTCTGCGTATCGATGAGCTTAATCGAGTGTTCGGCGGCGGCGACGATGTCCCAGGTGGCGGCGCCGTCGTACAGCCCGATGTGCTTGCCGCCGATCGACACCACATAAACGACGGTTTTCGCCAGTTGATCCGACGTCATCACCGGCACGCCGCTGGCCAGCGACAGCCTGAAATTACAGACGCCGTAGGGCGAGGCCGCGCCGCCGCCGGCCGGCGTCTGCCAGGAGGCATCCTCGCGCAGGAAGCGCGTGGTGCCGGCGGACGAGCCCGGAGAGGGCACCAGGCCCTTGGCGTGGCTGGCGCCGGAGGCGACGAAGACATCGAGCACCGCGGTGACCTGCGCGCCGGTCAGTTCCGCCGGCGCCGCCGCGCCGCCCGACACGTTGCCGAGAATGCGGTTGTTGGCGATGTTGGCGAGCTTGGCCAGCGTCACCTGCGCGTTGTCGATCAAGGACGTGATGATGATCGAGACGGTGGCGAGCGCGCCGAGGCCGAGCGTCGTGCGCTGGGCGGCGGCGTCGGTGCCGGCGGCGAGCGCGCGGCCGGCCGCCGTCATCGGGATTTCTTCGACCACACCGGCGCCGGACGACGAGCGGCCGAGCACCCGGTCGGTGCCGGTGACGTTCTGCATCTTGCCGTAGGTCACCGCCGAATTGGTGATGTCGGAGGTGTCGACGGTGGCTTTCAGCGCCAGCGCGCCGAGGCCGAGCAGCGTGCGTTGCGCGGCGGCGCTGGCGGCGGCGGCCATGTCGAGGCCGGCCGCGGTGATGGCGCCGAGCACCTTGATCAGCTTGCCGGTGGCGCCGTCGAAGCCGGCCAGATAGCCGTCGGTGGCCGAGGCCGGGCCGACCACGTCGCCGCTGCCGAGGCCGGCGGCGCCTTTGCTGCCGCGCACGTTGACCGCATCGGCGATGGCGACAACCTGCCCGCTGGCGCCGATATAGCCGCCGGTGGCGGGCTCGCTGCCTTCGCCGCCGATCCAATCGGCGATCTGCCAGACCACGCGGGCATCGCCGTTGCCGTCGAGATTGACGCTGTCGGTGACCGCCGCCAGGATCGGCGTCCAGCCGGCCGGGCCGCCGAGCGACACGCCGGCCGGCCAGGCGCCGTTGACTTTCGGCCCGTACAGCACCAGGCCGGTTTCGTCGAGGTAGAGCTCGCCGTCGGCGCCGAGCGCATCGTCGGGCGGCCCGTCGCCGTGCAGCATGCCGGTTTTTTCCAGCAGCAGCGCGCGCGCGGCGTCGGCGTCGCGCCGCAGCTCCTGCTGGATCATGTTCATGCGGTCGAGCTCGCGATTGACCGCACCGGCCTTGAAGGTGTTCTGGCTGTAGGCGCCCGAACGCTCGATCACGGTGGCGCCGATCAGCTCGTAGAAATCGCCGGCCAGCGCCGGCGACACCAGCGCGATGTCGAAATCCGCCCCGCCGACGCCGTTGACGGTGTAGTGGGTGGCGATGGTCAGCGTCGTTTGCACGCCGGCGCGCGTGCGGCGCACCGTCACTTCGTCCTGGTCGTACAGCGGAAAATCGCCCGGCAGCGAGCTTTCGCCGCCGGTCGCGGTCATCGAGGCATAGCGATCGTTCGGCAGGATGTCCTGGTCCGACATGGCGGCAGAATGGCCGCCATGGCTCGGCGGGGGACCAGCCTACGCTCGCTGCGCGAGCTTCGGCTGGCAGGCCGGCTTGCCGCGCCATAGCTCCGCAGGAGCGAAGGCGGGTTACCTCACGTCCTCCATGGCGTCCGCCGGCAGGAAGGTCGAGCGCTGCATGGTGCCGGCAAACCGCATCGGCCCCATCGCGCGCGCGCCCGGCAGCCGCCGCAACGCCGTGCGCCAGACGCCGTTGTCCCACGGCGTGCCGCGAAAGCTCTCCAGCAGCCACGGGTTGAGGTTGGAAACGGCGATGCCGCCGGCCTCGCCGGCAACGACGCGAATGCCCATGCTCTGCTGCAGCCGCTTGGCCACGTCGTGGTCGTCGGCCAGCGCGTCCTCGATCAGCTCGCCCAGCGTCTTATCGACGCCGTGTGCCTTCTCCAGCAGCAGGTGTTGCAGGCAGGCGCGCGCGTCCTCGAGCAGCGACGGCGCTCCGGCCGGCACCGGCGGCAGCCCGAGGCTTTCCCACAAGGCGGCGGCGCGGCCGGCGCCGAACAGCAGCCGCGCCTCGCGAATGAGGCCGAGCTTGGCGTTGAGCGCGGCCAGCGGGCCGTCCTCGGCCGGCGCGGCGGCGGCCGGTGGCGCGGTTTCGGCTCCCGGCAGCGCGTAAAAGCCCTCGCGCCGCAACTTCGGCAGCACTTCGTGCGCCAGCCAGCGCTTGAAACGCTCGGCCTGCGGCTTGCGCGAGGTGAAAACCAGGCGGTAGACCCCCGCCTCGGAGACGCAGATCACGGTCTGTTCACGCCCCATGGGGTCGGTAATAGCGACCCCATCGTTGCGCTCGTCGTCGTCGAGACGGCCGAGAGCATCACTTTCATTCTTGACTTCGAGCACGCGACAGACATCGCGGCCGACGAACCAGGGTTCGCCGTTCGGTTTTACGACGCGGATCAGGTTGTCTTCGAAGGCAAACGGAATAAGCGCGGTCATGGCAGGCCCTCTGACTGGCAAGTGTTGCCGCTGCCAAAGGGCTTGTTCGACCCGCTGGTGGCGGGGGCTAACAACCTGGTCAGAGATCAGGCGGGCTTCTTCGTGCGCTTGCGCGCCTTATACCGCCGCACCCCCGCCATGGGGGCATATCGCATCGATCGATTGACACGACAAGTCCGCCATGACGGGGCGGCCGCCGCTCTGACGCTTGGAGTTGTTAGCTCCGGGTGCTACGCTGAACCGTTTCAACCGTTGCGTCAAGGGAGGCAACAATGCTGCGTTTCGTCATTGCGTCGGCGCTCGTTCTGGCCACATCGGGCTTTGCCCAGGCGCGCTGCGACAGTTACGGCAATTGCTACAGTTCCTCGGGAACGGACAGCCTCCAAGGCTCGTCCTCTAGCGTATATGGCAGCAACAGCCGCACCGGATCAAGCTGGTCGAGCAACTACGACAGTCGCGGTTCCAGCGGCATCGACAGTCGCGGAAACTCTTGGTCCTATGACCGCGGCAGCGGCAACTATCAGAATTACGGCACCGGCGAAACCCGCCATCGCGGCCGCCGCTATTAAGGCCGCGTGAACTGCGGCGCGCGCGCCGGCGCCGTGGCGCCCGGCGGCCAGAAATAGCCCTGGCCGCGTTCCTTCATGGCGTTGCGCGCCATGTTGCGCCAGCGCTTCTCGGCCTGCGGATCGACCTGATATTGCAGTTGGTCGAGCAGCTCGCGCTGGAACGCCAGCCGCGTGTACCAGGTCGAGCCGACCACCGGAATGTAGCGCCCGGTCAGCGCCACCGCCTGGCGGCCGATATCGGTCGGCTTGCCCTGCGCCGCCTTGGCCATGTTGCCGAGCGTGAAGCCGAGCACGTCGGAAATCAGCCCGGCGGTCGGGCCCGAGGCGGTCTGCGCGAAGCCTTGGCCGTAGCGCGAATAATCGGCGAACAGGAAATCGCCCAAGATGCCGAAGCCGCCGCCGGTGGCCGCCGCCGCTTGCCAGAAGCGGGCGGTGCGGATGTCCTGCGGATCGCGGCCGTTGGCGATCGCCTTGAGCTGCAGCGTGGCGGCGCCGCCCAGCGTGATCAGCGTGAACATTTGCGCGGTGTAGCTGGCGCCGCGCAGGCCGCCGCGCAGGCCGCCGCCGCCGAGCGACACCTCATGCGCCATCGCCTCCCATTGCAGCGTCATCAGCGACAGCCCGAACGAGCGATATTGCAGGAAGGTCTGCAGCAGTTCCTTGCCGAATTCGCCGCGCGTGCCCTCGCCCAGCACGAACGCCTTCGAGCGCAGCGTGCCGGTCGGCACCGCCCGCTCGCTTTCGCCCAGCAGGAATTCGACATAGCGCTCGGCCAGCTCGCGGTCCTTGCCCGCTACTTCCTTCGGCCGCAGTTGGCCGGCGGCGGCCGGGTCGCGGCGGTACAGATCGGTGGCGCGCAGCGCGTCCCATTGTTTGGCGCCGATGCCGTAGCCCTCCAGCTTGCTCGTCAAACGCTGCGGCAGGTCCGCGAACTGCTTGCCGCTCAGATCGGCCAGCCAGCCTTGCAGCTCGCCCATGAACACCGCCTTGCGCGCCTCGGTGATGGCGTTGAGGCCCGACAGCGTCACCGTGCGGTCGGCCAGCCAGCGCGACCATAAGTTTCCGCCGAGCGTGCCGGCATAGCGCACTTCGTCGCCCATGACGTGCAGGAAGTCCTCCATCAGCAGCCCGGCGCGCAAGGCCTGCGCGCGCGGCGCGCCGGTGAACTTGTCGAGCACGAACGACATGTGCTTGGCGACCGGGATTTGCTCCATGAAATGCGAGAACGTGTCGAGGAACACCTTGCCGTTCGAGCCGAACAGCATCTTGTCGGCCATGCCGAGCGCCTGGCGGGTGGCGCGCTCGATCGCCGGATCGGTCGCCGCCGCCGTGATGGCGGCCGAGCCGAGCTGCGCCGAGGTCAGCCAATTGCGCACGTTGGAAAAGAAATCGGCGGTCGCCCCCGAGGTGATGGCGCGGCCGTTCACCCAGGCGAACAGGTCGCCCAGCTTCTTGGCTTCCACCGCGCCCTGCTCCTGCCGCCGCCGCGGATTGGTCCCCTCCAGCCGGAACAGGCTGTCTTTGCCGGCCAGCGCCTTGGCGTGCTCGGACTGGATCACCTGCTTGAGCCATTCGATGGTGGCGGCCGGGTTCGGCCCCAGCGTCTCAAGGGCCGCGATGTCGCGCGCCATGCTGTTGACGTGCTGGAAAATCGCCTTGACCGGATCGCCGTGGCCGAAGGCGCGGTCGTAAGATAGCCAGTCGTCGGCCGACTTGAAGGCAAAGAAGCGTTCATCGGCGCGCTGCTTGGCGAGCGCGCCGCGCCCTTGCGGGGCGCCCTGCGGTTCGCGATCGAGCCAGCCCGAGGTGACGATGCGATCGTAGGCCGCACGCAGGCTTTCCTCCAGCCGCTCGGCCGACAGCGCGCCGCCGGTCATCGGTTCTTTCATGCGCGCGGTGTCGAGCCGCGGCAGGATGGCGGCCCTCCATTTGTCGTAACCGGCTTTGCGCAGCGCCAGCGGATCGTGGAATTGCGGAATGTAGCCGCCTTCGATTTGGCCGATGCCGCCGCCGGCGGCGTTGAAGCGCGCGCGCAGGGCCTCGAATTGCTTGCTGACGGCTTGCGCCATCGCCTTGCTGGTCGGCGAGCCGCTATCCTCGCCCAGCATCTCGCGCACCAGGTCGCGCGCCGCCGGTTTGTCGTGGCGCAAGCCGGTGTAGAAATTGCGCTCGAAGGCGCGCAGCACCTCGGCCATTTCGCCATGCGCCAGCGACACGATCGCGCGCCCGCGGCCGGCCAGCGACGGATAACCGGTAAAGCCGAAATGCTCCAGCAGCCGCATGGCGCCTTCGAAGACGTCTGGCTTACCGTCATTGCCGCGATAGGCGCTGACTTTCTCGGCCACCGCGTCGCGCGCCTCGACGGCGCGCTGCGCCAAGTCACGCCGCCGGGCGGCCTCGGCGTCCTTCTCGGCCGCCAGCGCCGTCTTGGCGCCGGCTTCCGGATCGGCGGCGCCGCTGGCGCGCTGCGCTTTCAGGTGCTCGTCGTAGCGCGCGATCAGTGCCTCGGCTTCCTCCTTGGAGAGCACGCCCTGCTTCTGCGCCGACAGCACGCAATCGGAGAATTTGCTCATTTGCAGGCCCTCACCAGATCGGCCAGCCCGGCCTCATGCTCGCCCAGGCGCGCGGCTTCGGCGCGCGTCACCAACCGCACGCCGCCGCCTTCGGCCGGCAGCGGCACCAAGTTGATCGGGTCCTTGGCCTCGCCGCGCGGCGCCACTTCCGGCGCCGGCTCTGCCGCCGCCATCTCCGCGCGCCCGCGCTCCAGCGCGGCGCGTTCGCTCAAGCCGTCGATCGCCTCGGCCGCCGCCAGCCCGGCTTGCCGCACATCGGCAGGCTGCGCCCGCGTCACCGCGTCGAGCACCTGCGCATCGTGAACTGGGTCGGGCGACAGTTCCGACACCAGCGCGCCATGCTCGGGCGTCGCCTTGCCGTCGCGTACCAACGCAAAGGCTTCGTCCGACAGATTGGCCAGCCGTCCAGCGGCCTGCAGATCGGGCCTTAGCGAAGCCAGCGCGCTTTCCGCCAGTGCTCGATCGCCGCGCATCGCTTCCACCGCGCCGAGCGGATTGCCCTTGAAGCGTTCCAGCAAGGTGCTCGCCGCTTCGTCGCTGGCGCCCGCCGTCAAGGCCGCCGCCTGCGCCGGCGGCGGCTTATCCACCGGATTATCGGCATGCCGCAGCGCCGTGCGCGCGGCATCGACATGCGCGTCGGCGGAAACGCCCTCCGGCCTGCCCGCCAGCACCACGCCGTCGGCTTGCTGCGAGCGCAGGCCGCTCTCGAACAGCGCCGAGATCTCCGCATCCTTCAAGCCCATGGCGCGCAGCGCCGGGCCGACATCGCCCGGTTTCGGCTCGCCCGCCAGCAGGCGCCGCAGCGCGCCCAGCCCCTTGACCTCAATCGCGCCCTGAATGCCGGCGCCCGGGACGAAGCCGAGCGCGAACGCCAACCCGACTTCGCCGACGCTCGGCAGCATGCCGCCGGCTTCCTCGCCGCGCGCGGCGCGCCAGCGCTGCGCCTCCGGCTTTTCCAGCGCCAGCAGACCGATGTTGAACAGGCCCTGCGCGCTGCCGGCGGTGAACACGCGCGCCGCGATGCCGCGCCCGAACGCCGAGGTCGGTCCCACCACCAGCGAAGTGAGCGACACCGGATCGCGCCGGGCGCCCCACAATCCGCCCAACAGCTCGGACGTGAAGGTGCCGATCGGCCCGCCGCCGGCCGCCGCCACTTCGCCGCGCGCCTGCGTGGCGGCGCTCGCCGCGTTGCTCGCGATGGCGCCGGCCTGCGTCTCGAGCGGCTGGAAAAACGTCAAGCCGGCTGCCTTGTCCGGGTTGGCCTCGGCCGCCGCGTCCATGCGTTCGTTGAAGATATCGCGCTGCGCCGCGCGCACCGCCTCGACGCGGTTGTGCGCCTCGCGCTCGGGGATGCTCATGCGCCCGCGCGCCTCGTCGACGCGCCGCGTGGCGTCGAGCAGGTAGCCCTGCCGGAACGGATTTTCCAGGCTGACGCCGGTCAGCCGGCGCGCCGTCTCGATGCGGTTGTCGGCGGCGTCCGCCAGCGCCTCGCTGCGCGACGACAGCAGCATGCTCAGCCGGGTTTCCTCGGCGGCGGCGCCGATCAGCCGGTCGTAGGCGTCGGCCAGTTTTTGCCGATCGTCCGCCACCGGATTGAGCGTATCGGCCGCGCGCGTCAGAAACCCGTCGCCGTCGCCGGGCGCGGCGAAGCTGACGGCGCGATCCTGCGGCGGCCCGAGAAAGGCGAAGTCCATCAGCGGCCCCCGATGAACGCATCCGGCACGCGCTGGCGCAGCGTACCTTTGAGCGCCGCCAGATCGAGCACGAACGGATTGCCGTCGGCGCCTCTGATCCATTTCGGCTCGTCGGAATTAGGATCGCCGAGCGCGAAGCGGTAGCCGCCGCGCACCGCCACCGGCACCGCGTTGTGCAGATCGCGCGCGCGATACGGTGCGCCGCTTTCGCTCTGCGGCGGCACCGCCATGCCTTTCAGATCGGCGTCCTTGATGGCGCCGATCACGCTGGCGAACTTGTCGGCGCGCACATCGGGCGGCACCAGCACCTTGGCGGCGCGCGGGCCGGCAAACCAGCCGCCGCCGACGCCGACCACACCGCCATATTGCGTGCCGGACGGATCGAAGCGGGCGCCGGCCGCTTCCTGCAGCGTGCGCTCGTAAGCCGCGTTGCTACCCGGCTTGCTCAAGCCCGGATCGAAGCCTTGCCGCAGCGCGCGCGGGCCGAAGGCATCCTGCGCCGCGCTTTCGGCGGCGCGCCCGGCATCGGGCGCCAGCGCGAAGGCGCCGCCATAGACCTCGAAGCCCTTGTCGAACAGCGCCTTCAAATCCTTGCGCTCCGGCTTCTTGATCCAGTCCGGCAGCGAGATGTCCTGTTCTTTTTTCGGCTTCATGGCGTCGGCGCGCAGTTGCAGGCCGCTCGCCACGTCGAGCATGAAGGACGGCGAGCCGTTTGCCGTCATCAGGTTGCCGACATGCGCCAGCACCGGCGCGTTCTTGCCGAGTTCGCCCAGCACCAGCGGCGCCCGCTCGCCAAAGCCTTCGCTCACCGCCTTGGCGACGCTCAGCATCGACGCGCCGCCGGCCGCGGCCGCGCGCTCGAACGCATCGCGTTCCGCCGGCATCAGGTAGACCGGCGCCGTGCCGTAATACGTCGCCACCGCCTCGGCGCGCTGCGCGCGCGTGCGCATCTGCAGCGCCAGATCGGGCTTGCCCAGATCGAGCGGCGGCACGCTCACCAGGCCGACCCGGTCGGCCCAGCCGAGCTGATCGGTGCCGAGATTGTCGCGCATGGTCTTGAGCAGCTTGACCGCGCTGTCGCGCAGCGCCACGGCGCCGGCGCTGGCACCTTTTTCGGTCATGGTCTTGTTCATATTGCCGATGGTGGCTTCCAGCTCGGCCGGCGTCTGGCGGCGGCCGAGCTCGGCCAGCGACAGGATATGCTCGGTCACCTGCGCCGTGCGAGCCAGGCCCGGATCGCCGATCAAAGCCACCTGCCCGCGCAAGCTCGCCAGCGTGGCCGGCGCCGGCGTCAGGCCCTGTGTCGCGGTGCTGGCGATATCGTCGAGATCGGCGGCCACCGCCTTGCTCTGCGCGTTGACGGCGGTGCCCTCGCTGTGCAGCCGGCCCGCCATGGCGGTTTGCAGCTTTTGCGCGGTGGCCGGATCGAGCTTGGCAAAATCGCCCTCGCTCGACGAATAGCGGCGCGCGAAATCGTCGGCGAAAGTCTGCCGCGCCGCCAGCGAAGGCAGCCGGTCGAAGGCGCCGAGAATGCGCGCCGAGGCCACTGTGCTTTCCGCCTCCCGCAGCGTCTCGCGTGCCGCCGCCGGCGTCAGATCGCCGCGCCCCTGCGCCGCCGACAGATCGCGCCGGAGATCCTCCATTTGCGCGGCCAGCGTGGCATCGGCCTTTTCGTCGAGCCCGAGGCCGTAGGTGGCGCGGTCGAGCGCGGAAAACCGCGCGCTCAGGTTTTCGCTCAACGCCTCCTTGCGCGCGGCGGTCTGCTGGTTTTCCAGCGTGCGCGTGGCCGAGCGCACCGCGCCCAGGCGATAGCCCTCGATCTGCGCCGCCGCCAGCGGCTTCGCCTCGGGAAACGTGCCGGCCCATTCGTCCGACAACTGCTTGAAAGCCTCTTCGACCTTGGCCGGATTGTTCGGAAATTGCGTCGCGATCTCGTTCGCCCGCGTGGCGATCGAGGTTTTCATGTTGAGCTCGAAGGTCGCGATGCCACTGGCGTCGAAATTGCGCGCCCTGATCGTGAAGTCGTTGGTCGGGCGGAATTCCGGGTCCATGCCGGCCTCGTAGCCGGCCCGGCGGCCCTCGACCGCAGCCGCCGTGTCGGCGACTTCGCCGATCGCGCTCGCCAGCCCGGCGAAGGTCTTTTCGATCTGCCCGTAGTATTTGCCGCCGTCGACGGCCGGCAGCACCGCCACGGGCTGCGGGTTGAGCCCGGTCTTGGCTTCCTTTGGAATGGCGACCGGCGCGGCTTGGCGGTTGGCCATGACTAGACCTCTCCGCGCATGATCTTTTCCGAAAACCGGTTCCCACTTTTCGGGATCATGCGCTAACCTCGCTTCAAGATGTCGATGCCGCCTTTGGCGATATTGCCGACCGCGCCCAGCACGCCGCTGGTGTAGGCCAGCGTGCCTTCCGAGCGCAGCGCCGCCGCCTGCCGGCGATAGCTGGCCTGCCGCAATTTGCTGGCGGTGTCGGCCACCGACAGGTCGCTCTCGGCCTTGTCGGCGGCCTGCTGCTGCGCGATCTTGACGGTGCCGGCCGACAGGTCGACGCCGGAGGCGGCATAGCCGACCGCCTGCTTGCCGAGCGTGTCGAGCAGCGCGCGCCGCGCCTTGGTGGCGTCGCTGGCGGCGATCAAGCCTTCCGTCGTCGCGCGCTCCTCATACATATCGGCTTGCGCGAAGCGCGAGTTCTGCTCGGCAACGCCGCGTCCGTAGGAGGACAGCGCCGCCGCGCCGCTCATCACCCCCGACAGAATACCGGTCACCGTCAGGGCCTCAGGCAGGAACGACAGCAGCCCGCCGCCGGCGGCGAGCGCGGTGCCATCGGCGGCGAGCGCGCCGGCGGTTACGGCGCCCGCCCCAACTTCGGGGAGGACGGCGGCGATCGATGCGAAGATTGAGCCGGTCGTGATCGCCATCAGCCGCCCCCATCGGACGCCGCAGGAAAACAGGCGGTGTAAACAATTTCGATCGCCTTGAAGCCGCGCCGCTCAAGCAGCGGCCCGATATCGCGGCTCAAAAACTTGTCGCGGATCGAAATGTGCTGCGCACCGGCGGCGCGCATCATGCCGATCGCGGCATCGATAAAACGCAGCCCGGTCATGCCGCGGCGATGCGACGGCGCCAGATAGAAAAGATCGTCGGAACCGCACATGATGTGCTGGTAGTGCATGTGTTTTCGCACGAACGCGACGAAATAGCCGACCAGCTTTCCATCGTCGCGCGCCGTCAGCACGTGAATGAGGCCGAGCGCGTCGAGCTTCATGTACATCTCGCGATCCGGGTTCACGCCGCCGAGCACGTCCTTATTCTGCGCAATCTCCTGAAAATGCTGCTGTTGCAGCTCCCGGCTTTCGTCGAAGCAATCGGCCAGTTTTTCTTTTTGAAAGGTGATTGCCATGCTTCACCCGTCATATTCGGCGCGCAGGCCGCGCACGTGCAGCGCCGCCGGCATCGTCTGCGTGAACGTGATGCTGCCGTCGTGCGACCAGCCGGCGATGCCGGCGCGCTTGACCTCGCCGGTCACCAGCCGGTCGCGCAACGCCACGTCGACCGGCTCGGAAAAACCCCACAGCGCCACCTCGCGCGCGGCGCCGCCGTTGGCGCCGAGCGCCAGGTTGCCGGTATCCATGATCGAGGCCCACACTTTGTGGATGCGCTTCTTGCGCCGCGGCGCGCTTTCGCTGTCCTGCGCCCGCAGCGGCAGCGTCTCGCCGACGGCCGGGTCCCACAGTCCGACGATCGCTTCCGCCGGCGCGTCCTCCAATCCGTGCGCGATTGAACCCGCGGTGACCGTGAACGGCCCGTACGGCGAGCCGTCGAAATAAGCGTACACCTGCCAGCCTTCCAGCGCGTCCAATCCGGTAACGGTTGTCCCCACCACCGTGCCGGTCACCGCGGCGTCCAGCTCGAGATCGAAGTCGGCGGTTTCCAGCACCAGCTCGGTCACGCCGGCCACCAGCCGCTCGCGCGCCAGATAGATCAGCCCGGCATTGTCGCAGGCCACCGCGCGGTAGGCGCCGCACACATCGGAGAGCCAGGTGATGCCCATCACCTCCTCGGCGCGCAGCGCGGTCACCACCGTCAACAGGCCGTTCGATTTTGCCAGCAGCACCAGGTCGGCGTCGCTGGCGCTCGAGGAGCGCCGCACCGCCAGATCGAGCGCGCCGGTGATCAGGTGCGACGACAGGATCGACAGGTTGGTGGTCTGGTAATTGGCATCGACCGCCGAATAGACGAATTCGCGCAGCACCTCGCCGCCGGCCTCGATGAACACGGTGGCGCCCTGCAGGTCGATCGAGCGCGAGCCGGGCACGATGCCGGCGCGTGCCGCCTGCACGTAATCGCGCGGCTGGTCGCGGTCGATGGTGCGGCTCGACACGTAATGCGCCGAGGTGTTGGTGAAAATCTGCAAATCCTTGCCGACGTGAAAGCGCCGGATGGTGCGGTCGTCGTCGGCGTCGAGCAGATCGACAATGGCGCCGGACGGCGCGTCGAAATTGACGTCGAAGTCGAAGAATTCGCCGGTGCGCGAATAGGCGATGGCGTTGCCGCGCGAGCGGAAGCCGCCCATTACCAGCCGCTGCTGGTAGAACACGCCGTGGCGCGGGTAGCCGCGCGTCGCCGACCACAGGCTTTCGCCGCCGGCCAGGCCCGTGACCGGCCGGTCGATGGTGGCGCTTTCCGAGCCGACCGGCTGCACGATCTTGATCACCATCGGCAGCCAGGCGCGCGTGGCATTGGCGCCGCCGGAAAATTCCACGCGCAGGCCGATATTGCCGGTGCCGTCGCCGTAGTCGACCGTCACGGTCAAGCCGGCGTCGACGTTCGGCAACGCCTCGAGCGCGGCCTTGACCAGGCCGGCGAGCGTCGCGCCGGTCAGCGAATAGGTGATCGCTTCCGTGCTGTAGCTTTCGGCGGTCAGCACGAACTGCGTTGCCGCGTCGAAATTGTTGAAGTGGATGACCTGCTTTTCGTTGACGCCGTTGCTGTAGGCGGTGTCGCCGAAATCGAACAGCGGCACGTCGCTGAAAACCACGTCGGTGCTGTCCCATTGCGTCGCGGTTCCCAGCCGCAGCAGCTTGCGCGGTGCCACGTCCTTGTGAAACAGGATGACGGTGTCGATCGACTGCGTGAAGTTCAGCTCCTCGAGCTGCGCCGAGCTGTGCGGAATGGCGATGGCGGCGCGCCAGGCGCCGGCCTCGAACACGTCGGCGTTGCCGCCGGTCAGCGCCAGCGTATAGATCGCGCTCGGGTCGACGTTGATCTCGATCTGCTTGACCGCCGACAGGCTGCCTGCCGACCAGCAGAAAACATCGCCGATGGTCAGCGCGCCGAGGCCGCCCGGCGCGTCGACCGCGAGCACGCGCCAAAAGCGCGCGGCCCGCGTCTGCTTCGGCGCCAGCGCGAAGCGCAGATCGCGCGCCGTGGTGGAGAGCGGCTTGGCGGCGCCGAAATCGGTCCAGACGGCGTTGTCGGGCGAGGATTGCACTTTCAGCACGTCGGAGGCCGACAGCGTGGCGCATTTGACGCCGCGCACGTCGAACGCCGCCAGATCGACCGTGCTGCCGAAATCGCGCGTGAAGGCGACAAAGCTAGTGGTGCTGATCGAGGCCGTGGTCAGCACGGTGGCGCTGTTGCCGTCGACGGCGTTCGCCGCGGTGCCGCCGTTCGGCGCGTTATTGCTGCCGCCGGCGAGCGACACCGCCGCCATCTGCCGGCGCAGGATGGCGCGGTGCCAGCTGCCGAACTTGGCCTGGGCGCCGCCCTGCGGCGCGCCGATCAGGTTCTTGGCGGTTTTCAGCGCCGAATAGTAATGCTTGACGTCGGCGCGCTCGTGCAGCGCGGGGTCGAGCTCGCCGGTGTTGAAGCTGTAGTAGCTTTGCGTGCGCCTGGTCATGCACATGGCCCCGAAAAGTGGGAACCGGTTTTCGGATCAGGCCATGTGCGGTGAAAAAACATCATCACCGCCTCGCCGACACCAGATCGCCATCCTCCAGCCGCGCCACGCGCGACGGGCTGACGACGGCCTCGGCCTGCTTGGCCTTGAAAAACTGCCCGGTCAGCGGCTGGCCGGTTTCGCCCCAGGCCAGCTCGGTCAGCTCTCGCGACTTGGCGGCGTCCTGCGTCACCTGCCAGGCGTAGGCCGCCATCAGGTCGAGCACGATCAGCTCCAACAGCGGCGGGTCCCACAGCTCCGGGCTCGGCCGCTTCTGGTCCTGCGCCGCCACGATCGCCTCGTTCGACAGGATGGCGGCGCGGCCCTCGGCGTCGCTGCCGAGCTCATAGAGCTTGAGCAGGTTGTTGTCGGTCAGCTCGGTCGCCGACTTCCACACCCGCCGCGGCATGCCGATGCGGTTGGCCGGCAGCAGATGCGCGTAGGTCCAGTTGATGGCCGGGCTGCCCTGCACCAGCAGCGTGGTGCGCAGCGTGCAGCGCCACGGATAGACGGCGAGCGCGTTCGGCACCCGCGTTTCGTAAGTTTGCACCAGCTCGTTGGAATTCTCGTCGTCCTCGTCGGCGAACTGCACCGCCTCTTCGCCGATGCGGATCAGCGCGCGGTTGATGACGTCGACCCGCTCCAGCGTCGGCATGGTTCACCCTTGACGGAATGCGCGGCCGCGGGATTGCCCCGCGGCCGCGTGCGTTACGGTTACGAAGCCGCCAGCAGCCCGGCGGTGCGCTCCATCGCCAGATCGGCGTTCTGCTTGGCCGCGACTTCGCGGATGGCGGCAACGGCGGCGGCGAGGTCGGTGACCAGCTTATCCTGCTCCGCCTTCTGTGCGGCCACGTCGACGATAAGCGCGCTGATCGCCGTTTCGTAAGTAGCAACCTCGCCGCGCAGCGTCGCCAATGCCGCCGCCGTGGTGTCAAGATCGGTCGCCGCGTTGGATGTCACCGGCGTAGAGCCGGAGGCATGCGCCGAATAAGCCGTCGGCGCCGCCGGGTTGGTCGCCGTTAGCGCCGCCGTGGTGACCGCCGTCGGGGTCAAGCTCGGCAGGTCGCCGTCATTGGTGCCGCCGATCGCGCCGGCGTTTTCGGTCAGGCTGGCGATGGCGGTCTGATCGCCCACCACGTTGGTGGCGGTGACCGCGAAGGCGACGTTGGTGGTCACCGAAGTGATTGTCACCAGCACAATGTTGGCGCCGCTTGACGCGCTCACCATGATCACGTCGCCGACGCCGAGCTCCGCGATCAGATCGTTGAAGTAGCCGGAACCCTGGATGGTGGCGAGTGTGTCGGCAGAGATATAGCCGTACAGCACGCGCGGGCGGGTCGAAGCGCCGAGCGTGCCGAGGAATGCGATCTTGCGCAGTCCGGTTCGAGAAAAGGCCATAGAAGTTGTCCTTCGGGTATGACATTCCGAACCGGATCATTCCGGCGCGGTCGCACGCACGAGCACGAGCGGGCGGCGCGCTGCGGCGCCGCCCGCGATGGCGTTACGGCGCCAGCGCGTCGACCAGCTGCTTGCTGAGCGGCGTGATGGTGGCGTCATCCTTGCAGTGGATGGCGTAGACGCCTTCCGGCTGCAGATACTTGCGGCAGGTGTCGAGCCACATGTTGTGCAGCCAGGCGGTGCGGGTGTTTTCCCAGCTCACCGCGCCGGTCAGCGTCTGTGCGTCGGCTTCGCCGATCGCCTCTTGCGTCCACATGTAGCAGGTGCGGTCGGTGGTCGTGAGCGGCAGCAGATCGTCCGGCCACAGCATGAAGTAGACGCCGTTCCACGAGCGCCGGTCGGTCATCTTGGCGAACGGCAGATCGGTACCGACCCAACAGGAGTTGGAGAACTCCGGGAACGTCAGCAGCTGGTTCCACGGGTTGGAGGACAGCGCGCAGAAGACGCGGTAGCCCTGCCAGCGCTTGGTCGCTTTCTGCAGCCCGGCGATGGCGGCCAGGATGTCGCCGAGCCCCATCGCGGTCGACGAGGAGCCCGCGCTTTGGCTGCTGGCGGCCACCGCCGCGGTCAGTTGCGCCACGAACAGGGTGTCGACGGCGCGCCCGAGCGCCATGGCGCAGGTGCGGTTGACGACGTCGCGCTCGTTGGCGCCCATGCGGTTGACGTCGACGGCGTCGATATATTCGGCCGCCTGCTTGGCGCCCATGGTGCCGGTGATGATGGAGCGTGCCGCGTTCATCGGCACGACTTCCTGCGCGCCGCGCTGCAAGTCAGTCGCGGTGCCGGCGCCGGCCAGGCGCCATTTGACGGTTTGCGCCTGCACGCTGACCGGAGCCAGCCCGAGGCCGCGCGATAAAAATCCTTCCGATTGGTAGGTCAGCAGCGTGTTTTGCAGCCACTGCGTTTCGTACCAGACGTCGGCTTGTTGAGCCATGACAGTGCCCTCTTGCGAAAAGTTGTTGATCTGTTTTCGCTGGGGCCGATTGCCGGTTCGCGTTGCGGGCCCGGCGAAGCCGGGTAGCCTGGCGCGGCGCGGGTCCATCCCGTTGCGTGCCGGCATGATTGGCGCAGCCGGCGCGGCGGGGGACCAGCCTTCGCCCGCCATAGCCGCTTGGCGGCGACGGCGGGCTACGGCTGGCAAGCCGATTTGCTTTTTTGCGCAAAAATAAAAAAACGGCGGCCACCCCTCCGGTGGCCGCCGCCCATCCGCAGGCGGGCGTCACGCGGCGGCGCGGCGCCGGTGGCCCGCGTCGCTGCGAATTCGTTATGCCGCCGCGCCTCTCTTGCGCGCTTCAAGCTGTTGCCAGAGCGTGTCGGTTTCGGCGCGGAACGCCGCGTCATGCCGCGGCGAGCGGCTGTCGTAACGCGGGTCCATGCGGCGCGCCAGAATATCGGCCTCGCTCAGGCCGCCGGCAGGCCCGCCGCCGGCGCCGATCGCCACGCTGCCGTCGGTGGCGGTGAACTTGCCGACGATCTTTTCCAACAGGCGGAATTCCTTGGCCTGTGGCAGCAGCGACAGCAGCGTGTCGTATTCCGCCTTATCGATCGCCTTGGCGGCGAGCAGGCCGTCGAGCTTGTTCTTGGCCTCCGGGATGCGCTTGGCCGCCGCCACGCGGCGCGCGCGCGGGTCGGCGATGTCCATGTGATCCTTTTCCAACGCCGCGATCTGGGTTTCCGGGTCGAACGCGCTGGCGTCCGGCACCAGCCCCATCTTGTCGAATTTCTCCAGCAGCTTCGGCACCATGCCGCTGAATTGCTTGTCGCTCAGCCCAAGCTCGTGTGCCACTTCGCGCAGCGCGCCGATCGCCGGGTCCTTGGTCATATCCTTGCCGAGCTTCTTGGCGATTTCGGGCGCGATCTCGCCGACGGCGTAGCCGTCCGGCTTCTCCGGCACGGCGCCGCGCTTGCTCTGGCTGTCACGGAAGCCCTTGTTGATCTTGAGCAGATTGTCGATCGTTTCGGTGTTGCTCTTGCCGACCAGCTCGGGCGCGATGCCGTTGGGCTTGTAGAGATCGCCGGCTTGGCTCGCCGGAGCGCCGCCAGACGCGGCGGCGGCCGGTGAACCAGTGGGCGGCGCGGCGATAGGGATCGAGCTCGGTCCGCCGGACGGTCCGCCAGGATCATTGCCGCCAGCGGGCGGCGAGCCAGCGGCGGGTGGCGGTGAAGATAGTGGGGTTTGATCGGCTTCTGGAGGCATGGGAGGGTTCTCCGTTGGTGGTGCTTAAGAACGAAATGTCGCCGCCGGTGGCGTGCTTGAGCGCGGCCAGCAGCATGGCGGCGATGGAATTCTGCCCTTCGCGCAGCAGGCCGTAGCCCGCGATCTGTTCCAGCGTGAAGCGCAGATCGCCGTGCCAGGAGGCGCGCCGGATCGAATTGTCGAGAATGAACTCCAGCACGCGGCGGCCTTGCGGGGTGCGCGCCACCCACAGCACGTCGTCGGCCAGCGCACGCTGGCGGTCGACGCGGCGGGATTTTTCGGCGTCGGTGCGGTCGGTGGCGGCGCTAAGGGCTTCCCAGC
>Ga0209342_10000695_pt1 | contig 39246 bp, 26 predicted proteins | sample RifCSP16_2_FD_184023 | JGI IMG/M metagenome (GOLD analysis project Ga0209342, IMG submission 184023) | Soil microbial communities from Rifle, Colorado - Rifle CSP2_sed 16_2 (SPAdes) (version 2) | ecosystem: Environmental > Terrestrial > Deep subsurface > Rock core/Sediment | place: Rifle...
CTCCCCGCAGACGATCCGGAGGATCGTCGAGGTTCCCGGGAAGGTCCGCGCATATAACCTCCGGACCGACCCCCCGAACACCTTCTTCGCCTCGGGGGTTGCCGTCCACAACAAGGGGGGGGGTGGAGGCGGAGGGTCGCGTTCTTCCGGGAGCTCCCGGAGCTCGGGTGGCACCTCGATCGGAAAGGAGGGGGCGATCGTCTTTTTTATCGTCTTCGGCGCCTTCACCGCCATCATTCTGTACGCGCTGGTCCGGCACGGACGGGAGAAGAAACGGGGAGATCTGGATTATCTGTTCGGGCGGGGGGCCATCGAGCGAAAGGCACGGAGGACCCGAAAGGTGCTGGAATTTCTCGCCCGCCAGGAGGCGTCCGCCGACCCTGCACGACTGGAGGCGCGCGTCCGGGAGCTGTTCCAAAAGCTCCAGGAGTGCTGGCAGGCCCGGGAGTACGGGCCGATGGAGAACCTTCTGGTTCCTTTCCTGTACCAGGAGCACTGCCGCCAGCTTGCCGGGATGCGGGCCAACCACGAAATCAACCTGCTCGAGGACCTGTCGGTGGAAAGCATCGACTTCGTCCACGTCTCCTGGACGGACAAATCCGACCGTCGTGAGTTCACCGTCCTCATCACCGCCCGTGTCCGGGACTGGTACAAGGATGACCGGTCCGGAACGTTTCTCCGGGGCGACAGGGAGCCGGCGAGGTTCCAGGAGTTCTGGACCTTCCAATATCGCAACGGCGCCTGGCTCCTGCTGGAAATCGAGCAGACCCGGGAGTCCGACCGGTTGAAGAAGGAGGACTCCGTCGAGTCGTTCACCGACCTTCAGCTGGAGCAGATCGCGGGAAAGCCGTCCGGAGATACGGGTCCGGCGGGCCCCTGGAGCGAAAAAGAGACGGAGAGAAAGGCCGGGAAGATCGAGAGGCTCCTGAACTTCCTCGTCCGGACCGACCGAATCTGGGACCGGGAGGGGATGCTGGCAACCGCCCGCCAGGGGTTCAGCGACCTGTATCTTTCCCGGGAGGCGGGGGCTCTCTCCGACGAGGCGTCCGCCCGGATGTCCCCCGATGCCGCCCGGGAGTTCCGGAAGGCCCTGGAACAGCAAACCAGGGAGGGACTGACGGTGGAGTACCGGAATTTCTGCGTGCGGAAGGTCGACCTGGTGCTCGTGCGGAACTTCTCGGACAACGCCCGGGACAACTACCTGGCAAGGGTGTACGCCCACGCCCAACGGATCGTGAAGCGGCGGGGGAAGGTCGTCCATCAGGACGAGGACGTCGTTCCCTTCGAGGAATACCTCGCGTTCGGGCGACTCGACGGCCGATGGAAGCTCCAGGAGGTGGTGCCGCCCGCCGGAGGCGGGGGCGCGGTTTCGCAGGAGAACCTCGACGAGGACAGCAGCCTCGGTCAGCTCCGCTGGTACTACTCGAAGAAGCGGGCCCTCTGACGATCCCCGTTCATCGGGGAAAAGAGGTTTTCAGGACCCGGATGGTGCGATGAATAGCGTCCCGGGTCGTTACGGGGCGACGCCGACCGGTTTTCTGTCGGCCAGAGCAAGCCACCCTTTTACGATCCGATAGATGCACCACACCCCGCCCGCGATCAGCAGGGGGATGCCGATGACCGCAAGCATAAGAATCGCCCCCACGATCCCCCACGCGAGGGCGATCCAGAAGGTGCGGATCTGCCAGTGGAAGTGGGACTCCAGGAACGTCCCGCGCACGTCGTCGCGCTTCACGTAGTTCATGATGATCGCGACGATGGCCGTGATGCCGAGGAAAAAGCTCGCCGCGTACAGCGCGTAGATCGCATGGGTCAGCTTGACGAGTGACGGGTCAGCGCTTCCCGCTTCCCCCGCCTGGGGGACGACTCCCGGCGCCGTTGTTTCGGTCATCGAAGTCTCCTCTATTTCGTCCTGCCGTCTCATTTCGGCGAACCGGACCGGTCTTCCCCCTATATTAGCGAAACGGAAATGCGGAGGGAACGTTTACGATGCCGGGGATCGTCAATTCCTCATCCTACACGATTACGAGGGCGTAAGCGGTTTCACCAGGTGAAGTTGCCGGGAAAATTCGGCGGGATCGCTCGTGGGAAGCATGCAGACCCGGTTCTCGCAGACATAGGCGGTAGCCTTCCCGTCGGAAGCCTCTTTCCCTTTCAGAAGCGGGATGAGCCGGGTTGCGTTTTCCCGTTCTTCCCCTTCGGAAACGACCGACAAGACACGGTTCGGTACGAACTGGCTTCGGAACACGTTCAGCAGGGAAGCCGCCTCCTTCTTGTTCCCGCTCGGGACGACGACGAGTACCTGCTTGGGCGCGTCGAGATGGAAATCGACGGCAAGAAGCATCTCGGAAAGGGCGACCGGGTTCGACTGGAGGGTTTCCGCCAGGGACCGGAAAGAACTTTCCGCCCGTTTCCTGTAGCCGTTTCCCGTCGTGAATTCGTAGAGTCGAAGAAGGTTCAGGACGGCCACGGAATTTCCGGAAGGCTCCGCGCCGTCATACGACGGCTTCTCCCGCACCAGCAGGTTCTCGTGGCCTTCGCCGGTCAGGAAATATCCGCCTCGGGCCTTGTCCTCGAAATGGTTCTCCAGGATCCCGTCCAGCGCTACCGCTTTTTCCAGCCATTGCGGATCGCCGGAGGCCTCGTACAGATCGAGGAGCCCGGCGATCAGGAACGCATAGTCTTCCAGAACCCCGAAGTTTTTTCTCTTTCCATCCTTGAAGGTCCGGTAAAGCCGGCCGTCATGGTACAGGTTCTCCAGCAGGAACCGGGCGGCTTGGCCAGCCCGTTCGACGTAGCCGGAATCGTCAAGGACGAGACCGGCGCGCGCATACGCTGAAATCGTCAACCCGTTCCAGGCGGTCAGGATTTTCTCGTCCCTAAGCGGATGGGGGCGGCGGCTTCTCGCCCGGTATAGAAGCTCTTTCGCTTCCGAGAGGATGGCGTCCAGCTTCTCTTCCGAAAGGTTGAGGCTCGTTGCGACGGCCGCAGGGGATTCCGGCGTATGGAGAATCGTACGCCCCTCGAAATTGCCCTTTTCGCTCATTCCATAATACCGGCCGACGATCCGCGACCGTTCCGTACCGAGCGCCGCTTCGAGAGCCGTGGGGGTCCATGTGAAGAAGTACCCTTCTTCCCGCCGGCCGTTCGCAGCGATGCTGTCCGCATCCGTGGCGGAATAGAACGCACCGTCGGGCGCGGTCATGTCCCGTTCGATGAAGCGCAGGGTTTCCCTGGCAATCCGCGCGAAGTCCTTTTCGCCTGTCGCCTGGAAGGCTTCCAGATAGGCGACGACGTGGAGTGCATTGTCGTAGAGCATCTTCTCGAAATGGGGGACAAGCCACTTTTCGTCTGTCGCGTAGCGATGAAATCCTCCTCCCGCCTGGTCGTAGATCCCCCCGGCGGCCATCTTCATGAGGGTTCGCTTGGCCATATCGAGGAAAGCCCGGTCCCCGGTCCGCCTGTGGTAACGGAGCAGAAACCGTATGGGCAGCTGGCTGGGGAACTTCGGCGCCCCGGCAAGTCCTCCGTTCACGGGGTCGAATTGATCCCGGTAAAATTGCGCGGCCCCGGCAAGGATATCGGCGGACGGAAGGTCTTTCCCTCCACCCGGGGACAGGGCCTGCCGGATGAACTTCGTCACGTTGAGGCCGATCTCTGCCACCTGCTCGGGCCGTGATTCGTAGGTCTTCCACAGTTCCTTCAGGAGTCGCAGGAAACCGACCCCCCGTCCCGGGGTGTCGTCCCCGGGGGGGAAATAGGTCCCACCGAAGAAAGGCTGTCTGTCCGGAGTCAGCCAGACGTTCAGCGGCCAGCCGCCGCTTCCTGTAATGCCTTGTACGGCTTTCATGTAGATGGCGTCGACGTCCGGTCGCTCTTCCCGGTCCACCTTGATCGCGATGAAGTGTTCGTTCAGGAACCGGGCGACCTCCTCGTCTTCGAACGACTCCTCTTCCATGACATGGCACCAGTGACAGGTGGAATACCCGATGCTGACGAACACGGGGCGGTGGAGTTCCCTCCCCCGTTCGAACGCCTCATCCCCCCAAGGGTACCAGTTGACGGGGTTGTGCGCGTGCTGGAGCAGGTACGGGCTCGTTTCGAGAAATAGCCGGTTCGTATATTTCGCCCATCCGTCCGGCCGCAGGTGCCTCGTCCTCGGGATATACCCTTCCCCCCTCGTTCTCCTCGCCTGCCTGAACTGTTGAATCAGTTCCGGATCGAACCCGAAAACGCCCGGAAGAGGGCATTCCTCAGATCTGGATTCCCTCGTCATTTCCGTCCCCGAAGGCGAGAGGTCGGTTTTTCGTCGCGGCCGCATGTTCTTGGGATGTCTTTCCGGTCCCGTCCGTTCCCTCCAAAGGGTGACTTCGGGGGGGCCGTTTTTTCCGCCATGGCGAAGGACCGTTCCGTCTCCCCGATGTCCTGGCGGAGGGCGACACCGATTTTCCGAATAGCAGTGTTTTCTCCCTGGGGGGATGATATAGAATCCGCATTATCTTTGGGTTTTTTAGGGACGAACATGGAAAAGAAAATATTCCAGGCAATCATCTTCCTTATATCCCTGCTCTTTGCATCCCCCGGGTATGCTGCGAAAATCTCATGGACCCTTCCGACTTCCTTCGCCAATGGGACCCCCATCGACCCGGCCGAGGTCCAAAAGATCGTAGTGAAGGTGTACACAAGTCCCACGATGACGGGTCCATGGAAATGGATGGCCACGTCATTGCCAGGGGCCTCCTCCGCTACCGTACAGGGGCCTGGGCTCGGAGAAACCCTTTGGTACACATGTACGGCAACGCTCAATGGAGAGGAAAGCGGATACGCGACAGCAGTCAGCAAGACAAATCTTGTCGATGTGGAAAAGATTTTTCTGTTTTTCAGGCGGAAACATATCCCCCATGCGAAAAAGATCGCATCCCTGTTGTTCCTTCTTCTCCTTGCAGGCTTTTTATCGGCGATTCGTTTCCGCAGGAAGAAGGCGGAAGGGAAACGACGATGACGACTTGCTGTCACTCCCCCGAGTCAGGAAGCTCCCAGCGGAAGCCAGGACGTTCAGGTACCGTTTGATTCCTATATTGAATTGATATGTGAAAAAGAAGATACGACCGGGACTAAAGGGTGGAGTCGAGACATCCGATTTTCAGGAACTCGAAAATCCCCTCGGCCTCCCTTGCGGAGATCAGATTCTTCCTGCGATTCATGAAGGCGGGGAGGGCATTCCGATGCATAACCTCCACCCCTCTGATGGTTCCATGCACGCCGACCACCGCATTCGTGAAGAGGATGACGGGCAGAGGCGTTAGTCCCGTGATTCCTCTCCCGATGAGCAGCTCCTGGAGTATCCGACACTCCTCCCGGGCCCGCTTGATCAGGGTCTTATCGGAATCCAGGGAACGGCCGTTTCGGAAGATCTGATCCCCAAGGACCATAACGGTCCCGTTGTGGATCTCCATCTTCAGGACAAAGATCCCTTTCGGGCTGACGAGAATATGGTCGATCAGTGCCCTTCCGGTGCCGAAATCGTGAAGCACGAAAAATCCGGCGGGAAGCCCGTCCAGGAAATTCTCGTTCTTATCCTCAGGGTCCTCCTTTCGCCTTGCCTCGCCCCGGTGAAAATATTTGAAGCCGATCTCTTCCATCCTCTTGACCCAGCCGAGGACCCCCTCGCTGAGGACCGCTGGGAGGATCCGACCGACGGGAATCCTGGTCCCCTTCTTCCTTGCCCCTGCCCCCGTTTGCATGGACTCGCCACCCGAATCTTTGTCTTTCCCCTTTTATCGGAAAGAAAAGGGGGAAACATCAGTCTTTTTTTTCGGCCTCGAGCACCAACCACTCCATCGTTTTCCTCCTGGCTGTCTGGGTTCAGAAAAAAAACGATATGGAGGACTTTTTGGGTACAAAATATATAGATATGCATACTTTATTAGTACTTTATACATATTGTATATTGCATTTATATTGTATGGTAAATGGCTTTTTCGGATTTTTATAGATCGTTTTAGATTCTTATGATACATTTATTACAATATTGTATGGCAAGAGGCAGCCATTTTGTGGGGAATGACATCAAAAAAAGGGGGGAAAGTGGGGAAGAGGCCTCCGTAACCTCTTTCCATTCGTGAGAACCGGCTTCCCGGGAAGCGCCCGCAGCCTGCGGAGAAAGGTTACTGCCCTGCCGACTTCATCGAAGTGTCCCACTTTGGCCGCACTTGCCGGGGTCCAAACGTCGGCCCTTGACAGGCGGCGTAGTTGTCGATAGATTACTATCTATGAATAATATGCAGATAGGAACATGGACTTGAAAACCGGCGGCGTCGAGGTTGGGCGGCGGCTCGAGCAGTTCAAGGCCGCCTGCAAGAAGGCGGGCGTGAAGCTCACGCACCAGCGGCTCGAGATTTTCCGAGAGATTGCCGCAAGCACGGAGCATCCCGATGCGGAAACCGTCTTCCGGGGCGTCCAGGTGCGGATTCCGACGGTGTCGCTCGACACCGTGTACCGGACGCTGTGGCTCCTCGATGGTCTCGGGTTGATCACCACCCTCGGTCCACGCCGGGAGAGCGTTCGTTTCGACCCCAACCTCGAGCACCACCACCATTACGTCTGCGTGCAGTGCGGGCGGGCGAAAGACTTCGAAAGCGCGGAGCTCAACGTGCTCACGATTCCCGCCTCCGTGAAGAAATTCGGCAGCGTCATGACGACGCACGTCGAGGTCAGAGGGTTCTGCGCGGGCTGCGCGAAGGAGACCGCCTCCGGGAGGGCGAAGGCAGCAAGGCGACCCCATCGAAAACCGTTCAACCAGGGAGGAGAACGATGAGTCAGAAGAAGAAGCTCACCACCAACGCTGGCGCCCCCGTCGTCGACAACCAGAACACCATGACCGCCGGACCACGCGGCCCGGCGCTGCTGCAGGATGTCTGGTTTCTCGAGAAGCTCGCCCACTTCGACCGGGAGGTGATCCCCGAACGCCGCATGCATGCCAAGGGCTCGGGCGCCTACGGCACCTTCACGGTCACCCACGACATCACCAAGTACACCAGGGCCAAGATCTTCTCGAAGATCGGAAAGAAGACCGACCTCTTCGTGCGCTTCTCCACCGTGGCCGGCGAGCGCGGCGCGGCCGACGCCGAGCGCGACATCCGTGGATTCGCGATCAAGTTCTACACCGAGGAGGGGAACTGGGATCTGGTGGGTAACAACACGCCCGTATTCTTCCTGCGCGACCCGCTGAAGTTCCCGGATCTCAACCACGCGGTGAAGCGCGACCCCCGCACCAACCTGCGCAGCGCCCGCAACAACTGGGACTTCTGGACCTCGCTGCCGGAGGCGCTGCACCAGATCACCATCACCATGAGCGAGCGCGGGATTCCGCACTCCTACCGCCACATGCACGGCTTCGGCAGCCACACCTTCAGCCTCATCAACGCCAAGAGCGAGCGATTCTGGGTGAAGTTCCACCTGCACAGCCAGCAGGGGATCAAGAACCTGACCGACGCCGAGGCCGAGGCGATCATCGGGAAAGACCGGGAGAGCCACCAGAAGGACCTGTACGGGAGCATCGAGAAGAAAGACTTCCCCCGCTGGAAGATGTCCATCCAGGTGATGCCGGAGAAGGACGCGGCGAAGTGCCCCTACCACCCCTTCGACCTCACCAAGGTCTGGTTCCACAAGGATTATCCTCTGCAGGAGGTGGGCATCCTCGAACTGAATCGCAACCCGGAGAACTATTTCGCCGAGGTCGAACAGTCTGCCTTCAACCCGGCCAACGTCGTGCCCGGCATCGGTTTCTCGCCGGACAAGATGCTGCAGGGTCGCCTGTTCTCTTACGGTGACGCCCAGCGTTACCGGCTCGGCGTGAATCACCACCTGATCCCGGTCAATGCGTCGCGCTGTCCGTTCCACAGTTACCACCGCGACGGCGCCATGCGGGTGGACGGCAACCACGGCAGCACGCTCGGGTACGAGCCCAACAGCTACGGCGAGTGGCAGCAACAGCCGGACTTCGCCGAACCGCCGCTCCGCATCGAGGGCGCCGCCGAGCATTGGAATCATCGCGAGGACGATGATTACTACTCCCAGCCCGGCAAGCTGTTCCGGATGATGAACGCCGGGCAGAGGAAGGCGCTCTTCGGGAACACCGCCCGCGCCATGGGCGACGCTCCCAAGGAGGTCAAGATCCGCCACATCGGCAACTGCCTGAAGGCCGATCCGGCTTACGGCAAGGGGGTGGCAGACGCGCTGGGGGTGCCGCTTTCCGAAGTGCCGAAACCCTGACGCCTGAACGAGGTTCGCCTCTCCGGTGGCAACGCGGCGAGCGCGGCGGCAGGACCGCAAGGTGATCCGAGTGGTCAACCTGAGCCTCTCCATAATGGGGACCAACGTGATCATGACGACCCACGACATGCATTGGCCCGGCCGGATGAACGGCACGGCAACCATTAAACTCACCGGGTACCAGGCGGCGGGAGGCCCGGGTAGTCCGAGGGTTACGGCCGGGTGCGCCGTCCCATGCGCGTCCTGATCCAGAGAGTGAAGAGGGCTTCCGTTTCCACCGGGGGGGCGGTCCTCGGCAGGATCGGACAGGGACTGCTCGCCTTCGTCGGGATTGCCCATTCGGACGGCGAGTCCCATGTCCGGTGGATGTGCGAGAAGATCACCCGATTACGGATCTTCGAGGACGAAGCGGGAAAGATGAATCGGGCGGTCGGGGACATCGGGGGAGGGATCCTCGTGGTGTCCCAGTTCACCCTGTACGGGGACGCAGCGAAAGGGAACCGCCCCGGCTTCGCGGAGGCGGCCAACCCGGCGATCGCGAAACCTCTTTACGAGGAGATGATCCGGCGTCTTAAAGCGACTTCGGGCGTTCCGGTCGAAACCGGGTCGTTCGGCGAGGAAATGGAGGTTGAGCTCGTCAACGACGGGCCCGTCACCCTCCTGCTCGAGAAGTAGCCTGGGGCCAAGGAACGCAGAGGTCCCCTCTCTACCCCGGTTCCTTCCTTCCGCCCAGAATCGCCGCCAGCCGGGTGACCTGCGATGCGTGCACCAGCGCCACGACCTCGTCGGCGGGCCGGAGCACCAGGTCCCCGTGGGGGACGATGAGTTCGCTCTTCCGGAGGACCGCCGCCAGCACGCATTTATCGGGCAGCTTCAGGTCCCGCAGAGCCTTTCCTGCCGCTGCCGCCGCCGGATGGACCTTCTCCTCCACCAGGGAGAACAGCCCTTTCCGCAGTTTGAGCAGCGTCATCATGTCGCCGAGCGACATCTCTTCGGCGACCAGGTGGGCCAAAAGGTCCGCCTGGTTGAGCGCCACGTCCACCCCCATCTCGGGTGTGAACATCCAGGCATTCCGGGGATCCTTCACGCGGGCGATGGTGCGCGGGACGCTGAACTCGAAGCGGGCCAGGCTCGTCACCACCAGGTTCGTCTCGTCCGCGCCGGTGACCGCCGCCACCACGTTCGCGTGCCGGATGCCCGCGGCCTCCAATACGTCGGGGTCCGTGCCGTTCCCCTGCCTCAGCACACCCTGCGGCAGATCGCGCATCAGGATCCGGTTTTCCTCCGGGCGCTCCTCGATGATCTTCACCTTGTGCCCCGCCGATAGCAGCAGCGAAGCCAGGTAGCCGCCCACCCTTCCTCCGCCTACGACGATGACGTTCATGGACATGTTTTACGCCCTCCTTACGACAGTCCCAGGATCGCCTTGAGCCGGTCGGCGGAACTTCCCAGCACCGCCAGGTGCACCAGGTCGCCCTTGTGGAAGACGGACCCCGGCGTGGGCAGAAATGTCCTGCCGCCCCGGCTGACCGCCACCACGTGGATCTCTCCCGCGACGGTCACCTCGCCCGTCGTACGACCCACCAGGAACGGCGGCACCTCCGCCTCCACGATGTCCACCTCTCCGCTGCCCAGGCTGTGAAGAGTGTCCAGGCGGGAATAGCACAGCAGCTCGGCGAGGCGGTTGGTCCCCCAGGCGACCGGAGTAATCGTCTGCAGCCCCAATCTCCGGTAGATCTCCGCCTTGCGGGGGTCGTACAGCCGCGCGACGACCCTCGGTACCCGGAACACCTGCACGGCGATGCGGCCGGCGACCACGTTGACCTCGTCGCTGGCCGTCACGGCGGCCAGCCCGTCGGCGCGCTCGATGCCGGCCCGGAGGAGCACCTCCCGGTCGATCCCGCTCCCCTCGACGGTTTGCCCCTTGAACGCTCCCAGACCGCCGAAGGCGGCGGGGTCCTTGTCCACGACGGTCACCGCATGGCGGCGCTGCTCGAGGGCCTTCGCCAGGCCGGCGCCCAGCCTGCCGCAGCCGATGATGAGGATCTTCATCGCTTGTCTCCTTTCATGCGGGGAGCGAACCCCGTAAGGTCGACCTTCCCTTCTCCCGCCATCGCAGCAGCGCCTTCCGGGCCTCATCGGCCAGCAGGAGGGCGGGGCACCACCCAAGGAGAAACAGCCATCCTTCCAGCGGTAAACCCGACGTGCCGAACACCTCCTGCAGGAAGGGGATGTAGACGATCATCAGGAGAAGGACGAGCTCGGTGGCGATCCCCGCCCACACGAGCCGGTTGCTGAAGAAGCCGGTGCGGAAGACCGAGGTGCGCTCCGTGCGTTGTGCGAAGAGGTTGCCGACCTGGGTGCTGACAACGGCGCCGAGCGCCATTGCGGTCGCCGACCGGTAGAGCGCCCCATCGGAAGGGAGGTCCAGCAACCGGCCCCAGTAGCCGCTTTTCCAGAAAAGGAAGTAGAAGGCCGTCATCGCGGCCAGGCTCTGGAGCGGGCCCAGGAAGGTATAGGCGCGCAGCAGAAGCGGCCAGGTGATGACGTGCTCCGAGCGGCGTCGGGGGGGCCTGTCCATCAGGCCCGGCTCGGGAGGCTCGGCCCCCAGGGCCAAGGCCGGCATGATGTCGGTGCCCAGGTCGATGGAGAGGACCTGCATCACGTTGAGCGCCAGCGGAATCCTCCCGCCGCTCAGGACGAAGCAGATGAACGGGACGGCCTCGGGAGTGTTGCTGGTGAAGATATACGTGATGAATTTCTTGATGTTCGCGAAGACCGCCCGGCCCTCCTCGACGGCGTTGACGATGGAGGCGAAGTTGTCATCGGCCAGGACCATGTCGGCGGCCTCCTTCGCCACGTCGGTGCCGGACAGCCCCATCGCCACCCCGATGTCGGCCTGCTTGAGGGCGGGGGCGTCGTTGACGCCGTCCCCGGTGACCGCCACGACCTCCCCCATCTCCCGGAGTGCGCTCACCACCCGCAGCTTGTGCTCCGGCGTCACCCGCGCCAGGAGGATCTCCTCCCGCAGGGCGTCCTTCAGATCCTCGTCGCTCATCGTGTCCAGCTCGGAGCCGTTCAAGAGGCGCGGATGGGGCGTTCGGAGGATGCCGATGCGGCGGGCCACGCTTTCCGCGGTCAGTCCGTAGTCGCCGGTGATCATGATGATCCGGATGCCGGCCCGGTAGCATTTTGCCACCGCCTCGGCCACCTCGTGCCTCGGCGGGTCCATCATCGCCATCAGCCCGAGGAACGTCAGGTCGCGCTCGATCGTATCGGCTTCGGTTCCTTCCAGGGAGTCCGGCAGCAGGCGCCGGGCGACGGCCAGCACGCGGAGTCCGCCGCGGGCGAGGTCGTCGTTTTCCGCCGCGATCCGTGCCCTTTCCCCGTCGGTCAGCGGTTGCTCCTTTCCTTTCACCCGGAGGCGGGAGCACAGCCCGAGCACTTCCTTGGGAGCCCCTTTGACATAGGCGATCCGCACTCCCCGATGTGCGTGGATCGTGGCCATCCGCTTGCGTCGGGAATCGAAGGGCAGCTCCCGCAGTCGCGGGGCGGATGCTGCCTCCGCCGCAAGGTCCATTCCCCCCTTGAGGGCCGCCACCCGGAGAGCCGCCTCCGTGGGGTCTCCCAGCACCGACCAGCGGGGAATGGAGCGGTCGGGGGGGAGGAGGCGGGCGTTGTTGCACAACCCGGCGGCAAGCAGCAACAGGCGCAGGTCGGCGGTTACCGCGTCGGAATCCGGAACCGGCCTTCCGTCGGCAAGGATTTCTCCCTCGGGTGCGTAGCCGACTCCCGTCACCGACAGCCGCCGGCCGGCGATCCGGAGCTCCCGGACCGTCATCTCGTTCTGGGTCAATGTCCCGGTCTTGTCCGTGCAGATAACCGTCGTGCAGCCCAGGGTTTCCACCGCCGACAGCCGCTTGACCAGGGCATTCCTCCTGGCCATGCGCTGCACTCCCATCGCCAGCGAGAGGCTGACGGTCGGGAGCAGACCCTCCGGAACGAATGCGACGATCATCCCCATCGCGAAGAGGAAGCTATCGGCCAGGGTCATGCCTGCGAGCGCAATCGCCAGGCCGAAGAAGAGGAACCCCGTCCCGGTCGCCAGGAAGGTCACCACACGGGTCATGCGGACCATCTCTTTCTGAAGCGGGCTTTGCTCCTCCGCGATGCCCTGGGTGAGGCGGGCGATTTTCCCGAACTCGGTCTGCATCCCCGTTGCGAAGACGACCGCGACCCCGTTACCGGCCACGACGCTGGTCCCCGCGAAGACCAGGTTGGAGATCTCGGCGCGCGCGAGATCTTCCTTCCCCGCGGCATCGCACGTTTTTCTTGCCGGGTGCGACTCTCCCGTCAGGGTGGATTGATCCACGCGCAGCTCGGCCTCCTTCACCAGCCGTGCATCGGCCGAGATTCGGTCGCCCTCGGAGAGCAGCAGGACGTCTCCGGGAACGAGTTCTTCCGCCGGAATGCGTCCCTCGGCCCCCTCCCGCAGCACGCGTGCGTAGGTGGGAAGGAGTCTTCGCAGCACCTCGGTGGCCTTCTCTGCCTTGTATTCCTGCCAGAAGCTGAAAGCCCCGTTGATCAGGTTGACCATCCAGATGGCCACCCCCAATTGCGACATCCCGGCGAGGAACCCGATCCCTCCGCCGGCCCACAGCAGGATGGCCATCAGGTGCGTGAAATTCGCCAGGAACCTGAGGAGGAGGGATTTTCCACGGATCTCCCGGATGACGTTTCGTCCGAAGCGGCCCAGGCGTTCCGATGCCTCGGCGCCGGTGAGACCCTCCGGGCGCGTCTTCGAAGTCTCGTACACCCGGTGGGTCGGAAGGAAATGGATTTCGGGGAGTCCGGTCTGTTGAAGCGTTTCCATGGGTGGTGCCCCGACTCTGGGCTGCCTGACAAAATGTTCCGTTGGCGTGGGCCTATTTGGAAAACGGGAAGAGGTAGCGGTCGATCCCTTCCGCCGCCTGGCGGCCTTCGTCGATGGCCCGGACCACCAGGGACGCGCCCAGCATGGCATCGCCGGCCGCGAAGACCCCCGGCGTGGAGGTCATCCGGCTGGCGTCGACCTGCAGGTTCCCCTGCGCGTCGAGCGCGAGGGAGAGGTCGCGGACCAGCGGACCGTGCTCCACGTGGACGAATCCCATGGCGAGCAGCACCAGGTCGGCCTTGATCTCGAACTCCGACCCCGGGATCTCCGTGAAGGTGCGTCGCCCCGCCGCATCGGGCTCCGACCATTGGAGGCGGACGCCGCGGAGCTTCCTGACCCGGCCGTTGACGCCGAGAAACTCCTTCGTCGAGACGCTCCAGGACCGCTCGCACCCTTCCTCCTGTGCGGTGGAGGTCCTCAGGACGTTGGGCCAGATGGGCCACGGGTTCGTCGGGACACGCTCGTCGGGGGGCTTCGGGAGGATCTCGAGCTGGTGGATTGCCCTCGCCCCTTGGCGCCGGCTCGTCCCGATGCAGTCCGACCCCGTGTCGCCGCCTCCGATGACGACGACGTTCTTCCCGTCGTCGGCGATCTCCTCCCCCGGGAAGGGCTCTCCGCCGATCCGCATGTTCTGCCGGGTCAGGAACTCCATCGCGAAGTGGATCCCCTTGAGGTCGCGCCCCGGGACGGGGAGGTCCCGCGGGACCGTGGCTCCCGCGGCGATCAGGATGGCGTCGAAGGTGCGGCGCAGGTACCGGAGGGAGATGTCGGTCCCCGCATTGACCCCCGTCTCGAAGACGACTCCCTCGGCCCGTATCTGCTCGAGCCGCCGGTCGATGACCCACTTCTCGAGCTTGTAGTCCGGGATGCCGTAGCGGAGGAGTCCCCCCACCTTCGGTGCCTTCTCGAAAACGACGACGTCGTGCCCCATCCGGGCCAGCTGCTGGGAAGCAGAAAGCCCCGCCGGGCCCGACCCGATGACGGCGACCTTCTTGCCCGTCTTGATCGGCGCAGGCTCGGGGACGATCCACCCCTCGCTCCACCCCCGTTCGACGATCTGGAGCTCGATGTGCTTGATCGTCACGGGAGGCATGTTGACCGCCAGGGTGCAGGCCGGCTCGCACGGGGCGGGACAGACCCGGCCCGTGATCTCCGGCAGGTTGCAGGTGGCGTGGAGGAGGTCGAGCGCCTTCCTCCACTGCTTCCGGTAGACCGCGTCGTTCCACTCCGGGATCCGGTTCTTCGCCGGGCACCCGAGGGCGTGGCAGAAGGGGATGCCGCAGTCCATGCACCGGGACGCCTGGGTCTCCAGGGCCGATCGGCCGAGCATCCCCTCGATCTCCTCGAAGTCGCGGATCCGCTCCGCCACGGGGCGGTGGGGCGGGTTCTCCCGGGGAAACTCCAGGAAGCCGGTCTGCTTACCCACGGTACACCTCCTCGGTGGCCGAGAGGGTCTCGGCCTCGCGGTACTCCTCCAGTTGCATCCGCTCGAGGACCTTCCGGTAGTCGACCGGCATGACCTTGACGAACAGGGGGAGGCGCGACTCCCAATCGTCGAGGATCATCTTCGCCCGTGCGCTCCGGGTGTACCGGTGGTGGTTCTCGATCATCGTCCGGAGCTGCTTCACGTCTTCGGGGGCCCACACGCTTTCGACATCCACCATGTCGAGGTTGCACCGGGTGTCGAAAAGCTCCGTCTCGTCGTAGACGTAGGCGATCCCGCCGCTCATCCCGGCCGCGAAGTTGACCCCGGTGCGGCCGAGGACGACGACGATGCCCCCCGTCATGTACTCGCAGCCGTGGTCGCCCACCCCTTCGACAACCGCCTTCGCCCCGCTGTTGCGGACTGCGAAGCGCTCTCCGGCCACCCCGTGGAGGTAGAGCTCCCCGCCCGTCGCCCCGTAGAGGACCACGTTCCCGGCGATGATGTTCCGATAGGGCAGGAAGGCGGATCCCGGGGGCGGTGTGACGACGATCCGCCCGCCGGACATCCCCTTGGCCAGGTAGTCGTTCGTGTCCCCCTCGACCCGGATCGAGATGCCCGGGGCGAGGAAGGCACCGAGGCTCTGGCCGGCCGAGCCGGTGAAGCGGAGGTCGATCGTGCCGTCCGGGAGCCCCCGGGCGCCGAACCGCTTCGCCACTTCGCCGGAGAGACGGGTCCCGACGGTCCGGTGGACGTTCCGGATCGGCAGGGCGATCCGGACGGGCTGCCCCTTCGTCAGGGCGCTCTCCGCCCTCCGGATGAGCTCCACGTCGAGTGCCGACTCGAGATCGTGCTCCTGGGGCCGTATCCGGCGCCGCACGACGGTCTTCGGATCCCCGGCCGGGAGGAGGATGGCGGAGAGGTCCACTCCCTTCGCCTTCCAGTGGTCGATGGCCGGCTGGACCTCGAGCCGGTCGACCTGCCCGACCATCTCGTCCACCGACCGGAATCCGAGTTCCGCCATGATCTCCCGGAGTTCCTGGGCGACGAAGCGGAGGAACCGCTCGACGTGCTCGGGCTTCCCGGTGAACAGGGCCCGCAACGCGGGGTCCTGGGTCGCCACTCCCACGGAGCAGGTGTTCATGTGGCACTTCCGGAGAAGGATGCACCCCAGGGTCACGAGGACCGACGTCCCGAAGCCGAACTCCTCGGCCCCCAAAAGCGCCGCGACGGCCACGTCCCGGCCCGTTTTTAACCCCCCGTCGGTCTGGACGACGATCCGGTCCCGGAGCCGGTTGAGGATGAGGGCCTGCTGCGTCTCGGCGAGTCCCAGCTCCCACGGGAGCCCGGCGTGCTTGATCGAGGTCAGGGGGGATGCCCCCGTCCCGCCGTCGTGGCCGGAGATGAGGACGAGGTCGGACTTCGCCTTGGCGACCCCCGCGGCGACCGTCCCGACCCCGACCTCGGAGACGAGCTTCACCGAGACCTTCGCCTCCGGGTTCGCCGACTTGAGGTCGTAGATCAGTTGTGCGAGGTCCTCGATCGAGTAGATGTCGTGGTGCGGCGGCGGGGAGATAAGGGTCACCCCCGGCGTCGTGTGCCGGACCCGGGCGATGTCGGCGCTCACCTTGTGGCCGGGGAGCTGTCCTCCTTCGCCCGGCTTTGCCCCCTGGGCCATTTTGATCTGGAGCTCGTCGGCGTTGACGAGGTACTCGATGGTGACCCCGAAGCGCCCCGAGGCGACCTGCTTGATCTTCGACCGCAGGTTGTCGCCGTTGGGCATGAGGACGTACCGGGCCGGGTCCTCGCCCCCTTCCCCCGAGTTGCTCCGCCCGCCGAGGTGGTTCATCGCGATGGCGATCGTCTCGTGGGTCTCCTTGCTGATCGACCCGTAGGACATGGCGGCCGTGACGAAGCGGGGAGTGATCCGCTCGACCGGCTCGACCTCCCCGATCGGAACCGGCTCTCCCTTCCGGAACCGGAAGAGGGAGCGCAGCGTCACCCGCTGGAGGGACTGGTCGTTGACGATGGCGGAGAACTCCTTGTAGATCCCGTAGTCGCCCGTCCGCACCGCCTGCTGAAGCTTGTAGATCGCCTCGGGGGGCCACAGGTGCTTTTCCCCCCCGACCCGGATCTGGTACGTTCCGCCCGGGTCGAGGAGACGTTCGACGGCGCCGGCCGCCGGCCAGGCGAGGCGGTGGCGTGCGTTCGTCTCCGCGGCGATTTCGTCGAGCCCGATCCCCCCGATCCGGGAGGCGGTGCCGCAGAAGTACCTGTCGATGACATTGCGCCCGAGCCCCACGGCCTCGAAGATCTGGGCGCCGAGGTAGCTCCTGATGGTCGAAATCCCCATCTTGGAGAGGATCTTGAGAAGCCCTTTCTTCACCGCCGTGATGTAGGCGTCGACCGCGTCTCCCGGCAGCATCGGCTTCTCGAGGAGCCCGCCTTCCGCCATGGCGCGCACGGTCGAGAAGGCGACATAGGGGCAGATCGCGTTCGCCCCGTACCCGACAAGGAGCGCGTAATGCATGACCTCCCTCGCCTCCCCCGTCTCGACGATGATCCCTGCCTGGGTCCGAAGTCCCCGCCGGATGAGGTGGTGATGGAGCCCCGATGTCGCCAGCAGCGCCGGGATCGGAGCCCGGTCGCCGGATGCGTTCCGGTCCGTGAGAACGAGGAGGTTCGCCCCCTTGGCGATGTGCTTGTCCACCTGGACGAAGAGGGTCTTGAGGGCCGCTTCGAGGGCCGCCCCGCCGCCCCCCGCCGGGAAGTGCATGTCGATCTCCCGGGTGACCACGTCAGGGGTGGACGCCTTCCGGAGGCGGATCATGTCCTCCGGTGTCAGGATCGGGTGGGGGAGCTTGAGCATCCGGTAGTGGGCCGGGGTCTCGTCGAGGATGTTCTTCTCCCGGCCGACGAAAGCCCGCAACGACATGACGAGCTCCTCCCGGAGCGGGTCGATCGGCGGGTTCGTCACCTGGGCGAAGAGCTGCTTGAAATAGTTGTAGAGGAGATGGGGGCGGTCGGACAGGACCGCGAGGGACGCGTCGTCCCCCATCGAGCCGACGGGCTCCTGCCCCTGGGAGGCCATCGGGGCGATGATCATCCGCAGGTCCTCCTCCGTGTATCCGAAGGCGTGCTGCTGCCGCAGGAGGACCTCCGGATCTTCGGACCGGATCTCGGGGGGAGCGAAGAGGCCCCGCATCTCGATCCGGTTGTCCTTGACCCAGTGGCGGTAAGGCTTCTGCCGCGAGATCTTCGCCTTGATCTCGTTGTCGGGGACGATCCGCTTCTCCTGGAGGTCGACGAGGAACATCTTCCCCGGCTGGAGGCGCCCCCGCTGGACGATCTCGTCGGGATCGAAGTCGAGGACCCCCGTCTCCGAGGCAAGAACGATGAGGCCGTCCCGGGTCACGGTGTAGCGGGAGGGGCGCAGGCCGTTCCTGTCGAGGGTGCCGCCGATGTAGCGGCCGTCCGTGAAGACGAGGGCGGCCGGACCGTCCCAGGGTTCCATGAGGGCCGAGTGGTACTCGTAAAAGGCCCGCTTGTCCTCGCTCATCTGGTACTTGGGGCCGAAAGCCTCGGGGACCATCATCATGATGGCGTGGGGGAGCGAGCGCCCCGCCAGGATGAAAAGCTCGAGGCCGTTGTCGAAGATCGCCGAGTCGCTCCCCGTCTCGATGAGGACCGGCTTGATCTTCTCGAGGTCCGCCCCGAACAGCTCCGAGGCCATCTGGGCCTCCCGGGCCCGCATCCGGTTGATGTTCCCCCGCAGCGTGTTGATCTCCCCGTTGTGGGCGAGAAACCGGAAGGGATGGGCAAGGTGCCACGTCGGCAAGGTGTTCGTGCTGAACCGCTGGTGGACGATGGCGAAGGGGCTCGCGAAGAGATCCACCTCGAGATCCGGGTAGAAAAGGGGCAACTGGTGTCCCGTGAGGAGCCCCTTGTAGACGAGGGTTCGGGAGGAGAGGCTCGGGACGTAGAACTGGCTATAGTCCGCGTCGTCGCGCCCGCCGATCGCCTTCTCGGCCCGCCGACGGATGACGTAGAGCTTCCGCTCGAAGGCGTCGGCCCCGGCGGTCCCCCGCTCGAGGAAGCACTGGACGATCCCGGGTTTCGTGGAGCGGGAGAGCTCCCCGAGGAGCCGGTCGTTGTGGGGGACCTTCCGCCAGCCGAGGACGGAGTGCCCTTCCTCACGGGCGATCCGCTCGAAGGTCTCGATGCACCGCCCGGCAAGTTTCGGGTCGGAGGGGAGGAAGATCATGCCGACCGCGTAGTCCCCCCGCGGGGGGAGGGTGAAGGGAAGACCGGCGAGGCGGAAGAAGGTGTCGGGGACCCGGACGAGGATCCCGGCGCCGTCGCCGGTGGACTTGTCGCCCCCGATCGCCCCCCGGTGCTCGAGGTTGACGAGGATCCGGATTCCTTTTTCGACGATGGAATGGCTGGGTTCCGCCGTGAGGGTGGCGACGAACCCCACGCCGCAGGCGTCATGCTCTTGGGTGGGATCGTAGAGGCCGCGGCGTACCGGGACGCCGGCGGCGTTCAGATGAATAAATCCGTTATTATCCTTCAAGAGGCTATGCCCTCGTTGTTGGCTGTCGGAAGCAACACATTATTATGACATTGTCATCCCCCCATCGCATAGAGATACAGGGATAGAAAATTTTGCGGGCCAAAGGAAGAAGAATGCAAAGGCGTACACGATGCCGGCGAACAGCGCCAAGTAGCCGTACGTTTCGGGGTAGAGTCGCGGCAATGCCCGGATCCGGCTCCAGCGCTGCCCGTCAGTGCGAGAGAATCTTCGAGAGGAAGGTCTGAGCGCGCTCCGAGCGCGGCGTTCCGAAGAAATCCTTCTTCGTGGCGTCCTCGACGATCCGCCCCTCGTCCATGAAGATCACCCGGTGGGCCACGTTTTTGGCGAATCCCATCTCGTGGGTCACGACCATCATCGTCATCCCGTCCCGGGCCAGGTCCTGCATGACCGCGAGCACCTCCCCGATCATCTCGGGGTCGAGGGCCGAGGTCGGCTCGTCGAAGAGCATGCAGATCGGGTCCATCGCGAGCGCCCGGGCGATCGCCACCCGCTGCTGCTGCCCCCCGGAGAGCTGGCCGGGAAACTTGTCCGCGAAGTCCTTGAGCCCCACCCGGTCGAGGAGAGAGAACCCCTTGTCCCGCGCCGCGTCCCGGCTGCGGCCGAGGACCTTTTCCTGGGCGATCGTCAGGTTCTCCACGACCGTCATGTGGGGAAACAGCTCGAAGTGCTGGAACACCATCCCTACGTGCGAGCGGAGCTTGGGCAGGTTCGTCCCCGCGGTCCCCACCGAGACGCCGTCCACGAAGATCTCCCCCTTCTCGAACAGCTCCAGGCCGTTGACGCACTTGATCAGGGTCGATTTTCCCGAGCCGGAGGGGCCGCAGACCACGACCACTTCTCCCTTGTCGACCGAGGAGGAGCAGTCGACCAGGACCTGGGTCGCGCCGTACCACTTGCAGACGCCACGAATCTCGATCATGGCCATGGCTCTTCTCCCGGTTTCCGTCAGCGGAGGACGGCGATTCGTTTATGGAGCCGCTTCACGAACGTGGACAGGGTGAAGCAGATGGCGAAGTAGATGACCGCCGAGAACAGGTACATCTCGACGGGACGGTTGTAGTTCTTCCCCGCGATATCGGCGGCCTTGAGCAGGTCCTTGGCGCCGATGGCGTAGACGAGCGAGGTGTCCTGGAAGAGGATGATCGTCTGGGTGAGCAGCACGGGGATCATGTTGCGGAACGCCTGGGGGAGCACCACGAGCCGCATCGTCTGCCCGTAGGTCATCCCGAGGGCGTACCCCGCCATCGCCTGGCCCTTGGACACGCTCTGGATGCCGGCGCGCATGATCTCGCTGTAGTAGGCGGCCTCGAAGGCGGTAAACGTGATGATCGCCGAGTACTCGGCGCCGACGGGCTTCCCGATGATCAGGGGGATCACGAGGAAGAACCAGAGGATCACCATGACGAGGGGGATGGAGCGCATCAGGTCCACGTACAGCATGGCTCCCGTGTACAGGGGCTTCAGGCTGGACAGCCGCGCCAGGGCGAGCAGGGTGCCGATGACGATTCCGCCGCTCATCGCGATCAGGGTGAGAGTGACGCTGAACTTGAGGCCGGTCCAGATGAAGGGGAGGCTCGGCTTGAGGACGGTGTAGTCGAATTGGCCCATCGTCTCGCCTTCCGCCTCCTACTTCGCCGTGGTGATGTAGCCCGGCACCCGCGTCCTTTTCTCGATCCAGGACATCACGCGGTTGGCGGCGAAGGCGCAGATGAAGTAGAGCACGGTGACGGCCAGGTAGGTCTCGATCCCCTGCTCGGAGTCCTCCTGCATCTGGCGGGCCTGGAAAGTGAGCTCCAGCACGCCGATGGCGAAGGCCACCGAGGAGTTCTTGAAGACGTTCATGAATTCCGAGGTGAGCGGCGGGAGGATGATCCGGCACGCCATCGGCAGGAGGACGTGCCGGTAGGTCTGCGGGAGCGTGAGGCCCATGGCGAGCCCGGCGAGCCGCTGTCCCCGGGGAAGGCTCAAGATCCCCGCCCGCACCTGCTCGGCGATGCGCGCGGAGGTGAAAAGGCCCAGGCAGACCGTGGCGGTGACGAACTCCTTGGCCGGCATCTCCTGCTTGACCCAGAGGGAGAGCTTCTCCGGAAGCAGCTCCGGCACCACGAAGAACCAGAGGAAGAACTGCACCAGCAGGGGGATGTTGCGGAACAGCTCCACCCAGACGTTCGCCAAGCGGGCCGCCCACCGGAGCGGCGTCGTGCGGACCGTGCCGATCAGGCCGCCCAGGACGAGGGCGATGATCCACGAGCAGAGGGAGACGGCCACGGTCCAGCCGAAGCCGGTGATGAGCCAGGAGAGGTAAGTCTCCTCGCCCCCCTTGATCTTGTCGAAGTAGATCCCCCAGTGCCAGTGGTAGCCCATTCCCCCCCAGTCCCGCGAGCTTGATCATGAAAAGGAAGGGGCGAAGGAATTTATGGTTCCCTCCGCCCGTTCCCGTTCCGTTCCCCCTACTTCTTGTTGTAAGCCTCGGCAGGCGTGTCGCTCGGATTCTTGATGAGCTCCTTGAGCTTTTCGCTCATCGGGAAGTTCATGCTCACGTTCTTCGGCGGGATCGGCGACGTGAACCACTTCGCGTAGAGCTTATCGACCTCGCCGCTCTTCATAAGCCCCTTCACCGTGTCGTCGGCCAGCTTCTTGAACGCCGGGTCGTCCCTGCGGATCATGATGGCGATCGGCTCCACGTTGAGCACCTCCCCCACGATCGCGAAGTCCTGCGGGGTCTTGGAGGTGGCGATGAGGCCGGCGAGGAGATTGTCGTCCATCACGAAGGCGACGGCGCGGTCGGTCTCCATGAGGAGGAAGGAGTCGGCGTGGTCTTTCCCGTATGCCTCCTTGAAATCGATCCCCTTCGCCTTCTCATGGGCCCGCATGAGCTGGACCGACGTGGTGCCCGAGGTCGTGGCCACGGATTTCCCGCCGAGCTGGGCGAGGCTGGTGATCCCCGATTTCTTCTTGACCGCCATGCGCACATTGGTCACGAACGTGGTCACGACGAATGCGACCTGCTTCTGACGGGCCTCGTTGTTGGTCGTGGATCCGCACTCCAGGTCGACCGTTCCGTTGGTGACCAGCGGGATCCGGTTCTGGGAGGTCACCGGCTGGTGCTGGACCTTGAGATTGGGCAGCTGGACCTCCTTCTTCACCGCCTCCACGATCTTGTTGCAGATGTCGATGTGGTAGCCGATCGGCTGCTGCTTGTCGTCGAGGTAGGACAGCGGATACGACGATTCCCGGATCCCCATCGTGATGGTTCCGGACTCCTTCACCTTCTTGAGCGTTCCCGTGAGCTCCGCCGCGAAGGCGGGGGTCGCCGCCAGCCATCCGGCGAACATCAGGAGCCATAGACGCGAACCGTGTTTCATGCTTGTCTCCTCTCTTTCCAGGTTGGATTCTGCGGACCCACCCTGCGTCCGCAGTAAGGCTTCACGCCGTTGCCGGCCTTCCCGAAACGCCGGGAATGCCGCCAGTATACAACCTTAATCTTTGGCCGGAAGCAGGGAAAAAACAACAGCCCGTCGAGGGAATCCCCGCGAACTTGCGGCGCCGCGCCGGCATCGAACCCCTTCGGGAAATCATCTTAAATAGACAAGGCACGTATACGGGCGGGCATTGCGGAAACAGGTTGGAAAGCAATTGGAAAGCAAACGGAAAGGGGGGCAGAACATGGGCAGCGGGATCGTCCGCAGTTTCGCCTTCCTGCCGGTCAACGAGCGGGAGGGGAAGCCCCGCAAGCGCGGTATCACGGAGATGCGGGGGCCCTATTACGCGCCGGTGGGGAAGCGGTATCTACTCGACATCCTGGAAACAGTGGGCCAATACATCGACATCTTCAAGTTCAGCGGCGGCTCCTTCAGTCTCATGCCGAAGAAAGCCGTACAGGAATTGATCGACACCTGCCACGAACACGACGTCCTGGTGTCCACGGGGGGGTTCATCGAACGCGTCCTCACCCATGGGGAGGGGATGGTCGAACGCTATCTGGAAGAATGCAGGGAATTGCGGTTTGATATCGTGGAGGTCTCGAGCGGTTTCATCACCGTCCCGCTGGACGACCTGATCGCCCTGGTGAGGAAGGTTTCCGACCTCGGCATGAAGCCGAAGCCGGAGGTGGGGATCCAGTTCGGCGCGGGCGGGGCGAGCTCCGTGGAGGAGCTGGAGGCCGAGGGGACCTCGGACCCGTCGCAGGCCATCCGGGCGGCGAAGCGATACCTGGAAGCCGGCGCGCACATCATCATGATCGAGTCCGAGGGGATCACCGAGAACGTCAGAACGTGGCGCACCGATGTCGTGGCGAAAATCGTCAACGAGCTCGACCTGGAGAAGGTGATGTTCGAGGCCGCCGACCCGGAAGTCTTCTCCTGGTACATCAAGAACTTCGGGCCGGAGGTCAACCTGTTCGTCGACCATTCCCAGGTGGTCCAGCTGGAGTGCCTGCGTTCCGGGATCTGGGGGACGAAGAGCACGTGGGGCCGCGTGGTTACCTATAAGGAAAAGGACCGCAGGGCCGCGCCGGACAGGCCGAAGCTGGTCGAGCCGGCCGGGAAGGGCAGGAGGTGAGCGATGGCGCGCACCTCTTCGATAGCGGCCATGGGAGAGGAGCAGTACCAGACCCGCTCCGAGCAGTTGGCTTCCTTCGTGGAACGTGCCGCCTGGGAGGACCTCTCCCCGGCGGCGCGGGAAGCGCTGAAGATCAGAGTCCTCGATTCACTGGGCTGCGCCTTCGGCGCGTTGAACGGGCTCCCCATCCGGCTCATCCGGGAGAACATCGAGGAGTTCGGCGGAAACCCGCTGTGCACGCTGATCGGGGGAGGGCACACCGCCCCCGACCGGGCGGCGTTCTTTAACGGCGCGCTGATCCGCTACCTGGATTTCAACGACAGCTACCTGGCCAAGGGCGAGACGTGCCACCCCAGCGACAACATCGCGGCGGTTCTTGCGGCCTCCGAATACTCCCTGGCGTCCGGGCGGCAGTTCCTGACGGCGCTGGCGGTCGCTTACCAGGTGCAATGCCGGCTGAGCGACGTCGCCCCGGTGCGGGCGCGGGGCTTCGACCACACGACGCAGGGGGCGTTCGCCGCCGCTGCCGGGGTGGCGAAAGCCCTGGAGCTTTCCGCCCCACAGATCACCAACGCCCTCGGGATCTCCGGGACAGCCAACAACGCGCTCCGCGTCACCCGAACGGGGGAGTTGTCCCACTGGAAGGGGCTGGCCTACCCGAACACGGCGTTCGACGCGCTGCGGGCGGCGTTCCTGGCGATGCGCGGCATCACGGGCCCCCGGGAAGTGTTCGAGGGGAACAAGGGGTGGTGCCAGACGATCTCCGGCGACTTCGAGATCGACTGGTCGGGGGAGAACCTGGAGCGTGTCACGAGAACGATCCTCAAGAAGTACAACGCCGAGATCCACTCGCAGTCGGCCCTCGAGGGGATGATCGAGATCCTGCGGGAGCACGGGTTCACGGGAAGGGAGATCGACCGGATCCGGATCGACATCTTCGACGTGGCGCACCTGATCATCGGCGGGGGCGCGGAGGGCGACAAGACGATCGTACGAACCAAGGAGGAAGCCGATCACAGCTTGCAGTACATGGTATCCGTTGCCGCGCTCGACGGGCAGGCGATGCCCGAGCAGTACGAACCGAAACGGATCGCAAGGGACGACGTCCAGTCGCTGCTCCATCGCGTCACGGTCGTTCCGGATCCCGTTTTCTCGCGGCGTTTCCCGGACGAACACGCCTGCCGGCTCGCCGTCGCCTTGAAGGACGGCCGTACTTTCACCAGGGAGAAGTCCGACTACGAGGGGTTCCATACCCGCCCGATGTCGTGGGCGAAGGTGGAGGAGAAGTTCCACCGGCTGGCGGAGGGCGCCGTCGACGTGTTCCGCCGCGAGGAGATCGCATTCGCGGTCCGGCACCTGGACGGCATCTCCGTCAGGAACCTGATGGAGTTGTTGGCGTGACGATCGGCGCGCGGTGCCTGTGTCGCGCGAACCAGCGGTAAAGGACGCGGGAAAGAGCGGCGGCCCCCGGCAGGCCGAACAGGGAAGCGCACCAACGGTACCGCCGGAGCCGCCGGAGAATTTCGGGCGCAGCGCGTTCGCCCACGAGCACCGCACCGTCGGGGAGAACGAGGTGCATCGCCTGAAGGCAGGCGGTCTTCTCGATGGAAGGAAATCGCTTCGACAGTTCTCCCGAGTGGCAGGAGAGGAACTCGAAAGCCTCCGGTCGTTCCCTGGAGCGAATCCACTCCACGGCATTCCGGCAGAGGGAGCACTCCCCGTCGTAGATCAGGACCGCCGACTGTGCATGCCCTCTCAAGGCGCCTCCCGGTTGGGAGACCTGCCGGCCTCCTTGTTTCAGGATACCTCATGCCGGGTGGCTTTCTCCCCGGTCCGCATCCGGTCGTCCTCCCTGGCTTCATTCTTCCGCGGTGGTAGAATACCCCGTGGACACCGGCCCATAAGGGGCCGCCCGTCCGGGAGGAACGGATGAAATCCGACTCGGGACCGTTAAGCACGGGGTTGCCGGGGCTGGACCAGGTGGTCCAGGGGCTGTTGCCGGGCGACAACATCGTCTGGCAGGTGGACTCCGTCGAGGACTACCTTCCCTTCGTTACCCCGTATTGCGAGGACGCACTCCGGAAAGGGAAGAAGCTCGTCTACTTCCGGTTCGCCCGGCACCCGGAGCTCGTGGGCGAGGACAGCGGTGCGGAGATCCACCGCCTGAACCCCGAGGTGGGGTTCGAGACGTTCACCACCGAGATCCACAAGGTGATCGAACGGGCGGGGCGGGGGACCTTCTACCTGTTCGACTGCCTGTCCGACCTCGCCGCCGACTGGTACAGCGACCTGATGCTCGGCAACTTCTTCATGGTGACGTGCCCGTATCTGTACGAGCTCGAGACGATCACCTACTTTGCACTCTTCCGGGACTGCCACTCGTTCGAGGCGGTCTCCGCCATCCGCAACACGACCCAGCTCCTGGTCGACGTTTTCCGGCACAAGGGAAGCTTGTACGTGCACCCGCTCAAGGTTTACCAGCGGTACTCGCCGACGATGTATCTTCCCCACGTGTGGGACGAGGGGGGGTTCCGCCCGCTGACCGAAAGCGCCGTCCTCTCGGAAGTGCTCGCGCAAATCACCGAGCAGCGCATCGGCGCCGTCTCGGGCACTCTCGACATCTGGGACCGGAAGTTCCTGCAGGCGCGGGAGATCCTGGAGGGGGTCAAGAGCGGAGCGCGCCCGGCTTCGGCAGCGGAGGACATCTTCCCGCGCCTTCTCCGGATGATGGTGACCCGGGACGAGCGGGTCATCGAACTGGCCTCCCGCTACCTCGATCTCTCGGATCTCCTGGCCATCCGGAAGCGGATGATCGGGACGGGGCTGATCGGCGGGAAATCCGTGGGCATGCTCCTGTCCCGAGCCATCCTGGAACGGACCGACGGACGCTGGCGCGGCCGGATGGAAACCCACGACTCCTTCTACATCGGCTCCGACGTCTTCTACACGTACCTGGTCCGGAACGGGCTGTGGCAGGCCCGCCGCGACCAGCGGAATACCGTCACCTTTCTTTCCGGGGCGGAAACGGCGCGCCAGAGAATCCTGTCGGGGCTCTTTCCCTCGTTCATCCGGGAGCAGTTCCTCGCCGTGCTGGAGTACTTCGGGCAGTCCCCCATCATCGTCCGTTCGAGCAGCCTCCTGGAGGACAGCTTCGGCAACGCGTTCACGGGGAAGTACGACAGCGTGTTCTGCCCGAACCAGGGGTCCCCTGAGGAGCGGCTCGAGGGATTCCTGTCGGCCGTGAAAACCGCCTACGCGAGCACGATGAGCGAGGAGGCCCTGCTGTACCGGGCCCACCGGGGGCTCCTCGACCGGGACGAGCAGATGGCGCTCCTCGTGCAGCGGGTGTCCGGGGCCATCCATGGGCACCTGTTCTACCCGCAGATCGCCGGCGTCGGGCTCTCGTACAACCCGTTCGCCTGGAGCGAATACATCGAGCCCCAGGCCGGCATGCTCCGGATCGTCTTCGGCCTCGGGACGAGGGCGGTCGAGCGGTCCGACGACGACTATACCCGCCTCGTGGCGCTCAACGCCCCCGCCCGGCGTCCGGAGGCCGACTTCGGCGAAGTCGTGGAGTTCGCCCAGCGGCGCGTCGACGCGCTCGACCTTTCGGCGAACCGGTTCGTCTCCCTGAACGTCGACGAAGTTGTGCAAGCCAGCCCGGACCTGCCGATCGACATGTTCGCGGCGCGAAGGGAACCGGCAGGCGGGCGCGCGAGGGCAGGAGGCGCGAAGGTTGCCGGCCCGTCCCGCTGCATCCTCACCTTCGACCGGCTGCTATCCGCCACGTCGTTCGTCCCGGACCTGCGGGAGATGCTTGCCGTCCTGCGGGACGCCTACCGATACCCCGTCGATATCGAGTTCACCGCCAACTTCCTCAAGGACGGCAGCTACCGGCTCAACCTCGTCCAGTGCCGCCCGCTCCAGGTGAAGGAAGGAGGGGGGATCCTGCCTCCGCCCCGCAGGATCGCCCGGAAGGACCTGGTCTTCGAATCCCGCGGGCCGGTCATCGGCCAGAGCTCGCACACCGTTATCGACCGGCTGATCTACGTCGTCCCGTCCGTCTACGGGGAGATGCCGATCGGGGACCGCCACTCCGTGGCCCGCCTCATCGGGCATCTCACCCACCTCGAGGAAGAAGGAAAGCGAAAGACCGTCCTGCTGCTCGGGCCGGGGCGGTGGGGGACGAAGATGCCGTCCCTGGGCGTTCCGGTCTCGTTCGCCGAGATCGCCACGATCTCCGTTCTGTGCGAAGTCGTCGCCATGGGGAAACACGTCATCCCGAACGTGTCCCTTGGCACCCACTTCTTCAACGACCTCGTCGAGTCGAACATGCTCTACCTGGCGGTCTTCCCGAAGGGGAAAGGGAGCTTCCTGAACGAGGGCTTCTTCCTGCGGTCGGAGAACCGGCTCGCCGAGCTGCTTCCGGAGGAGGCGGAGTGGTCCCATGTGGTGCGGGTCATCGACGTCCCGTCCCGTCCCGGTGGACGGATGCTCCTCCTCAACGCCGATTCCCTCAAGCAGCGCGCCGTCTGCTACTTCGCCGAGCAGAGCTAGAGGCGAGCCGCGCTGCCATCGGCGAAACCGGGGACGCGTGCCCGGGCGCCTCTCATGCCGGCTCCGTCTTCCGGTAGCGGACGGCCCGTCCCGCCCCGACGCGCGCCAGCAGGTTGAGGGAGACGAGCCGGGTGAGGACCTGTTTGGCGGTTTCCCGGGACAGGCCCAGTTCTCCCGCCACGAGCCGGTTGGTGACTTCCCGGTGGCGCTCGAACAGCGCAAGCGCGCCTTCCTGGTTCCCCGAGAGCCGGCCTTCCGGCGGCAGCCGCCCGAGCGCCCCTTTGAGCTCCCTCGCCTGGGTCCGCATCGCGTCCAGGAAGGCAAGGAACCACGGCCCCATGTCGGGCCGCGGCAGGTGCAACGACGCCTGGCTTTTCCGCAGGGCGAGGTAGTACTCCGCCTTGCGCTCCGCGATGACCCTCTCGAGCGAGGCGTAGGGCAGGTAGGTGTAACCGCACCGGAGGAGGAGCAGGTTGGTGAGGAGGCGGCTCGTGCGGCCGTTCCCCCCGGCGAATGGCCGGATCGCGAGGAATTCGAGAACGAAACCGGCGACGACGAGAAGCGGGTGGAACGCCGCCGAGGCCAGGCGGGAGTTCGTCCACCGCAGGAGAGCGTCCATCTCTCCGCGGATCGAGTCCGGGGCCGCGGGACGCAGCGCGATCGCCTCGACGGTCTGGCGAGGGGTGAACGAGGTACGGTCGGGGAGAGACCGGTAGGCTCCCCGGTGCGACTGGTCCCGGGGGGACGTTCTCAATAGCTCGCCGTGAAAGTTGAAGATCGTTTCCTGCGAGAGCGGCAACGTTTCGTGTCCGTCGAAGACCGCGTTCAGGAGGTGCGCGTAACTTGCCGAAGAGGACTGGCGGAGCTCCTCCGCCCTTGCCGGTGGCAGGGCGGACGCCGGACCATCCCCTCCGCGCGGGAGTCCGAGCCATTCGATCCCGACGGATGCCCTTGCGGAGAGGGCGGTCGTCTTCTTCCGCAGGCTCCCGAGGTAGGACGGGGGCGGATGGAACCGGCCTTTCCACCATCCCTTGAACTCGTCGATCTCCGAGATCCTCGCGAGGAGGGCGGGCCAGGCCGTCGGGGAGATTCCAGGGAGCCGGTTGTCCAGCCGTTTGTCCATCATCCCCTCGGTTGAAAGAATACCCGATTATACCCAATTCAAAGGGTTTGTCTTGACCCATAAAACAGAAGGGGTAAAGTCGGGTTCCAGGGCGCGCCGCAAGCTGCGCCAATCCAGCGTTCCGCTGTTGAAAGGGAGGGGAGAGCATGGCATTGACGGAGAGACTCGAGGTGATTTTCCAGGTGGTGATGAATCGCAACCCGGGGGAATCCGAGTTCCACCAGGCGGTCAAGGAGGTGCTCGAATCGCTGGGGCCGGTCCTCGTAAAATACCCGGAATTTACCGAGGCCAAGGTCATCGAGCGGATCTGCGAGCCGGAGCGCCAGACGATCTTCCGGGTTCCCTGGCAGGACGACAAGGGCGAGGTCCAGATCAACCGGGGATTCCGCGTCCAGTTCAACAGCGCGCTGGGGCCGTACAAGGGGGGGCTGCGATTCCACCCCTCTGTCTATCTGGGCATCATCAAGTTCCTCGGGTTCGAGCAGATCTTCAAGAACTCCCTGACGGGGCTGCCGATCGGGGGCGCGAAGGGCGGGTCGGATTTCGACCCGAAGGGGAAATCCGACGGAGAGGTCATGCGCTTCTGCCAGAGCTTCATGACGGAGCTGTGGAGGATCATCGGCGAGCATACCGACGTCCCCGCCGGCGACATCGGCGTAGGGGGCCGTGAGATCGGTTACCTTTTCGGGCAGTACAAGAGGCTGACCAGCAAGTTCGAGGCAGGTGTTCTCACCGGCAAGGGGCTGGTCTACGGCGGCAGCCAGGTGCGCACGGAAGCCACCGGCTACGGCTGCACCTACTTCGTCGACGAGATGCTCAAGGCGAGGAAGAACGGCTTCAAGGGGAAGAAAGTCGTCGTTTCCGGCTCCGGGAATGTGGCCATCTACACGCTGGAGAAGGTGCAGGATCTCGGGGGGAAGGTCATCGCAATGAGCGACTCCAACGGCGTGATCCACGACGAGAAGGGGATAAACCTCGAGACGATCAAGCAGCTGAAGGAAATCGAGCGCCGGCGGATCAAGGACTATTGCGAGCACCACAAGGGGGCCCGGTACACCCCGAACGGCAACATCTGGGACATCCCTTGCGACGTCGCATTCCCCTCGGCGACGGAGAACGAGATCACGGGAAAGGACGCCAAGAAGCTCGTGAAGAACGGCTGCATCGCGGTGGGCGAGGGCGCGAACATGCCCACCACGCCGGAAGGGGTCAACGTGTTCATCCAGGCGGGAATCGCCTACGGCCCGGGGAAGGCGGCCAACGCCGGCGGCGTGGCCACCTCGGGGCTGGAGATGCAGCAGAACGCCAGCAGGGAGGCGTGGGGGTTCGAGGAGACCGACGCCAAGCTGCGCCAGATCATGAGGAACGTCTTCCTGCTTTGCTCCGAGGCCGCCGAGGAGTTCGGTTCCCCCGGGAACATGGTCGTAGGGGCGAACATCGCCGGTTTCATCAAGGTCGCCCGCGCCATGATCGCGCACGGAATCGTGTAACGATTCCGGTCACCGAATGGGCCGCGTCCTGTCGGGCGCGGCCCATTCCATTTGCTTGGCTTACTTGCCGGGGGTTTCCTCGCAGTGCGGGTGGCCGTGTCCGCGGCGCATGGCTCCTTGCCCCCCGCGGCCCATCATCGACTCCATGTGCTTCACGTGGGACTCCTGGAGGTCGTCGAGCATGCGGAAGTGCGCGACGGCTGCCTTCCGGAACTCCGCCGGGTCGGTGATCCCTTCCATCTTCTTCTCGTGCTCCCGCAGGGCAGTGACGCTTTTGCGCACCTCCTCCATGTGCATCTTCATCCCCCCCATCATGGGGGGCATCCCATGGCCGTGATGTTTGTGACCGCGGAGGCAATCCTTCCTGCAGCAGTCGGCGCAGCATCCTTCGCAGTCGCACGGGCAGCCTGACATCGGCTGCGCCTTCACCGCTTCCGGCGCCTGTGCCCCCTGCCCGCCTGCGAGGTCGGCAGCCTGTACCTGACCGGGGAGGACAAGAATCGCGAGCAGCGCGATTCCGATTGCCGCCGTCGATTTACGGAAACCGTTCATCGTTGAACCCTCCTGTTGGATTTACGTTGCATCTGATGTCGGTCCCAGGATGCGGGTTTCCCGGGACCTCCATTTTTCCCCCTCGCCCTGGTCGACGGCAAGGTTTCCGGTGCCGCATCCTGGGAAGGCGGGGATATAATGAGGACGTGCCGGCGGCGGGCTGAAAACCCGGCGAATGGGAACCACGGACGGAAAAGAGGTCGATCATGCTCGTAGGCAGGCGGATGACGAAGGACCCGAAGACGGTGTCCCCGGAGGACACGCTCACCCGGGCGGCGGACATCATGCGGGAGTCCCGGGTCAACCATCTTCCCGTCGTGGAAGGGGGAAGGCTGGTGGGCATCCTCTCCGACACGGACCTGCGGAACGCCTCCCTGGCGAGCGGCCTCTTGCCGGCCGCGGAGGAACCTCCGGGCGGGGATCGCCGTGTGCGGGAGGTGATGAAGACGGAGGTCTGGTCCCTCACGCCGGAAGATTCGGTGGAGGATGCCCTCCTCATCATCTGCAGGAAGAAGTTCGGCGCCCTGCCGGTCCTCTCGGGAGATCGGCTGGTCGGAATCATCACGAAGGTCGACCTTCTGAACGCCGTCATCGACGTCCTGAACCTCGACGATGTAGGCCTCCGGATCGAAGTCTCCCTCCCGCGGACCTTAGGCCGGTTCGAGGAACTGATCGCGGCCCTCGAAGGGCTTTCGGCCCGGGTCTGCAGCTGCATCATCACCCCGCGGAAGGGGGGGGACGGGATGGTCGCGCTCCTGAGGCTGGACACGATCGATGGCCCGAGGGTCCTGGCCGCATTGCGCGCACTGCGCTTCGAAGTGCTCGGGAAGACCGACTTCGCGTGAACGACGCCGCTTAAAAACCGGGACGGTCCTGGCATCCCCTTTCGGCCCATCCACCCCGGCGGTGTGACTGCAATACCTTGGTGGTCCTGCCAGGTCCTTCTCCAGGACTGTCCCTACCCGATGAGTCGCCGCAGAACGTAGGGCAGGATCCCGCCGTGGAGATAGTAGCGGACCTCCTCCGGGGTGTCGATGCGGGCCACCGCAGGAAACGCATTTTCCCTTCCGTCGAGAACGGCGCGGACCGTTACGCGCTTCCCCGGGGAGATCCCCGAAGCGATCCCCTCCACGGAGAAGATCTCCATTCCGGTCAATCCGAGCGTCTCGCGGGTGACGCCTTCCGAGAACTGCAGCGGCAGGATCCCCATGCCGACGAGGTTGCTCCGGTGGATCCGCTCGAAGCTCTCCGCCAGGACCGCCTGCACGCCCAGCAGCCTCGGCCCCTTGGCCGCCCAGTCGCGCGAGGAGCCCGAGCCGTACTCCTTTCCCGCGACGACCAGGAGCGGGATTCCCTCCCGCTCGTAACGCATCGCGGCGTCGTAGATCGTCATCGTTTCGCCGTCCGGCAGGTGGACCGTCCACCCCCCCTCGGTGCCAGGCGCGAGAAGATTGCGCAGGCGGATGTTGGCGAACGTCCCTCGCATCATCACCTCGTGGTTCCCGCGGCGGCTTCCGTAGGAGTTGAAGTCCTCCCGCTTCACACCGCGCTCGAGAAGGTAGCGTCCGGCGGGGCCGTCCGGCGCGATGTCACCGGCCGGGGAGATGTGGTCCGTGGTCACGGAGTCGCCGAGGACGGCCAGGACGCGCAGTCCCGCGAGGTCCCCGCGGGGGGCGGGGACGGCCGGAAGGCCTTCGAAAAACGGCGGATGCTTGACGTAGGTGGAGTCGGCCTGCCAGGCGAAGCACTCCGCCCGTGGAACGGGAAGCCCCTTCCAGACGGCGTCCCCTTCGAATACCCCGGCGTACTCCTTCCGGAACATCTCCGATCCCACGCAGTCACGGACGGCTTCCGCGATTTCCCGCGGCGGCGGCCAGATCTCCTTCAGGGTGACCGGATCGCCGTTCGGGTCGATCCCCACCGGATCGCGGGACAGGTCGACGTCCACGCTTCCCGCGAGCGCGTAGGCGACCACCAGGGGCGGCGAGGCCAGGTAGTTGGCCCGGCACAACGGATGGATCCGCCCCTCGAAGTTCCGGTTCCCCGACAGGACCGAAGCGGCGGCCAGATTTCCCTGCTGAACCGCTTCGGCAATCGGCTCCGGCAGCGGCCCCGAGTTGCCGATGCAGGTGGTGCAACCGTATCCCACCAGATGGAACCCCAGCCCCTCGAGGTAGGGGGTGAGGCCGGCGGCGTCCAGGTACCGCGTGACGACCTTCGACCCCGGCGCAAAGCTCGTCTTGACCCAGGGCCTGGTCCGCAACCCCCGTTCCACGGCGTTCTTCGCCAGAAGTCCGGCGCCGATCATGACGGCGGGGTTGGAGGTGTTCGTGCAGCTGGTGATGGCGGCGATCACGACCGCCCCGTCCGCGAGCCGGAACGACTGGCCGCCGTGCGTAACCGGGACCCCTCCGGCGAGTGCGGCACCGCCACCGCCAATCTTCGGCCCCGCGTCCGCCCTCCCTCCCTCCGCAACCCAGCGGTCCTGCCCCTCCTGCGCGGAGGGCCCCGGCTGCCTTCCCCAGCCCGCGAGCGCTTTCCGGAACGACTCCCTCACCGCCCCGAGCGGGACGCGGTCCTGCGGCCGCTTCGGTCCCGCAAGGCTCGGCTCCACGGTGGAAAGGTCCAGCGCAAGCGTGTCCGAGAAGGCGGGATCGGGCGTGTCGTCCGTACGGAACAGCCCCTGGAGCTTGCAATAGGTCTCCACGAGCTTCACCTGCGCCGCATTCCTTCCCGTGAACCGCAGGTAGGAGAGGGTTTCCCGGTCCACCGGGAAGAAGCCGATCGTGGCGCCGTATTCCGGGGACATGTTGGAGATCGTGGCGCGGTCGGCCACGGAGAGGGAGGAAAGGCCCGCGCCGTAGAATTCAACGAATTTCCCCACGACCCCCTTTGCCCGCAGCGTCTGCGTGACCCTCAGGACGAGGTCGGTCGCGGTGGCCCCTTCCGGGAGCTTTCCCGAGAGCTTGAACCCCACCACCTCGGGGAGGAGCATGGAAACCGGCTGGCCCAGCATCGCCGCTTCCGCCTCGATCCCGCCCACGCCCCACCCGACGACGCCCAGCCCGTTGATCATCGGCGTGTGGGAGTCCGTGCCGACCAGCGTGTCGGGATACGCCTGGAAACCGCCCCGCGCCTTCTTCCGGAAGATCACGGGCGCGAGGTATTCCAGGTTCACCTGGTGGCAGATGCCGGTCCCCGGAGGAACCACCCGCAGGCGCCGGAAGGCCTCCTGCCCCCAGCGCAGGAAGGCATACCGCTCTCCGTTCCGCTCGAACTCGCGCGCCACGTTCGCGGCGAACGCGTCCCGCGTCGCGAAACGATCCACCTGGACGGAATGGTCGATGATCAGGTCCGCCGGCATCAGCGGGTTGATCCGTTTCGGATCCCCCCCCATCCGGAGCGCGGCGTCCCGCATGGCCGCGAGGTCGACCAGCGCCGGCACGCCCGTGAAATCCTGGAGCAGAACGCGGGCGGGGCGGAAGGCGATCTCCCGATCGGAGACCTTCCCCGGGGCCCAGCGCGCCAGGGCCACGATGTCCTCCGCGCGCACGGAGACTCCGTCCTCCCACCGCAGGAGGTTTTCCAGAAGGATTTTCAGGGAAAAGGGGAGGCGGGATACCTTCCCGAACCTCTTTTTCTGAAGGGTCTCGAGGCGGAAGATTTCGTAGGGGATCTTTCCGATCGTCCGGCGGGTTCGGGTGCCGAAGCTGTCGGGGTGTTGATCGGCCATGGCACAGCCCCCTTAAGGCGAGGATAATCAAAATGGTACCATGAGTGTCTCCTGCGGGGCGAAAGGGGGTCTTCGATCGACACGGTTACGCTGCTGGGGATCGCCGTAGGACTTGCCATGGACGCCCTGGCGGTCGCCATTGCGACGGGCATCGCGCTCGGGAAGGTTTCCGGCCGCCAGACGTTCCGCCTCTCCTTCCACTTCGGCCTCTTCCAGTTCCTGATGCCCGTGGTCGGGTGGCTGGCGGGCCTGTCCGTCGAGCGGTACCTCTCCGGCTACGACCACTGGCTGGCCTTCGGCCTGCTGGGTTTCATCGGCGGGAAGATGATGTATGAGGCCTTGCGGGGGGGGGAGGGGGAAAGTGCGGCTGCAGACCCAACGCGCGGGGTCTCGCTTGTGCTCCTTTCCGTTGCCACCAGCGTGGATGCCCTGGCGGTCGGTTTAAGCCTCGGCGTGCTGCGCGTCCGGATCTGGTACCCGGCGGTGGTCATAGGAATCGTCGCCGCGGCGCTGACGGCAATCGGCATGCACCTGGGGGCCCCCCTGGGGAACCGGTTCGGCCGGAAAATGGAACTTCTGGGAGGATTGGTGCTGATCGGAATCGGATGCAATATTCTCTACCGGCACCTGTTTCCTTATTGAGGGGGATCCGGATCGAGGAGTTGTCGCGGGCGCTGCGCGCGCGACACGCCCCTTCCCGAAACCGCGTCGCGGGGGTATCATCACCCCGTTTCACTTTTTAGCATCGCGGCCGTTGTCCCGGAGGGCATGTTGCCGCAATCGATTGGCACCCCGTTGTTATGGACGGGGTTCACGGGTTTCGTCCTTTGCATGCTGGCGCTCGATCTCCTCGTCTTCCACAAGCGGGAGCACGAGATCAAGCCGAAAGAGGCTCTTGCCTGGAGCATAGGATGGGTCTCGCTGGCGCTCCTTTTCAACGTCGGCGTGTACCATTTTTTCGGGGCCGTGCGGGGCCTGGAATTTTTCACCGGGTACCTGATCGAGCTGGCGCTGTCGGTCGACAACCTCTTCGTTTTCGTCCTGATCTTCAACACGTTCCACGTCCGCCCCGCCTACCAGCACCGCGTCCTTTTCTGGGGAATCCTTGGCGCCCAGGTCATGCGCGCCGTCTTCATCCTTCTGGGCGCCGCCCTTCTCCAGGCGTTCCACTGGGTCATCTTCGTGTTCGGCGGGTTCCTCATTTTCACCGGCGTGAAGATCCTCCTCGACCGCGGAACCGAGGTTCACCCCGAGAAGAACCCGGTGCTCCGGCTGTTCGGGAAGATCGTTCCCACACTTCCGGACTCGTACGGGGGGCGGTTCACCGTCAAGCTGGACGGGAAACGGTACGCAACGGCGCTTCTCCCCGTGCTGGTCGTCGTCGAGGTGACCGACCTCATGTTCGCGGTGGATTCGATCCCGGCGATCTTCGCCGTGACCAACGACCCGTTCATCGTCTACACGTCGAACATCTTCGCGATCCTGGGGCTGCGTGCGCTCTATTTCCTGCTGGCCTCCGCGATGGGGAAGTTCAGCTACCTCAAGGTCGGGCTGGGGCTTGTCCTGTCGTTCGTCGGGGCCAAAATGGTCCTTGCCGAGTGGGTCGAAATACCGATAAAAATATCCCTGGCGGTGGTGGTCGCCCTCCTCGCCGGGTCGATTTTGGCATCGGTGATCCGTCCCCCCCGGCCGGGAAATTCCTAGGGAGGTATCCATTGGAGAACGAGCCGCTTGCCCTGCGGTCCATCAACGCAATACGCTTCCTGTCGGTCGATGCGGTGCAGAAGGCCGGATCCGGCCACCCGGGCGCGCCGATGGGGCTGGCCCCGCTGGCATACCTGTTGTGGACCCGATATCTCCGGTACAACCCACGGAATCCGGACTGGCCCGGGCGGGACCGGTTCGTCCTCTCGTGCGGCCACGCCTCTATGCTTCTGTATTCTGTGCTCCATCTCACCGGCTTCGACCTTTCGCTCGAAGACATCCGGCAGTTCCGCCAGTGGGGGAGCAGGACTCCGGGGCATCCGGAGTCGGGTCACACCCCCGGTGTCGAAGTGACGACCGGCCCCTTGGGGCAGGGGATCTCGAACGCGGTGGGAATGGCGATGGCGTCAAGGCTGCTCGCCCACAGGTTCAATCGGCCGGAGCACGAGATCGTGTCCCACCGGGTCGTGGCGCTCTGCTCGGACGGGGACCTTATGGAGGGTGTGGCCTCCGAGGCCGCCTCCCTTGCCGGATTCCACCGGTTGGGAAACCTCGTTGCCTTCTACGACGACAACCGGATCACGATCGAGGGGTCGACCGACCTTGCCTTCCGGGAGGACGTGGCGGGCCGGTTCCGCGCGTACGGATGGAACGTTCTCCAGGTCGAGGAAGGCAACACCGACCTGCCCGGACTCTCCCGGGCGATCGAAGCGGCGTTCGCCGAGCGGGAGCGTCCAACGCTGGTCATCGTTCGGACCCACATTGCGTTCGGGAGCCCCAACAAGCAGGACACGGCGGAAGCCCACGGCTCTCCGCTGGGGGAGGCGGAGGTGGCGCTGACCAAGGAAGCTCTGGGATGGCCGAAGGAGCCCCATTTCTACGTGCCGGACGACGTCCTTGCGCATTTCCGGGAAGCGGTCCCCCGGGGGGAGCGGCTCGAGCGCGAATGGCGGATACGGATGGCCGAATATCTGCGCGCCTTCCCCGACCTCGCCATGGAGTGGGAGCGGGTGACCTGGGGCGATCTTCCGGAGGGATGGGCGGACAGCTTGCCCTCCTTTCTCCTCGAGGGAGGGGCGATCGCCACCCGAAGCGCCTCGCACAAGGTGATCAACGCGATCGCGGCGCGGCTCCCCGAGCTCGCCGGCGGATCGGCGGACCTTGCGCCGTCCACGGAGACGCTCATCCGGGCCGGAGGGGAGTTCCTCCCCGGCGCCCCGCCGGGGGGTCGCAACTTCCATTTCGGCGTCCGCGAGCACGGGATGGGCGCGATCCTCAACGGGATGGCGCGCCACGGCGGTATCATCCCGTACGGGGCGACCTTCCTCATCTTCTCCGATTACATGCGAGCCTCCATCCGGCTGGCCGCGCTCATGGGAATCCGGGTGGTCTACGTGTTCACGCACGATTCCATCGGAGTCGGCGAAGACGGTCCCACCCACCAGCCCGTCGAACACCTGGCCGCGCTTCGGGCGATACCGAACCTCCATGTGCTCCGGCCCGCCGATGCCAACGAAACCGCGGCGGCCTGGAAGATGGCGCTCGAGCGGATCACGGGCCCCAGCGCCCTGGTCCTGACCCGCCAGAAGTTGCCGGTCCTGCCGCACGCCGCCGTTTACCGGGACGGCAACGTCTACCGGGGGGTTTACATCTATGAAGAAGGCGCGGGAGGAAGCCCGAGCGTGATCCTCCTGGCCTCCGGCTCCGAGGTGCACGTGGCCCTCGCCGCGAAGAAGCTCCTCGAGGCGGACGGCGTTTCCGCACGCGTGGTCAGCTTCCTGTGCCGGGAGCGGTTCGAGGAGCAGCCGGCTTCCTATCGCGAAGCGGTCCTCCCGCCTTCCGTCCGGGCGCGCGTTTCCGTAGAGGCGGGCAGTACCTTCGGGTGGGAGCGGTATATTGGAGAAAGAGGGATTTCCGTGGGGATCGACCGGTTCGGCGCTTCCGCGCCGGGGGACCGGCTGTTCCGGGAGTTCGGGTTTACGCCCGAGAACGTGGCGGCGAAGGCAATAGCGCTCCTTTAGAGCTCTTTACCTCGGGAGGGAAGGACTTATGACCGGGAAAGGGAATCCACTGGTCCGTCTGGGGGAGATGGGGCAGAGCCCCTGGCTCGACTATATCCACAGGGGGATCATCGCGTCGGGGGAACTCGCCCGGCTGGTCTCGGAGGACGGCATCAAGGGCGTCACCTCGAATCCGACGATCTTCGAGAAGGCGATTTCCGGGGGCCAAGAATACGACGAGCAGATCCAGGCGCTTTCCGCCGGGGGCGCGAGCGTCCTCGCCGCGTATCCCGAAATCGCGAC
>Ga0209342_10000698_pt1 | contig 39222 bp, 39 predicted proteins | sample RifCSP16_2_FD_184023 | JGI IMG/M metagenome (GOLD analysis project Ga0209342, IMG submission 184023) | Soil microbial communities from Rifle, Colorado - Rifle CSP2_sed 16_2 (SPAdes) (version 2) | ecosystem: Environmental > Terrestrial > Deep subsurface > Rock core/Sediment | place: Rifle...
CGTCGCTATGCTCGAACCACCAGTTATGCCAGCGCACGAGCGGCTCGTGCACTTCTTCGAGAAACTCGCGGTTCCCCGACTTCTCATACAGTTGCCACACCGTCCAGGCGGCGAGCGGCGGCTTGGTGACCTCGCCGGGCACCGGATGGCTAAGGCGCATGACGAGGCCCTCGTCGTGCACGGCATCGGGGAGCATGCCGTCGTCGCGCTGGTGGTCGAACACCAGCCGCACCTGATCCTCGGCGAGTCTCGCGTCGACGTGGCGGTATGCGAGCGCGTGGAAGAAGGCGTCCCACTGCCACACGCCGACGTAGTGAATCTTGCTGGGCGTCATGCCTTCGCGCGTCATGTAATAGCGCGGACTGATCAGCCCGGCGCGCATGATCCACCAGGCGTAGTAGTATTGGCGCTGGTAGCGCGCCTCGACCGGCGGCGCGGCGGCGAACCACGCTTGCCAACGGGCAGCGGCGGCGGCGAGGGTGGCAGCCGGAACGGGCATCGTGCGGTTGAAGCCGAGACGCGGCGTAATGTTCAGTAACAAGCCTGCGTCGCCTGCACTCTCGGCGACGAAGGCGGCTTGCAGTGTCGAGTCGTCGATCGATGTGATCTCGTTGCTCGCCAGCGTCGCATTCGTCGTGTAAGCCACATTGCGTGTGCCGCGAAACACGCCGCCCCGCCGATCCGCTTGGCCTCGCGGCGCATGCACGCGAAAGCGCATGCCGATCGAGCCGGGCGGCAGTGTGAAAAACAGCGTCTCGGTGTCGGCGAAGCACATCCGAACCCGGCCGGCAGGCGTATCGAAGATCACCTCGTGCGGATAGGTGGTCAGCTCGAACGGCAGCGGATTCCCGTTCGCGTCGATGAAGACGAATTCTTCGATTACCGGCCGGCGCTGGCGATAGTGCCCGACCTGCGCCTGCTGCTTCTCCCAGCGCTCGGCCAGGCGGACGGTGAAGAAGCCGGCGGGCCGCTCGCCAGGCTCGGGCGGCCTGTGGCCACGGAAAAACATGATGCGCGCGCTGCGATCGCTAAATGGAATGCGCGACAGGTCGATACGATCTTTGAGAAGAGCGGCGAAATCCAAAGGCATTCTCTCCGACAGATAGGTTGGCGCGCGAGCGGCTGCCCACGCAGAGCCGTTATACCCCGTATCCGCTCTGAGATCAACCCGGCTGGCGCTTGCCCGGCCCTGCGTAGGGCGGCTTTCCATAGCCGCCACCTTGACTGGAGCATAATTGGATAGCCCGACGCCAATCGAGATACAATTGAGCGAGCCATCGAACACGGCTCTCAGGTGAGTGAGGAACCAAACTGGTGAATGAGGCAAATGATGACCGAACTGGTGAGCTTCCGCAAAGAGAAGGACAGGTTTTTCGCGAGAGACCCACACAGCCCGCTGACGTCGGAGCAAAAGAAGAACTTCCACGGCCTCGACTACTTCCCGGAGAATCTTGCGCTGCGCTTCGAGGCGCCCATCGAGGAGTTCCCCCAAAAGGAACAGATCGTCATGCAGACCTCGACGGGCGACACGCAGACGTACGTCCGCTACGGGCGCTTCAAGTTCAGCGTGGACGGGCAGCCCGCCGAGCTGACGCTCTACGCCAGCCCGCACGGCTTTTTCCTGCCCTTCGTGGACGCGCTCGCCGGGAAGGAGACCTATGGCGCGGGGCGTTACCTCGATCCGGAGGCGCTGCCGAACGGGAAGTTCCTGATCGACTTCAACCTGGCCTATAACCCGTATTGCGCGTACAACGAGAACTGGTCGTGCCCGCTCACGCCGTTCGAGAACCGCCTGAAGGTACCGATCCGTGCCGGCGAGAAAACCTTCCATACCGAATAGGCGCGTGAGCGAATGGGTGAACGGCGAGCGCCCATTCGTCATCCTCAACGTAGCGATGACCGCCGACGGGAAGATCGACACGGCCGCGCGGCGCGGCGCGGCCATCTCGTCGCCGCGCGACCGCGAGCGCGTCGATCGGCTGCGCGCCGAAAGCGACGCGGTGATGGTCGGCGGGCGCACGCTGACGGGCGACGATCCGAAACTGACCGTGAAGTCCGCCACACTGCGCGCCGGGCGCCGCGCGCGCGGCCTGGACGAGAATCCGATCAAAGTCGGCATCATCTCCAACGCTGCCGGGCTGCGATCGGACTGCCAGTTCCTGACCGCCGGCCCGGCGCGTGTATTCCTATACACGGCGCAGCAAACCGGCGCGGCGCAGCTCGAGCGTCTGCGCGCGCAAGGCGTCAGCGTGTTCGTGGTGGGCGAGCAGCAGGTCGACCTGCCGGAGACGATGCGCTCGCTGCGATCGCACGGCGTGGCTCGGCTGCTCGTCGAGGGGGGCAGCACACTGAACGCGGCGCTGCTCTACCGGCGGCTCGTAGACGAAGTCTACATCTACGTCGCGCCGCTCATCTTCGGCGGAGCGGACGCGCCGACGCTCGCCGGCGGGCCTGGCTTCCCGCGCGACGAAGCCATCCGGTTGCAGGAACTTGACGTCGAGCAACTGGCGGATGGCGGGGTCGTGATACATTACCGGGTGCTGTAGTTAAAGAATTGTACACGGACAGGGAAAGAGGAGAATCCATGCCACTGACTCACATGCAGATCAAGGAGCTGCTCGACGAGAACCGAGATCACAACTGCGACGGTTATGGCCCGGACAAGGTATGCGTCCGCATCGCGGCGATCGCCGACCTGCCTTCGCGCTTCGGCGATTTCCACGTCGTCGCCTTCTACAACAACCGCGACGATAAGGAGCACGCCGCCTTCGTCCACGGCGACGTGTGCGGCAGCGAGAACGTCCCCGTGCGCGTGCACTCCGAGTGCCTGACGGGCGACGCCATCGGCTCGCTGCGCTGCGATTGCCGCGATCAACTGGAGGCGTCGCTCAAGCAGATCGGGCAGATGGACAAAGGCATTCTGCTGTACATGCGCCAGGAAGGACGCGGCATCGGCTTCACGAACAAGATTCGCGCCTACGGCTTGCAGGACCACGGCTACGACACCGTCGACGCGAACATCGCGCTGGGCTTCCGTGACGACGAGCGTGAATACAGCGTCGCTGCGCACATGCTGGAATCGCTGAAGGTCAAGTCGATCCGCCTGATGACAAACAATCCCCGCAAGATCAACGACTTGACGCGGCACGGCGTCGTAGTCGCCGAGCGCATCCCGCTGGTCATTCCACCGAATCCGCACAACGAATTCTACCTCCAGACCAAGGCCGAAAAATCAGGGCACCTGATCGACCTGCGCGGCAAGGAGCACTTGCTCGAGCAGGGCGACCGCCCCATCGTCGAGGGCATGACGCCGGAGCAGGTCGGAGCGCTGCCGCAGGACTGATGCCCCTGGAAAATACGCTGTAATTTCAAGGCGAAAATTGATTGTTGACAAATTCACAAATACGTGATATGATTCACATTAGATAGATAAAGATGATAATAATCGTTTTATTGGCCTACGGGAAGTGAGATTCAGAAAGGTTGAGACGGAATGAACACCGCATCGAACAGCAACCGAGAGAGAATTCGCCCGACCGTCGTCATCGCCGGCGCGGGATATGGTGGGCTGGCGGCCGCCAGGACGCTCAGTCGTCACTCAGACCAAGTGCGCGTCGTCGTCGTCGATCAGAACCCCTACCACCTGCTCCAGTACCAGTTGCACGAAGCGGCCGTCGGCAAGATCGACGCGGCGACGCTCGCCGTGCCGCTCCGCCGTCTTCTTCCGAAGAACGTCGAGTTCCGGCAGGCAACGATTCGCGGTTTCGATTTCGACCGTAAACTGGTTCGCACCAGCAGCGGCGATATACGCCACAACCGCCTGATCGTCGCGCTGGGCGGCCAACCGGCGACGTTCAACATCCCCGGGCTGAACGAGCACGCCTTCACGCTGAAGTCGCTGCGAGACGCGCTGCGCATCAACGGCCACATCGAATCGACGCTCGCCGTGGCATCACGTTCTGCCGATCCCGGCGCGCAGGCGGCGGCGCTGACATTCGTCGTGGGCGGCGCCGGCATCACCGGCGTCGAGCTGGCGGCGGAGCTGGCCGAGAAGCTCGGCGATCGCGCGCGCGACTACGGTATCGATCCGCGCCGAATGCGTATCGTCCTGCTCGAGGCGACGCGAACTATCCTGCCCGGCTTCGACGCCGCGACGATCGCCGAAGCGGAAACCGCGCTGAAGCGGCTCGGCGTTGAAATACGGACGGGATCGGTCGTGACGCGCGTGGACGCCGGTCAGGTCACACTGAAGACCGGCGAGACCTTGCGCGGCGGAACGTTCATCTGGACGGGCGGCGTGCGCGCGAATCAGCTCGTGCTCGACTCCGGCCTGACGATCGGAGAGCGCGGCGCGGCCGTCGTAGACTACTTCCTGCGCTCGGTCGACCATCCCGACGTTTCGATCGTCGGCGACAGCGCGCTCGTGCGCGATCCTCGCCACAGCGGCGTAGCGATTCCTTGCGCGCAGCTCGCCGTGAAAGAGGGTCAATACGCGGCTAAAGACATCGTCGCCGAGCTGAGCGGTGACGTCCGGCGCGAATACGTGCCGCGCATGCAGGGGCTCCTGATCTCGCTCGGCAGCCGGCGAGGCGTTGGCACGATCGGGCCGTTGTGGGTGCGGCGGCTGATCGCCCGGCTGGGCAAGATCGGAGCGGAGACGAGATATATGTGGTCGATCGGCGGCGTGTGGCTGCTGGCGACGCGGTGGCTTTGGCTGCGCGCGGAGGTCGTGAGCCTCGCGCGGCGACTGCGCCAAGCCTGGATTTCACGCCCGCACCCGCTCCGCTTCGCGTGATCCATCCGGCGGCCAAGGGCGGCGGATGGATCACCCAAAGGGGTCGCGAGCACGGCCCAAAAGTGGCTTAAGGTGCGGAAAACTGGCTAAGTGCACTGGAGGTCGAGAGTGGATAGCAGCTTCGAAGCGCTGGCCGGACGTATCGGCCATCACATCCGGCTGCGGTCGACGAAGCTCGACGGATCGCCTCACTTCGCGTGGTCGTGCCGTCTGATCGAAGCATCACCCACCCGCCTGGTGCTGCATCAGGCCGCAGGCACGCCGATCCAGACGTGGAAACAAGTGTGGACACCCGACTTCGACGCAAAGGTTTATTTCTGGAGCGACAAATGGTTCAACGCCATCCAGTCGCTGAACGCGGATGGGAGCTTACGAGGATTCTACTGTAACGTGATCACTCCGGCGCGCTGGCTCGACGGCGAATTGCGATGGGTCGATCTGGATCTGGACATAAGCGTGCAGGTGGACGGGACGTATCGGATACTGGACGACGATGAATGGGCGCGCAACACAGAGCGGATGAGCTACGCGCCGGAGATGGTCGCGCACGCGCGCCGCGCGGTGGACGAGCTGGCTGCGTCGATCGAGCGGCGCGCGTTTTTTTCGATGTTCGACGATTAGCGACTAAAGTCGCTACTACGATTTCCGATTGGCCGGCCAGTCAGGAGGAGGCACATGGTCGACGTGCAAACTCTGATCATCGTCGGGCTGGTGGGATACATCTTGGGGCTGCTCACGGCCCTGAGAGCGGTGAGCCGTACACGTTGAGGGCCCTGGACATCGCTCGCGGCGATGTCCGGTTACAATCAGGGCGGCGGCAGCGGGCGCGCTCACTCACGCCGCCGCCCGCTTTACGAATGAGACGGGAGAGACGAGATCATGACTTCCGGGAAATTTGAAGACGCCGTCGACCGGCAGATCAGGCAGGCGCAGGAAGAAGGCTCGTTCGACAACCTGAGCGGCAAAGGCAAGCCGTTCAAGCACCTCGATACCGATCCTTTGACCGGCGTGCTACAGGCGCAAGGGTTCACGTCGCGCTGGGTCGAGCTTGACCACGACATCCGGCAGAAGACCGAGATCGCCGAGCAGGCTGTGAAGCGCACCTACGAATGGGTGATGCAAACGCTGGCCGGCGGCAGCGCCGATCCGGAATTCGCGCAAGATGAGTGGCGCCGCGCGCGACGCATCTTCCGCGAGCGTATCGAGGAAATCAACAAGCTGATCCGGTCTTATAATTTGCAGGCGCCGCCGTCGATCGGGCAGAAGTTCATCTTAGAGGAAGAAGAGGAGCTGAAGCGGTTGGGGTTGACTGCCGAGATCGGCGCGTGATACGTGAAGCGTGACGCGTGATCAGAATCATTCGCGAACTCGATCCTCCAATCGCGGATCGACGCGAAGCGGCGGGGACCCGAACTGAAACCGCAGCGCCTCGCGCAGCGTCTCGAACGCCGGGTTGAGCAGCACCGGCATCCCCCACCCTGCCACCGTCTCGCCTCCGAAGCGCGGGAGCTTGTTCACGTCCGGGAGCGCCCCCGCCAGCGCCGCCGGTTTCATGAACGCCACGGCTTTGGCCAGCGACGAAAATCTGATTCTCTATTCAAACGCCTTCGTGATCTCGTCGCGCTCGAATGTCTTCAATGGCCGCGCGCCTGAATCGTCGACGAGCGTCACGCCGTGCTCGCGCTCGACGACGCGCCCGATGTGTTGCGCTTCAATCCCTTCGGCGTGCAGCGCGTCGAGGATGGCCGCGCCGTCGTCAAGGTGCACCGCCAGCAGCAGGGACCCAGAGGCGATGACGCCCCACACGTCGATGCCGAACGCGGCGCACAGCGACTGCGTCTCAGGATAGATCGGCACGGCCCGCGCGTCGATTTCGAGGCCGACATCCGCGGCAATCGCCAGCTCGTGCAGGCCGGTGGCGAGGCCGCCCTCGGTCGGATCGTGCATGGCGTGGACACGCCCGGCAGCAGTCGCAGTCTGCGCCTCGCGCACTACGCTGATGCCGGGATCGTGCAGAAACCGCCGGGCGTGATGCAAATACGGCAGGTCGAACCAGCCAATGAGCTCGGGTGCCTTTTCGCGCGCCAGGATCGACGTCGCTTCGACGGCGAGTCGTTTCGTCATCAGCAGCGCGTCGCCGGGGCGCGCGCCCTTCGGCGTGACGAGACGATCGCGCGCGACCTCGCCCAGCATCGCCCCGACGACGATCGGCCGCTCGATTCCAAACGTGATCTCGGTGTGGCCGCCGACGAGCGTTGCTCCGACCTCGCCGCAGGCTGCCTGTATCTGATCGAAGATCGATTCCACCAGCGCCGCATCGGATCGGCCCTCGGGCAGCAGGAGCGTCGCCAGGAACCAACGCGGGGATGCGCCTGTGGTGGCGATGTCGTTGGCGTTGACGTGCACAGCATACCAGCCGATCTCGTCCGTGGCGAACGTAATCGGGTCGGACTTGGCGACCAGACAGTGGCCGTTCTCCAGATCGATCACCGCGCAGTCAAGCCCCACGCCCGGGCCGAGCAGAACCCGCCGATCGGCAGGCGGAAATTTCGCCAGCAGTTCGGCGAGTACGCGGGGAGGCAATTTGCCAACCGGGAAGCTCGTCATGCCGGGATTATATACTCAGCAAAACAAAAGACCGCTCTCACGAGCGGCCCTTTGTTTTGCGCCGTGGCAGACTCCAGGTCTCTAGAAAACCGAAGGTGATGCCACGGCGCTGCGTTTACCGCTATTACTCATCGGCATCACCTCCTCCTTTCCATAGGATGGCTTGGAATGATATGGGCGATGGCTATGCCATCGATGACACAACTATTATCCCCCAGGCCAGGGCCATTGTCAAGTGGGAAATTCAGGGTAACGACCTTGTCAGCGACTCTCAAACGCGGTAAAATCCTTGCGCGCTGAATCACACGCCGCGAAGGTAATGGACGATGCCCACGTACACTTACCGGTGCAGCCACTGCAAATACCAGTTCGACAAAGTACAAAAGTTTAGCGATCCGCCGATCGAGCGATGCCCGAACTGCCGGCGCAAGAGCATCCACAAGGTGTTGCATCCCGCGCCCATCCAGTTCAAAGGCTCCGGCTGGTATGTCACCGACTCGAAGGGATCGAGCTCGTCCACGACCCCCGGCAAGCCGTCGAAGAAGAAGGAGCCGGCTCCCGAGACCAAGTCCGATGCTGACGCTTCGTCGTCCAGGCCCAATTCGCCCGGCGACGCAGATTAGACTCGGAACGCCTCAAAACAAACGCGGTCGGTAGTCGTCGCTACCGACCGCATCCCGTTTCTCGTGCCACGCGCTACAATTGAAATCCGACGCCAGCAGGGATCATCTTCTGCGAGAATCCGGTGACGTACTCTTTCAGCCGGTTCTCAAGACGTTTCCAGTCGTCCGAAGCCAGCGCCTGGCGCGCCGTGTCCGCGTCGCGCGCCAGGCTGCTGACCAGGATTTGCGGGCAATCGCCGTAGACCGTGAACCATACCTCGTGAGTCTCGATGCCGAGCTGCTGCAGGCCAGGCGCCCACTCCTTCAAGACAAACTCGAAATACTCGGACTCGCGCCCCTGCACGATATCCCAACTCATCAGCAATTTGATCATTCTCTCCTCACGCACAATCGAGACTCGCGTCTGAATTATATCCGCTTCCGGCGCATTTGTCTGTAGTGGAGCGGTGTGAGCAATTCGCCGCCCCTAAACCGCCGGATTTTCACGCGCAACGGGCGGGAGCGGGCGCGGAAAACAGTCTAAGCGCCCGTCTTAAGGCTCATAGAGCGGGCATCCCTATCCAGGCCCGTAGAACGGGCATCCCTATGCCCGCCGTTGGCGCATAGAGATGCGTCAACTGCGGGGTCTTAAAACAGTCTCTAAGGACCCGATGTCCGAACGAAGCGCCGCCGCGCTTGATGCACGCCGACGATCACAACCGCCAGCAGCAGTCCGGCGGCGATCAGCCAATTGTCCATGCCCGTTACGGGCAATATCATAGGCCCACCCGTGCCTCTCAGCGAGGCTGACGCCTGCACGGCGACGCCTTCGTGCGAAATCATCGACGCCACGACGGAGAAGTTCCCCTTCGGGCCTCCGTCGCCTGGGGCGGCGGCGACGATCGTGAACGAGACCGAATCGCCCGGTGCGAAGTTGCCCAGATTCGCCATGGTCAGTTGGCCGGCCGCCTGCGCATCGCCGCGACTAACCGACACGCCGGAGACGCTCAATCCGTCGGGGAGCAGGTGTGTCAGCCACACGCCCGACAGTTGCTGATCGGTGTTGTTGGTGGCCTTGACCGTCACCGTAACGATCTGCCCGGCGCCGAACACATCCGGTTTCACCGAGACGCTGAGAAGCGTCGGTCCCTTCTCCGGCGTCCCCTGCGACGCCGAAAAGTTGGCCCGCAGCGACTGGCCCGGTCTCGGGCTGAGGGCGATGTCTTTCACCGACGCCCTCCAGCCCGTGCCGTTGCCCGCCACATTCAGAAAGCCTACGTTCTGGCCGACGCTCTCGAACTGATAATAACCGTTCACGTCGGTCAGCGCAGCTAACTCGAAGCCTTCTCCCACGAAGCGCACGGGGATGCCCACCGCCGGGACGAAAATGTCGCCATTCACCCATACGTAACCGGCGATCGACGGATTCTCGGCTATCGATTCCGCTGGCGCGGCGGGCGTGACTGTGGCCGGAGCAGGCGCTGACGTGAGCGTTGGCCGGACAGGCGTGGACGCCTGCAGCAATGCGCCCGCGCTCGACGGCGAGACCGGCAGAGCCAGCAGCGCCAGGACCATCCCAATCGATACCGCGACAACCAGAGCCTTTCGACCAGTATACCGACTCATGAGTCACCTCCAAAGGCCCGATCTTAGCGACCGGACCAGCTTAACAGCGCACGGGTGAGAGCGCAGGCTACCTCTCCATTCCTGGGTTTGGCGTTGGCCTGGGATCAAGCCGAAAAGACCCAAAAACGTCCTCGTGCACTGGCGCGCCGGAAGGATTCACCGTCACCCCCGCCGGGCCGAACAGGTTGTCCAACTCGTCTAATTCTACTACCAAACCGCCAAGGCTACCAAATGCGTCAACTTGCGCATACAGGGTGTGCGCGCCGGGTGACACAAACCAGCCGGGCCAGTTACTGTATACAGCCGCCGGATCGGTCGGATCGTCGGGCATGGTCGTGTCCAGGACAATCGACTGGCCGGGCAGCAGAGGCGTGCGGAGTACCCAGGCTTTGCCGAATGGCGCAATGTCATTCCACACCTGGCCGGGCTGCGGTACGTCATCCGGGTCGACATAAAGATCGATCCAGAAACCCGCGGGCGCGGCCACTGTGCCCGTGTTGGCAATCGTTACACTGATAACTGTTGGCTGAGCGACATTCGGTGACGCAGGCGCCACGACGATGTTCTGTACGACGAGATTGGGCGCCGTCGCGAAATTCCTGAGCACGAGGGGCAAGAATATCGGTCCGACCCTGGTCGTGAAGGAATCAGACGCCTCCCCGGTTTCCCGGCTGCCCAGAAAGACTGTATTGGTGATGACTGCGCCGAAAGGCACATTCGAGCCGACGCTGAGCGTCACGACGACCGTGCCGCCAAAGGGTGGTGTGAGTGTACCGAAATCCCATACGTTGTCGCCGAAACTGGGCGGCGGATCGGCTGCGAGGAAAGACAGCTCCGCCGGATAGGTTTCTGTCAGGCGAACGGTCGTCGCCGGGGCGTTGCCGACGTTGGCATAGTTCAGTCGATACACGAGCGTGTTGCCAGGCATCGTCGCCCCATGTCCCTGCTTGTCGATCGTGAGCGCCGGCGCGCTGACCACGTCGACTATGTTGGACGCCTGCCGGGCGGCCGCGCCGCTTGCGCTCGCCGTGACCAGATTCGTGATCAGCGTGCCGTTGGGCAGCGCTGGGGCCACGGTCACAGTCACGACGATGGCGCGCCGCTCGCCGACGTTGAGCGTGCCCGGCGTGTTCCACACGTTGCTGCCGCTATCCGGCGCAGGAAACGCCGAGACGAAGGTCACGTTCGAGTCGTACGTTTCGGTCACGATGACGCCCGTCGCCGGCGCCGTGCCGGTGTTGCTGTACTCGATCGTGTACACAATCGCTCCCGCCGGCGCAATCGACGAAACGTTTGCGTCCTTGCGGATGTCAAGCACGACGCCGGACACTACCGCCGTGTGCCAAGCCGTATTGTCCGCCGAATTCTCGCCCGGCGACGTGGTCGAGACCGTCGCCGTGTTCGTGACCAGCACGCCCGGCGTGAGTGTTAGCGGTGAAGTCGCCGTGATCCAGATCGTGCGCGACTGCCTGGGCGCGAGCGTGCCCAGGTCGAAGCCGAGCGGATCAGGCCCGGCCGTCTGCGTGACCATCGCCGAGGCTCCGAACGACGCGAAGGTCAGCTCATTTGGCAGATCGTCGATGAGCGTCACATTCTGCGCTTCGACCAGGCCGGTGTTGGTGATGACGACGGCGTACAACACGTTCGCGCCGAGGCCGACCAGCGCCGGGCCAGACTTCGTCACGTTCAGCTCTGGAAGCAGAACAGTCGTCGTGACGGGGTTGGAAGCCGTCGCATGGCGGGCGCCTCCCGTGGCCGCATCGTCCCATTCGAGGAGCGCCACGTTGACCTTCGTCCCCGACGCGCCGGGGTCAACCTGCCCGGTGATGGTGACGGTCATCTGTGAAAGGGGCGTAACGGCGGCCGCCGTCGCCGTGACGACCGAGCCGCTGAACCCGGCCTGCGCGCCGACGCCACCCTCCGCCTGGACCCCGAGCACTGTGATCTGCGACGATACGGTATCGGTGATCGCTGCATTGTAGAGTGCGGCATTGATAGGGGACTGGGGGAATCTCAGCGTATACGTCATCACCTCGAGCCAGGTTACGCCGGTGACGTTCACGCTCTTGTCGATCGCCGGCGATGGCGTTGTGAGTGAGACAGACCGTGTTGCGCCCAGCAGGAAGCCATAGCGCCGCTCGAACGGCTCGTCGCCGGGCAGGCTCGAGTAATCGGCCAAAAGCGCTTCATTCGGCAGTGTCGCACCCGCGCCGATCGCGTCGGTGACCCGCGCCGAATAGGTTAGCGTGAAAATCGTGGACGGCGCGACTACGTTGCCGTCACCTGGCTCGATGGCATCGACCACCCAGCCAAGCGAGCCGGTCGCGCCAGGGCCTGGCGCGGCGGAGAAGGTGGGAGTGAACAACGCGCCCGCGAACGTGCTTCCCACCGCGCTGAAGTCGCTGAGCCGCAGCTCAAACGGCAGCGTATCGCTGATGACGACATCGTACGCCCGACCTCGACCGGTGTTCGTGACGACGAGGTGGTATGTGACCACATCACCCGCACCCACCATAGTCGATCCGCTCGTCGATTCGCCGAATCGTTTTGTGAACGGCGAATCGGCCAGGTACGGCTGGACCGCCTGACTGGCAACGCCGTTTGAGTTTCTGAACACGTCGAGCGTGCCGCTGATGTCTTGCGTGCTCCAATCGACGCGCGCCTGGTTGTTAAAAGCAGGCGTGCCACGGAATTCGTTGACGCTGGAGAAGACCGCGCCGCCCGACAGATTGATGCCCGTGACGCGCGCCTGAAACGTCGCCGTGACGACGAGCGAGGCGCTGCCGTACAGGTTGCTGATCGTCTCCGTCCACCACATCAGGCGCTCCTGCACGCCTTGCGGAACTGTGATCGGGATCGGGCTGCTGACGAAGGTCGTCCCCTGCAGCGTCATCGAGCCGGCGACGAAGCGCACGCCTTGCGGCAAGGTATCCTCGTGGCGTGGCCAGTACATGCTTGCGCCGCGCGGGACGTTGTCGGCAATGGTGTACGTGATCAAATCGCCGATGCGCAACTGTCCGGCGGGTTCGACCGATTTGGTTTCGAAGAAGTTGACGTTGAGGACTTTGGTGCGCGTGAAGAAATACGTCTGCTCGCCCGGTATGTCGCCGGGCTGATCGGAATACTGCGCGACGACGGTATTGGTGTAGCTCGTGGCTGCAAAAGTGACCGGCGCTGTAGCCGTGACGTAAATCGTGGTCGCGGTCGTGGTGATTCCGGGCGGGTTATAGAAATAGCCGACCGGCAGGGAAGGCGCGACACCCCACGCGATCACAACCGCGCTGCCGACCGTAAACACTCCGCTCGGCGGCGGCACAGCCTCGACGAAGCCGAAGCCGGCCGGTAACGTGTCCGTGACGACGATGTCGTACGCGTTGGCGGCTGTGGCGTCGCCGACGCCTGACCCGTTGCGCAAGTTGGTGATCCGATACTGAATGACCTCGCCGCCCGCCGAAATCAGCGCCGACGGCGTCGCGTCCTTGGCCGGCTGAATGTCGGGCCGCACGAATTGAACGCCGGCCGTGGATTGCGGCTGAACCGGGTTGTTCGGCTCCGAGCCGCTGCCGATGTTCCAACGCACCGCCGCCGTATTGTTCAGCATCGCACCCCGGTTGATGGGGCCGGCGGCGAGTGTGCCGTCGGAATAAGCGGTGAATACGAAGGTCATCGTCACGTCCGTCGCCGCCACGATCGTGCTCGCCAACGTCCAGGTGATAGAGGTGTTATTACCGCTCGGGCCGACGGCGGCCGGCAGCGCCCAGCCCGAGTGCGATACCTCCCCGCCGTAGTTTAACCCATCGTTCAACGTGTCGAAGATGTGCGCCGGGCTGTACACCGTCGTACCGGCCGGGATCGTGACGACGACGGTGTACGTGATCGGCTCGTTGACCACCACGCGCCCCTGCGGATCGAACGCGTCGGCCTCCTGCTTGGACACGGCCACGTTCATTGAGCGCATCTGGATGATGTCCGTCGGGTTGTCCGCCGAGGGATCCGTTAGCAGGTCGCGCCATTCGACGCGGAGATCATTGTTGTCCTGCCGGCCCGAGGCGACGGTCGACGTGACGGTCGCCGTAAATACAAGCGGCCCGACGGTTGCACCCGGCGCGACGACACCAATCTGCCAGCCAAGCTGCGTCCGGTTGCCGCTTACAGAGGTGATGGCATCGGGCGGCGGCGTCGATCCGACCGGCCCGCCGTACACTAACCAGTCCGGCAGGGTGTCGCTGACGACCACCGCGTAGGCCGTCGACACGCTGCCTGCCGGGCTGGCATTCGTAATCAGGACGGTGAACGTGACCACGTCGCCCGCGCGCAGGAATTCGACGTTGTCGGCCGTGGCCGACGTGTCGTTAGCCGAATAGGCCGAGACGAACGGCTGCTGGAAGAATGCCCGCGCGACGGTCACGTCGGTGGACGCATTGACGCTGCCGCCGTCATACGAGAGCGATGCCGCGTTCGTCCCGACTTCGACGCGATTGTCGCCGCTGCCGGCCGTGACACGATAGGTGAACGAATAGACGTAGGGAGACGCGGAGCCATTGGCAATCATGCCGAGCGACCACGCCAACGTATGATTCCCGTTCGATACGACCGGCGGGAAGTCGGGAATGTCCGGCGTGCCGGGACCGGGCGCCGGGCCGACCGACGATCCGTTCACGTAGGTGAAATTCGGTTCCGTGGCAGGGTTGTTGTTCGGCAGGTCGTCCACCAGCACCGTGTTGGAAATCGTCATGCCGGCAGGGATGGTGAAAACGACCGTGTAGGTGAAAACATCGCCGAACGCGACGGTAGCCGCCAACGCCGACTTTGAGATTGAAGGAGAGGCGCCCTGGTCCTGCCGCGTCAACATGCGCCCTTCAGGGGTGTGCAGCCCATTCGTCGGCCCGGAGGCCCGCGCTGGATCTGCGGTCGCTGCCAGGCCATATTCAGTGGTGTCTTCACCGCCGGGCAGAACGACGGTGTCCGTTCGCGGGGGCGCGTGCGGGTTCGTTGCGTTGGATGGCAAGCGCGTCGAAGGCTGATTCGAGGCAAACGAGTCGGCGCGCGTCGTCTGCACGCTGATCGCGCAAGCCAGGATCAGGGCGAGCGCGCGCGCCAGATGTCCGCGCCAGTCAGATAAGCGATTGACGTTCATGTGTCCACCTGTCGGAATGTCGTGATAGCCTTCCGCTGAAGGCATCTCCTCCCCCGTACCGTGCTGAGGAGACGCCCATACGCGACCGCCAGGTGGCAATCGACAGCCCTATTCTCTACTCACTCGGATAGATGGCCTCCTTAATCGATCTTTCGAGAGAACGGTTATGGACTACCGGCGCACGTCTGAAGAATCTTGCCGGCGTCGCTCTTGAACGGCTCCGCCGGACTCAACTCCTCGAATTTCTGAAGGACGGGCACGGCGTCCGGACAGCGCCCCATCTCGGCGTACGTCTTGCCCAGCGCGAACAGCGCCTCTGGCGAGTCAGGCATCAGCTCGACGACGCGCTGCAGCGTCTCGACCGCGCGATCGTATTCTTTGTTCAGCAAGTAAACGTTCCCCAATCCGATAAGCGCCTGCGGGAAATCCGGCTTTATCTCCAGCGCGCGCTCGAATTCCCGGCGCGCCGCGTCGCGCTTGTCCATATTGAGATAGGCTGCGCCTAACTGATAGCGCGTATCTGTGTCGCCGGGGTCGATCGCCAGCGCCTGTTGGAAAAGCGACACAGCCCGCTCCAGATCTCGAGTCTGGTAGGCGACGACCCCCAGATTGGTCAGCGCCGGCGCATACTCGGGATCCAGTTCCAGGACGGCCTCGTAGTCCGCCTGTGCGGCGGCGTAGTGGCTGATCGCGGTAGCGCGATCGCCCGTCAGTTCGGCCTGCAATCCCAAATTGAACTGGATATTGCCCAACGCGAAGCGGGCTTCGGGCAAGCCCGGATTGAGCGCCAGTGCCGCTTCGAGGTGGGGTATCGCCTGCTGCCATTGACCGGCCGTAGCCGCATCCTGTCCGGCCTGCAGCGCCGCCTCGACCGAGTCCTCGATATTCGGATGCGCCGCGCGCGCGCCCGGATCGATCTTCACTGCCGCCGCATAGGCCGTCGCCGCGTCGAGCAGGCGCCCGGCATCCACGGACAGGTCGCCGAGCAGGTACTGCGCTGACGCATTATTCGGGTCCTGTCGCAGCCCGGTTTGCAGCCGCTCGCGCGCTTCCTGGCTGCGACCGGCTGTGTAATAAGCCTGTCCCAACAAGACCTGCGCTTCTGCGCGCGTCGGATCGAGGCCGACGGCCGTCTCTAGCTCGGCGATGGCTTTGGCCGTGTCGCCCGCATCCAGCGCCGCCCTCCCGGCAGCCAGGTGATCGTCGAACGCAGGCGTCGGCGCGGCGCACGCAGCGAGGGCGGCAACCAGTACGAGTAGAAATCGGACTTTCATTCGTCCTTGCTCTTCAGCTCGAGCAGCACGACTTGCGTCTCGTCCGGCAGGCCGCTCCGATCGAGCTTGAGCATTTCCTGCTCCTCGACCTTGTCCAACCCCATCTCTTTCAAGAACTTCGACACGGGATCGAGCTTGAGGTCGGACCCTCTGAACTTGTAGTGCATGGGGATGACGATGTGCGGCTCGAGCAGGCTGACGACCTCGGCAGCCTGCGAAGCGTTCAGAGACTCGCCGCCGCCGACCGGCACGAGCAGCACGTCCACCTCGCTGAGTGATTCCTCCATCATGGCCTGTGTCGGCACGGTGTTGAGATCGCCCAAATGGCAAACCGTGAGGCCGTCCAGCTCGACCAGGAAGACCGTGTTTCGGTCCGTCGCCGTCGCGCCATCCTTGCTCGACTTGCCGCCGGTTTTGCGCTCGCCCAATACCAGGCCGGTGATGAAGACGCCGGACACTTCGTACTCGCCCGGGCCGGACAGCACCTTGAAGTCACCTTTCACACCCTTGACATAGTCATGATCGTCCGCAGCGTGGCTCACGGTGACGATGTCGGCGCGAACGCGTGGCAGCGTCAGGCCCAAATCCTTGCCGTAGGGATCGGTCACGACCGTCGCCGCGCGGCTGCGCAGCCTGAAGCAACTGTGTCCCAGCCAGGTAATCTCCATTCCCTTCCCCTTTGACCCGTTCTGCGCTCGCGTGGACACGCTTTCCGCTGCAAGCGCCAGGATTGCAAACGGTTAGCGGGATTATACCAAAACGGAGATCAAAAGCCAATGGTTTAACGCGTGATATAATCTCTGCTGCGCGATCGCTAACGGTCCTGCAAGCGTCCCGCAACCCTTTCCAACCAACGCCGAACCAACCTTCATGAGCACCGATCGCCGTATTGCCGAATTGACGACGCTGAATGAGATTGCCGCGACGCTCAACGAGTCGCTCGATCTCCAGTCGGCGCTGCGCTCCTCGCTGGACCGGCTCGTCCGGCTCATGGGGCTGACGACCGGCTGGATTTTCCTGCTCGATCCAGACGCCTGGGATGGGCCGGCGCTGTTGATCCACACCGCCGACTTCCAGTTGCCGCCTGGGCTGGCGGCGAGCGACGCCGCGCTTATGAAGTCGCACGGATGCGCGTGCCAGGACCTGTTCGATAGCGGCAAGTTCAAGAAGTCTGTGAACATCCTGGAGTGCAGCCGCATCGAGGACGTGATCGAGGCGGGCGGCGACGCGGGCGGCCTGCGCATTCACGCCAGCGTGCCGATCCGCGCGCGCGATCGCGTAATCGGCATTCTCAACGTCGCCAGCCCGTCGGTTCACCAGTTCAGCGACGAGGACCTGCAGTTGATGACGGCAGTCGGCAACCAGATCGGCCTGGCCGCCGAGCGCGCGCGCCTGTACGATCTGACGCGCGCGCGGCGCGTGATCGAGCAAGATGCGCTGCTCAAGCTCTCCAACGCGCTGATCGCGTCGCGCGATATGCAAGCGGTTGTGGATCAGGTCGTTCAGGTTGTCGCCGAGGTGCTATCGGTGGATGCCTGCGCGTTAGTGCTGGCCGTCGAGGACGAAGAGGGCGGCATCGAATTCCGCGCCAGCGTGGGCTGGGATCTGTCGATGTTGATGTTGTCGGAGGGCAGGCTGAAGTTCGGATGGCAAAGCCCGGCCGGCGCGGCCTACTACACAAACCAACCGATTCGCTCCGACGATCTGCCCACCGATCCTCGATTCCCGGACGCCGATCTCTATCAGCACCTCTCGTTGCGCTCCGTTTTGGCCGTGCCGGTCGATCGCTCGGGTCAGGCCATCGGCGCGCTCGTCGTCAATACCCGAGCGCCGCGCCACTTCGGCGACGACGACGTGCGGCTCCTTCAGCTCATGGCGAACCAGGCGGCCATCGCCATCGAGACCGCACGGCTCCAAGAGCGCGCGCTCGCCGAGCAGCGGCTGCGAAAGGAGCTGGAGTTGGCGCGGCAGATTCAAGCCTCGTTCCTGCCGCAGGATCTGCCCCGCCTCTCCGGTTGGGAATTCGGCGCCTACTACGCGTCCGCGCGCGAGGTCGGCGGCGACTTCTACGATTTCATCCCGCTGCGCGATCCCTCGTTGAGACCCACCGACCTTCCCGGCGCTGTCCCGGAAGGCGGAAGCCGGCTGGGCATGGTCATCGCTGACGTGTCGGACAAGGGCGTGCCGGCGGCGCTTTTGATGGCGCTGTCGCGCACGCTCGTGCGCGCGGTGACAGCCGGCGGTCGCAGCCCCGCCGACGCCATCCGGCGCGTGAACGAGCTGCTTCTCAGCGAAAGCCAGACCGGCCAGTTCATCACGCTGTTCTACGCCGTGCTCGATCCCGAATCCGCCGCGCTGCGCTTCGTCAACGCCGGGCACAACCCGCCGCTCATGGTGTGCGGCGAAGCCGTCTTCTCGTTGTGCGCGCCCGGCATGGCGCTGGGCATCATGCAGCCCATTCACCTGACCGAGAGCGAAGCGCGCTTCGCGCCGGGCGACGTGCTCGTCATGTACACGGATGGCGTCACCGAGGCGCTGGACGCCGGAATGGACGAGTTCGGCGTGGAACGGCTCACGCAGGTGGTGCTCGCGAACCGCCCCCGATCGGCGCAGGACATCGTGAATGCCATCGTCGACGCCGTGCACGCATTCACCGGCGGTCGAGAGGCGTTCGACGACATTTCGATCGTGGCGCTGAAGCGCACAAGCTAGGGCTTTTTCTCGTGCCCGACATTCCGAGCAGCCTCTGGTCGTCGTGCGCGCCGTTCGCAACAGGGACGGGGCAGGTCGAGCGAACACCCGACGGCGCGCGACTGATTCTGCCCACCGCGTCGAGGGCGCGCTATAGCGACGCGCAGCTCGACGACTACGCCGACCTGTCGCGCCGCCGTTTCCCGCACCGCCCGCCGCTGCGCCTCTCGCTGCGCGCCCGTTTTTCGCACAATGCAGGCGCGCTGAAAGGCACTGCCGGCTTCGGCTTTTGGAACGCGCCCCACTTCGACCGGAACCGCGTGCCAAGTCTTTTCCCCCAGGCCATGTGGTTCTTCTTTGATTCACCGCCGTCGAACATTGCGCTCGCCTTCGGCGTCCCGGGCTACGGCTGGAAGGCGGCCTGCATCGACGCCGGCCGGCCGTCGGCATGGCCCTGGGCGCTGATCGCCGTACCCGTGATGCTGGCCTGCCGCTCGCCGAAGCTGTATCGCTCCATCTGGCCTCGCGCCCAGCGCGCGCTGGCGATCAGCGAGCGCCTCCTCGGTTGGCAGGAAGAACCTATGACGGGCTGGCACACTTACCAGCTAGAGTGGCTGCGCGACGGAGCGCGCTGGCAGGTCGATGGTTGGACCGCGCTCGAAACCGATCGGCCGCCGCGCGGCCCGCTTGGCTTCGTCGCCTGGATCGACAATCGCTGCGCGCGGGTTACGCCCCAGGGGAGTATCGGCTTCGGGCTGCTGGAGACGCCCGCACAATGGATGGAGATAGAGGAGGTTGAACTGATCCGTGGTGCGTGACGAGACGCACCTTGACCGTGCCGGAATGCTTGCCAATCCGTGGGAAATCCGCGTGACAAGCGAGAGGTGAGGCGCACTTTACCGGTCGCTATTCGCCGTGTGCTACAGGTCGCCGCTTAAGATACGCGGTCCCCTCGGATCGGCGCTGTTGCCATCGGGTTCTAGCGTGATGCCGATCCCATCGAAGTCCTCGGCGTTGCTCGGCATGGGGATGAACCAGATGCCCGGGCCTTCGCCTGCCACGAAGGACCCTCCGCTCACACGCTCACCGTCCTTGTCGATCCACCAGCATTGGAATACCTCAGTGCCCTCCAGCGGAGGCAGCGCGACGGCCCACACCGCCGCTTCGGAATCGGTGTAGATCAGCATGCCTTTAGCCACGCTTCCCTCGGCTGCCTCGAGCGGAACCATGTGCGCGTCTGGCCGCCGCGCCAGCTCCAAGAAGCGCGCCCGCGAGGCAGCTTGATTGTCGATCTGCCTCTGCAGCGACAGGCCCCAAGCGCCAAACGCGATGACCAGCGCCGCGAGCGCGGCTGCCACAGCCCAACCGACGTATGAGCGACGCCGACCCTGCAGGGGCGTCGAGGGCGGCGCTGCTACGCTTCTGAGCAGGCGCGTTCTCAACTGAGGCGAAGGGCTGACCATCCGCACGGCGGCTGCCAGCCCGTCGCCGATGGCTTCGTACGCGTCGAGCGAATCGGCATGACGGAAGCACCTGGCCAGATGCCGCGCAACCGTCGCCGCTTCTCCGGCGCCCAATGCTCCCAGCGCGTAGGCCGGCAGCAGCTCTTCGACTTCCTCACACGTCACAGTCGCTTCTTCCACGTTCTCTTTCACCCGCTGTAAGCCGAATCGCTTCACTCACTATACGCTGCGCGCGCACGGTCGGATGTGGCTAATCGACGGCATCCGCTTCCTCAAGCGCGCGGCGCAGTTTCTGCATGCCCATCCGCATCCGCGTTTTGACCGTCCCCAGCGGGGTAGTCAGCCGTTCCGCGATTTCCTGCTGGGTCAGCCCGCAGAAGTAAGCCAACTCCAGCGCCTCTCGCTGCGGCTGGGGCAGTCCGGCCAGCGCCCGGCGCACGGCTTCACGCTTATGCGCGAGCCACACGACATCCTCGACGGAGTCCTCTCGTGACGCGCCGGTGTCGATGCCCTGGCTCAGCTCGACGGAGGCGCCTTCCGGGCGAACGCCCAGCCGGCGCAGCTCGTCGATCGCGCGGTGGCGCGTCATGCTGATCAGCCACGTGACGAAGCGCCCTCGCTCGCGCCGGAAAGTGTCCGCCGCCTGCCACACCTTCTGAAAAGCGTCGAGCGTGATGTCCTCCGCCAACTGGCGCTGGCCGACGATGCGCATCGCGACGCTGTACACCAGGCGGCTGTAGCGGTCGTACAGCACGGCAAGCGCCGCCTCGTCGCGCCGGGCGACCAGCGTGACGAGCGTCGCATCGTCGAGCTGGGCATACTCCATGCCCGAGATTGTACATGCCCTATACTGGCGTGTCAACGCGTTTGACGGAGGGCCGTGCAGCAGGTACAATCGCCGACTGTGACGACACAGCGCTCCATCGTATGCATCGTCCCCGACCTGTTCTTCGGCGTGAAGATCGAGAATCTCGCCCGCCGGCACGGCCTGGCCGTCGTCGCCCCATCCGACGAGCAGGCGTTCAGGACGGCGCTTGCCGGAGCGTCGCTGGCGCTGATCGACGCCGGCGCGGCCGATCGACCCTGGGCCGAATGGGTGAGCGCCGCAAAGGCCGATCCGGCTACGCGCGACACGCCGATCATCGCCTTCGGCTCACACGTCGACCGAGCGCTGCGCGAGCGAGCGCTCGAAGCCGGCGTCGATCGCTTCATGGCGCGCTCTAATTTCGTCGAGGCGCTGCCGGAGATCATGGCCCGCGCCGCGCGGGACGTCACGGACGATGCTTGCGGCGAGCCGCTGCCGGACGGCGCGCGGCGCGGCATCCACGAATTCAACGAGGGAAAGTATTTCGAGCAGCACGAGACGCTCGAGCGGGTGTGGCGCGCCGAGACGCGCCCGGTGCGCAACCTCTATCAAGGGATCCTTCAAATCGGCGTGGCTCTCCTGCAAATCGAGCGCGGCAACGCGCCGGGCGCGATCAAGACCTTCGAGCGCGCATTCCGCTGGCTGGAGCCGTTTCGCCCCTCATGCCAGGAAGTTGATGTGGAGAGACTTCTACGGGAATCGCATGCGGTGTATGAACAAGTCAAACGACTTGGGCCGGAGCGCATCGGAGAAACCCCTCGCTCAAGTTACCCCCATGTCCACTTGTTGGACACGCCCATGTAACCACACAGACACGTAGACACGAAGAAAACTGGAGTGCAGGCTGAAGCCTGCGGCATCTGAAGCGGACTAACCCTAAAGGGGGCTACGCACAGTCCGCACTCCGGCGGTTTTCGGATAGACTCTAAAGGAGACGCGCTTGGACTTTACAAACAAAATCGCCGTCATCACCGGCTCGGGCCGGGGCATCGGCCGCGAGATCGCGCTGCGCTTCGCGCGCGGCGGGGCCGACGTCGTCGTCAACTTCTTCCGCAACCGCGCGCCCGCCGAGGACACCGCCGCCGAGGTCGAGAAGCTCGGGCGAAAGGCTGCCGTCGTCAAAGCCGACGTCGGCGTGCCGGACGGCATCGACAGGCTGATCGGCGAAGCAGAGAAAGCCTTCGGCGGGCTGGACATCCTGATTTGCAATGCCGCATCAGGCTACAACCGGCCGGTGATGGAGCAGAGGATCAAAGGCTGGAACTGGACGCTGAACATCAACGCGCGCTCGGCGCTGTTTCTGGCGCAGAAGGCAGCGCCGCTGATGGAGGAACGCGGCGGCGGCTGCATCGTCAGCATCAGCAGTCTAGGCTCTATTCGCGTGCTGCCCGACTACGTCGTCGTCGGCGCGAGCAAGGCCGCGATTGAGGCCGTCACGCGTTACCTGGCCGTCGAGCTGGCGCCCAAAAACATCGTCGTCAACTGCGTCTCGGTGGGCATCGTGGGGACCGACGCGCTCAAGCATTTTCGTTCGTCGAAAGACGACAACGTGCTGCTGAGCGCCGCCGAGCGGACGCCGGCCGGGCGCATCGTCACCCCGCAAGACGTCGCCAACGTCGTCGCCTTCTTGTGCACACCGGCCGCCGAAATGATCCGGGGCCAGACCATCGTGGTCGATGGGGGATACACCCTGCTGGTGTAGGATGGGCCTCGAAGGAGGTGCTGCCATGAGCAAAATCGGAGTGCATGTCGTCATCGGGCCACGGAATGGATTTGGTGACTTCCTGAGGGAGATCGCCGACGCCGGGCAGACGCTCGCCGTCGTGAAGTGCGTCGACGATTTCGGCGCGGCGTTGGAGGCCAAACAGAAGTTGGGCGGGAATGTACTGACTGTCGCCAGGCTGAACGGGGTTGCCGGGCGGGATATGCAGGCGTGGGAACCGCGTGACTGGTCGAGCGCACAGGAGGCGGCACAGGAGTACTATTCTCTCGTGCGCCCCACGTGGCTACTCAACCCGCACATTGATGCGTGGGAGACATTCAACGAGTTCTCTGCATACTGGGCATGGCAGGGAGAGTTCTACATTGCCATGATGGACCTGGCTGAGGTGGATGGGTTCAAGCTGGTGCTGTACGCCTTTTCCAGTGGCAATCCGCCTGGACTGCCTGACGATCTGTCTGCCGCGCTGGAGTGTGTGCCCGCGTTGCGGGAGGCCAAGAGACGCGGGCACTACTTGTCATCGCACGAGTACGGCGGTGTGAGCATGCCGGTCAATACCCTCAGAGGCACGCAGCCGTACCACGCGCTGCGCTACCGGAGGCTATATCAGGATATGCTGATCCCGAACGCGGCTGACGCGCCGCTGATCATCAGCGAGTGTGGTCAGAGCGCCGGTTACGACTTCATCGGCGCCCACATCTTCATCGAGGATTTGGCCTGGTACGACGCTGAGCTGATGAAGGATAGCTACGTCGTCGGCGCTGCCGCGTGGACGCTCGGCTCATGGGTGAATGCGAATTTCCAGGACGCGCTGCCGGCGATGGCGGAGTATATCGTCACGCATCCGAATCTGGTTGAGCCTCCGCTGCCCTCACTCGAAGTGATCGCGCTCAACCGGCTGGCGTTCGGCCCGCGACCGGGCGACCTGGAGACCTTCCGCGCGCTTGGCCCGACCGACGACGCCCGCCTGCAGGCTTACGTGGATCAACAGCTCAACCCGGCGGCGATCGACGACAGCGCCTGCGATGCGCGCATCGCCGCCGCCGATTTGCCCAGCCTCAATATGACGCTCCCGCAACTGTGGAGCAACTACTATCGGGCGGAGGGCGCCGACCAGAAGAAGCCGGCAAAAGACGTGCGCGCCGCGACCCTCATCCGCGCCGTGTACAGCCAGCGCCAGTTGCTTGAAGTGCTCGTCGATTTCTGGCGCAACCATTTCAACGTGTACGCCTGGGACGATTCATACGCCAGTTCGACCTGGGCGCATTACGACCGCGATGTGATCCGCGCGCATGCGCTGGGCAACTTCCGCCAGATGCTGGAAGCCGTCGCCACCAGCACTGCCATGCTGTATTACCTCGACAACTATGTCAACCAGGACGGCGGACCCAACGAGAATTACGCGCGCGAACTGTTCGAGCTCCACACGCTGGGCGCGGAGAATTATCTGGGCGTGGGCGATCAGAACGCGGTTCCGGGCTATCCGAACAACCCAATCGGCTACGTGGACGACGACGTGTACGAGGCGACGCGCTGCTTCACCGGCTGGCGCGTGAACGATGGATCGTCGAGCGCGCCGCGAGACGATGGGACGTTTCTGTATTACGAGGCATGGCACGATCGCTTCCAGAAGACCGTACTCGGCAAGTACATTCAGGAGCACCAGCCTGCGATGAAGGACGGGCGCGACGTGCTGGACACCCTGGCCGCCCATCCGGGCACGGCACGCTTCATCTGCCGAAAACTGTGCCGGCGACTGATCGGCGACGACCCGCCGCAGTCGGTCGTCGACGCCGCCGCCGCCGTGTTCACCGCGCAGCAAAACGCGCCTGATCAACTGAAGCAGGTCGTCCGCGCGATTGCGCTGTCGCCGGAGTTCCGCACGACGTGGGGTCAGAAGATCAAGCGCCCCTTCGAGGCAGCCGTCAGCATGCTGCGCGCCGTCAACGCCGAGTTCGGTTTGCCGCCAGACGAGAACTTCCAACACTACTACAGCCGGATGGGCCAGCCGCTCTTCGAAAGAAGGACGCCCGATGGTTATCCTGACGTCAGGACAGCGTGGGCTAACACCACGTCCCTTCTCTACCGCTGGCGTTTCTGCTACTACATGATCAACGGCTCGATCAGGGGCACCCGCGTAGACGTTGCCAGCCAGATGCCTGCCGGACTGACGACGCCAAACGCAATCGCCGATTATTGGATCGATCGGCTGCTGGGCCGACTGATGGGCACACAGAGTCGCACCGAAGTGGTCAACTTCCTGGCGCAGGGAGCCGATCCCTCGATCGGGCTGACCGGCAGCCAGATCGCGGAACGGCTGCCTCGCTTGGTCGAACTGATCCTGATGTCGCCCGATTTCCAGTGGCGCTAGTGGCTTGACTATCCTTGACAAGGAGTCGACTATGCCAGCGAGGACACTCACCCGGCGCGGATTCCTGATCGGCTGTACGGCGGCGATCGCGGGAATGGCGGGCGCTCGCCTCACCCGCATGGCCTTCGCCGATCCAACCAGCCCGGCCTCGGCCAACGACGAAATTCTGATTGTGATCTTCCTGCGCGGCGGGTGGGATACGCTGAACGTCGTCCCGCCGATTCACGGCGACGACCGTGCGTATTACGAAGCGGCGCGAACGACGCTCAAGGTGCCAGCATCGGGAGTGGGAGCGGCGATACCGCTCAACGGCCAGTTCGGACTGCACCCGTCGATGGCGCCGCTGCACGGCCTGTACCAGTCCGGCCAGCTCGCGATCGTGCATGCCGTGGGATTGACATCGGACACGCGCAGCCACTTCGACGCGATGCAGTTCATGGAACTTGGCACGCCGGGCGTCAAGACCACGACCACAGGCTGGATCACGCGCCATTTGCAGAGCGCGCCGACCCTGCCCGACCCGATTCTGCTGCCGGCATTGTCCGCCGGAAGCGCGCAGGCCACCTCTCTTCTGAGTTTTCCCGACGCCGTCGCCCTGAGCAGCCCGTCTTCCTTCAGGTTCGCGGGCAACTCAAAGTACCGAGAATGGCAGCGACAGGCGCTTCGCAGCATGTACACTGGCAGCACCTGGCTGCATCAGGCCGCGGCCCGTACGCTCGACGTCGCAACGGCGATCGAGGCGGCGAATCCATCTACTTACACGCCGGCCAACGGCGCGATATATCCGTCCGAATCTCTCGGCGACAGCCTCCAGGTGGTGGCCCAGATGATCAAACTTGACTTCGGGCTGCGCGCGGCGACGATCGACATGGGTGGCTGGGATACGCACGAACATCAGGGCGTCTCGCCCGGCAGCTACATGCCCAAACTACTTGACACGCTGGCGCGCGGCATGGCCGCCTTTTACACCGACCTCGACGGATGCGGCGCGGGAGCGCATACCCGTCGCCTGACCATCGTGGTGATGAGCGAGTTCGGCCGGCGGCTTCGCGAGAACGCGAATGGCGGCACCGATCACGGCCACGGCAGCGTGATGCTCGCGCTGGGCGGCAGCGTGAACGGCGGGCAGATCTACGGGACGTGGCCCGGTCTACACGCCGATCAACTGTATGACCACGCAGATCTCGACGTGACCACCGATTATCGACGCGTATTGAGCGACATCCTCACCCGGCGTCTGGGCAATCCCAACCTGGACTTTGTCTTCCCCGGCTACACGGGCTATCAGCCAATGGGCATCGTGCGCGAGACGCCGCCTCCAACGCCCCCACCCGATTTGCCGTATCGCATCTTCCTGCCGACGGTTTCCCGCTGCTGACCTTAGAACCTATCCGAAGACCCCGTAGCATCGGGCCTTGTGCCCGCCGCCCACAAGGTGCGAAATCTGGACTTAGCTGGTATAATAGGCGCAGCCGGGTGGACAGTGGGATGCGGATGACTCGCGGGGGGCGGGCGTCCGCATTTTGTTTGTCGCTGATGGCTTATTGCCTATCACTTATCGCACATCGCCTGTCGGCGGTCTAATCACGCTTCATAGATCACACATCACGTCTCACGTTTCACGCATCACGTTTCACTCGTCACGTTTTACTCATCTCCGCCATGAATCAACAACCTTCATCCCTCCTCCCTCCTCCCTCCTCCCTCCGCTGGTGGGGCTGGGGCACGCTCGATCGATCTTACGATCTGGATCGGCGGCCAAACTTCTGGCCGTTTCTTCGCAAGCGGCTGGGCGTGAGCGGTGAGGTGACTTGTCCTCCGGTCAAACTCGATGCCCTCAGCCTGCCCGAGCCGCGCCTGTCGCAGCGAGACTTATCTGACCTGCGGCGCATCTTCGGCGACGACGGCGTGCGCGTCGATCGATTGAGCCGCATCCTGCACGCCTACGGCAAATCGTATCGCGACCTGATTCGCATCCGGCGCGGCGAAGTGGCTCACCCGCCCGATGCCGTCGTCGATCCGGGCGACGAAGCGCAGATCGGCGAGCTGTTCACTTGGGCGAAGCGAAACCGCGCGAGCCTCATTCCTTTCGGGGGCGGCAGCAGCGTCACCGGCGGCGTCGAGCCTGCTGAGAAACCGGCTGATACTCCGACTATCACTCTCGACCTCGCGCGTCTCAACCGTGTTCTGTCGATCGATCGAGCCTCGCACACGGCGACTGCGCAGTGCGGTATCCTTGGTCCCCATCTCGAAGCCGCGCTCAACGCCGAAGGATTCACGCTCGGCCACTTTCCGCAGTCGTTCGAGTTCTCGACGCTCGGCGGATGGATCGCAACCCGCTCGGCCGGGCAAACGTCGGCCGGCTACGGGAAAATCGAGGACATGATCGAGCGCGTGCGCGCGATCACGCCGCGTGGGTGCATCGACGTGAAGCCGCTGCCGGCATCCGCTGCCGGGCCTGACGTGCTGCAGATGCTGATCGGCTCGGAAGGCGCGTTCGGCGTGATCGTCGAGGCGACGGTGCGCATCCGGCCGCTGCCGAGCGCGCGCGATTATCGCGGCGTGCTGTTTCACTCTTTCGAAGACGGCGTCGAGGCGATTCGGGAGCTGATGCAGCGCGGCGTCGAGGTCGCCATGGCGCGCCTGTCGGACGGCAGCGAAACAGAAATGTCGATCGCGTTGGCGCGCGCGCCGTCGACACGCGGCGCGCGCCTCGGCATGTACGCGGGTCTATGGCTCGTCCACGGGCGCGGGTACGACTTCGACTCGAGCTGTCTGATGGTGTTGGGCATCGAAGGCGAGCAAGCCCGCGTGAAGCGCACCAAGAAGGCAGCGCTCGGCGTGTGCAAGCGCCATGGCGGGATGAACGTGGGGCGAAGCGTCGGGCGCGCCTGGCTGCGCGAGCGCTTCGCCCTTCCTTACCTGCGTGACGACCTGCTCGATCGTGGTATCATGATCGACACAGTCGAGACGGCCACGACGTGGAGCAACCTGCTCGGCGTGTATCACGCGCTGAATGACGCGCTGGAGCAGGCCATCGCCGCGACGGGCGCGGCGCCGCTCGTGATAACCCACGTGTCGCATGCGTATCGAGACGGCGCGTCGCTGTACAGCACGTTCATTGGAGCGCAGCGCGGCGACCCGATCGAGCAATGGTGGTCGATCAAGCGCGCCGCGACGGAAGCCATCCTGGCGCACGGCGGCGCGCTCAGCCACCACCACGGCGTTGGCCGCGATCACGCCACATGGCTGGCCTGCCAACACGGCGCATTAGGTATCGAGGCACTCCGTTCCATGAAAGCGACTTTCGACCCGGACGTGCTCTTGAACCCCGGGGTGTTGGGGCTGGGGTTGGAGGTTAGAGATTGGAGGTTGGAGATTGGAGGTTGGAGATTGGAGGATTTTGAAGTTTGAGATTTGGATTTTGGACTTTGGAGTTTGGACTTTGCCTTTAGATCCAGCCACCGATATCAACGTTTGGCGCTTCGACGCCAGCATCCTACTTGGAATGCTCGCGGTAGTCGGCGCGTATTCGTATGGCGTGATCGTCCTGCGCAGGCGGGGTTTGTCGGGCGAGGAGATTGCCGGCCGTCACGTGTTCTTCTTCGCCCTCGGCGTGCTGGTATTATTCCTGGCGCTCGCTTCACCCATCGACCATATTGGGGAGAAGTATCTGTTCTCGGTTCACATGGTCCAGCATATCCTGATCGCGATGGTCGCGCCGCCTCTGATTTTGCTCGGAATCCCGCGCTGGATGATGCAGTCGGTCCTCGACTTCTTCCGCATCGGCTCGCTGGTCAAATTCGTGACACACCCGGTGCTCGCCTACGTCGCCTTCAACGTGACGCTGATCGCCTGGCATCTCCCGGCGCTGTACGAAGCCGCGCTGCGCTATCCGGTCGTCCACGTCGTCGAGCACACATGCTTCATCGGCACGGGCTTCCTGTCGTGGTATCCGGTGATCGACCCGGCCGGGCAGCACGCGCGATTCCACCCGCTGGCGAAAGTCCTATATCTGTTCCTGTTCGTCATCCCCAACGGTGTGCTGGGGGCCGCGTTCTCGTTCGCGCCGCAGCCGATTTACGCGACCTACGCCGAAGCGCCGCGCCTGTGGGGCTCGACCGTCATGGGCGATCAGGCCGTCGCCGGCGGCATTATGTGGGTTCCGGGCTGGGCCGTGTACTTCGTCGCATTGTCGATCGTATTCGCGGTGTGGATGCAGCACGAGGATCGGGCCGGCGCCGAACAAGCCAACTCGTCGTCAAGGTGAGGGCCTATCTGAACAGGGTTAGGATTTAACCACCCATATGCCCATCGCCACTCCTTCTTCGATGAAAGACACCTCCGCGTCACGACCCTTCTCCTCGGCCACGCGCGCCGAGAACCTGGAATGGCTCGCCCGTGAGCATTTCGATATTTTGATCATTGGCGGCGGCATCACCGGCTGCGCAGCCGCGCGGGACGCGGCGATGCGCGGCTATCGCGTCGCGCTCGTCGAGAAAGAGGACTTCGCGTCTGGCACATCGTCACGATCGTCGAGGCTCATCCACGGCGGGCTGCGCTATCTCGAGCACCGGCAGTTCGGGCTGGTGCGCGAATCAGTCGTCGAGCGCGCGCGGCTGCTGCGCAACGCGTCGCGCATCGTCAAGCCGCTTTCGTTCGTATACCCTGTCTACCGCCGCCGCTATCCGCGCTATGCCGTGCTCTCCATCGGGCTGTGGCTGTACGACCTGATGTCGATCGGTGGCAGGCGCGGGCTGCCTCGCCATCGCATGCTGCGCGCCGACCATCTTGCCGAGGTCGAGCCGCTGGTCGCCGCTTCCCACATCGCCGGCGCGGGCTATTATTACGACGCGACGACCGACGATGCGCGCCTGACGCTGCTCACGGCGAAGGCAGCGCACCACGCCGGCGCGATCGTCGCCAACTATGCTCAGGCCGTCGGCCTGCTGAAGGCCGGCAGCCGAATCGCCGGCGCGCACGTGCGCGACGTCTCGTCGGGCCACGACCTGGAAGTGAAAGCCCGAGTCGTCGTCAACGCGGCCGGGCCGTGGGTCGACCGGGTTCTGGGGCTGGACGCGCCGTCCGAGCGCCCCGTGCTCCGCCCGACCAAAGGCGCGCATCTGGTCGTGCCGCGCGCCAGACTGCCCATCCGCAGCGCAATTGCAGTGCGCTCACCGCGCGACCGGCGCGCCATGTTCCTCGTTCCGTGGAGCGATTTCGCCATCGTCGGCACAACCGACACGGACTACGACGGTCGGCCGGAAGACGCCGTCGCCGACCGCGACGACTGCGCGTACCTCCTGGAAAGCGTTCGCGGATTGGCGCCGGAAGTGCGGCTCGACGAAGCGGACGTGATCAGCACGTACGCCGGAGTGCGCCCGCTGATCGCCGTCGAAGGGAGACGCCCCTCGTCTGTGTCGCGCGAGCATGCGATCGTCGAATCGAAGTCGGGGCTGATCACGATCGCCGGCGGCAAGCTGACGACGCACCGCGCCATGGCCGAGCAGCTCGTCGATCGCGTCCAGGACAAGCTACTGCGCGACTCGGGCATCGCGCGGAGATTGGCGTGCCCGACGGCAAATGCGCCGCTGGCCGCGTCGGGCGACATCGCCCTGCCCGATCTGCCGGAGAAGACGGCGGCCTATCTGGTCGAGGCGTACGGCGCGGACGTCATCGAGGTCGTGCGCATTGCGGGAAGCACCGTGGGCTGGACCGACCCGATCGTGCCGGGCCTGCCCTACCTTCGCGCGGAGGCGATCTATGCCGCCGAGCACGAGATGGCCGTGACGCTGTGCGACTTTCTCATGCGGCGCACGCACATCTTGCACGAGGCGCAAGACGGCGCGCTGCTTCACGCCGGCGCGCTCGCCGCCGATATGGGGGCGATACTGGGTTGGGATGACGAACGGATGCAGCGCGAGGTTGCGGAATACGAGAAGCAAGTGATGCTGGCGCGGGCGTTTCGCTAAACAGGAGACTTCCGAAGTCTTGACCGTGACCTAACCTTTGAACTCCGCTTCATCCGGCAGCGAGCGAACTTCGGACTCAGGGAACGCCTGCTCGCCGCGATGGTACAGCACGTCGCTCTCGCCGTCGTATTCGTAGCGGCGTCGATGCCAGCCGCCGTGGGGATTGGGGCGAAAGACCAGGTCGAACAAAATCGTGCTGGATTCAGGTATTTCCTTCACGTCGACGATCCACGCCGGGCGAGCCGGTCGCGCGACGACGGAGACCTTCTTGTTCCGGCGCTGCTTCAAACCGGCCATGTCCACGGCTGATTGTGCCGAAGTGGAAGCCATACACTGAGCCTCGCCCGTATGCAAATCGCGCCGAAGTATACTCCAATCCGCCGATTCCGCCAACGACTGACATGTTGCACATGTTGCACGTGCATACTCGCGGGCAGTCGAAGGGTGCGGCCTGGATCGGCACGTAGGCGTGCCTCTCGTCAGTGCTCTCAGCGTGCTCAGCGTCTCAGTGGTGTGATTTGACGATCCAGCCTGATCTGAGGTATGATAACCGCCGCTTCGAATCCGTTTCAGGGAGTACAAGACATAATGAAGGTGCTGCTCACGCGCGACGTCGACAAGCTGGGCAAGGCCGGCGCGCTCAAGACGGTCGCCGACGGTTACGCGCGCAATTACCTGATCCCGCAGGGCCTGGCGGTGTATGCCTCGCCGGGCGCGCTCAAACAGGTCGAGACCATTCGCAGGATGGAACAGAAGCGCCAGACGCAGCTTGCGAACGAGGTGGCCACGGTCGTCGATCGGCTCAATGGCGTCACTCTGAAGTTCCAGGCGCGCGCCAGCGAGACCGGCAAGCTATACGGATCGATCACGACCAAGCAGGTCGTCGAGGCGCTCGAAACAGAGATCGGCGCCGCGATCGACAAGCGCAAGCTCGACATGCGCGAGCCAATCCGCAGCCTGGGCCTGCACACGATCCGCGTCCACCTGGCGACCGATCTGAACCCGAGCTTCGACGTGCTGGTCGAGCGCGAGGCGCTGGCCGGCCCCGAAGCGGGGAGCGCCGTCGAACCGGAAACAGAAGAGCAGACCGCCGAGGCCGAAGCCGAAGCATGAGCGCGAACGTGAACGCCCTGGAAACCGCCGCCGTCCATCGCCTGATCAAAACCGTGCGCTGCCCGCAGTGCGGCCACGCGTTCGACGCCGACGACGTGGCGGTGCTCGATCATCGGCCGGATGAATGGCTGCTCGACGTGGTGTGCCACGCCTGCGCGTCGCACGGACTGGTGCTTGCCGAGATCGAAAAAGCGGCGCGCGCGCCGATCGATCGCGCCGAGGTCGAGGAGTGGCGGCGCTTCCTGCGCCACTTCCGGGGCGACATGCGTGAACTGCTGGGAGAGTGAGCTGAGCCGCGTGAGAGTCCAGCCGTCGGCCTGCCGCGCCCGCCGATGGCTTTACCGTGCAAAGACCCGGGTATGAGCGACGTCGGCCGCCAACTGCGCAAAGCGCGCGAAGAGAAAGAGTTGAGCCTCGAGCAGGTTCAGAAAGCCACGCGCATCAAGCGCGTTTACCTCGAAGCCATCGAGGCCGATCGTCTCGACGATCTGCCCGGGCCGGTGCAGGCGCGCGGCTTCGTCCGCTCGTACGCCAGCCACGTCGGCCTCGACCCCGACGCAGTGCTGGGACGGCTCGACGGCGTATTGAGCCAGGCGGTCGCTGCGCCACTCCCGTCGCCGCGGGCGACGAGCAAGCCGGTAGCCGGCTCGACGCGCCCGGTGGCGGCACCCCGCCCCGTCGCTCCGCCCCGCCCCACCCCTGCTCCGCGTATCTCGACGGAATCATCGTTCCCCCTGCCGCTGCCGATTTTGATCGCCGGCGCGATCGTCCTGTTCGTCATCGGCGGCCTGTTGCTGATCCAGGCATTCCGCGCCGAAGCGCCCGCGCCGGCGCCGACGCTGCCGGCCAGCGTCCCATTATCGGTCAGCCAGACAGCTGAGGCGACGCCGACCGCGCCGCCGACCGCGCGCGTATCGGTCACGCTGACGCCGAGCGAGCACGTGTGGGTGCGCGTGACGCACGACGGCCTCACCGCCTTCGAAGGCTTCATGGAACCGGGCCAGTCCCAGACGTGGGAAGCCGGGCAGCAAGTCATCGTCGAGACGGGCAACGGCGCGGCGCTCAGCGCGACGGTCAACGGCGAAGACGTCGGCGTGCTCGGACCGCGCAACCGCGTCGCCGTGCGCGCCTGGGGCGTCGAAGGCGAAGTGACGCCCGCGCCGACGGCCACTCCCGCCCCGCCCCCGATAGCCGAACCGACGGCGACACCCGCTCCGTAGGCGGAGATTATCGATCAGAGCCGGGCAATACGCTATCGGCCATCTGCCATCTGCCAATGAAGTCCGGTAACTATTATCTTCTCTCGCTCGGCTGTAGCAAGAACACAGTCGATTCCGAAAGCGTGGCGCAGTTGCTGAATCGATCGGGCTACCGGGCCGTCCCGGAGCCGGGCGACGCGTCGATCTTGATCGTCAATACGTGCGGCTTCATCGGCCCGGCGCGCGACGAATCGATCCGCGCGCTGCGCGAGCTGGCTGAATCCAAGTCGAAGCAGCAGTTGCTTGTCGCGGCGGGCTGCCTGTCGCAAATCTGGGGGCCACGGCTCGCGCAGGAAGTCCCGGGCCTCGACGGCGTCATCGGCACACGGCGCTGGATGGACATCGTCGAGTTCGTCGATCGCCTGCGCGGGCGCAGACACACGGAGCCGCTGTATCACCTGCCCGAAGAAGCGAAAGTCGTCGGGGCAGACGACCACGGCGTCCTGCGCGCCGCCGTCGCCGGAGCGAGCGCATACGTCAAGATCGCCGACGGCTGCCGTAGGCCGTGCGCCTTCTGCTCGATCCCGCTTATCAAGGGCACCGCCGTCAGCCGCCCCCCGGAATCGATCGTCGCCGAAGCCCGCGCGCTCGCGAGGCGCGGCGTGAGCGAAGCCATCTTGATCGCGCAGGACCTCACCGACTACGGGCGCGATCTCGGCATCGAAGACGGGCTGCCGAGGCTGCTCGAAGCGATGTGCGACGCCGCGCCCGAATTAAAGTGGATCCGCCTGATGTACGCCTACCCCGGCGCGGTGAGCGACCGGCTGATCGAAGTCATGGCGACTCGGCCGCAGGTCTGCCACTACCTCGACATCCCGCTGCAGCACGGCCACCCGGCGACGCTGCGCCGCATGCGCCGCCCGGCGAACGTCGACTGGGTGTACCGCACGCTCGGCAAGCTGCGCGCGGCGATGCCCGTCATCGCTATCCGCACGACGTTCATCGTCGGCTACCCGGGAGAGACCGAAGGGGAATTCGAGGCGCTCCTGAAGTTCGTCGAGGACTTGCAGTTCGACCGGGTCGGCTGCTTCAAGTACTCGTTCGAGCCGGGCACGGAGTCGGCCAGGTTGGAAGGCCACCTGCCGGAGGAAGTGAAAGAGGAGCGATACGAGCAGTTGATGGAGACGCAGCAGCGCATCTCGCTCGCGCGCAACCAGGCGCAGGTCGGGCGGACGCTCGACGTGCTCGTCGAGGGGCACGGCGACGGGCTGACGCTCGGGCGCACCTACCGCGACGCGCCCGAGATCGACGGCATCGTGATCCTGGAAGGCGCAGCGCCGCTCGGCGAGTTCGTGCCGGTGAAGATTTCCGGCGCGATGACATACGACCTGACCGGCGCGGTCACAATTCGGGACGCGGCCGTCGTCGGCGTCGAGCCAATCGGGTGAAGCTCACCCGGCTGCCTGACCCAGCAGGAGCATAAGAACGGTCGCGGCCAGCACCACCTCGACCACCCCCACGTCGGCGCGCTTTTGCCCGTTCGACCGCGCGCACAGCAGCAGGAATCCCAGCATCAAGACCAGCACCAGCTCCATGTCGCCCTCCTCCGCGTTCTGTTCGTCTATATCGGAGACGGCGAAGACGGCGATGGAGTTCCCCGGTGGTCTGCACGAGCACAATGCTTGACTTGGCAGTCGATCTGGCATAGACTCTTACCCAAGACTGGAATGGAGCGTCGCGTATAACGCCCCCGCGGGGAACCGCGCACAGACAGCAACAGCAGTCCAGGCTTCCCTCACCAAAAATATGGATCGGCCTCCGCGACAGAACATATCTATCTACATCGTCCTCATAGAAACACTGTTGCTGTTTGTCTCTGGAATCCTGAGCAATAAACTTGCGGAACTCATTCAGATTCCAAATGTCACTGTATGGGTCACTGCTTTCATCGTTTTAGCGGCTCTGCTGGTGGTCGCCTATCTCAAGTTGCATGTTTCAAGCCCAATGGGCAGACAGGCCACATCTGTGCGACCGAGGCTGTTCCGACTAACGCAGAAGAGAGTAGATAGTCTGATATTCTGGCTATGGTATGGCTCAAGTGCTCTGTTCTTCACATGGGGAACCATCAACTGGAGTCTTCGGATGAGCGGAGATTGGACAGGATGGCTGCTTGGCGTTACCGTTATCTTGATACTGCTAACCGCGCCCAAGTTGCTTGACATGACGATAAGGCAAGGCTATAGGCTGTGGCCTCTCGCTACTTGTTGGCTTACGGCCTTGATGTTCGGCTTGATCGGAACTATTGCCAGTGCCCAGCCACAATTGCTTGATCAGTACTTTCTCGTATTCGCAATTTTCTTTTCGGTTTTGGTGAATGGCATGAAATTCTCAATACTGGTTCACGCCTTGGACACTTCCTTTAAGCCGTGGTACAACCGATTACCGAAGGAATAGCGAAAGGCTCATCTTTGACCGCGTCCAGGCCGCTGTGGCCGACCAGCTTCTTGGCGCTCGGGAAACTCGTCACGTCGCGGATGGCGGACAGCACGGTCATCGCCGTCGGCAGCCCGAGGTCGGGCACCTGCCCTCGCTGCTACGGCGGTGCCCTTCCCTTCTCACATGCATCTCAATTTGAGGTGAGCAATGTCACTTACGGAACTCTGGCTTCATTCGCGCAACCAGCTCGACGGCAAACAGGTTCAACAGATCATTGCGTTTGCAGGTGAAGGCAAATTACGCGACGGCAATGTAGCATCGCAAGAATTCAGGGACTTCCTCTCGCATATACCATCAAGCCTGCTTGGACAGTACGTGGATCAGTGCCTCAATGATTCGTTTCCTGATTCGGGGCTAGTGCTTCAGGACATTGTCAATCAAATTGGGCACCGTCTCGGCTTTTCAGTCACTGACGGTAGGTATAGAGGCTCAACAGGACAGGTCGGTTACGATGGCACCTGGAGGTTTCCTGATGGTCATACGGTAATTGTGGAGGTGAAAACGACAGATGCTTACCAGATCGACCTTGACAAAATCGCGAAGTACCGCCGCGATATGATTAGTCAAGGCATAATCACGGAAGAAAACTCCTCGATACTGATTGTCATCGGTAGACAGGATCGAGATACTGCTGGTCTCGAAGCTCAGATTCGGGGCTCGCGGCACGCCTGGAATTTTCGTCTGATTAGCGTTGATGCTCTCCTACGCCTCATGTCACTGAAGGAATCCGTCGAAGACCCTAAAATCATCCTCCGTATTTCTGCAATTCTAATTCCACGTGAGTTCACCAAGCTCGACGAGATTATTGATATAGTCTTCTTTACAGCAGAAGACGTGAAACAGGAAGAGCCTGTGGAAGGCGAGATATATACAGATGAAAGCGATGCCGAATTATCAGTAAAACCAGTGTCGTTCTATGATGCCTGCATAGAGCGAATCGAGAGACAACTCAAGAAATCCCTTGTGAAACGGTCTCGCACTACGTACTCATCGCCCGATGACTCTGTTCGCGTCATATGCACGATCTCGAAGGCACATGAGAGAGGCGATCAAACGACCTATTGGTTCGCCTTCCACCCAGTTCAGAAGGATTTCCTGGAGCAGACAGCAGGCTCTAGTTTTGTCGCTTTTGGATGCGGTTCAGAACAGATGATAGTATTCATACCATTCCTCGAGTTCGTAGACTGGCTTGACCAGATGAACACTACGCGCGATGAACAACGACACTATTGGCACGTCACCATTGTTTATGACCGGGACAATCTTACACTCCACCGCAAGAGGGGTACAGCACGAATCAACCTAAACAAGTATCTTGTAAAAGCATAGATCGGGTACCTACGTATATCGTTGGCGCGGCCTGCTCATTAAAGCAACCGTGAGCGCGAGCGCAGTGAAACATGGCCATTCACTCGCTTCGCTGCACGGCCGAGGTTGTCTGGCGACTGCCGAGAAAGGACGCAAGAAGGCGTATGGCTCACAAAAAAATCGCTATGGAACATGATAAGAAGATCGCTCTAGTCGCACACGACAACAAGAAACGCGACCTGGTGGAATGGGCCCAATATAACCGCGATCTCCTGGCGCACCATCAAGTGTATGCGACCGGCACCACCGGCGAGATCCTGGAACAGGAGCTGGGCTTCACCATCACGAGACTCCAAAGCGGCCCTTTGGGCGGTGATCAGCAAATCGGCGCCAAGATTGTCAATGGCGAAATCGATTTTCTGATCTTTTTCTGGGATCCGCTCGAACCCCTGCCGCATGATCCCGACGTCAAGGCCCTCCTGCGCATGGCCGTGGTATGGAATATTCCGATTGCCTGCAATCGGGCTTCGGCTGATTTCATGATCTCCTCGCCTCTCATGGATGGCGAATACGATCGTCTGGTGCCCGATTATGAGGGATATCGCACTCGAAAGATAGACTGGGGTGAAGGCGCAGGTCACGGCGCAGGGGACGGCGTCGAAGGTGGGGCATAATATTGATGAAGCCATCGAGGAAAGCCTTCGCCTACATCCTGCGACACAACTCAAACCGGGCGCCTCAGCTACTCATTCTTTCGTTCGCGCTCGACCCGACATTGCCACTGCGGCTGCCCGGCGGGACGCTGCACGACGACGAAGACCCCTTCACCGGCCTGATCCGAGAGCTGCGCGAAGAAGTCGGGCTGGACAAGCTCAATGTGATTCGTAAGCTGGGTATCCGGCACTATTACAAGGAGTACATCCAGGCCGACGTAGAGCGGCACGATTACCTGCTGCAAGCCCCGGAGGGCCTGCCCGATTCTTTCTCATACGTCGTTCAAGGCGAAGGTAGGGATTCAGGCGCGATATTCAACTACCGCTGGATCAGCTCTCAGGAGATAGACCGCGTCGATTGGGAGTTTCGCGAGGATATGACGCCAGATTACATCCCGGAGTTTTTCGCCCGTTAAGCGACAACCCGCTGCGCCCGCCGGCGCAGAACAAGCCCGACGCCAATGAGCGCCACGGCCAGCAGCGCGCCGCCTGCCAGGACGTAAGGCATAGGCACGTCTACGCCCGTCTTTGGGGGGACTCCCGGCTCGCTCCGCAGCTTGAGAAGCTTGCCCTTGTTGTCAAGCTCGAACCAGGTCGTCGAGCAGCTCGCATAGTAGTAGGTTGGCGAACTGGGGCAACTGATCTCGGCGAAGAAATAGCTGCCCGCCGCGTAGTTGCCGGCCGCCAGACCGCCCTGCACTTCGGCCAGGCGGGCCGCCATCTGATCATCCGCCGTCACCAGCCACGGCGCTTCGAGTGTGCCGTTGCGAGTCTTGCCCGCGCCGAGGTTTTGATTGTTCGTGGCGGCGCACGTTTTGTCGGCGGACGTTAGGCACGGCGTAGGGTCCTCGGCCAGGGCGGGCAAGACCCACATCAACGTTGCAGCCAGGACCATCAACGGGACGAGCAGCTTGAGGCGCGACATGTGTTTTCTCCTCTCATCATGCACTTTGCCACGGTACACCATGCCCTGCACATCGAGCCGCGCGTGATGGGGAAGGATAGGTTTGACCTATTCTAGCATCGCGTCTATTATCTTACAAGACAAGCCTCGATCCTCTGGTGATTACCTACTGGATTTTGGCAAAATACGGGAATCGAGCCTTTAGGCGGACGCACTTGGCGGCCAACACCGGCTAAAGCCCTGATCTTTACCCAGTTCTTTTGTTCTACCCGTTTTCCGGGCATTTCGTAAAGGCAGATCCCAGTTTTGCCGTCGCATTGCAGCGAAGGCAGCCGCCTGCCAGTGAAAAGCCTCGGAAAAGCCCGC
>Ga0209342_10000699_pt1 | contig 39118 bp, 45 predicted proteins | sample RifCSP16_2_FD_184023 | JGI IMG/M metagenome (GOLD analysis project Ga0209342, IMG submission 184023) | Soil microbial communities from Rifle, Colorado - Rifle CSP2_sed 16_2 (SPAdes) (version 2) | ecosystem: Environmental > Terrestrial > Deep subsurface > Rock core/Sediment | place: Rifle...
TTAATAACGTGCAGTTGTTCTCACTAGGAAACTTGCTGCAATCTGAAACTTTTCTTGCCATAGTCATCTTTGAGGTTTATGCGACCTTTTATGAAATACATCGTTATGGAATTTATATGAAAGTGAGTGTGTCGAGTATATCCTCGAACGTATCATCCCCCGATGGGAAAATTATATTGAGTTTTACGCCTGCTTTGTTGTCAATGAATATTACGCGCGTCTTCTTATCTACAGACTCCGTGTCGGTTTCTGTCGAGTAACTCTCCGTAACAGTAAATTGATAACCGTCCCGCCCAGCGATTCCGACTTCTTGGATATCCGTGACTCTCTTGCCCCCAGACTCTTCTTCGTCTTTATTTCTTTCCCAAACTTTTTCTGTGTATCTCTTGAGAGAAAGGTTTAGTGTGTCCTTATATCTGGATGCAAATAACTCTGGCTCCCTAACATCTACATACATGGTCGGGGCGTGCGATGGTCCGTCGGGTGATGGCCAAATGTACGCGCACACTTTTGGCTCTTTTGCGAGTGGCTCATCTCCGCAGTCGAGAAGAACATTCTCGGGATATTTAAACGAGTAGCCATACTTTGTGTTTGTATATGTTTTTAACCCTGATGTATCTTCGGTGTCTTTATTAGTATCTGCTTGGTTTACAAACTCCCCGGTCGGTATACTATATCGGGTTGGTTGCTTCGGCTCGTTGTTTTCTTCGCGTACAGTATTAAAGGTGCTTAAAGACACGGCTATTAGAACCATAACCGCAAACACCGCCGCGAGTCCTATAGCTATTTTGTGCATAGTACAAATAAGCTACCACCGAGCACTCGCCTGGTCAATTGTGTAAATCCGCACCGAGTTCCCGGCTAGATCTTGCTCAAATCTCCCCTTAAGACAACGGTGTCAACTGATTCCAGCTCTTCTCTTATATACGGCTGGTGTGGAATGGGATTTAGGAGATAAATCTTTTTCTTTAAGTAGTGGGCGAATCCTATTTCCATAAACGTATTTGCTCCGATGTAGTTTTCTATATCTTTCTTTGTGTAATTTGCGACAAGTATAGCATCCGACTGCTCGATCTTTTTCATATGCTCGCTAATCAAGTCTTGAGTTTTTTTCGCGGCCACTCTTTTCGATCCATCCTCTTCCCAGTAATCGACTCCGTCAACTTTAATCGGCGTGTAAACCGTATGTCCAAGTTTCTCTAATTTGCTTTTAAGTTCTAGGGTCTCGTCCCAGAATTTTAGCGAGGCACATATAGTTATTGTCATCACGGAAAGTATACCACTATCCCTTGGCAGGAAACTGTTTGTCCTGAGGCACTTGAAGGAGAGACTCGCCCTTCCGAAACTTTAGCGTAGGAGGGATATTAGAACTTGTTTGGCTTGACTTCTTTATTGGGAAATTGGTAGCTTAATCGCAGAACCTAAGGAGGGAGAATGTTCTCAGACCGAGTGGCGTTCATCCTCTTCGTCGTGATGATGGCGGTGGGTGCCGTTGGTATAGCAGGCGGCATTGTCTCCATCAGGGGCATGAATTTTGCCTTGCGGAAAAGGGAGGAAGCTCGTACACGAGAGTGCGGAGAGCAAGATTCTCTTCCCATATAGCCCGTCGTCCCCCGACACACGATTACCCGTCGTTCTGTCGGATAAGGACGACGGGTATTGTGTTTCTATGTTTCTAATACAAGCCCCTTGTTAGGGTGACTGACGGGAAAGTTTCACTGCTCACTTCGTTGCGCTCTAAAACCCCTCGGTTTTAGTATTTCCGCCACGGGGAAAACGTACCTTTTCCCCGACCCCCTTTTGCGTTCAATTCCCGTCAGTCAGCGCCACCAAAAAACCCGCTATTGAGCGGGTTCTTGGATGTCGTTGGGTCAGGGACTGGACGAAGTTAGAACTTGTTTGGTATATAGGTAGGGACCAAGGGAGGTCGTTTTGAGTACATCGCACAACGCTATGCAGCAGACGATTATCGATTTCGTCGGTCTGCACCCAGGCCAGTTCACCATCCCCAGGCTTGCCAAGGTCATCTCCGAGAGGACCGAATACTCTCATGATGCGTTGGATGCCGAGATGCGTTCCATGATGGGGACGGACCTCAGGCTCTCGACAAGCAGAACTGTTGCGCCTGGTACCTGGTGACCCCGGTTCCTACGAGGAGGCCCCGCAGTTTCTATCTGCGAGTATATCCCCGTTAGGAAGTGCGGGGTCTCTTCATTTTTGGATATTACCTTAGGGTCAGGGACTGGACGAAGTTAGAACTTGTTTTTATAGCTATTTAGAGAGGTAGAGCTTTACACTATCGATGAATCCTTGTGTAAAGTCCTTTGGGCTTTCTTTCATTTGCCTGTGAAGGTCGTTGATGTCAACCCATTTTATCTCTGACGCCTCATCCTTACTAAAGTTAACCGCTCCGTCATAATTAGTTTTGTAGAGCATATTGAAACGTTTCTTTATTTTCCCATCATCATCTACTTCATCTTGGTAGAATTTCCCCACCTCTTCTAGCTCAACCCCCTTGATACCCATTTCCTCTTCAAGTTCTCTCTTGGCAGCTGTGAGATAATCCTCTCCTTCGTCCACGTGTCCAGCGGCAGATTGGTCCCACCTGCCCGGAAGATTCTCTAATTTATCAGACCTCTTGTGAATGAGTAATTCTCCACTTGAATTAAAAACTAGTAGTCTGGCAATACGGTGAATGTGACCACTCTCCCAAGCCTGTCTCTTAGTTCCAGAACCTATTACGTTATCGTCTTTATCTACAAAAGTTATATTCGCCACACCAAAATCCTATCACACTCCTAAGATGCTATCGATGGGTGGACGACTGGAGAGTATTAGAACCTGTTTTTGCTACAATTAAGTAGATGGCAGATAACACAATAGGGATAGGGCTATTAGTTACGGTATTTCTTTTGGTGGCTTTTCCGCTGATTTACTTTAGGAGCAAGAAGTACAACATCAAGTGGACTGGAATGCGTCTCCTAATAGGTTTTTCTATGCTCATTCTTGTCTTGTCGGTTCTAGTGATTTCTACTGGCTCCGGTTTTGCGGGCGGTACTATTTACGGCGTAGATAGCATTGCTATATACGCTCTGTCGCTAGGTATCGTGTGGGGATCGTGGGGTATACCGCTCTTGGTGTTGTCTCTGATCCTCTTTACGATAGGTAAAAAATCCGAGAAGAAGAAAGCTATCCTAGCGTCCAAGATTTTATTGGCAATATCCTTACTAGGATTTATGGCACTAAGTTTTTATTTAGTAATAAATAATATCCGATAGTTACCTGGGTGACTGACGGGAAAGTTTCACTGCTCACTTCGTTGCGCTCTAAAACCCCTCGGTTTTAGTATTTCCGCCACGGGGAAAACGTACCTTTTCCCCGACCCCCTTTTGCGTTCAATTCCCGTCAGTCAGCGCCACCAAAAAACCCGCTATTGAGCGGGTTCTTGGATGTCGTTGGGTGACTGACGGGAATTGAACCCGCGTCGCCGCCTCCACAGAGCGGAGCTTTACCATTAAGCTACAGCCACCATACTCGCCTGCTTTACGGGCGCACCTATAAGTTTTGCTATAATAGACATTATGTCAAGAAGAAGATTCCTTATTAGGTTTTTAGAATTTTTTGTAATCGGTGTTGGGTTCGGCCTTGGGGAAGATCTTATCGCCATTCACTTTGCGACTGATGCGGAAATTACGATGCAAACCGTTTACATAACACTACTTGTGGCTTTCCCATTTGCTGTCTTTACGGAGCTTGTGGTTGACCACCCCGCTTTTTGGAAGAAGCTGATACCGATGAAAGGCACGGACAAAGAAAAACAGGAGCAGTAAGCTACTGTTCTTCTATATCTAGTCCTGTTTACGTTTTTCTAAATAGTCCGTAAGGAGCCACGAACTTGATTGTATTTTATGTCCGAGGTTGAAAACCATTTCTATTTCTAGCTCGTTACACACAATATCTTCTGGGGTATTATCTTCTTTTCTGTCACCTCCATTTGCAAAAATGTCCGGTTTAATTTGTCTAAGCATTGAAGAAACACTCATATCTTCTGGATTTTCTTCGTGATTAGATAGAACTACGTCGTCTACCATCTCTAGAGCTTTTATAACTTCCGCCCTCTCGTGTTCCGGCATAAATACATGTATTTTTTTCTTTTTCAGCCAGTTGTCGTTATTCAAAATAACCACAAGTACATCGCCGAGCTTTTTTGCTTCACGGAAAAGTTCAATATGGCCGATGTGAAGCGGATCGAACCCACCGGAGACTGCAACGATTTTTTGTTTTTTGTTCATATCTTTGGTGCCCTTCGACGAGCTCATGGCACTTCGCTCACTCTAAGGTGTTTACACTGAGCGAACGAAGTGAGTCGAAGTGTCGGACCGTCGAGATTCGAACTCGATCTACGTGCTCCCAAAGCACGCGTGCTGCCGTTAACACTACGGTCCGGTCTCCCTGATAATACAGAATTGGAACCAGATTATACAGGAATTAATCGCGCTACAACAAATTTCGATTAGACGTGATCAATGTAGTACACTCCCGCCAAACCGAATAGGTAGCTGATAATCAATAGAAAAAGAATATAGGACACCAAGGACAATCTTGATATTCCTAAGGCAAGTAGACGATTAAAAACCAAAAAAGATATAACAATTACAAATGGCGCTCCAAAGAGGAAGACCGGAAATATATACGGATTAAAGTCGTATATAAGACCGCTTATACCCTGAAGCATTATGAGTACAAGAAAATGCCAAATAAATACTTTCGTGCGCCTCGGCATATTGTTCAGTTTATATAATAATTGATTATTTGTCTCCCCGCGAGGAATCGAACCTCGATCTAGGGATTAGAAGTCCCTCGTTCTATCCGTTGAACTACGGGGAGGTGCCCCTGCGAGGAATCGAACCTCAATTTCAGGTTTAGGAAACCCGCGTCCTATCCGTTGAACGACAAGGGCCGGATAGACTTTCTACAATATAACAAACGACTAGTTAATTGCAATTTGAAGGCACAGTCATTACAATTTTTCAGCAGAGGTAGTTTGCCGCGGTGGCGAAATTGCGGAGCAATTTCTTGTCGCGGCGGCGTTCGTAAGAAATACAACCCTACGTTTGTATTTCTTCCTCACTTGCCGCGGTAGCTCAGTGGTAGAGCAGATGCCTGAAGAGCATCGTGTCGGGTGTCCGATTCACCCCCGCGGCACATTTCAATAAATTAAGAGCGTTCGCTGTGTTAAAATTAAATAGGTTGCTAGTGCGCTCAAAGCTAGGGGCGATGTTCTCTGTCTCGAACTAAAAACCCTTTGAAGCAGGGGATAACTGTGAGAAGCGGACCTTTTGCAAGGTCTCGGTTAACCCCTGCTTCAAAGGGTTCACCACGTTTGTCGGAGAGTATAACAAAAACTTGACTGACTGTCAAGTTTCCGTTTTAGTTGACCACGACCTCCCTAATTTGCGGATTTACCTCGATATTTTTCCCGCCTTTGGATTCTATGCGCTCCTTGGCTATTTCCATACCGACGTCGCGAGGATTTTTCCCCTCCTTGATACTTTTCTCCAAAACCAACCTTGTTGTCTCTTTAACTTTTTTCTCTAAAAGTTCAAATGCCCTCTCTTGCGTATACCCACGATACTCAGCGTAGGATGAAACAACCCCACCGCCGTTGGCTACGAAATCCGGAACAATCATTGTCCCTTTGCGGAATAACTCCCCTTCTATTTTTTCTGTCATCGGAATATTGCCTCCCTCGACTATTATTTTTGCGTTTATGACATTTTTATTCTCGTCATTTATAACATCCGTTGTAGATGCCGGAATCAAAATTCCTGCGGGCACTTCCCAAAATTTCTCGCTTGGGATTTTCGCGGAATCGTCGGGGTAGTCTTTGATGTGTTTGTTAGGATCGAGCGAGATTGACACAAGCGCATCGTCGTTTAATCCGTTCTTATCAAAAACGGCGCCTGTGCTATCAGCGATGGCAACAACTTTGGCTCCCAGTTTCTCTAAAAACCTATACGCGAAACTTCCTACATTTCCAAAACCATGAATCGCTACTGTTGCTCCTTTTATACCAAAGCCGCTTAACTCTGCGGCTGTTACCGCAGACTCGGCCACTCCAAAGCCAGTACTTCCAGCCTCGTGTGGAATACCGCACTTTCTTGTATTCAGTCCCATGAACTTCAAACAATAGTCGGACGGCTTGCCGGTTGCAGACTTCCAATCGCCGGTCGCCTCTACAAACCACTGCATCTCAAGCTCCCCGGTATTTATGTCCGGGGCTGTTATATATTTGCCTGGAGTCAAATATTTTATAGCTCTCGCAAAGCTCTGTATGTACGCCTTTTTCTTTTCGAGCGAACCTCCGTCCCATACTATTCCTGCCTTCGCGCCACCGAATGGAATGTCCATCAGGGCAGTTTTCCATGTCATGACTCGCGCCAAGCGGTAGACTTCTTCCTCGGTCACGCTTTTTGTCATACGTATTCCACCCTTGCCTGGACCGAGTGTCGTATTATCAATAACCAAAAAACCCTCCATCCCAATTTTGGGATCGTAGATTCGCATTATGTATTCAGGACCAAAATTATCTTTTGGGTAATGATGCATCAATCCGTTAATCCATCGAATTGTAGCATCAGCCCCCTATACTCACTACCCAAGTTGTTGATAGTGTCGGCTTGACCGTTCATCTCTGTAATCAACCCATCAATTCTTATACGTGTTTCTTCATCGTCACCAGTACGGAAGCGTGATTGCAGGACATTCAGCAAATCTCGAGTGGTGTTGTTATAGCTTATCAAATGTTGAACGAGTTCTATGCCGGTTGTGACCGCGTTAAGAGCAACTGTTGATGCTTTTTCGGGATCCACTGCGTCGATGTACCTGGCCATTTCGCTTAGCTCGAGCGACAAATCTTCGGCGGCTCTTCTTACTTCCTCGTTCTTGTTTACTTCATCAACGATTAAATCGAGCCCGACATTGAAGTTTCCATCTCGTTCGGCCTCGCTTATTTTCTCGATGCTGTCCCTATATGTATCGGTTAGCTCTGAAATTCTGTTTGCCGCATCCCCTGCGCGACGCCTTGCGCTCAAAAACTCGTCTGGGACGTGCGTGTCGGCTGAGTTGATTCTCGATGTGAGACTAGGAATAAAATTAAGCCCGACCACGAGGAGCCCCGTTGAAACAATCGTTACCATGACTAGAGTCCAGTCCTTTCGGTGGTTCACCATAAATTCCTTCAACTTCATATCTTGCATTGGTTTGGGCTATCACATATTATCTTACCGTATACAGTGGTTCAAGTGAGTGCGGGCCAGCCTCGCCCGCCTCGACGAGCGAGAGCGAGGCCGGGCCGTAACGCGAGTCTAGGCGGGCGTCGTATAGTGGCTATTATATTACCTTGCCAAGGTAGAGACGGGAGTTCGATTCTCCTCGCCCGCTCCATGAAGTTACAAGTTCGATGTATGAAAAGAGATAACTATAAGAAGAGCTGGATAAAATTCGTAATCGGGTGGGTTGTGGTATTCGCAGTACGCTTGGTACCGTTCAGACCGCCGAATGTTGAGCCAATTATGGCAACGCTCATGCCGTTTTCGAAGCGCTACGGATATATCGGAAGCTTTATGTTCGCCTCTTTGAGCATCGCGCTTTTCGATTTTGCTGTAGGGAAAGTCGGCATGTGGACTCTTATTACTGCCGTAGCTTATGGCATTCTAGGTGTTGGCTCCTACGCGTTTTTCAAAAAAAGAGCGGCTTCGGCGAAAAACTTTGTGGTCTATGGCGTTGTAGGAACGATGCTCTACGACGCGGCAACGGGGTTAAGCGTGGGACCACTTTTCTTCGCTCAGCCTTTTATGGAAGCGCTCGTCGGTCAGGTACCTTTCACGCTCGCTCACCTCGCCGGTACTGTGGTTTTATCGCTTCTCGTCAGCCCAGCTTTATATAAATGGGTGGTAATGAACCGAAGGCTTGAGACAGACGTTGTGTTCAGCAGATTTCTGAGGACGAAATCTGTTTCGTAGAAATTCACTCTATACTCTATGCGTATTTCACTAATGGGTGTTTTGCTGTTAAATATACCTTAGGGCGTGGGGGCTTAGTTAAGTGGTATAACTGCGGTCTCCAAAACCGCGATCGAAAGTTCGATTCTTTCAGCCCCCGCAAATGTTGTAGAATACAGTAATAGATGATTAAGAGGCCTTCCAAGAATATAGTTTCAGTAATAGTGGTTGTAGTAATCCTTGCTGGAGCAATTTACATCATGAACAAAAACAGCGGCACAGTATATCCTGATGGACTTGAAGTTACAGTGCTTGAGGGCGGGTCTGGAGACCCAATCCAGAATGGCAGCATTGCAGTTGTCCACTACGTGGGAACACTCGACGATGGGACGGTTTTCGACTCTAGCTATAATAGGGGGGCTCCTTTCAAATTCACACTCGGTGCCGGGCAAGTAATCGAGGGGTGGGACCTCGGAGTCGTCGGGATGAAAGTTGGCGAGAAAAGAAAATTAACAATCGCGCCAGAGCTTGCGTACGAATCGAGGGCGGTTGGCCCAATTCCGGCAAACTCGCAACTCACCTTTGAAGTAGAACTAGTTGGAATTAACTAGCCGAGCTTAACTCTTACGAATTTTCTCTTTCCAACTTGCACAAGCGTGCCTCCGCTTGGTATTTTAATTTTTTCTTTGTGATCGAGTGCCCTCGCGTGGTCAAGTCTTACAGCGCCTTGCTCGACAAGTCTTCTCGCTTCGCTCTTACTGTTAGCTGCACCTATCGTGCAAATAAGCTCGACGAGGGAGATATCTCCTTTTTTAATATTCTTAACCGGTATTCTTGTCGGTAATTTCTTTTGCTGGAAAATTTTATTGAATTCGGACTCTGCTTCACCAGCAGCTTCTTCCCCGTGGTAAAGTTTTACAATTTCATACCCGAGGCGCGCTTTGATGTCTCGTGGGTTAGTGTGCTTTCTTCTTAATGATTCCTCTATTGCCGCCAGATCCTTAGACGGTATGTCAGTGCAGAGTGAGAAAAATTTTAGAATCACGTTATCATTTATGGACATTATTTTTCCAAACATATCAGCAGGTTTATCTCTTAACCCTATGTAATTACCTTCGGACTTACTCATTTTCTTAACCCCGTCCGTCCCTTCTATCAGAGGAACTGTTAGAATGTCCTGCTCTTTCATTCCGAAGTATCTTTGTACTTGTCTACCCATAAGCAAATTTAAACGCTGGTCTGTCCCGCCGAGCTCAACGTCAGCACGGACTTTTACAGAATCGTACCCCTGCAAGAGCGGGTAAAGAGTCTCTAGAATTGTTAGCCCCTTTTCGATACGCTCCCTGAAGTCTTCTCTTTGCATCACTTGCTGAACAGTCCCAGCTTTGGCAAGCTCCAATATATTTTTTACGCTTTCCCCAAGCCATTCGCTGTTGTATCTAACCTCAACTTTTTTAACGTCGATGATTTTACTAGCTTGAGAAAGATATTCTTTCATATTGGTTTTTACTTCTTTCTCTGTTAGCGGAATGCGGGCTTTTGACTTTCCGGATGGATCGCCAATCATCCCAGTAAAATCTCCGATTATTAAAACTGCCTTGTGTCCAAGATCCTGAAAGTATCGGAGCTTCCTTAAAACGACTGCGTGACCCAGGTGTAGGTCCGGTGAGGTCGGGTCAATGCCTAATTTAACTCTAAGCGTTTTGCCGCTAGAGAGTGCGTTCTCTAGGTGCTTACGCTCGATGACCTCATCAACGCCGCGCGTCAGAATCTCTTTCTTTAACTCCTGTTTATTTAGATTTGGCACCTCGTTTTTTGATAACTTCATCGATGATGCCATATTTCATCGCTTCGTCCGCAGTAAGCCAGAAATCCCTATCTGTATCTTTTTCTATTTTAGACAACACCTGGCCAGTGTGTTTCGCCAGAATTTCATTCATATTCTGCCTTATTTTCATTATCTGCTTCGCAGCGATTTCGATATCAGTCGCCTGGCCTTCCACGCCCCCTGGTATGTGTATTTGGTGGATAAGGACCTCTGAATTGGGGAGGGCAAATCTCTTTGTCTTCTCTCCTGCTGCAAGCAAAAACGCTCCCATAGATGCTGCCACTCCAACACACATAGTGCTAACATCGGGTTTTATGTATTGCATCGTGTCATAGATCGCCATGCCAGCTGTCACTGATCCGCCTGGAGAGTTTATATAGAGCTGTATATCTTTTTTGGGGTCTTGGCTTTCCAGAAAAAGCATTTGCGCTATAACCGCATTCGCCACTCCATCAGAAATAGGACCACCTAAAAAAATTATGTTGTCTCTTAGAAGACGCGAATAGATATCGTAAGCACGCTCACCATATTGGGTTTTTTCGATAACTGTCGGTATAAGATATTGTAGCTGTTTTTCTTCCATACTACCTAGATTAGAGGAATGGGACTAAAAGGTAAACCCCCGCACCTACGTTGTAGGTGGTGAGGGGTAAAGCGACTACAAAAATGGGACAAGTAACAACGCGATGATATTTATTATCTTTATAACGGGGTTAATGGCGGGGCCAGCTGTGTCTTTATAAGGATCGCCCACTGTATCTCCGGTTACCGCGGCTTTGTGCGCGTCCGAGCCCTTACCTCCCAAGTTGCCAGCTTCGATGTATTTTTTCGCGTTATCCCACGCCGCACCACCCGATGTCATCGAGAGTGCGACGAATATACCTGTAATAATCGAGCCGACTAGGAGACCTCCGAGAGCTTCCGCGCCTAAAAGAAACGCCACCGTAAGGGTTATAACTATCGGCAGGAGCGCTGGCACAATCATCTCTTTCGTGGCTGCTTTAGTCACGATATCTACACACTTTGCGTAGTCGGGTTTAGCTCTGCCCTCCATAAGACCGTCGATCTCTCTAAATTGTCTGCGCACTTCTTTGACAACGCTCCCCGCTGTCTTGCCGACTGCGCGCATCGAAATCGAAGCGAATAAATATGGGATCATGCCTCCAAGAAAAAGACCGACTATTACAAACGGATCGCTGAGATCAAACTCGAACACATTCTTTCCGCCTCCCTTCAATTGAAGGTCTTGTACATACGAAGAGAAAAGCACAACCGCCGCAAGCCCGGCCGAGCCGATTGCGTAACCTTTTGTCACCGCCTTTGTCGTATTTCCAACTGCGTCCAGTGGATCTGTTACGTCCCGGACGGAATCCGGGAGACCAGCCATCTCAGCAATCCCACCTGCGTTATCCGTTATGGGACCGTAGGCATCAATCGCAACGATTATTCCTGCCATAGAAAGCATACTCATCGCGGCTAGGGCGATTCCGTATAAACCGCCGAAGAAATATGCAGAAAGAATTCCTGCGATGATAACTATAACCGGGAGAGCAGTCGCTTCCATTCCAACCGACAGTCCGGTTATAACGTTTGTCCCGTGACCGGTTGTCGAAGAATTTGCGATGGATTTTACTGGTCGGAATTTTGTAGATGTGTAGTATTCGGTAATTATTACAATTAAAACAGTAACGGCGATTCCTATAAGAAGCGAGCTAAAGATTTCTGTCATCCCAAGCTCACCAAGTGTGCCGACATATTTTTTGAGAAAATACCACAAGCCCGCTAACGTCAAAATGCTCGAGGCCGCAAGTCCTTTGTAGAGAGCTCTCATTATTTTCTTTGAGTCTTTTCTAAGTCTTACGAAAAATGTTCCGATAATCGATGCGAAAATTGCGACGCCACCTATTAAAAGTGGCAATAAAACCGCTTCTGTTGATCCAGGAAAAGTCAGGCTTCCCAAAATCATCGCGGCTATTGCCGTAACTGCGTAGGTCTCAAAAAGGTCAGCCGCCATTCCTGCGTCGTCTCCCACGTTGTCGCCGACATTGTCCGCTATAACCGCTGGGTTTCTTGGGTCATCCTCCGGAATTCCAGCCTCAATTTTACCAACAAGGTCTGCTCCGACATCTGCGCCTTTAGTAAAAATCCCACCGCCGAGCCTTGCGAATACTGATATTAAGCTTCCGCCTAGACCAAGACCAATAAGCGCTGTTACGTTTTCTGTAACTGAGTAAAAGCTGGCGACAGATAGTAGCGCTAGACCAACCACCAGAAGTCCGGTGACGGATCCGCCTTGAAATGCAACGTGAAATGCTTTGGAGATTCCCTCCTTGGCGGCCTCGGTTGTTCTCACATTAGCGCGCACCGCTACGCTCATACCGATGTATCCTGCAAGTCCAGACGCGACAGCGCCTACTATAAAGCCAACCATCGTTGTAGGGTCTATGAAATAACCGATTAGCGCAGCAACAACTACGGCGACAATGCCGATTGAGGTATATTGACGTTTTAGATACGACTTTGCGCCAATTTGAATAGCCTTAGCTATCTCTACCATAGCGCCTTCTCCAGATGGATATTTGCTGATTCTAAAAATAAGCCACCCCGCAAAGACTATTGCGGTGATACTCGAGACGATTGAAAACAAAACTGGATCCATTCTCTAACTATTCGTCTTCGTCCTTCACTGGATTATGATAGATTGGTTTTTCCTCTTCTTCAACTTCTTTCGCTCCACTTCCTTCTACTATTTCATCGCCTACTGGTTCTTTGCCAGCAACAACCTCTGCTACCCCTCCGTCTAGTGTCTCATCGGGCCGTGTTTGAGAGCGAACATCGATTTTCCAACCCGTTAATTTCGCGGCTAGGCGGACGTTTTGCCCTCCTTTGCCTATGGCAAGACTTAGCTGATCCTCCGCAACCAAAACACGCGCCTCGCGATTTCCTATGATTTCTACAACTCTAACTTTGGCTGGATTTAGCGCTTGGGAAATAAATTCTTCTGAATCCTCGGCCCACTCGATTACATCCAACTTTTCCTGACCCAGCTCGTTTGTAATTGCCATAATTCTGGTTCCGCGTTGGCCGACACAGCTTCCGACAGGGTCAACTCCTTCTACGTTGGACGCAACAGCGACTTTGGTCCTTGAACCAGGCTCACGAGCAATCGCTTTTATCTCGACAGCCCCATCTGCTATTTCTGGAATTTCTAACTCGAAGAGTTTGCTTACGAAGTTTGGATGAGCACGCGACAAAATTATGCCCGGCGTCCTAGACTCTGCTTGGACTCCCAGCACATAGAAGCGCAGTCTTTCTCCTGCGCGATAGTGCTCGCCTGGGATTGACTCGTTGCTGAACATAACGCCAGTCGTTCTCCCAAGGTCTATAAAAACGTTACCTCTCTCAAATCGCTGTACTACGCCGCTTACAATCCCTCCCTCTTTATCTTTAAACTCACCGACAATTGAATCGCGCTCGGCCTCGCGCAACTTTTGGAGTACGACTTGCTTCGCCGTCTGAGCCGCGATTCTACCGAAGTCTATTCCCTTCTCGTCTATTGGAAACTCCAATTCATCGCCCACCTTGGCATCTTTTTTCTCTTTTAGCGCATCTTCCAAAAAAATGTGGCGGTCTCCGTTGTAGCGCGGGAGTTTTTCTTCGGCACCCTCTGAGGCTTCCTCCTCTTCTTCTACCTCGCCATCTTCCACCATTCTAACCCCCCCCTTATCTACAACCTCTTTGACCTGCACAAATTGAACATCGCCGTTCTCGCGATTGAGTGTGGCTTTTATATTAAAATCACGCTTGTCATATTCTCTTTTGTATGCAGAAGCCAAGGCCCCTTCTATGGCCTCGATTACTTTATCGGCACCGATGCTTTTCTCCTCAGCGATCTGGTCGACTGTTTGAATTAATGCTTTTAAATCCATGTTGTTTCTTACTTGAAAGGTCCGCGCGTGCGGACCTTCTTAGTAGCTCGATTCTATCACAGCCTAAGTTTGGGAGTCAATCCCATTAACTTCCCAGCAATCCCAACGCTTCTTGAAATCCCTTGAACGACGTGCTTAGTATCAGGTAATTTCCGAACCATCCGTAGTTAAATGAAGCGCCTGTAGCGTTAAACGGAAGGTATCGTGTTGAGACACCGTCCACTGAGCCCGCCCTAAAACCGTTACTGTCTGCCGTACCCGGACTTTCTGGATAGAAGGAGCTTAGATTTACGCTCTCCTCAATTTCGCTTAAGACTGCCGCGCCGGCGATACTAACGTTAGCGTCGGTATTCAATTTAAACACGTACCCAGACCAGTCACCGTTTTCGTCATGATATACAAACGCGGTAAAGTCTTCTGCAAACATTGCTGGGTCGAGTCCTGGCAAGAGAAGTCCTATTAAGTCTTCTGCTAAAACTGGATCTCCATTCGCAGTAAACACAACCTCTTCAACCGTACCGTTCGCGGCATCACTTGTTACAAGGGCAGCATTTACCGCGCCTACTGTGAGCGCAGTTAAGACGGCCTGTCTCGGTTCACTAGTAAAATCTGCATCTATAAAAAAGCTACTGTGGACAAACGCTGGCTCTTCGGTTATTGGAGGCGTTTCTTCTTCAATCGGTGTCTCATCCACAACCACCTCCGGTTCGTCGGGTGAGAATAATGGCAAAACGAAATAGTATACTGCGGCTGCAGCAAGCGCGAGAACTACTACCACACCGACAGAGATGAGGAGCGCCTTACTTTTAGGAGCAGGCAACTCCGATGCGGCATCTACCATCGGCGTGAAAGCCGCGTCTCCCACAAGATCGGCTGGATTAAATGACCTCGGCTCTACACCAGTTCCACCTGATGACCGCAGCGCCTCTACATCTTTCTTCATTGTTCTTATATCGACTTCCTGTGATGGTGGAGGGGGTACGCTACCAAAATCTCCAGATGGAGGAGCGGGCGGTGGAGGTGGCGCAGGTCTTGGCGGTGGAGGTGGGGGTAGTGATGGTGACGGAGGAAGTGATGGCGCCGGTGATGGTGAGAGTGTCGGTGGAGAATATGTTGGAGGCGCGGGTGGAGCAGGCGGCGTAGGAGGCGCTGGCGGCGTAGGAGGCGCTGGCGGGGGTGTAGGTACAGCAGACGGAGTACCTAATGTATCAAGGGTTGGCTTCATTTCGTTATTTTCGGGCATGGGCGCAGGGCCCATGGGCGCATCTCCATTCATAATCATAATGATACCACACTGACCTAATTCAGATTACAGCGTCTATGTGGATACCAGGGGGCTATTGCTTGCCGGCTTGTTTTAAAGACAACGATGTTTTGCCGTTCTCAACTTTCAGAACCTTAACTTTTACGATATCGCCCTCTTTGACAACGCTTCTTACATCCTTTACAAAACCCTCCCCTAGTTCGGAGACGTGAATCATGCCAGATTTCCCGCCAGGGAATTCAACTATTGCTCCGAAGTCCAATATCTTAGCGACTGTTCCTTCTATTGTCTCCCCGATTTCTAAATCGCTTACGATAGCTTTCACTTCCGCGATCGCTTTCTCTGCTGAGTCTTTATCTTTTGATGTTACAAAAACCGTTCCGTCATCATCTATATCGATAGACTCGACGCCAGTTGCCTCTATTATCCCATTTATTACCTTTCCGCCTGGGCCGATTACTTCTCCGATTCTTGCCGGGTCAATTGTGATAGAAAGAATTCTCGGCGCGTAAGCCGATAAGTCCTCCCTCGCCTTAGCAAGAGTTTTGTCTGTTGTATCCAATATATGAAGCCTGGCTTTCTTTGCAGCATCGAGCGCTTCACTAAATATTTCAAAAGTAATTCCTTGGATTTTTACATCCATTTGCATCGCCGTTATGCCGTTTTTTGTCCCAGCCACCTTCATATCCATATCTCCGTAATGGTCTTCCGGTCCCTGGATATCCGTAAGAACTTTATATTTGTCGTTATCTCCGGTAACTAGTCCAATTGCAATGCCAGCCGCGGGCGCTTTAATTGGCACGCCTGCATCCATAAGGCTAAGGGACGAAGCAGAAACTGTAGCCATTGATGAAGACCCGTTTGAAGAAAGAATTTCTGAAACGACTCTCACCGTGTATGGAAACTCTTCTTTGCTGGGCATAAGCGACCTTAGAGCTTTTTCTGCCAGTGCGCCGTGTCCGATGTCACGCCTCCCAGGACCGCGGAAAGAACGAGCTTCACCAACAGAGAACGGAGGGAAATTATAGTGGAGCATAAAACGCTTTTTTCCTGAGAATTCGATTGTGTCCTGTAATTGAGAATCGCCTGGCGCGCCCAATGTTGTGAGAGCAAGAGCTTGGGTGTTGCCTCTCACAAAGAGGCCTGAGCCGTGCGTTCTCTGAAGTAGGCCGACTTCTGAATAAAGATCGCGAACTTCATCTAAACCTCTTCCATCAGGACGTTTGTCAGAGTCTAAAATATTTTTATGAACTAACTTATCGAGTTCGTCCTCAAAAAACATGTCGAAGTATTTCATATCATTTTCGAATTTCACTTCGAGCTGTGTCTTTAATTCTTTCTTAAGAGCGCCAATTTTATCAGACCTGTCTTTTTTATCTTTTACATAAACTGCGTCCTCTAAGTTCTTTTCCAGATAGTCTTTCGCTTCTTTCACAAATTCTGCCGATGGTTCGTCGAATTTAATCTCCGCTTTTTCTTTACCGATTTTTTTAATTACCTCATTCTGAAAATTTATGAGTTCGCCTACAGCCTGCATCGCTTCTTTACCAGCCGCTATAACATCCGTTTCGCTCACCCCGTTTCCTCCGAGCTCGATCATGTTTATATGCTTGTCAGTTCCTGCAAAAAACGCCCGAAGTGCAGTATTCTCATCCGTCATCGCACTGTTCTTTGGATTCACTACAAACTTATCGTCTATTTTTGAAATGCTAACGCCCGCGACAGGCCCTCCCCAAGGTATGTCAGAAACTGCAAGCGCAGTTGAAGCAGCCATTAAAGCCACAAAGTCGGGGTCATTTTCTCCGTCATAAGAAAGGACTGTCGCCACAACCTGAGTTGGGCGTCGAACTCTCCTATCAAACAACGGCCTAACCGTCCTATCCACCAACCTCCCCGACAGAACCGCCTCTTCGGATGGTTTCCCTTCGCGTCTCACAAAACGGCTACCCAAAATTTTCCCAGCTGCATAGAATTTTTCCTCGTAATCAACCGTTAGTGGCATGTAATCCGTTTCGCTGTCACGATCTTCCATTACGACAGTCGCAAGAACTGTCGTTCCGCCGTACGTCGCAGTCACAGCCGCGTTGGTTTGCTCTGCAAGATTAGATGTTTCGATTATCAAATTCTCTCCGCCAATCTCCTTGGCAAATTTCTGTCTATTTAAATCCATTTTATTTATTCTTTTTTCTTGCTGACGATTTGGCAGATTTGAAAACCATTCGCGGAGTTGTATCTAAATCTATAAAGTTGTCTGCTACCTCTTTGAGTCCCGATGATGCAGTCTTTCCAAACGCGGCCACTTCGACTCCCTTTCCCAAACCAATCTGTAAGTACTTTACGAGCGGTATGAAGTCTCCGTCACCCGAAACGAGAATTGCGACATCGAGGGAGTCAGCCATTCGGATTACGTCAACCGCGAGACCCACATCCCAATCGGCTTTCTTAACACCGCTTGGAAAAATTTGGATGTCTTTCATGCGAAGCTCGATGCCAGCCTTTTGTAACGCCTCGAAAAAACTCTCCTCTCCGGTCTCCGGGTCACTTCTCACGACATATCCAAGGGCCCTCACAAGCTTTCTTTCGCCTGTTAGCTTCTTAATAAGCTCCCCATAATTAACACGACCCCCGTAGAGGTTTTTTGCAGAGTGGTACAAGTTTTGGACATCTATAAAGATGCCGATTCTGTGTTCTTTGTTCGGTATTATCATCTCTATCGCTTAAGCCCCAGTTTTTTAACGAGATTTTTGTAGCTCGTTGGAGAATCTTTTGCGAGGAAATTCAGAAGTTTTCTCCTCTGGTTTACCATAGACAAAAGACCCCTTCTTGAGTGCCTGTCTTTGGGGTGTTTCTTTAAATGAGTCGAAAGTTCCTTGATCCTGCTTGTAGTTACTGCGATTTGTACTTCTGCTGAACCGGTGTCTTTTTCGTGTGTTTGATTCTCTTTGATAATCTTCTCTTTCTTCCGGGGTGTTCTCATAACCCGCTGATGTTACCAGCTTCAGCCGATTCTGTAAAGGGCGAGTTGTCGCGCAATCACGTTTGTTGCAACATATCCATTGAATATGTCGCAAAAACATTGCCCAAACATTGTGCGGACATACCCCCGTTGTCGCACAATATTTTGGCGCATGTGCTACAATTCATACAATGTCACAGATAGAAGACCTTGTAAAAGAATACTTAGACTACCTCGAAATCGAGAAAAACCGCTCTCCGTCTACGAGCGAGAATTATAAGAGATATCTAGATAAATTTATCGAGTTCTCGGGCGTTAAGGGAGTTAACGATATCACAGAGGAAAATATCAGAGCCTTCCGCGTACACTTGGCTCGTCCGGAGGCAAATTTAAAAAAGCGCACCCAGGCGTACCACGTAATTGCGCTTCGAAATCTTTTAAAGTATCTCACGGTGCATGACTATAGCGTTGTCTCGCCGGACAAAGTTGAGCTTCCGAAGGTACCAACGAGGCAGATTGATATCATTCGATATGACGATCTAGAGCGACTACTCTCCGCGCCAAAGGGAGACTCGCTTCATGCGTTACGCGACCGTGCAATTCTAGAAACCCTGTTTTCAACAGGTCTTCGAGTGTCGGAATTATGCAAACTCGACCGATTTATGAATATCGACACGGGCGAGTTGCCTATTCGAGGTAAGGGAGAGAAGCTTCGCGTCGTTTTTTTGTCCGACCGCGCGAAAACAAATCTTAAAGAGTATTTGAAGAAGCGCTCTGATGCAGATGAGGCGATGTTTATCAGTTTATCGCACGCGAAGAAACCAAAAGTTTTGGGGAGAATTGGTCCGAGAACAGTCGAGAGGCTTGTTTCGAAATACGCGCGCTCTGCAGGAATCACGGGTAAGGTAACTCCGCATCAACTGCGTCATCAGTTTGCGACAGATCTTTTATCAAACGGCGCGGATATTCGCTCTGTACAAGAACTATTAGGACATTCATCCATTACAACCACACAAATTTACACGCATGTAACAAACCGCGAACTCCGCGAGATTCACAAAGCATTTCACGGAAAGCGAAGGGGATAGTATTGAGTATCTAGTATTTAGTATTTAGTATGTAGCTATCGGATTTATATTGGGCGAGTGGTGAAATGGCATACACGCTAGGTTTAGGACCTAGTGCCGCAAGGCGTGAGAGTTCGACTCTCTCCTCGCCCACATAAAACATGGACGCTAACAGTGAGCGTCCTTGTTTTATTTAGGGAGTCGAACGAGGGGTGGGTCGGAGGGGAAGCTACTGGGTCCCCTCCGTGTAGGAAATTATTCAAAACCGCCTGCCTGTGCGTTGCACGCAGACAGGTGGGTTTTGAAAGCGCAGTCCGAGCTTGTCGAGGACGAGCAGTGAGATTCTCTCTCCTCGCCAACAACAAGTAAAAGCCATATATATATTGACAAACTCTATAAATTGTGTTAGGAATAGGGCACCGAAAGGTGCGTCACGCACCTTAACAGCTGTATGACGGATTTGAAACGATAAGGTCTAGAGTCATAAGGAGGACTCATGGCTGACAGGAACAGATCTAACCCAGATCGATCTGCCAAGACGTACCTCCGTGTAACAACGGAGGAGCCCTCGAATGAGGGCGGCGTCTGGCGGATCACAACAACGGCTCTGGCCTCGAAGTCCGGAAGGACGCTCGATGGCCAGGAAATCCAGTTTTTCCTCGATGGATCCCGCTATGGCTCGGCTGTCCGCACGGATGCGGACGGCAGAGCTCAGCAGACCATCGAAGTTCCACTTGGGGCGCGGCGCGCAAGCGTCGAAGCCCAGGTGGCAGGTCAGCCGTGGGTCGCCCGAAGCGACGTGGTCTTCCCAGCCGAATCTCCCGCGAGGCCTAGCGCGTTGAGCGTGAGCCTCGTTGGCGGTGCCGATGGGAACTATCGGATTATCGGAATGGTCCGCGACATTGGTGAACAACCCGTCAAAGGCGTGAAGGTGGATATCTTCAACGCCAAGGATGGGAAGATCATCCGGACGCTCCGCACCAACGCCGATGGAAACTTCATGCTCACAAAGCGTGTTGACCCCGGTGAGGTGCTGGAACTCAAGTTCTGGGTGCGTGGTCTCCACGCAAAGAACGGTCCAGTTGTCCGTCAACTCGTCGGAGCCGGTCGCGGGCCGAGTACTGAGCCAATCCCGCAAAGGGAAAGGCCCAGGCTTGACCTCACCGGAGCCTTCGAGCGCGGACTCAACAGAAGGAGGGACCATGTCCGCTAAGACCTGGTTCGCAAAACTGAGGGCGCTTGGCAAGCCCGCCTTCGAGGTGGGCAAGGAGCTCGGAACGGAAACGTTCGCTGAGTGGGTATTCGGCGGCAGGAAGCGCGCCGAGACAATCGGCGAGGCGAACAAGGTCCATCTCGTGGCCGCCCTCGGGACCGAGAACAAGCGCGCGGCCCTTCTCGACGACATCAGGAGGATGAACGACGAGAAACGGTCAGTGCTCCGCCGGCGGATCAGCGAGGCGAGGGATAGGACGATTCCCCGCGAGTATGGCAACGTCGCCAAGCTCATGGAGAACGATCTCATCGCGATCCTCGCGACGATCCAGTCCGATGATGACGGCTCGAGGACCGACAAGCTCGACTGGCTTGCCGGAGTCCCGGACGATGAGTTCTGGGACTACATCGACATCCTGTGGCACAATCCGGTGCAACAGGAGATCGATCGGTCGGTCGAGATCATCATCGATCGCGTGAGTACGGCAGTCGAGGGAATCGGCGCGGCGCTTACCAGCCTCGGCGTGACCTCGGTTCACCTGAGGGAAGTGCGCGAGCGGCGCACGACCCGGAGCGGACGACTGAAGTTGACCCCGTTCCGGCTACCGAGCCGGAGGAGGAGCTGACATGACCACCGAACCGACAACTAGGCCGATTGATGCGGCGGAGATGCGTCACGAGATCTGGGAGTGGATCCCTGCCCTCTGGCGGACGGGTAATTTCCTGCTCAGGCTGATTGTGCTGGAGACCGCTCTCTGGCCGATCATCATGGCGCGGATTGCCCTCTCGACATCGGATGACGTAGTCGGGACTCTGTCCTTCTACGTCCCGCTTGCCGAACTCCTGCTCGTCGCGATCGTCTACCCCTTGGTGACCGGCTCGTCGCTCTTGAGCGAGGCGGGTCGCAAGACCTTCGGCATCCTATTGGCTGTGACCGGAGCGAAGATGGTAGTAGGGGTGTACCTCGTGCTTGTTCCCGTCCGGAACTCGCCCGGATCGCTCACACTGCTTGCTCTCTCTGTCTACGGCCTCATCTTCCTTGCACCGACGGTGCTTGCGAAGTTGAGGGGGCTCGGAGTCGGCGTTATGGCACTCGTTGCAGTTCTCGTCACTATCTCGTTCATCCCCGCGTTCCGCGCGGAGCTGAAGGAGTGGTGGGAGAACGTGACGAATGGCACCCCGGCGGCGAGTGGAACACCTGCGGTAGCGATTGACCCGATGTCTGTTTGTGTCCAGTCCTTCGTCTACGACGTTGGACCTGGACAAGACGCGACGTTCGAGGCCGACCGTGTGCTCTCCGAACTACCCGGTCGTCAGGAGTTCAGATCGCACAAGTCGAGCGGAACAACGTACGTTCGCTCCGAAGACAGCATCACTTTCAGCCATCCAACTGGCGGGAAGGTAGCTATCTGCGTGGGCAATTCGGGGAATGAGGCCCTACTCCAACCCGCAGCGAAGGCGCTGTGGGAGGAGGCGGTCTACGGCGCTACGACGGCCTGAACAGGTCCGCGTGTACCTTGAACACGCAAGAGGCTCGGGGGCTCTGCGCACTGTGCGCAGAGCCATCCCGAGCCTTCTGCTTTTTATAATCTACGTTTATCTACGACACCCCCCCTCTCAGAATATTCTCGACTAGGGTGGTCAGGCCTCCTGCAAGAAGCGCGACTGCTATACCGACGATAGAGTATATCAGGGCTGTCTTCGCTTTCGTAACTTTCGTCCCGTCACCAGCAGCAGTTAGATAAAGAAACGCTGACCAGATCAGGAATATTATCGCGACGAGAAGGAAGATGGTGAAGAACCAGTTGCCCACGGTCGCAAGAAGATCCTCCAAATCAGTTCCGCTGGTTACTATATCGCTTGGAGGACGTGCCACCGCAAGCGCTGATGCCGGCATCATCGCCGTCATCGCCATTCCTATTTTTAGTGCTAGTTTTCTCATTTCTTAGGTAAAAAGGAATCGACCTTTTCTATGCTGTTAAGATTATCATGTGAATTCGCAAAAATCTACTAGGTTCGACAGTCTTCTACGTTCGGGTTGCAAGACGGATCGTTCCAGCTTCCAGGGGGATCACTTGGATCAATATCTCCACCGCCACCACTGGTACTACTCTCAAGAAGATTTTGCAGAAGAACGGGCATGCTCCCTGCAAGAAGTGCAATGACTATCGCGACTATCGCGAATGTAAGAGATGATCTAGCTTTTGTTATTTTCTTCGGGTCTCCTACCGCAGTGAGGTATATAAACGCCGTATAAATAAGGGCGATAACCGCTACTATTAGAAATAGAGTGAAAAACCAACCAGCGACATTGTTGAATAGTGATTCAACTTTTTCTGGTGAGTCTATTATGTTAGTGGGATGATCAACTATTTCCGCCAACGCAATTCCGGGCAAATAATAAATGCCCATGCCCAACCTCGGTGTAAGTTTCTTTATGAATGAAATGCTCATGACTTACTCTGTAAGTAAATTTCTAATTAGACTTGCTATGCTCCCAGCTATAAGAATCACGACGAAGCCGATTATCGCCCACGTAATTATTTTCTTGCCGGTACTAATTTTGTCTGGACTGCCGCCAGCTGTAAGCAAATAGAACGCACCTATTATTATCATTATTACTAGGAGCGGTATGGAATACGTGAAAAGAATATCGGCTATTTTGTCGAGGAGGTCTTCTATGCTCTCGAAGCTTAGTCGGTTCACGAGGCCGATGGGCTCGCCACCCCCCGGGTCCTCCGTGCCCGGATCCTCTCCCCCGCCGGGGTCATCTAAATCACCGGACCCAGCCCCAGGCAAGTTTCTGCAGTACTGTATCTGACTATTGTTACACCCGCCAGCGACCTGACCGCCACACGCTGCGATACAATCACTATATTCGTTCGCCCTAACCTCATTTGAGAAAATAAGAGTGGCTCCGGCTATAACAAACAAGGAAAGGGTCGCGACGCTTAGGTTTCTATAAAATCGATGTTTGCTCATGTAAATAAATTATACCAAAAAATCTTTCCCAAAACTCTTAACATACGAGCGCGTTGCCAAAATCCCACCAATGGAATTCGCAATCGGTAAGAAGTTCGATGAATACACTGATAAGGAATGCCGAGACGGTTACTATTATTATTCCGATAACTGCGGCAGTTATTGCCTTTTTCCCGTTCGAAATTCTTGTACTGTTACCGCCGGATGTAAGCATGAGAAAGCCTCCCCACATTATAGATATGACTGCGACTATGAGCGCTATGTCTATTAGAAATTGAATGATATTGACAATAAGCTGCGTGAGGGCGTTCGCGTCGCAAACTGGTGTGGTGGATGTAGGGAAACCAGTCGGATCGCAGTCAGGCACTATGGGCTTTATCGCAGCGAGATATCTTTTGGCAAACTCGGGCATTATCCTCTGATTAATTCCGTGAGCGCCGACCGGGCGCTACTAATCGCGGTCTCGACGGTTACTCCGTCGCTTATTACATTTCTAATCATATCATTAAATATAATGTCCACTTGGTCGTCATCCGCTTGGGGCCAACTTCTTGCCGTTAGCGCCTGTCCCGCGAAAACTCCAATGTCGGGGTTATCAAGATAGTTGTTTATCGAGAACCGGAGCGCCGGTGCGTGACCTGTTTCTATTATATAGTTTTCAGCGCTTGCCTTGTCCGTTGAGGCAAAAATCGTAAAATCCCAAGCTGCGCTTAAATTAGACGAGCCAGACCTAACGGCAAGCCCCCAATAATTCGCAAAGTTCACCGGGTTTGATTTATCTAGTTGCGGCATCTTGCTCACCTCAAAATCGAGAAATGGATTTGAGTCTTTAATTTCTCTCACATCGCTTGGATAGGCGAACGCCATGGCCACTTCCCCATTGGCGAAGACTTCGTTGGATAAACCAAGCGAATCGTCCCACGTATAAAGAGGGCTTTGCGGATCAGCAAATTTTGTATATTGCAGAAGTCCCGCTTCGCCTTCTCGTCCAAAGTCGGCTCTCGTAAAACTTTCGTTTACGATCGTGGATCCATTTTGCAACATAAGAAGCCCAACTAAATCTACAGCGTTTGAGACACTCGCCGACGTTCCGCCAATTGCGGCCGCTTTATCTCCCATCTTCCCATTTTCAAAAGTTCTTAGCTTCGCAACTGCTTCCTCAAATTCTTTCCAAGTCCCTGGGGCAAATACTACTCCTTTCGCATCAAAAATATCGCGGTTGTAGAGAAGCGCCAGCGTGTCGACGAAAAGCGGCATGGCGTAAATTCTTCCTTCGCTCACAAAATCCTGCTCTGCTACCTGTGGAAAGAATCCCGAGAAAGTTTCTGCCGTCATTTTATTGGAGGGCGCGGGGGCAATTTTGTCGCCGTGCTCGATTAGCCACTTGCTGTTAAACATAAATACGTCTGGACCCCTTCCAGCCGCAAGTGCATTGAGTAGCTCGTTCTCGTAGTTCCCAGGGGCTATTTCTTCGAGCGTCGCATTTATATCTGGATAAGAATTCTCGAAGCGAATAAGAATGGGGTCCCAGATTTTTGTGTCTTCGTCGAGAACCCATACAGAGATATTTATTTTCTCTTCACCCCTTTTTCCTCCAGGCAATACGCCTATGAAAACCAGAATAAGAGTTACAACGAGCGCCGCGCCAGCGGCAAGAAATATCGTTTGTTCCTTACTAAATTCTTTGGAGCCTATTTTTAGAGACATACAGTTCCCACAAGCTCGTCACCTTTATCGAGCTTCATGATGCGTACTCCCTGAGTGGCTCTTCCGGCCTTACGAATACTTTTTATCGTAGTCTTCAAAATCTGACCGCGCCCCGAGATTGCAAGAAGCTCTGTTTGGTCAATTATAGCATGGGAAGACACGAGCTTTCCTGTCTTATCCGTTACTTTGGCCGTAAGAATACCGGACCCGCCTCGTCTTTGAACTTTATATTCCTTAAGTGGGGTCTGTTTTGCATAACCGTTCGTCATAACAACGAGCAGGTTCGTCTCTGCCTGAGGACCCAAAACTTCGAAAGAGCTCACTTCGTCGTTCTTCTTTAAAGTAATTCCCTTGACGCCCCCAGCCGTTCTTCCCATCGAACGGACATCGGACTCCTTAAATCTGATTGCCCGGCCGGATTCTGTGCTTAAAATAATTTCGTCTCCTTTGCGAGCGAGCTTCGCCCATTTTAGCTGATCTTCTTTTGCAAGGTTTATGGCTATAATTCCGCTTCGGCGGACGTTTTTAAATTTCTCTATTTCTACTTTCTTAACGACTCCCCTCGAAGTTGCCATAACCAAATAGGTGTCTGACTCTATTTTATCGCTGTATGTAATTACCGCCGTAACTTTAACGTCATTCGGAATTTCCAGGAAATTATGTATCGCCTTTCCTTTACTTGTGCGCTTGCCCTCGGGTATTTCATACGCTTTTGTCTGGAATACTTTTCCTCTGTCGGTGAAAAATAACATATTGTCGTGGGTGTGAGCGCCCAAAAAGTGAGCGAGCACATCCTCGTCTCTCAAATCGCTACCCTTCAGCCCCTTTCCGCCCCTCCTTTGTCTTCTAAACGTGCTCGGCGGGATTCTCTTTATATACCCGTCGTCTGACATTGTTATAACGACTTCCTCTTGTGGAACCATGTCCTCGACGCTAAGCTCTCCGAGTTTCCCTTCGTCAATTTTTGTCCTTCTTTCGTCCCCGAAGTCTTTTTTGAGATCTTGAAGCTCGCTTTTGATAAGATCTTGGATTTTTTTGGGATCCTTAAGAAGTTCAGTTAGCTCCTTAATAATTTTTTTCTTCTCTTTCAGTTCGTCTTCTATCTTCTGACGCTCGAGAGCCGCCAAAGACTGTAAGCGCATTTCTAAAATGGCAATTGCCTGACGACTTGTAAGCTTGAAATTGGCGATAAGATTTTTCTCAGCATCCTCACGATTCTTAGATTTTTTAATCGTAGAAATTATTTTATCGATGTTCGATAGCGCTATAACGAGTCCTTCGAGTATGTGCTCGCGCTCTTTTGCTTTAGCTAGCTCAAATTTTGTGCGGCGTGTGACAACCTCCTCCCTGTGCGCTAGAAAGCCGACGAGCACGTCTTTAATCGACATTGTCTGCGGTTGTAGGCCGCCTTCGGCGAGCGCTACCATATTAAGATGAAAGTCTTTTTGAAGGTCTGTAAATCTCCAGAGCTGGTTCAATGTTTTTTGAGGGACTGCGTCGCTCTTTAACTCTATTACGATTCGTACTTGGTCGTTCCGGTCCGATTCATCGCGTATGTCACGAATCCCGACAAGCCGCTTTGTTTGCACGAGCTCTGCCATCTTTATAATGAGGTCGGCTTTATTAACCTGATATGGAATCTCCGATATTACTATTCTTTTATCTTCTATCTCGGCCTTCCCGCGGACTGTTATTCCCCCACGGCCCGAGACGTATGACTCTACGATTCCCTTAGAATCATATATGATTCCGCCGGTCGGAAAATCCGGTCCTTTGATAAATACCATTAATTCTTCGGCTGTGGCCTTTGGTTTATCAACTAGATGTGAGATCGCATCGACGACTTCACCTAGATTGTGCGGAGGAATTTTGGTGGCCATGCCGACCGCAATTCCATCTGAGCCATTTATTAAAAGATTCGGGAGTTTTGCCGGGAGAACTGTTGGTTCTTTTTTTGTATCGTCGTAATTCGGTATGAAATCTACCGTATCTTTATCTATATCAATAAGAAGTGCGCTTGCTATTGCCGAAAGGCGACACTCTGTGTACCTCATTGCGGCAGGTGGGTCGCCGTCGAGGTCGCCCCAGTTTCCCTGACCGTCTATGAGCGGATACCTCAACGAGAAATCCTGCGCCATTCTGGCGAGAGAATCATATACGGGAATGTCTCCATGCGGATGGTATGAACCAAGAACGGACCCGACAATGTTTGCTGATTTTCGATATTTAGCTTGGTGTGTTAGGCCTCCCTCCCACATTGCCCAGAGAATTCTTCTGTGAACTGGCTTTAATCCGTCGCGAACGTCCGGCAACGCACGACCGACTATAACAGACATCGCGTAATCCAAATATGACTCACGCAGTTCAGTCGTTATTTCGCGTTTTTCTATTTTGTCGTGAGCCATACTAACTTGTTAGCCATATCTTCTTTAATCAGATCTCCCTTTTTCACGGTCAGTTTTTCTTCTGCCTTGACCCTTTGTCCCATTTCTTCCATTAAAATCTTCGCCGCGCTATCTTCGGCTGGAATAATAATGCTCGGGTCAATTTGTTTTATTAGGGACACCATTTGCTTTGGTTTTATTTTCTTCGCATCAGCAGAAAAAAACAGAATATCTACTTCCCCGAGTCCGTCTATCATGTCTTCGGAAAGTTCTGACGAAACGTTAATTAGAAACGCGATGCGCATACCATCGAATTCAATTGCGTATATGCTTCTCACTGTCTTTGCGGTGGACTCGCTAGGGAGAGCGATGCCGTGAACTCTTACTCCCGACACCTCGTACTCACCGGACCCCCAGATAATATTCTCTGACGAGAAAGAATCAATCGGTAGTTCCGTGCGTGTCTTTAGAATTAGATTGCCCTTCCTTTGGGAGGGCGGATCTACAAGCAAACTAAACTCTCCGGCCTGGCATTTTATGCCGGCGCCATCGGCGACCGTGATAACCATATCTATGTATTTTAGTTGATTTTCGCCGATTTTCAATCGCTTTTTTGACCTCTTTTTCTTTTCCGGGGTTGACCCCCCACACCTAACGAGAAGGGGATTATATTGTCGCGTTTCGACAACTCATCGTTAGGTGTGGGGATTGACAAAGCCTCTCTCGACCTGTTTAATCACTACGCTTATGCAACAAGCAGCACAAAGAAAAAGCTTGAGTCCCGAGCTTCACATATTGAAGGGCAACCCATCACTTATGCCCATTTTAAAAGACGGTGATTTGGTGGAGGTCACTTTAATGCAAAACGGGAACAAGTCTGTCTTTTTTGATATTCCGAAGGTGGGAACCGGTGTAATTTATGGAGTTGAACTAATTAGCGCAAAAAGTATTCTTAAAAAATTAAAGATTGGCGATTCTGTAACCGCGAAAGTCGTCGAGCCAGAGAATGAGGATGGCTACGTTGAGTTGTCCTTAGCCGAGGCCGACAAACAAAAAGCGTGGCAGGAGCTAAAAGATCTCAAAGACAACGACGAACCTATCGAAGTAACCGTAACGGGAGCGAACGCCGGTGGTTTAATCACGGAGTTGGCCGGACTCCAGGCCTTTCTGCCTGCGTCACAGCTTTCAAACGAAAATTACCCCAAAGACGTAGATGGAAATCGAGCTAAAGTGATTGAGGAACTTGGGAAGTTCGTAGGACAGAAGCTTTTTGTCAAAGTTTTGAGCGTAAATCCTCGAACAAACAAACTAATAGTATCTGAGAGAGAGGTTATCGCAGAGGACGTTAAAAAACTTCTCGAGAAATACAGCGCAGGCGATATTGTCCCTGGCATTGTCTCTGGTGTCGCAAACTTCGGAGTATTTGTGAAGTTCGCCGACGAACCGAAAATCGAGGGACTTATCCATATTTCAGAGCTTTCTCATAATGTAATTGATCATCCTAAAGAGGTTGTGGGGGTTGGGGATATGATCAAGGCGCAGGTTGTCGAAATCAAAGACGGGCGAGTCTCTCTTTCGCTTAAAGCCTTACAGCCCAACCCGTGGGATAAGGTAGGTGAGAAATTTAAGGAAGGGTCTGTTATTGATGGAGTCGTATTTAAGCTCAATCCGTTCGGCGCTTTTGTAAAGTTAGACGAGAATATCACGGGACTTATACACGTTTCCGAATTTGGTTCCGTTGAGGTTTTAAAAAACGAACTCGAGCCAGGAAAAACTTATCCGTTCTTAATTGAAAGCATAAAAGCCGATGAGAAACGAGTGATTCTAAAACTCACAGGCGATATGAAGAAAAAAGCGCAAGGGGTCTCTTTACAAAAAGACCCACAAGAACAAAATAAAGGGAATGAAGGAGATACCGAAGCTCGCGAAGGGGAAAAAACAAGTACGGGGGCCTAAGAAAAATTCAATATATCAGAGCTTTTTAAGAGCTGTTGTTATAATTTTTTCCCTTACGCTTATTTTCGCTTTTCTGTACCAAGGGCAGGAAAAACCTCAGCGTATAGGCATCGCCGATCTCGCAGCTAAGATTGAGGCCCGTGAAGTATCGAGCGTCGTTGTTAACGGAAACGTGCTTGAGGTCACGCTAAAAGATGGACAAGCGCTGGTGTCGCAGAAGGAGAGCGAAATCGGAGTTACACAAACATTAAATAACTATGGCGTGTCTCCGGAAGCCCTGTCTTCAATCTCGCTTGAAGTTCGAGATGAATCCGGCTTCGCTTTTTGGGCAAGAATTTTAATCCCGACGCTCTTGCCACTTTTAATAATCGGATTCTTGTTTTGGATCTTGATGAAGCAGGCCCGCGGCGGAGTGAATCAAGCGTTCACGTTCGGTCGCGCCAATATGCACCTTTTCACAAACTTTAAAGATAAAGTCACATTCAAAGATGTCGCCGGGCTCAAAGAAGCGAAGAAAGAACTTGAAGAAGTAGTAGATTTTCTTAAATCGCCAAAGAAATACGCGGACATGGGAGCGAAAGTTCCACGCGGAGTACTTCTTATGGGCCCTCCAGGAACTGGAAAGACCCTTTTAGCCCGCGCTGTGGCTGGCGAAGCTGGCGTTCCCTTCTTCCATATTTCAGCATCAGAGTTTGTCGAGATGTTTGTCGGAGTGGGCGCCTCAAGGACTCGCGATGCATTTAACACTGCTAAAAAAGCTGCACCTTCAATAATTTTTATTGATGAGATCGACGCCGTTGGCCGTGAGCGTGGGACTGGACTCGGTGGTGGACATGACGAACGCGAACAAACATTAAACCAAATCCTCGTTGAAATGGACGGATTTAACAAAGACACGCGAGTTATAGTCCTCGCCGCGACAAATAGGCCAGACGTGTTGGATACGGCGCTTCTCCGTCCAGGAAGATTCGACAGAAGAGTCCTTCTCGACTTGCCGGACATAAAAGAGCGCGAGGATATTCTAAAAATTCACTCGAGGGGCAAAAAGATAAACGATAAAGTTGACTATAGAAGGGTCGCCTCTCTTACTCCAGGATTTTCAGGCGCGGATCTTGAGAGCATTGTAAACGAGGCCGCAATTCTCGCGGTTCAGCACAGCAAGAAAGAAGTTGAACAACAGGATGTTTTAGATTCTATAGAGAAAGTTCTTCTTGGCCCTGCAAGAAAAAGTCTGCTAATCTCCGACAAAGAAAGAAAAATCACGGCTTATCATGAGGCTGGACACGCACTTGTTGCGGCAGGACTCAAAGATTCTGATCCCGTGAGCAAGGTTTCAATTGTTGCACGCGGACAGGCGGGAGGATATACGCTAAATCTTCCGCTCGAAGATAGGCGACTCAAATCAAGATCGCAATTCTTAGCGGACCTTGCAATGATGATGGGCGGATATGTCTCAGAGAAAATAATATTCAATGATATAACGACCGGCGCCTCAAGTGATTTGAAAAAGGCGTCGGACTTATCAAGATTGCTTGTCATGCGTTATGGCATGAGCGAAAAATTTGGTCCGCTCGCATTTGGCAAGAGTAGCGAGATGATTTTCTTGGGTAAAGATATGATTACCGAGAAAGATTATTCCGAAGGAGTGGCAGCGGAGATTGATGAAGAGATAAAGAAATTTGTAAACGATGCATACAAGAAAGCTTTTTCGATTATTAAATCGAACAAAAACGTGCTGAAGGCTATAGCCGAGGCGTTAATGGAAAAAGAAGTCCTCGAGCACGACGAATTCTATAAGATAATAAAGCCATTTGGGTTGAAGCCGATTAGCGCTTAAGATACAATTTCTGTGCCTTGATCGGGGTTTGATCCAAGTACGCAGAGGGATTCACCCCCAGTGGCATCGAGGGGCCCATAGCTCAGCGGTTAGAGCAATCGTCTTATAAGCGATAGGTCGATGGTTCGAATCCATCTGGGCCCACTTCGACTCGCTTCGCTCGCTCAGTGCAAGCACCCGCGTCGATTTACCCACTCAGGGCAAGCCATAGGAGTTTTACCCAGAGTAACATCGAGGGGCGATTAGCTCAGTTGGTTAGAGCGCTTCGTTTACACCGAAGAGGTCGGGGGTTCGAGCCCTCCATCGCCCACACATATTGATTTCATCACACAGCCCATATGAGAAAAACACAAAATAAGTTGTTTGATAGGCTTGCAGGGATTTATGACGAGAAAACCGCTTCGGGACTTAACAAAAAGCTTGCTAGGGACGATAATATTTTTCTTAATCATAGCGGAATCGTGTTGTCTCCCCGCGACATTAGCCGCGTTAAAGGGGGCGGCTTGGGAGAGGATGGCGAGTTGGACCTTATACATAAGCTAGAAAAAAACCTGGTCTCTTTCGGGATGAAATATTTAGGCAGTTCATCCAGCAAGAAACGAGTGCTTGACGCAGGAAGTGGCGCGGGGGGGTCTGCAATTCTCATTAATAGAAAGTTGGGATATCGCATCGACGGATACACCATTTCGAAAAAGCAAGTTTTGTTTGCAAATCACGCCGCTAAAGAATATGGCGTTTCTGATGAAGTTAAGTTTCACTGCGGAAATATCTTGGACCTCGCTCACGTACGCAATAACATATTTGATACGATCTGGGCATGTGAGAGCACAGAACACATTCCGGCCATGGACCTTGGGCCGATGTTTAGTGAGTTTAGCAGGGTTACAAAACCTAGCGCGCGAATGGTTGTAATCGCCTGGACAAGTCGAAGCGGACTCCACAAAGACGGGGAACGAATTAAATACGCAATAGACAAGCACTATATCACTGATATTCATTCCAAGAATGACTATACTCGCGCAGCAATGACTGCTGGGTGGCAGCTAAAGAGAGCTATTGATCTGACCAAGAAATCGCTTCCGTACTGGGAATTTAGACATAAATCTAGAAACGCAACTAGTTCCGAAAAATACTTCATTAAGGGATACAAAAACAACTCATTGAGCTACACACTCTTTGTATTTGATAAGATTCCCGCGGAACACTAGAATATCTCTATGAACGAAGAATCTCTTCTTTTGCCGCGCCATGTCGCGATGATCCTTGACGGCAATCGCAGATGGGCGCGCAAGCGGAGCCTTAGGCCATGGGAGGGTCACTTTGCTGGTATTGGTAAAAACGCCGAGGATGTAATGCAGACAGCAGTCGATGCGGGGGTTAAATATGTCACGCTCTGGGTTGGTTCATATGACAACTTAACTAAGCGATCGAAGACTGAGATCACAATGCTCAATAAGGCGTATAGACAGCTTATAGAAAAAACCTTGAATGACGATCGCACGTATAAAAACGGGATCCGCATACAGTTCCTTGGTGAGTGGAAGAAACTACTCGAACCAAAAACGATCGAGTTAATTAATCGGGCGCATAAAAAGACGGCAAAACACAGGAGGCACGTTCTCACTGCGCTTGCCGGATACAATGGGGATCGTGAGATGCTCGCCGCTATAACGAGCCTTAAGAAAGAGAAAAAAGGCGGGGTGTCTGATGCTGCCCTTCATAAACACCTCTGGACCGCGAACCTCCCGCCCGTAGACTTACTGATACGCACCGGCGTCGAGGAAGATCCGCACAATAGCACTGGCTTTATGATGTGGCACACACGCTACAGCCAGTACTATTTTACAAATACGCTCTGGCCAGACTTCGGTAGAAAAGAGTTTCTTGCGGCTCTCAAAGATTATTCCAAAAGAGAGCGCAGGTTGGGAAAATAACCTTTTTGCACAAGTAATTAGGATAGTTGTCAACAGCTTATCAACACGTTCTTGACATAATATCAAGAAGGTTGTCCACATCTGGATGATTCCGCCTAATTTTCGGACTTCGATCAAAAAGTTTCACAATTTACAAGGTAAGCCAAAAAATTCACAAATTGTGCTACTTTTCGGGACAAAAGTTTCACAATTTACAAACTAGTCGAATTTGGGATTTTTGGCATAATATCCATTCTCATGGAGTCGATACAGTATATCGTAGGTTTTTGGAACCATTGGATCGTCCCTGATATTTTCTAGCCACTCCCTAAATTGGGTAGCTTTGTGGCCTGCTAATTTGTTATAAAAGAATGGGATTATGGTGTTTTTAAGATTCCCGATCTCTCTAACTATAAGCATGGCGTATGGTCCTCTATTTGCTCCATCCTTACCAGGGTGATGATATGTATATACCTTACTTTTCAAGCCCAAATGGTCCCTCACGCCTTCGACTAGATCCAGGTCTCTTATGTGCATTCTCAGCTGAAACGCGGGAACTTTTATCTTTATCCCAGCGTAATTTCTGCTTGTCGTAAATGTAAACGTGCCTTCTCCGTCTATTAGCCCTCTTATATAGTCATTTGTTAGTTTTCTTTCAAGCATTGTTTCACAATTTACAGAGCCACTCCAGAATGTTTCACAATTTACAATGATAAAGTGTTACGCGGTGAAACACTTTTATTGTAGAACACCGGAGGCTCATTCGTCCACATCTTTTAAACACCAGCAGAAGGGCTACAATTGCCATATGACCCGGCAATCGGAAACCGGAAAACTTGGGGAGGATATTGCCGTAAGGTTTTTGAAGAAGAATCGGTATAGGATCGTTGAGCGCAATTACCGCGAGAAGTGGGGCGAAATTGATATTATCGCAGTTTCTCCACAGAAAGTGCTTGTTTTTGTCGAGGTCAAGGCCATAACGGGACCCGACCCATATGTAGAACCGGAGGAACATCTAACAAGATCGAAGTTGGCACGTCTGCAAAGAACCGCTGAGCTATACGCCAATAGCCAGGAGGGTAAGCTAATCAAAAGAGGGTGGCGGATAGATCTACTCGCCATAACTATTAGCGGAGAGAATGCGGAAGTGAAGCATTACGAGAATATTTGATGGATTGCCCCATAACTAATCGAGGATGTGCTCTTCGAGCTTTGGCTTATATCCTCAATTGGTTATGGGGTTGACTTCAGTCTATCTCGCCTCCATACTGAACTCCTGAAATATGCCCAGAACAACATCGGCGAAGAAAGCTCTCCGCCAGAGCGAGGCGCGAAGAGTGAGAAACCTTTCCGTAAGAAGAAGTATAAGGAAAACTATTAAGCAGTTCGAGACTTCTGTCGCTAGTGGTAATTTGGAAGATACGAAGAGTCAACTTCAGGCGGTTTTTAAGGTGTTAGACAAAGCGGCGAAGACCGGAGTTATCAAAAAAAATAAATCGAGCCGTTTAAAGTCACGGTTGTCCTTGAGGCTTAAGAAAGCTTCTGTATCAGGAGCCGAGAGCCAAGTCTAATAAAATTTCTTCGTATTCTAGTTTTCCAGACTTAATAGCTACGTCGTAGTCGGCGAATCGATTTGCCTCCTTGTTATTCGATAGGCGATAGGCGAGGCTGTTAAATACCCTAGCTGGCTCATCTTTTCTTTCGCTTAGAATTAGCTCGAGTGCTATAACGCGCTCTCTCGCGCTGTAGCCGCGTTTTAGCGTACTTATAAGCTGAAAGTAGTCAGCGGCTGGGCGCGCTTCGATGTCTTGCGCTTTTCCCAGAGAAAATTGTTCGATCTCAGTTGCCAATCCCCATGTATTGCTTCCGAAAAGATCTATAAGCACACCCCTTGTCCGTGTATCAATTTTCACTCCGTATTCATCTGCGAGTTGTTTTATGAGTGTGTTTAGGCCTTCTCCTTTCAGAGCCGGAAACTCCTGGGCCGAAGCGGGTTTCTCATATAAAAATTTATAAGTTGCCGGCGGTTTTTGTAGCGAGTTTATTACAATAGTGAGCTCTTTGTTCTCTGTGTTCGATTTTAAGATGGCCCTTAGCTCTTTTTGGTCTTCGGCCTCAAGGGGGCTATCGACAACAATAAGCCGTACTGGATCGAACATTGAGCGAGTGCTCGCAATATTCTTTAGGCTTTTGAGCGAGCCGTCGAGCGATACATCGATTCGCTCATATGAGAGGCCGGTATATTTGTCTCGATAAATCCCTATAATCTCGTCTAGCTTCTTTATACGCCTGTAGGAGTCTGGCCCGTAGAGAGTAATCAACATGCACTAATTATAAAGGCAGCCTATGCGGCTGCCTAGTATTGCCCCCTGCCCACTAAAGCCCGATTTCTTCCGCTACCAATTTCCACACCTTCTCATGAATTACCTCCTTGTCCATAAGGGACCCTTTGTCCATACAACTTATGATGGTAAATCGCTCGGGAAATAACTCGGTTATTTCCAGATATGTTTTCTCTGAATTTTTAAGATGATCGAGGCTCTCTTCGTGTAGGTCCCTTTTCGCTCCACCAACGTAATTTCTGGGTCCCTTTTCATCGACTAAGTGCTGTGCGATGTCTGCGGGAATGTGGAGAACTATACTCAAGTCTGGCCTTGGAATCCCTAGTATCTCAAATTCAATTTTATCCACCCACATAAAATATTCTTTTCTTTCCTCGCTCGAGCTAATCTTCCCTCCCTGATGTCCCATATTTGAACCGACGTACCTGTTGCTAACAACTATTTTTCCATCGTTCAATTCCTTGCGTATTTTGTGAGATGCTTCGAATCTATCCAGCGCAAAAAACAGCGATGCCTTATATGGCCCGAGTTCTTCGAGCGTTCCATAGCTACCCCTTAGATACTCCTCGACAAAATGCGCCGACGGATTACCGTATTGAGGGAAGTCGAATTCCGCTATATCTTGTCCTTCTTTCCTTAGCCGGTCCCTTAGTAATGTAAACTGCGTTGTTTTCCCTGTGCCGTCCGAGCCTTCGATAACGATGAATTTTCCTCTTTTCATATTGATGGTTTTTATATTCCGAGTCCGACTTCTTTCGGTGGTATAAGTCTTGAGTCGGTTGGAAGCGTAAAGTAGAACGTTGTGCCCCGGTCGATAACTGATTCTGCGCGAATTGTCCCGCCGTGACGATTTATAATATTTTTTGTGATAAAAAGCCCGAGGCCGGAGCCTTCGGTCTCTCTTTTTATAACATTCTCGGCCCGGAAGAACTTTGTAAACACTTTTTCCATATTCTCAGGCGGGATGCCTATCCCTGTATCTGCGATGGCTACTTCCACAAACGGCTTGTCCGTAAGCAGTTTTACACTAACTGTCACTGACCCATTTTTGACGTTGTAGCGAATGGCATTATCTAGTAGGTTCGAGATGGCGAGCCCCAATCTATTTGGATCTATCGTTACCATGAGCTGTTGTTGTGCTCCCTTGTCGAAGTAGAGTTTGATGTCGTACTCTTTCGCAACCGCCTGTGCATTTTTCAAAATCTCCGATAGGAAGATTACGAGATTTGTCTGTTCAAAGTTATATCCAAATCTACCTTCTTCTATTTTTGATACGTCGAGGAGGTCATTAACGATCTTTAAGAGCTTCCTCGCCGCGGCTAGTCCGTTTCCAGCGAGCTCACGATCGTCGCTGGGGAGCACCTCGCTTTTTGCGAAACCCTCGAATATCCAGTTTATCGCAGTGAGTGGCGTCCTTAGTTGATGAGCCGCTATGGTTATGAACTCCGACTTAGAGCGCAGAAGCCCTACCTCTCTGGTTCTATCCTGTACGAGCCTTACAAAACCGAGTACTGCGCCTTTCTCGTCCATGAGCCTGTCTGTCGAAACTCTTAGTTCTTGGTCGGGGAATGAGATATCTACTACCTGAGGATACGTTCCCGCCTCTGATTGCCTCAACACGCTCGGGGCAAGAGAGGGGAACATTGCTTGCGTGAGAGTTTTGTATTTTGCCTCTACCGCACGCTCAGGCCCGAGTCTTTGCCCGATTGCTTCTTCTTTTTTGATTTTAAATATTTTCTCGGCGGCGTTGTTAAAAACAAGTATTTTAAAATTGTTGTCATAGGCCATAACTCCGTCGCTTAAATTCGCGACTATACCCTCGAGTCTACTAGAGGACCCCTTTCTTGCGAGGTTGGCTTTGGCAAGATGGTAGCCGCTCCAGAATATTACCGACCCCAACACCATAAGTGCCACGAGGTGAAATGTCGCCCACAGAGGAGATAGGTAATTAAAATCTGCTATGAGAAGAACCGCCGCGATTACCAAGAAAACCCAAAAGAACCGTAGCTCTGCCGATTTTAAATATGTCGCTGTGTTCTCTTGGGGCATCTCTGGTTTATGTTAAGCATTATATCTCTGGGGTAGGTCGTTCTCAATTCGGCTTTCCAGTGTATTTGAACCCAGCTTCTTGGCATAAAGAATAGCTTTCTCTTTTAGGAAAGACTTTGTGATGTCTATATCTTCGAGCTCAACTTTTATATCTACGTTTGTGTCGAGCGTTGCGAGCCGCTTAGACAAAAGAGCCTGGTCTTTATAATCTACGAGTTTTCTACGCAATTTTTCATCGCTCATTCCGATTTCCTCTATATCCTCAAACATTTTCTCGAGCGTGCCGAATTCCTTTATGAGTTTTGAGGCGGTCTTCGGACCAATGCCCGGAACTCCCGGGATGTTATCTGATGTATCTCCCACCAACCCCTTATAGTCAGCTAGTTTCTCTGGAGTGACCTCGAATCTTTCTATTACCTCGCTTTTACTATACGTGGCGGTTTCGCTAATGCCTTTTTTGGGAAACTCAACTACTATGTCGTCTCCGTCGACTACCTGAAGAGTGTCGAGATCGCCGGAGAGAATAATCGCTTGTACTTTTTTCCCCCCGAATTTTTTGGCCATCGTTGCGACAATGTCATCAGCCTCGAAGCCCGCTAGATCAAATGTTTTTATGCCGAAGGCTCCAAATAAGTTGTGCGCTTCTTTAAGCTGTACGATTAAATCGTTCGGTGTCGGAGTGCGGGTGGCTTTATATTCCTTATATTCCTTCTCTCTTAGGGTTGGCTCCGGCCTGTCGAACGCAGCCGCCGCATATTTTGGCGGCCGCTCGCGTAGAACTTTTATGAGAACGCTTGCGAGTCCGTAAAGAGCCCCAGATGGATGACCGTCGGGCGTTTTGAATGGTGGCAGCGCGTGGAACGAACGATGTATCAACGAATTTGCGTCAATCAATAGTAATTTCTCTCTCGTCTCGCTCTTTTCCATATTTAAACTTTACCCAAATAGTCTCCTTAGGTAAAACCTTCTTAATCCTATCGGCCCACTCAACCAGCACAATATTTGAGGGTTCTTTTAGAACATCCCTGATATTTATACCCCTAAGGTCTTTTTCGTCCTTTATGCGATATGCATCTACATGAAAAATATTTTTAAAAATCTTGTTGTTTATAGCAAATCGCCGAAGGATTAAAAAAGTTGGACTGGTTATGCGTTTTTTAACTCCCATGGACCTAATAAAAGATTTTATAAAAGTTGTCTTGCCGGCGCCGAGATCTCCGATTAGCCCCAAGACAGTGGCGCCCTGTGTGGGCCTGGGTCTTTTTGGGTTTTCGGCGATGTTTCTGGCAAGTGCCCGAGTTTTAGCCGGACTTTTTGTTATATAGCGCTTCATTTCTCTTCGCTTCTTTTTAAGATCGCCCCTATTAAAATACTTGCCGCGAGGGCTATCACGATTGCTACCATCACTATTGAGAAGCTTCCCTCCGAGACAATCTTGTCGTCCCCGCCCAGGGCGAGCTGCTCTAGAGTAGTTGTTTCCGCTTTCTCTTTTCTTGTCGATTCTACGAAGCGGCTCGCGATTATAATCTCGTCATCGCTCGCCTCGGTGTAAGAAATACTATCTACTGTTTCTCCGCTAGCGCTTAATAGGTAAAGCGTATCCCCGTTGTTGTTTAGAGCGATTCCGGTGAGCGAGCGCGGAAGGACAATCTCTGTGTTTTTCGGAGCCAGCGTCGTAAGTGAATAGGC
>Ga0209342_10000700_pt1 | contig 39079 bp, 30 predicted proteins | sample RifCSP16_2_FD_184023 | JGI IMG/M metagenome (GOLD analysis project Ga0209342, IMG submission 184023) | Soil microbial communities from Rifle, Colorado - Rifle CSP2_sed 16_2 (SPAdes) (version 2) | ecosystem: Environmental > Terrestrial > Deep subsurface > Rock core/Sediment | place: Rifle...
CCCGACGGATACAGCCTCGTATGCGGTTCGTGTTCCTCAAGCCTGCCCTGAGCGCAGCCGAAGGGTCGCCGGTTTGCGTCCAGCTTCCTCCAGACCTCACCTCACGCTGACGCCCTTGCCTTCCGCTAACGGTTGGTGCAATCCGCCTTCGGCGTCCGTAAGGGTCTTTCACCCTCTAGCCAACGCCCATGCTGGGCGCACAAGAGACCTGCCAGGTTTCAGAAACCTGGCAGGTCTTCTCATGCCGGCTCTTTGCCCTGCAACTGGCGCAGTTGCCGCTCCAGCTCGGCGCGGCGCTGCTCGGCGGCCTTCCGGCCTTCCTCTACAATCTCGTCGAAGCGCGTGCGAGCCTGCTCCTGCATCTCGGCGCCGGACATCGGCGTCAACAGCAGCGCTACCACCGCGCCGACGAGCGCGCCGCACAAGGCGCCGGCGGCGAATGCCATGAACCTGTTCATCGGATGCCTCCGCGAGTGGATTGGGTGCGATTATACCCCAGGATCGGCGCGTGCTATAATCCTTTGGTGATTGCACACAAGTCAGTTTAGCCACAGAGGCACAGAGACAGAGGATTCTAAAGAGGGCTTCTCCATATCTCTGTGGCGAGAAAGAAGGCGGAATGTCCCTTCAACGCATCGCTCGCCTGCAAGGTGCGGCGCGCGCCGACGGCTTCGACTGCATCGCGGTGATGCCCGGCGCGAACATGGTTTATCTGACCGGCCTGCACTTTCACCTGATGGAGCGGCCCACGCTCGCCTTGATTCCAGCCGAGGGCCGCTCGCCTGCGCTGGTGCTGGGCGCGCTCGAAGCGACGAAGCCGGCCGCCGGCCCGCACAAGATCGACTGGCAGTTGTTCACGTTCGCCGACGGGACGGATCCGGCGCTCGCCTACAACGCGGCGGGCCAGGCGCTGAACCTGGCCGGCAAGCGCATCGGCGTAGAGACGCTGGCCATGCGCGTGAAGGAGATGCGTCTGCTCGAAGCGGCCGCGCCAGGAGCGCGCCTCGACGAGGCCGACCCCATCTTCGCCTGGCTGCGCAGGGTGAAGGATGCGGACGAGCTGGAGACGATGCGGCGCGCGGCGCACATTGCCGAGGACGCGCTGCGCCGGACGCTGGAGGCGGTTCGCGTCGGCATGACCGAGAAGCAGATCGCGGCCGAGCTTCTTGTCAACCTGCTCAAAGGCGGCGCGGAGAACCTGCCCTTCGAGCCGATCATCGTCGCCGGGCCGAACTCCGCGCTGCCGCACGCGGCGGCGGGCGATCGACCCGTGCAGCGCGGCGATGTGCTTCTGTTCGATTTCGGCGCGACGGTCGGGGGCTACCACAGCGACATCACACGCACGTTTGCCGTCGGCGAGATCGGCGACGAGCTGAAGCGCGTCTACGACCTGGTGCTGAAGGCCAACGAGGCAGGTCGCGCGACCGCCGCACCGGGCGTGTCGGGCGAAGCCGTCGATCGAGCCACGCGCAAGGTGATTGCCGAGGGCCGCTATGGCGCGTACTTCACGCATCGCACCGGGCACGGTCTAGGGATGGAGGCTCACGAGTCGCCGTACGTCGTCGAGGGCAACACGACGCCATTCGAGCCGGGCAACGTCATCACGATCGAGCCGGGCATCTATCTGGAAGGGAAGGGGGGTGTCCGCATCGAGGACGACGTGGTGATTACGGCCAGCGGCGCGGAGAGCTTGACGACGTTCCCCCGCGAGCTGATAACGATCGGATGAAAAGACCTGCCAGGTCTCGGAGACCTGGCAGGTCTGGAATCAATGCGCGCCGCAGGCGCAGCCGCCGCCTGGCGAGTCCATGACGGACGCGCCGTCGCCGCCCTTGATGGCGAATACCGATAGGACGCGCGCGGTGTGGCCGCCGCCGCACGCCTCGCAGGCGATTTTGTCGTCCGCCTGGGCCATCGGGCGCAACGCCTCGAATTTGGTTCGGCAATCGGCGCAGGAATACTCGTAAATCGGCATCTTTCCTCCCCGGCTGGGTGTTGCGTTTCAGGACAATCCGGCTATACTTAAATCAGTTCCAGCTCCTTGCCCACCGTGTAGAAGACTTCCAGGACGCGATCGATTTGCTCGTCGGTGTGGGTCGCCATGTACGATGTGCGCAGTAGGTCCATGCCCGGCGGCACCCCCGGCGAGAGCACGCAGTTGGTGTACAGCCCGGCCTGGTAAAACATGTTCCAGGCGAACACCGTCCGGTCCCGGTCGCCAATGATGACCGGCACGATGGGTGTCTGGCTGGGGCCGACGTCGTAACCCATGCTTTTGAGTTCCCTGCGCACGCGCTCGCCGATCGCATTCACGCGCTCGACGCGCTCCGGCTCTTCGAGCATCACGTCGAGCGCGGCCATCACGGCGGCGACGTTGGACGGCGGCATCGATGCCGAGTAGATCAGCGCGCGGGCGTGATGCTTGATGTAGAAGATCACGTCGTCGTCGCCGGCGACGAAGCCGCCGAGCGAAGCGAACGATTTGCTGAACGTGCTCATGATCAGATCGACGTGCTCGGTCATCCCGAAGTGATCGGCTGTGCCGCGACCGTTGCGCCCGAGCACGCCGCAGGCATGCGCGTCGTCGACCATCAGCCGCGCGCCGTAGGTCTTGCAGACCTCGACGAGCTGCGGCAGCGGCGCGATGTCGCCGCCCATGCTGAACACGCCGTCGACGACGACGAGGACGCCTTTGTCATGCGGGATCGACTTCAGAACGCGCTCGAGCGCTTCGACGTCGTTGTGGGGGAAGCGCTTCATCTGGCCGTAGGACAGCCGGCAGCCGTCGACGATACTGGCATGGTCTTCCTTGTCGATGACGACCACGTCGCCGCGCTGCACGATGGCCGAGATGGTCCCGAGGTTGACCTGCATGCCGGTGGAGAACACCAACGCGGCCTCCTTGCCGACGAATTGAGCCAGCTTGTGCTCAAGCTCGTGATGCAGGGCCAGCGTGCCATTCAGGAAGCGCGATCCGGTGCACGACGTGCCGTAACGGTGAATCGCGTCGATGGCCGCTTCGCGCACCTTGGGGTGCATGGTCAGGCCGAGATAGTTGTTCGAGCCGATCATCAGGATACGGCGGCCGTCCATGATCACTTCTGTGCCTTCCGTATCCTGCAATGGCTTGAAGTACGGATAGATGCCGCTCTCGATCCCTTCGCGAGCGATCTGTATCAGTTCGGACTCGCGGGCCTTCTGGAATAAGTCCATGCGCGAACTCCTTGCGGTTGAGAGATAACCCAGCGCGGGCAACGTCGGTCGTGTCGACGAGGGGTCTGTGAGAATTGTAACCGGGCTTACGGGATAGGTCAAGAAAAGTCTCCGAGGTTGCAAGCTATGTGTGGCCGATTTACGCTCACCGTCGATCCGTCGGAGCTGCAACAGGCATTCCCCTGGCTGAAGCTGCCTGCCGATTCTAGCTTGACGCCGCGCTACAACGTCGCGCCGACGCAGGGCGTCGCCGGCGTCGCCAACAACAGCCAGAATACCCTGGAGATGTTCCGCTGGGGCCTGATTCCTGCGTGGTCCAAGGACCCCGCCATCGGCAATCGCCTGATCAACGCGCGCGCGGAGACGCTGGCTGACAAGCCTTCGTTCCGCCTGGCTTTCAAGCGGCGGCGCTGCCTGATCCTGGCCGATGGCTTCTACGAGTGGCGCAAGGAGCCGAACGGCAAGACGAAGACGCCGATGTACATTCGCCTGAAGTCGGGCGAGCCATTCGCCTTTGCCGGGCTGTGGGAAGCGTGGCGATCGCCGGAAGACAAGTCGATCCTGACGTGCACGATTATCACCACGGAGCCGAATGCGCTGATGGCGAAGATCCACGACCGGATGCCGGTGATCTTGAAGCCCGAGGCCTACGTGCGCTGGCTCGATCCTGAGCCGCGCGAGCCGGAAGAGATGAGCAAGCTGCTCAAGCCGTACCCGGCCTCGCAGATGTCGGCCTACGCCGTGTCGCGGGCGGTGAACAACCCGGCGAACGATTCGCCGGAGTGCATTGTCCCGACGAAATGATGAATGACCTATGACGAAGGACGAATGTGCACAGATCGTCATTCGTCTTTCACCTGATGGAAGGAGCATGTGATGTCGCAGGATGCCATTCAACGCGCGATGGAGGTGAAACGCCGCCACGAGAAAGAGCTGATGCGCAAGCCTAACGTCGTCGGGGTCGGAGTCGGATTTCGCACGCGTGGCGGGGTTCGCACCGACGAGGTGTGCATCGTCGTTTCGGTGAAGGTCAAGCTGGCCGCGCCGCAGATGAAGCCCGGCGACCTGATCCCGCCGTCGATCGGAGGTGTGCCGGTGGACGTCGTTGAAACCGGCGAGATCACAGCTTTGGGCGGCCTTTAGGCCGCCCCCATCTCTCACGGGGAGGAATCACATGGATGCGATGCGAAGCGAGGCGCTGGCTGCAGCGCGGCAGGTGAAGCGCGAGAACGTCGTAACGCTGATGAAGATGGCGAACGTCGTCGCCACGGGCGTCGGGTACAAGATATCCGGCGACGCGCAGACCGGCGACCTGGCGGTGGTCGTGTCGGTCAGGAAGAAGCTGCCGCTGGCGCAGCTCGCCGAGTCGGACATCGTGCCCAAGACAATCGGCAGCGTGAAAACCGACGTGATCGAAACCGGAGAGATCGTCGCGTTTCAAGACCCCAAGGAAAAGATGCGGCCGGCGCGCCCCGGCGTGAGCATCGGTCATTTCGCGATCACGGCCGGGACGTTGGGCTGCCTGGTGCTCAAGAACGGCGAGGTCCACATCCTGAGCAACAATCACGTGCTGGCCAACAGCAACAACGCGCAAATCGGCGATGCGATCTTGCAGCCAGGGCCTGCCGACGGCGGGACGTCGGTGGATCAGATCGGGACGTTGGCCGAGTTCATCCCGATCGCGTTCGACGGCACGCCGCCGCCCCCGGGTGGCTGCTTGACGCAGTTGCTATCGGCGATCGGCCTCAAGCCCAGGGCGCCGATGCAGAACGAGCCGGGCAACAACAAGGTCGACTGCGCGCTGGCGCGCCCGACCACGCCTGATCTGGTGAACCCTAACATTCTCAACATCGGCGTGCCGGTCGGCGCCGGCACGGCGACGCTGGGTATGGCAGTGCAGAAATCCGGCCGCACCACCGGGCTCACGAACGGCACGATCCTGCAGATCGATGTGACCGTCACCGTGAACTACGGTGGGCCGTTCGCCACGTTCACCAGCCAACTGATGGCTGGCGCGATCAGTCAGGGCGGCGATTCCGGGTCGGCGGTGCTGGATATGAGCAAGCGCGTCGTCGGGCTGCTGTTCGCCGGCTCGCCGACGACGACGATCATCAATCCTATCCAGTTCGTGCTGGATATGTTGGGCGTTACGATTGTGACGTAGGCCGCCGCCGATTCTGAAGGCAGCGGATTGCTTCGCACAACGGATAAACGGATGAGTTCTGTTCCATCCGTTTATCCGTTTCTTTGATCCGCCGCACTTCCCGCTTCAGTCGCGCTGTGCTAGAATGTGTTCGATTCAGATCGCCAGTAGTCGCTGCCATCCTGGCGCCGGTTGATGAGACCGAGGTCGAACAGGTCGCGCCGGATGGAGACGACGTCGGGATGGAAGCGCCCGAGCAGCTCGTTGACTTCCTTCTCTGTGTAGTGCCGCCCGATCTCGAAATGCGAGGCGATGTGCTCGTAGACGATCATCTTCTTCTTCAGTTGGCTCGGAGTCTCCTTGAGCGATCCATCCGGGCGCAGATAGTCGGACAGCACTTTTTCGAGCGAGGTGGCGGGAGGAGCAGCCGGCGCGCCGGAGGACAGGACGCGCTTCGCCTGCGCGTGCAGCGCGTGGCGGTCGAGTGTGTAGACGCCGCCGCTGGCGGCCACGAGTCCGGCTTCGATCAGGTGATCGAGGTGGCGTCGCACGTCGACGCGCGGCATGCTCAGCTCTGTCGCCAGCGTTTCGACCGTCGCGCTCGATCTAGCCAGCCGACCGGCGATCGCGAGCCGATCGGGATCGATCAGCGTCTTGAAAAACGCCAGGAGTTCGTTGAGAGCATTTTCCTCCATTGTCATACCTCTCATCCCGTCGGGGCAAAATCACCACAGAGGCGCGAAATCTCATAGAAATCATAGTGTCTTGGTGACTTGGTGGTAAGCATCTACTATTCTACCACGTCGCACGCACGGAGGCACGCATGAGCAAGCGACAGGTTCATACCGTGAAGATCGCCGGGCTGGCGCGCGACCTACCCCTCTTCGAGGTCGCGCCCGGCGTGCGCATCGCCATTTTCAACATGCTGGGCGATACGGAGATCGTGCAGGCCTCGGCGAAGGCGCTCGCCAGGCGGCTTCCCAAGGACGCCCAGACGCTCGTGACCGCCGAGGCCAAGAGTATCCCGCTGGCATACGCGCTGTCGGTCGAGAGCGGGCTGCCCTACGTCGTGCTGCGCAAGTCGTACAAGCCGTACATGGGCGTCGCCGTCAGCGCCGAGACGCTCAGCATCACCACCGGCCAGCCGCAGACGCTCTACCTCGACGAGAAGGATCGGGCGCTCATCGACGGCAGGAAGATCGTGCTGGTCGACGACGTGATCAGCACCGGCAGCACGCTGCAGGGTATGCGCCTGATCCTCGAAAAGGCCGGCGGGCAGATCATCGCGACGATGGCGGTGTTCACCGAAGGCGAGCGCGCGAAGTGGAAGGACATCATCGCGCTGGGGCACCTGCCGCTGTTCGTGGATGAGGCGAAGGTGTAACTCTAAAGCACAATGACGCTTTCGGTCGATCCCGTCCCTCTGCGCCGCAGCCCGGCAGCCCGGCGGCAATTCATCGACGAAGTGATTCGCGTGGCGCTGAGCGCCGTCGATCCGCGAGAAGCGATCTTCCGGCGTGCGCAGCGTGTGGGGCACGTGCTGATGATCGCCGATCGCGCCATCGATCTGCGCGCCGCCGATCGGGTCTTCCTCGTCTCGATCGGAAAAGCCGCCGCGCCGATGGCCGATGCGCTGATCGATCTGCTCGGCGACGATCTGGCGGCAGGCGTCGTCGTCACCAAGCACGGCCACGCGGCGGGCTTTGAGCCGCCGCTGGCGGTGCAGGTGGTGGAAGGCGGGCATCCGGTGCCAGATGAGCGCTCGATCGCCGGTGCACGCATGATCGAAACGATGCTGCGCGCTGCGACGAGCCGCGACGTGTTGCTGTGCGCCATATCGGGCGGCGGCTCGGCGCTGGTCACGCTGCCGGCCGAAGGCGTGCCGCTGGCCGACCTGCAGGCGACGACTGACACGCTCTTGCGCTCCGGCGCGACGATACACGAATTGAACGCGGTGCGCAAGCATCTCGATCGATTCAAGGGTGGGGGACTGGCCAGGATGAGCCGGGGCGCGCACACCATTGCGCTCCTGCTCAGCGACGTCGTCGGCGACGATCTCTCGGTCGTCGCCTCCGGCCCGACTGCGCCGGATCCGTCTACGTTTCAGGGTGCGTGGCGCGTGGTCGAGCAATATCGATCGGCAGGCGTTATCCCCGCTTCGGTGCGCGCCCATCTGCAGGCCGGTCTGCGCGGCGATGTGCCCGATACGCCCAAGCCGGGCGACCCGGCATTCGAGCGCGTGCGCAACGTGCTCGTCGGCAGCAATCGCGCGGCGGCCGAGGCTGCGCAGCAGTTTCTCCGATCGCGCGGACTCAACACCATGCTATTGTCCACATTCCTTGAGGGCGAGGCGCGTGAAGTGGGCAGATTCGCTGCTGCGATTGCGCGAGAGATCGTCACGAGCGATCGCCCAATTGCGCGGCCTGCTGCTCTCATCGCCGGCGGCGAGACAACCGTCACCGTGCGCGGCGGCGGCGTGGGCGGGCGCAACCAGGAACTGGCGCTGTCGGCAGCCATCGGCGTCGACGGGCTGGACGATGTGTGGGTCGGCGCGTTGGCGACCGACGGAGGCGACGGTCCAACCGGCGCCGCCGGCGCGATCGTCAACGGTGGTACAATGGCCTGCGCGCGACGGGCTGGAATCGACGCGGGCAGGCGCCTGGCGGAGAACGATTCACACGGATTTTTCAACGCGCTGTCCGCGACCGGAGATGAGGCTTGCGGAGGGCTGATCGTCACCGGCCCGACCGGCACGAACGTCAACGATCTGCTGTTCGTGCTCGTGTTATGAGGTCGCTGCGTCGCGCGACAACGGCATCAAGCTCAAGGCGGCGTACGGCGGCAGCGAACCCGTAAAAATGCCTCTCAGGTCACGTTGCGCCGGGGAGTTGGTGTGTTATAATGACGCTGGCACGGGGAGGTTTTACCTCCCCGTGTGATGTTGATGGATGACGCCCCTGCCGTGCGGGAGAAGTGGATGCTCCAACCCGAAGCGATCGATACCACACGCTCGCTCAACGTCATGCGCCGCGCCCTGTTCCTATCGTCGTTTCCGATCGGCGTGCTGACGTTTGCGATTCCGATATTCGGACCGCAAGTGCTCAAACTCAACGCCGTGCGGGTGGGAGAGCTGTTCAGCGTCTACGCTTTGATGACGTTGATCATGCGGCCGGTCGCGGGCTGGGCGATGGATCGGTACGGGCGCCGCAATTTCTTCCTCGCCGGCCTGGCCGTGCAGGTGATGGCCAGCGCGTTCTTCGCCATAGGCAGCTCGTTCGACTGGCTGTTCTGGGGACGCGTGTTGCAGGGCATCGCCGCGGGCATGATTTGGCTATCGGCCTACGCCATGACTGCCGACCTGGCGGCGCGCGGCGGGCGCGGCAACATGTTCGGCGCGGTCGAGGAGATGCTGGCCCGCGGCGGGCTGTACGGCGTGCTCGTCGCCGTGCCCTTCTTCGCGCGGTTCTCATTCAACCCCTTCAGTTTTGCGTTCCAGATCGACGCCGTGGGCTGGACAGCGGTATTCGTCCTGTATGCGGCTCTCGCCGTGATAGCCTTCACCATTGCCTTCCGCTACCTGCCTGAAACGTACGTGCGGCGGGCGACGCAGGTCAAAGGCAACGGCTCGGTGATTTCCATGCAACTGATCGTCCTGGCCGTGATCGTGTTCCTGACCTCCACGGCGCTGCGCGGCCTGGAGCCTATTCTGCTGATCTACGTGCAAGACCATTTCACGACGAATCTGATGATCATCGCACTGGCGTATTTGCCGTCGGCGCTGATCTTCGGTTTCCTGCAGTCGCGCCTGGGCAAGGTGGCCGATCGAGTAGGCCGCAAGCTGCCGATCGCCGTCGGGTTGGTGACCAGCGGCACGTCGAGCGCGATCCTGCCCAGCCTGCCCGGTCTCGTGCCGCTGCTGGGTACATGGACGATGGTGCCCCTGGTTGGGCTATGGGCCAGCGAAGCGGCGGCTTTCTCGGCGGCCACGCCGGCCGAGCAGGCGCTCGTCGCCGACATGAGCGGCAGAGACAAGCGCGGCACGGCCTTCGGCATTTACACGCTGGCCTTGAGCCTGGGGCAGGTCGTGGGGCCGCTGGTCGGCACGCAGCTCTATGACAATGTTTCGCCGAGCGCGCCTTTCTATCTCAACACGGTCGTGCTGTGGCTCGGCGCGCTCCTGGTGGCTTTGTTGATTCGCGATCCGTGGCGGCAGCAGCCCGTGGCGGCAAGTTTGTCGGCCCGCGAGCCGCCCCCGCCACAGTGGCCGGCGAGCGGAGGGCAATAGCTCTCGCCACGACCTCGGCATCTGTCCCCTCCGCTCCGCTACGGGGATCTGCGAGAGATGCCTCGCACAGGTTAAGGAGATGGGGAGAGAGGCATCTCGTAAACGCGGTACCTCTTGAAAACTTCGCAGCCTATGGACTGAGCGCCGTTCAGCATGAGATCATTTATTTCCAAGATCCAGCCGCCTTCCGCTTTATGAATCCCCTTGGGCAGCGCCCGGCGCGCGACCTCCATGTAAAGCATCGCTTCGATCCCCTGCTTTCGATAGTCTTCCAGCACGCCGAGTAACACCACTCGCATGGTGTCGATCTCCTTGCGCACTTTCCAGTGATAGAAGAGCTTGAACAGCGTCCACCACTCCGGCACGCCGGGCCGGGGATCGGCCCTGCGCAGTGGGGTATTCATGTCCGGCAGGCACAGCGCCAGACCGACCGGCACACCATCCGCTTCAGCGATCAAAATCAGGTCGGGGTCAACGAACTGTCTAAGGTTGTGACTCAGGTAGTCGATCTCGGCTTCTGTCATGGGCACGTTTCCCCAGTTCTTCTCCCACGCCTGCGCATACAGTGACTTCATAATCTGTATTTCCTCGTTGAAACGCTTGAGATCTGCCGGGCGCATGGTGATCTTCTTGCGCTGCTGAATCTTCTTCGTCAGCCGCACCAGGCGCGGGTCCATCGCCGTCTCGGCGTCTCCCAACTTGCCCACGTCGATGAATAACTGGAGCAGGTCCATGGCCTTGACGAAACCGAAACGCTCGACGAAGTCTTTGTAGTAGGGCGGGTTGTAGGGCATCAAAATGCACGGCGGCTTGTCGAAGCTGTCTACGAGCAGGCCGAACTCTTCGTTGACCGAGTAGCTGGCCGGGCCGCGGATGGCGCTCTTGCCGCGCGCCTTCACCCAGTCGCATGCCTTCGCGAGCAGCCGTTCGGCGACGGCGTAATTCTCGACGCACTCGAACAACCCGAAGAAGCCAATGTTCTCGCCGTGCGTCTCGTTGTGGCGATTGTTGACGATCGCGGCGATGGTGCCGACGGTCTGCCCGTCGCGCTTCGCCAGGAACAGCGCCACGTCGCTGTGCTGGTGGAAAGGATGCTTGCTCTTTTCGAGAAAGACTCGCCGCTCGCTGATCAGCGGCGGCACCCAATAGGGATTGCCTTTGTAGGGCACCCATTGGAAGAAGATGAATTCGTCGCGCTGCTGCGGCGTGACGGCTTCGACGATGTCGATGGGTGAGGATGACATGGATTCCCCCTGGCGGTGATGCGCCGATTATAAGTCGGCGTATGGCGGAAAGCAAAACGCCCCGATCGGATCGATCGGGGCCTTGCCGATGGCGCGTTTGCGAGATTTGTTCAGTACCGGTGCGGGGAACACTTACCTGGGTCGGGTTCTGACCGCCTGAAACTCCATCAGGCGGTCAGGCTCCGATGCGGGTGTGGACCCATTCAGACCGGTGCAAGTCCCACTGATGCACTTGCGAAGCACAATGTTGTCCACATAGCCACCTTCGGACAGGGTGACGCTACTATCGCTCTCGAAGATAAGGGCGATCCAGACGTTCGGCTGGCCGAGCAGGTTCCCCAGCGTGGGGACGCTGTTCAGGTTGAGCGTTCGATCTATCCAACCTGCAGTGTTGCCCGATGTGCACGTGCCGTAGAAGTTCAGGTTGTTCACGGAAGCGGTCCGGCAGACGAGGTCGAAGCCCGATTCGCTGTTCATCCAGAGCCTGAAGTTAAACTCGGCCGCCGATGCGCCGACCAGACTGAACGGCCCGTACTCCATCCACGAGTCGGAGTTGCTCGGGTAGCTGCTGCCGCAGGCGAGCGCCGCGCCGTTCGTTCCGCCTCCCACTGCCCAACCGCTATAGCTGCCCGTGTCCGCCCGGCAGTTTCGCTTCGCCCAGTAGTACTCTCCATTGGTCGCGCCGTCGTTATCGAAAACATTCCACTGGCCGGGGAATGAACCCTCGAAGTTCTCGCTGATGATAGTGACCCAGTTGGAAGACGTCGCAGTCGGAATGTGAGTAGGCGTGCGGGTCGGAGTGGGTGTCGGGGTGAGTGTAGGCGGCAATCCAGGCGAGTAGTTGTTCATGACGGCGGGAAGATACGCGCGCGGCGTGAGACTTGGAATGGACGGCGTCGCAGTCGGCGTGGCAGTGGGCGTACGGGTCGGCGTATTCGTCGCCGTCGCGGTCGGTGATGGCGTCCAGGTCGGTGTGTTGGTAGGCGTGCGGGTCGCTGTGGCCGTGGATGTGCGAGTTGGCGTGTTGGTAGGCGTGCGGGTCGGAGTGGGCGTGCTTGTCGCTGAGGCGGTGGACGTGTTGGTCGGCGTGCGGGTCGCTGTGGCCGTGGATGTGCGGGTCGGCGTCGATGTGCGAGTTGGCGTGTTGGTAGGCGTACGGGTTGGCGTGGGCGTGCGTGTTGCCGTGGCGGTGGAGGTGTTGGTCGGCGTCGGTGAGGGGGGCGGTGTACCCGTCGTCCAGCCCATATCCTCGAACATGCCGAGCATAATCGGCCCGGGATTGTGGATCGACTCGGCCGTGCCGACCGAGTACGTCATCAGCGCGTTCTGTGTGTTGTTGTAGATCTCGTCGACGTGAGAATAGCTGGAGCCTTGGTTCCAGGTACTGGGGGCGTATAGCCTGGCTCTCAGGTTGTTATTGGCTGCCCGAGTGGCGGGACCGTCAAAGTAGATATTGTCGCTGGTGAGCTGAGCCGCCAGCGCGGCAGAGGGGTTGGGGAATAGGCCTGTGTTGAGGAGGTTCTGGCCCGATCCATTCTCGGCGAATCGATCGTAGGTAAATGGGTAGCCCGTTCCAAGTCCCCAACAACCCATACCGCTGCCGCAGGAACCGCCGACCCGCATCGAGCCGACGAATCCCAGACCATGGCCGAGTTCGTGCAGCACGACGGTGACCAAGTCATACTGACCGGGGGGCGTGTTGCCGTCAGTGCCGAAGTACCAGCTGGAAAAACTGCTGTTGAATTCGGCATCGATGTCGACGTCACTTGGATCAAGGTCGGAGCCGCGCAGACTGTTGGCCAGCGCAACTGGATACCAGGTGTTGGTCACCGGGGCGCCTGGGAAGTCTCGAAAAAAGCTCTTCGGTCCAGCCGCACCGAGAATACCCGGACCTAACGCGGCCCAATTGGCGTCGACTTCGATTGTCACCGATGAGTTGATTTGCGTCTCCCAAATGTCTACTGCGTACTGAAATGCGTTCTGGGCCGCCGGGCTCCACGAGCCGATGTAGTTCACGATGATGGTGGCGGTCTGCGCCGACTGAATGCCCGCCCGTGTTTCGGCCGGTGGGGCAACGCGGTAGGGATTGTCGTGAGGGTCGGCGCGCAGGATGACCCACGCGCCTGGTGTCAACTTCGTGATGCCCGCCGTCGATGCCGCCACGTCCCGACCCAGCCCGGAAGCGGTCAGGCTGAGAATGAGGAGCACGGCGATCAATGCACCGACAACTCTGATGCGAATAGGCTCGTCCATTGTTTTGCTGCTTCATTCCCTGCAGAAAATCTATGTGAGGAGCGATCCTCGGATCGCGTCTACTTGGTGATCAGCGGAAGAGTGTTCTCGTACACCTGTTCGGCGACGACCAGCGTGATCGGAATGGCTGCGGGCGCATTGATCGTATCGGCGGGCACGGCACTCAGCACAATCGTGCCGGTGTACACCCCGACGGGTCTCATGCCGCTCGTCCACATGACGCTTATCGTCTGGGACTCGTCTGGCGCGAGCGTGCCGCTGATCGGTGTGAGAGCCGGGATCAGTGCTGCGCCGGTGTCACTCTGCGCCGCCCACGTCATCGCCACCGATCCAGAGTTGCCGATCGCAACCGTCACCGTTCGCGTCAGCGGCTGGTCGGCGGCGGCGATCAGGGCGCCGATCGACTCGACCTGCACGTCGAGCCTGGCGGTCGACAGGACGGGGCGTTTGGGCATGTCGGTGAGCACAGTTTCTGCGGGCCGGTTCGCGACGGCGTAATACCGCATTTGCTCGCACTCGTCGTACCAGTCGGCCAGGTTGAAATCGAGATTGAAGACGAACATGCCGCCCATCCAGGGCCAGTGGGCGTCCGCGTGCTCGAACGCGCCGCGCAGATTGTCAGCCTGCTTCTGCTCCGATACGATCTGCCACAGTCGCCCCTGCCACTCCGGCAGGTTCTTACAGTGCGCGGGTGGATCGGTGATCCAGCCCCATTCGGTAGCCCACACTTGCGTGCTGCCCAGACCATGCGCCTGCATGATTTCGTACAACTTCTCTACGCCGCGGAAGCAGAACCCATTGACGCATTTGCGCGCCGGATCGGGAGAGTCCACATCAGGCTCTACGTCATAATCGGCGCTGAAGCCGTAGGGATGGTAGCCGACTGCGTCGAGACAGTTGCCCGCATCAGCGGCGAGCATTTCTTTCAGGAACTCACGCTCGTCTTGATAGTAGCCGTTGTGGCCGGGGTGGCCGTTCCAGGTCCCGACGACGCGGCCGGTCGGGGCCAGCCCCGCCGAGATCACTTTGGTGCTGCTCGACACGTCCTTGATTTCTTCGTACGCGGCACACAGAGCCGCAGTGTAATCGACGGCGTTCGGTGCGACGGCCCAGCCGTAGCTCGCGTCGAGGTTAGGCTCGTTGCCGATCTCGAACGCTTCGATGCAGCCGAGGCGCGATTGCGCGAGCGCGCGTACCGAGTTACGCCACGCGTTGAGGTCGGTATGACCATCGACGTCGATTCGCACGAGTACCTTGACCGGAAGTCGATTTGGGCATGGCGCGTCGCCGAAGGTCTTGATCCAGTCGAAGCCGATCGCGGCAACGCGCGGCGAATCGGGGTAGGCTATATTGAACCCATAGCCGATATGAGGTGGCACAGCCGCGCCGGTCATGCCGAACGAAAACACAAATAACGCAACGGACAGCATGACCAGCCCGATGCGCTGCAGATGTGTGTATCTCAAATCGACCCTCTCCGAATCGTCAAGGCGGTGACGATCTTATCAGGAGATGGGATCGATTACAATGAGCCCATGGTCACCCGCGAGCCATTCCCAGCGTGTGGCGCGAAAAGGCGACTCCAGCTATGGTCGCTTCACGGGATACACACCGTCCAGCCGGCCTGAACGTAGTTCGGATTCGTCAGCCACGGGGTTGAGTAAAAGATCGACCAGGAACTGACGCCGAACTTCCGTCCGATGCTGTATAGCCATTCTCCCGGCCCCACAGTATAGGGCGACGTGCCATACGGACATGGCCCCGGGTAGGGTGGTATTCCACGGGTAGGGATATACAGACACCAACCGGCCTGGATGTAGTTCGGATCGGCCACCCACGGGTTAGCGCCCCAGATCGACCACGCGCTTACGCCGTACAGGCGCCCGATCGAGAACAGGGTCTCTCCCGGCCAGACGTAATGATAAGGCCAGGAGCAGCCCCACCGCGCCGGAGCCGCCGACGCCGTCGCCGGCAGGATGATTGACGCGACCAGCACCAACACCACGATTAGACTGATTCTACGCACGGCAGCCTCCTTTCGGATTAGCGCTCAGGCAGGCGACGCTGCCTGCCTGTCATCCCCAATCGACCGGCAGCGCACTCCATCCATCACGTCGACGAGCAGCGTCACTCGTAGCGCCCCACGCCTGCGGGGCATATCGACCAGGCTTAGTATAGCATCAATCCTGGCGTCTACCGAAATCAACTCGGCGCGCCACACGCCGGTCAGCCGCTCGCGTGCACGACGAGGAGAGCTTGGTCGCGCCGCTGGGCTGCCTCGGCGCGGTGCGCGTCCACGGCTGCGAACAGGCGATCGACGAGATCCTCCGCTGACGTCATCTGGTCGCCCAACACCGCCTTCAGCCGAGCCGCACCGAAGGATTCGCCGGCTGGGTTCTCGGTTCGGGTGAGCCCTTCGGTGTGCAGCACCAGGGTCTGGCCGGCCTGCACCGTCGTCGCGCGCTCGTCCACTTGCACGCGCAGCGATGCGGCGAGCTGCGTGCCCGCGCCCGCCAACGCGGCGACGGAGCCGTCGGCGTTGCGCACCAACGGCGCAGCGTGGCCGGCGTTGACGTACGTTACGGCTCCCTCGCGCACGTCGATCAGGCCGTAGAACATGCTGACCGGCATCGTCGGCTTGGCGAGCTGCAAGAGCAGGCGATGCACATTTGATGCGACGACGTGGGGATGCTCCTGGCGCTGGCCCTCGGATACGATTAGCGCGCGCGTGAGCGCCATGAAGATCGCCGCAAACAGCCCCTGCCCGGCGACGCTGGCGATGAGCAGACCGAAGAGATTCGAGCGGATAGGGATGACGTCGTAGAAGTCGCCGCCCACGGCCTCCGCCGGTCGGCTGCGCCCGGCGAACTGAAGACCCGGCAGATGCGGCAGCTCGCGCGGCAGGAGGCTGTCCTGCAGCTCGCGAGCCAGCTCCAGCTCGCGCTCCAGTCGCTTCTTTTCGACGATCTCGTCCTGGGCCTCCTGCAGGGCCTTGTAGGCGCGCCGCAATTCGGCGTTCTTCTTCTTCAGACCCTGGATCATCGTAGTGTCGGCCTGGCGCAGGTTGCTGCTGAGCTGACGCGTGGTCTCCAGCAGCACAGGGGGATGCTTCAGCAGCGTCTTCATCACCGTGTCGCCGGGCACCTCGATGAGCGTCACGTCGCTGCGGGCGCGCGTCGTCGCCGAGCGCTTCGCCCCTTCGATGATGCCCATCTCACCGAAAAACTCGCCGGCGCGCCGCGTGACGAGCGTCACCTCGTCCCTGCCCCGCCCCTTGACGATATCGACTTCGCCGTCTTTAATGATCCATAGCGTCGTGCCCTGCGAGCCTTCGCGGAAGATCGTCTTGCCTGCTTTGAAGGCTCGCTCTCGTGACCGTCGCGCCAGGGCCGCGTAGTCTGCGCCGGACAGACCCCCGAGGAACGGGACTGTCCTGAGGAGAGTCGCAGTCGCTTTAGTGTCGGCCATCGTTTTTCCCCTTCACTGGGCGGCAGATTCGTGCCACGGGCAAATCATATCATGAATGACCCTCCAAATCAAACAAATAACGCAAACCTCCCGCAGGTTCACAACCTGCGGGAGGTTTCTCACTTCGCCGCCTGCACGAGCGCTTCGAAGAGGCGTTTCATCTCCGGCTGGCGATCGTAGAGCCATTCAGGATGCCACTGCACGCCGATGACGAACCGGCGGCCGGGCATCTCAACGGCTTCTATGATGCCGTCGGGTGACTGAGCGACGACCATCAAGCTGGCGGCTACGCGCTTCAGCGACTGGTGATGCCACGAGTTGACGCCAGCCTGCTCCACGCCCATCACTTCGCGCAGGAGAGAGCCTGATTCGATGCGCACCGGATGCGCCGTGTAATCGCGCGCCACCCGGGCGCCGTCAAACGAATGAGGCAGGGATTCGGGCTGCTGGGTTGGAATGTCTTGCACCAGTGATCCGCCCAACGCCACGTTCAGCACCTGCACGCCCCGACAAATGCCCATGACCGGTTTGTCTGCCTCCACCGCCTGGCGCGCGAACGACAGCTCCAGCCGGTCGCGCTCGGCGTTCACCTCGGTGAGAGCGGCATGGCGTGATTCGCCGTAGTACGCAGGATCGACGTCGCCGCCTCCGGACAGCACTAATCCGTCGAGTCGCTCGAAGATCGCCTGCATCGACGTCTCGTCGAGGTCGGGCGGCAGCATCAGGGGCGCGCCGCCGGACGCCTCGACCGCCATGACGTATCGTTGATTGAGCGCGTACATCGGGGAGTGCGGTGGATCGATGTAGCGTGTGGCCAAGGCGGTAATGCCAATCACCGGGCGTTTCGTCATCGGTTTCTCCAACGATCAAAAAAGGCGTAGGTGAAGCCCTACGCCCCTCGGTCTGACCTTGTGATTACGACTCGGATTCCTTCGCCGTGGTGGCTTCCTTCAGACGGCTGGCCTTGCCGCGCAAATCGCGCAGATAGTACAACTGCGCGCGGCGCACCTTGGCGCGGCGCACCACTTCAATCTTCTCGATGCGCGGTGAATGCAGCGGGAACGTGCGCTCGACGCCGACGCCGTGAGAGGCGATGCGGCGCACCGTGAAGTTCGCCTGCGCGCCGCTCCGGCGCAGCCGGATCACCGTGCCCTGGAAAACCTGCACGCGTTCGCGGTTGCCTTCGACGATCAGCGCGTGGACGCGCACCGTATCGCCCGGCCGCAATTGGGGCAGGTCGATCTTCTTCTTGGTGAGAGTGTCCAACACATTCATGGCCGTCAAGTCCTTTGATGATACGTATTCCCACAAGGGAGGCCGTCTGCTCCGGACAGCGGCGCGAGATTATACCACGCCGATCATGTTCCGACAAGGTCATCTCGGGTTAGTGTGCACGCAAATGTTGTCAGTCGTTACAGTGCTCGCCAAACCGCGTCCTCGCGGTTGGCCGCCCGCGGGGACGCGGGCGGTGAGCCACCTGACATGTTTTGCGTGCACACCGGGTTACAGCTCTCTACGGCGCGCTGCGTCGGCTAGCAGCAGCGCGCAGACGCTTTTCGCATCGTCGATCTCGCCTGCCCTCACCCGGCGTATCGCCTCGGCCCAGGCTACGGATTCGACCACAATGTGCTCATCGTCTTCCGGATGGGCGACGCCGCGCGTCAGGCCGCGTGCCAAATAGAGGTGGATATGTTCCGTGCAGTATCCCGGACTGGGATAGATGCCGCCGATGCGCTCGAACTGCGCCGCCGAGTAGCCGGTTTCTTCGGCCAGCTCGCGCGCCGCCGACGCCAGGGGATCTTCGCCCGGCTCGAGCGTGCCGGCCGGAATCTCTGTCGTCACTCGGCCGACGGCATGCCGGTATTGCTTTACGAAAAGCACCCGGTCTTCGTCGTCGACTGCGACCAGGGCCACGGCGCCGTGATGCTCGACGATCTCGCGCATCGTCCGCAGACTGCGCGAGGTGCGGACGTCGTCGACGCGCAGGCTGACGACACGGCCATCGTAGATCCTGCGGCTGGCGAGCACGGTCTCTGGCTGCATGCAACCTCCGAAAGAAAAGCGGCTACCGGGTGCGGTAGCCGCGCGGTATTTTGCCGCCGATTCAAGGGATACACAGCACCTGGCCTGCGAAGATGACGTTAGGATTGGAAATGTTATTCGCCGTAGCGATGGCCTGCACCGTGGTCCCGTACTTGAGCGAGATGCGGTACAGGTTCTCGCCGAACTGCACGGTGTGTGTCTGGCCACTGGTGCACGCCGGCGGCGGCGGGGGTGTGCCGCCTCCAGCCGTCGGAATCACCAAAATCTGGCCGGGCCGGATCGTATAGGGTGGGGCGATATTGTTCGCCGCCGCGATCGAGAAGGGATTGACCCTGAACTGCCGGCCGATGCTGAACAGCCATTCGCCGGGTTTGACGGTATAAGTGAACGTGCCGCTGGGCGCCAGCGCGGGGGCCGCCGTGGGTGGCGCTGACGTAGGTGCTGGCGGAACAGGCGTCGGTATGGGCGTGTTTGTCACTGCCGCAATCACCGTGGGGGTCGACTGAGGTGTTACGACGACGCCGACCGGAGTCGGGCTTGGCGTTTCAGCGATTTGGGCCGCAGCCGTGCTCGTGCCGGCCAGCGGATCCTGCGCCGCGCTGCGCTCGCAGCCGGTGATGAGGAGCACGGCGATCGCAAGCCCGCTTACTAACACGCCAAGTCGGTTTCTACCCGATGTCATGGTACGCCTCCTTACAGGGCCGCCAGGTCATGTCTTGGCCTGATTGGCGCACAGAATAACATAGGGAGGACATAGAGTCAAGTTGGCGACTCGTATAGCCAAGGCGTTCTCGGAGCCGCTTCCTGAGTGCTGTGTGCCCCATGCGGCAGGCTCAGGCCGCCAGGCCATGTGCGCTCGGCCGCCCCGCGCTCGACACGAACAGTCGAATCGACAGCAGATTGCAGTATAATTCCTACACTGCGAGCCGGGCTTTCGGCGACCGCGTCTCCAGACATAACATCTTTTGAGGAGAGGAATCTGTCATGTCCAACGACACTTTGACCGTCACCGACAACAGGACCGGCCAGTCCTACGAGATCCCCATTACGGATGGGGCGATCAGAGCCACGGATCTGCGTCAGATCAAGACTTCGTCTGACGACTTCGGCCTGATGAGCTACGATCCGGCGTTCATGAACACGGCGTCGACCAAAAGCGCCATCACCTACATCGATGGCGACCAGGGCATACTGCGCTACCGGGGCTATCCGATAGAGCAGTTGGCCGAGAAGAGCACTTACCTCGAAAGCGCCTATCTGATTCTATTCGGTGAGCTGCCCAACGCCAGGCAGATCGAGGCATGGACGTACAACATCACGCACCACACCTTCCTGCACGAGAACATCAAGACGCTGATGGAGGCATTCCGCTACGACGCGCACCCGATGGGTATGTTCATCAGCACGGTGGCGGCGCTGTCCACGTTTTATCCCGAAGCGTACCGGGTCGACGATCCCGACGTTCGCATGAAGCAGATACACCGCCTGATCGCCAAGGTGCCGACGATCGCCGCGTTCTCTTACCGGCACAGCAGGGGCCTGCCGTACGTTTATCCCGACAACGACCTGAGCTACACCGGCAACTTTCTGAATATGCTGGACAAGATGACCCAGGTGAAGTACCAGCCGAAACCGGTGCTCGAGCGCGCGCTGGACGTGTTGTTCATCCTGCATGCCGATCACGAGCAGAACTGCGGCACAAACGCGATGCGCGCCATCGGCTCGTCCAGAGTCGATCCGTATTCGGCGATGGCCGGCGCGGCGGCGGCGCTGTACGGCCCGCTGCACGGCGGGGCCAACGAGCAGGTGCTGCGCATGCTGACCCACATCGGCAGCACGTCGAGCGTCCACGCCTTCATCGACAAAGTGAAGCAGGGCGAGGGGCGACTGATGGGCTTCGGCCACCGCGTGTACAAGAACTACGATCCACGCGCCAAGATCATCAAGCAGACGGCCGACGCCGTCTTCGAGGTGACCGGCTCCAACCCGCTGCTCGACATCGCACTGGAGCTGGAGCAGATTGCCCTGAAGGATGAGTACTTCATCTCGCGCAAGCTATACCCGAACGTCGATTTCTATTCGGGCATCATCTATCAGGCGATGGGCTTCCCCACCGAGTTCTTCCCGGTGCTGTTCGCTATCCCGCGCACGGCCGGCTGGCTGGCGCAATGGGTCGAAATGCTGGAAGACCAGGAGCAAAAGATCGCGCGCCCGCGCCAGGTCTACCTGGGTCGTGACATTCGCGAGTACGTCCCATTGGAGAGCCGATAGGGGTTAGCATAATATATTGACTTGATTCGCCTGACCGGCGCAAGCCCGCCATGCGCACTTGTGGCGAGCTTATTGTTTCACGTCGATGTCGGTCAGAATGATTGAGTCTGCGCCTTCGCTCGTCTTCAGGCGGACGCCGCCGTCCACATCATACAACCCGGCTTGAATTCGGTACAGGCCACGGGGCAGATCGTCCGGCAGCGGGATGGCGTGCCTGTCCGGGATGACTTCGTGTGGGAGCCAACCTGTCGTCGGACGTTCACCATTGAGCGGCATTGCGTCTGCCTGCGCGACGATGCGGCCTGCCTCGTCGAGGACATGCACGAAGACTTTGTAGGAAGTCGAGGTCTCGGCGCGCGGCTGCCAGAATAGCGTCAAGTCGATCGTGTCACCCGGCGCGAATGTGTCGCTAGGCACATGGAAGCCCAGCAGCGTCGCAAAATCCCCGACTCCCACATCGATCCGATTCTCGATCGGCGGCACGTCGAACGTCCGAGCTGGCGCAGCCACGCGGAGTATTGGCTGCATATCGACGCCGTAGGCGGGTCGCCCCACATCGTCGAGCAGCACAGCGCGCCAGTGGTATTCGCCTGAGGGCGCAGCCGCGGGCACGCGCAAGGGCGCTAAAGAGACAACCTGTTCCCCCGCTTCCCAGCGCGATGTTCGATAGCTCTCATTCCCGACGGGCAGAACACTTGAGGAAAGGACGTTGCCGGACGAATCGACCAGCTCGATGCGGAAGGAGCGATCGATCTGCGGTCTTTGGTCGGCCTGCCAGAAGAAGGTGAGCAGGACGCTCTCGCCGGGCACACCTTCGACGCGGTCGATGTTGTAGCCGAGCAGTGTCAGGTCGTCGTCAAGCTCGTGACGCTCGCCGCCGTAGATGCGCAGTTCGTCGGCGTCGAAAGATCGCGCTGCGCGATCGACGCGAATCCTGCCGATGGGCGCCGACAGCGTGCCGGGCAGTAGCGGCGCGAGTGTCTCCCGGTCGAAGACTTGCACGACGAGATCATACTCGCCGGGCGGCGCGCCAGGCAGGACCTCGACTTCGAAGCTGTCGACGGCATAGCCGTCGAGCGGCCATTCCGGCATCGACGGGAAGCTGTTGTAATCGCGCGGCCGGTCGGCATGCTTGGGACTCCACAACCAGCCCTCTGCATCGGCGATGCCTACCTCGGCCTGGTAGTTGGCCGTTAGCGGCTTGAGAGCTTTCCAGTACAAATCGACGCGCAGGCGATCGCCGGGGCGCACTGTGGACGGCGTGACCGTGTATCCGAGCAGGCGCAGCTCGTCGCCGAAAGTCGCGTCGGGCGAATTGGCGATGTCGCTCAGTGTGTCGCCGATCAAGCGTGCGGCGCGCAGTGGCGTCAGGCCGGGATCGATCAATAGACTCTTGACGACGACGTACACCAGAAGTGCGAGCAAGATAGAGAACGTGAAGCGTGAGACGTGACGCGCGCCGCCGGCGATAAGCGATAAGCGATAAGCGATAAGCGATCGGCGAGACCGCCAATGAATCACCACCGCTGCTATCATGGCGACCACCGCTATCAGCGATATGCCATCGGCCAACGCCCGCTGCGGCGAATCCCCGAATTCGACGTGGATTCGGTGTTCTCCGGCGGGCACGTCGAACGTCATCAGGCCGTTCGGATTGGAGGGCCGGATTTCGATGGGGCGACCGTCGATTTGTGCGTTCCAGCCCGAAAAGGCGAAGGCTAGATACGTTGCCGTGAAGGTTGTCGGCGTCGAAACGAGAATATCGGCGCGATTGGGGCCATACTGTGCATCGAGCACCCGCGCGCCGCCGGGCAGAGCTGACGCATCGAATCTTTCAATGGCCCGGCCGGCGCTGTACATGGCTTCGAGGGGCGATCCGCTTGGGCGCTCGATCACCGTGACCGGCAGGTACGCGCCTAATGGGTCGACGCCAATGTGCCCGCTCACGCGCTCGTAGGCAAATACGTCGTTGATGTCCAGGGTATGCGGCGTCGGGCATACGCGCGGGTAGGACAGCGGCGCAGTAAACAACAGGGCGACAAAGACAGCCGTTCCGAACACGGCCACAACTAGCCACGAAGGCGCAAAGACACGGAGTTGGCTTTGTGCCTTCGTGTCTTTGTGGTTAATCGAGCGAGGCGGTGAAAGAAATGCCGCGGCCAGAAGGGCAGCGGGAAGCATGGCGCGGCCGACGAAGCGCCACGGAAACTGGACGAATCGAATCAGCGGCAGCCTATCCCACACTGGCAGCGTGATTGGCAGAGCCATGAGCGTGAATGTGATCCCGGCGAAGGCGGCTGCGATAATGGTCACACGCTGCTCGCGGTTCTGTGCACGTCGATAGCCCAGCAGGCCGAGCGCGGCGAGCGCCAATTGCACCCATCCGAACGAGATGCGCAGCGGCGGGTTGAGCAGATTCGGATCGAACGAGCCAGGCCCGCCGAGCAACTCGTCCACGCTGATGAAGTTGAAATGGTAGTCGTTGCCGCGCGTCGAGTGCGTGAGGTAAAGCTGGGCTTCGCCCTGCTCTGCGAGCGCGGGCAGCCAGAAGAAGGCTGTCAGGCCCAAAGTAAGAGCGACGGCGAGTAGGGCATATCGCGTATCGCGTATGGCATATCGCATATCGCGTATGGCGTATCGCAGATGGCTCATAATAGACGACCTATCACGCGTCGAGGCTGGACTATCAGCTATCGGCGATCTGCCATCTGCCATCAGCCCTCTGCCATCAGCCATCAGCCATCTGCTATTTGCAGCTTGTACCCACCCCAGCATTGCAATGTACACCAACAGGACCGGCGTGAACAGCAGGCTCGAAATATTGTGCGTGAGGAACAGCGCGGCGTAACTGGCGGTCGATGCGACGAAATAGCGCGTCTGCCCATAGACGATCAGGCGACGGAAGAAGAACAAGATGAGCGGCATCAGCGCGAAGGCGATGACTTCAGGTAAATTGCCGCGTACGAGTGGGCCGATGAGCACATACGGCGCGGTCATGTACACGACGCCGGCCAACAGCCCCCCGCGCGGTCCGAAGATGTCGCGCCCCAGCAGATACATCGCGATGCCGGCCACAACCACACCGCCGGCCATCGTCACATTGAATGCCGTTGGCACGCTGAGGCCCAAAAGATGTAGCGCTTCGAGCGCGTAGTAACCGAGCGGCTCTCGGTACACGAAGAAGGGGAAACCGTATCCGTAAGCCAGGTCGGGAAACCAGCGCGGGTATAGCAGGCCGTCGCGGAGAGCGCGATCGAGCGCGACCGTGCGGTAGATGTGGAGCGCGCCGTCGTCGGTGCACAGTGTCTCGCCCTGCAGGAGAGGCGCGGCGAGGACGAGGCCGACGGCGATCAAAACGAGCACGGCCGGCGTTGAATTCAGAAGGCGGGCCATGAGGTGTGAGCGTGTCTGTCGATAATCGACTCGATGCATGGCGCGAAGCGTGCGGGGCGCGCCTCGATTACGGTACGCTCACCTGAAGCGTGCCGAGCGTCAGGCGGCGATCGGGCGCGGCGCGTCCATCGGCATCGCGCGCGGGCAACGCCGATCCGTCGAGCGAATCGTACATGCTGATGGCGACGCGGTACACGCCAGGCGGCGCGTCCGAAGGCAGCGTCATTGTGTGTGTGTCCTCGACGACCTGATGACGCACCCAGTTCGTCGTCGGCCACGCACCCTGCTGCGGCCACGAATCGGATTGCGCTACGGTCTGCCCGCCCGGGGCGATCAGGCGCACGGAAACCGAGTAGGCGACGAGCACTTCCGCCCGAGCGCGGATGCCCAGATTCACCTGGAGCGACTCGCCCGGTTTCAGGTGAGCAGGCAGCGGGCGCGTCCGGTAAACGTCGAACGTTCCGAGCGAGCCGACTGCCGCCGCGCCAGGCGGCAAATCGAACGCACGCTCGACGTGGCTGATGTCGATGTTCGTGGCGACGTCGAGGGTCTCGCCGTCGATCGACAGTCGCAGGTGGTAACGCCCGTCGGGCAGGCCGAGCGGCAGGCGGACGGCGTAGCGCGCGGCGACTATATCGCCCGCGCGCAGGCGCGCGGGCGTGTGCGGCGCGAGCGGCGTCTGCCATTCCAGCGGGGGCACATCCGTCGTGAAGGTAGGCCGCAACGACCAGCGCAGTTCCATCCCCGGATCCAGCCCATCGCGCAGCGCGCGCCAATACATTGTGGCGAAGAAGAGATCGCCCGTCGATGGCACGTAGGAGAGGATGGCGGCGCCGATCAGCTCGACGCGGCCTGGCCAGGCGTGCTCGATGCGTTGATCGGTGAGAATATCCGCCGGGTTCGCGAACTGCCGGCTTGGCTCGATCGTGATGCTGGCGAGGACGGGGGCCGCCCCGGTGAACGCGCCCGACGCGTCGACCAGCCCGGCGCGACTGCCGTCGGCGCGGTCCGCGCTGAAGCGCAGGCGATAGGATCCCGGCGCCAGCCACGGCGGAACCTGGGCGGAGAAAGCCTGCTCGATCACCTCGCCGGGCTTCCACTCGGTCGGCGCAAAGTCGCTGGCGTTACGCAGCGGGCCGCCGATCCTCACCCAGCCGTCGCCGCCGGCGTCGCTCACCTCGAAACTGGCTGCGTAATCCGTCGCCGGCGGCGCCAGCGTCAGCCAGCGCGCAGCCACCACGATGCTCTCGGGATACGCGGCGGTGTCAGTCAACATTTCCAATCCGAGCAGCGCCAGCGATCCGTCGAACTGGGCGACGAAGGGACTGAGAGACGTGCTCGTCTGGTTCTTCGGCGCATAAACGCGGGCCGTCGCGCCGGGGAGCGGTGTCTCACTCTCCGGCCGAGCGTTCGCATCGAGCCAGGCGCGGACGTCGCGGCGCACGACGGGCGTCGCCGCCGCAGTCGAAATGTACAGGATATGTTCGTATTCGTGCAGCGTGTCCATCGTGGACGAGATGCCTTCGGGCGTGACGTTCGGCGGCAGGATACGGGCCGGAAGTGGATCGAGCAGGTGAGCCAGCGGCGTGGGCGCGTCGAGCAGGATCGCGTCGCGCGGCCCGGCGCGGTGGCGTATCCAGGCCGCCTGCTCGGCATGGCGATCGTTGCGGTACACCCACGTCGTGTCGATGCCGCCGCTGCGGATTGTATGCACGAGCGTGCCGCGCTGCGCCAGCGAGGCGAAGAAATCGGGCGCCTGTTGAACTTCGCTGACGGTGAAGATGATGTGGTCGGCAGCAGCCAAGCCCGCGTCGTTTAAGGTGGCGATGCGTCCGGCGTACAATGGGGCGAGATTCGGCAGGCCGCCGATGGCGATAGTTGCGTCCGGCTGGCGCTCGGCGACCCAGCGCGCGGCGGCGACCAGTCCCTCGCCCCAGCCAATGGCGATGCGATCGCGCGCGCCGGTTGCGCCGCCCAGCAGCGCATTGTAGGCCATGAGTGGGTAGGGGATAACGCTCAACAACAAAATGGCCTGGAGGAAGATGGCTGCCGGGGACAGGAGCCGGGAAAGTCTGCTGGTGGGTTTGTCGGTGAGTTGGCTGATGCCCCAGGCGGCGGCGATGATGAGCGGCGGGATGGCGGGCAGCACGTAGCGATCGAACTTCTTGGCGGCGGGCGTGAGAAAGACGATGAAGCTAATGGCGAAAAGGAGTAGCGTGAAGATAAGAGTGCGGGAGTCGCGTCGGTTTCGGGTGAACAGAAGGATCGCGGCAAGGAAGAGGCCGAGCATGACGACGGGCGACAGCCGGTAACTGAGGGTGATCGGATAAAACTCGATCCCGTGATCGAGCTCGGCCTGGCCGTCGAAAAACGTCGGGCGCGTGGCCGTGGCGGTGTGGTAGACCACGCCTTCAAACATCCGGCCGAGCGCCGACGAGGCATCGCTCCACGTGGCGGGGTAAAGGGCAATGAACAATGTCGAATGCAGGATGAAGAAAAACGTGCAGCCGATGATGGCGTCGCGCGTGGATAGCCGCCTGGCGACGAGGGCAACCAGGAGGGCCAACGCGCCGAACGGCATCAGGAAGATCGCAGGCGATTTGCTGAGGAGCGCCAGCCCGGCGAACGCGCCGAATGCGCCGAACCAGAAGAATGGCGAACGGCGAACGGCGAATAAGGAATGACGCGCGACGAGTGGCGACGAAGACGACTCATGGGTTTCATGCTGCAGGCTGCGAGTGGCGAGCAACAGGCTCAGGAGCGACAGGGTTGAGAATGTGGTCATCAATCCGTCGACATGGAGCAACCCTTGCAATCCGGCGGTGAACGGATCGAGCGCCAGTAGAAAGGCGGCCAGCCGCGCGCTGGCACGGTTGAAGAGGCGGCCCGCCAGCAAGAACACGCCCACGACACCCAGCGCGTTGACGACGATGACCGGCAACCGCGCCCAATCGAGGAAGACGCCGATGCGCCTGAGCGCTTCGAGGTTCTCCGGCGAGAGACGGTCGATCTTGGACAGCCAGTAGATGGCGTCGGCTGTGCCGGCGGGATCGACGGCGCGCTGCGCGGCGATGCCGAGCGACCCTAGCCACATCGTCGTCACGCCCGGGTGGCTCGTCTGCGCGGTGGCGGCCCAGTCGCCGCGCGCAAGGGCCGCGCCGAAGTTGAGTGTGCGATACACCCAATTCGGCTCATCGGGCGTGACGTAGCCGCCGACCGCCAGCGCGCGAGGGACGAGTGCGACTGCAAAGATCAGTAGCGCCCAGAGCCAGGTCGGAAGCCTGCCCTTAGCCGAAGCCCTGAGCGGAGCGAAGGGGCAGTCGAAGGGTTGGGAGATCCGAGATTGGAGACTTGTCCTGAGCGAAGTCGAAGGACTTGTCCTGAGCGAAGTCGAAGGATCAGAAAACGGCGCGTCGATCATCAGCCCAGGTAGCCGAGCGCGCGAAGGCGTTCTTCCACTTCGGCCTGCTCGTCGGCGCTGAAGTCGACCTGCTGCGGTGTGTAATCGGCGGCTTGCGCCGTCACGACGGCGCGCGCGCGCAGGTCAGGCGCGAGCGCCTCGACCAGGACGCGCCCATCCATGTCCGACGGCGCCGGCACATCCAGGATGTGCAGGATCGTCGGCGCGAGATCGGTGATGCGCGCGCCGTCGATCGATGCGCCGGCGAACGCCGGGCCACTGCCGATGAAAATGCCGTGCAGGCGATGGCAGCCGGAATCGCCGCGAATCTGCGGCGTGACGACTTTGCCCTCGGTGGCGAAGAGCGGGAAGGCGATAGCGCGGTAGCCGTCGAGCACGAGGTGCAGGTCGGGCGAGCGATCGAGATACGGCCCCCACGCGGCCTCTTCGCGCAGAATGATGCGATCGACCAGCGGGCGGCCGCTTTGCGGATCGTGCAGCGTCTTCAGGACGTCGACGACTTTCTGGCACGCCGCGTGATACGCGGATGGCTCGACGATGCCCTCTGGCTCCCTTCCCTTTAGGTTGAGGTACACCTGTCCCACGTGCCCCATCGCGTAGGCGACCGTCCGCGACCAGTCCACGTCCTCGAACGAGAGGAATTTGCTGACCAGTTGGTTGCGCGTCTGCCGGCTGACGCGCGCGGAGACGTTTTGCAGGCCCATACGCTCCAACATTCGATACACGCCCTTCGGCGTGAGGCCGCGCTTGAACATCGCGTAGCGCAGGCGCGTGAGTGCGTGTGGCTTGAGATGCATCAATCCGGCCTGCAGGAAGAGCACGTTGAGGTTGACAGTCTTGTGCAGCGGGCCGAATCCGTGGTCACTCATTACGATGATGTTGGGGGTTGGAGTTTGGAGTTTGAAGTTTGAAGTTTGAGGTTTGGAAGTTGGAGATTGGAGATTGGAGATTAGAGATTGGATGGCCTCGTCGAGATGTTGATAGACCTTGAGCAGTGCGTCGCCGTACTTCGGCGCGAGCGCCGGATCGTGCAGCGGGTGCGTCGAATCCATATATCGCCACAACGCGTGCGAGGCATTGTCGCTGGCCAGGAAGTGCACCATCAGCACGTCGGTCGGGCGATCCTGCATCAGCCGCAGCGCGTAGCGCAACTGCGTGTCGATCAGGTCGTGGATGTCGGCGACGAATGCGTCGACGCTGGCCGGGCTGTACTGCACATCGGGCGTGATGCGGTAGCGTCCGAGTTCGGCGCGATATGGCTTGAGCAGGTCGGGTGGCTGGGTGGTGACGCCCTGATCGGGTGAGAGCAGGCCGGGCACGAGGTAGCCGTTGACTTTGCGCGGCGGGTAGGTGATCGGCACGTTGAGCACACCCACCGAGCAGCCCGCGTCGCTGAGGATCTCCCACAGCAGCTTGCCGTCGATCTGCGAGGCATTGACCATCTCGAACGCCCCGGCGCTGGGGCGGAGGAAGTCGAACACGCCGTGCTTGCCGGGGTTCTTGCCCGTCATGAAGGTGGGCCAGGCAGGCGAGGTAACCGGCGGTAGCGTCGATTCGAGCGGGCCGCTCGCACCGGCTTGCATCAGCGCGGCGAGCGCGGGCAGCTTGCCTTCGGTTGCCCAGGGTTTGATCAGATCGAGCGTGGCCCCGTCGAGGCCGACGATGAGTAGACGGGTCATGATGGGTTGGTCAGTTGGATGGTGAGTTAGTTGGTTGGTCGGTTGATGGTGAATCGGGTTTCAAGGATGGTGCGATCGTCCGGCCGTGGCCGTCCGCTCGCGTCTATCGTGGTCAGGTGCACGCCGTCCGTGTCGGTCAGGCCGACGGCGATACGGTATTCTCCCGTGGGAAGATTCCACAATGGGATCTCGATCGGGTCCGCGATGACCTCGTCCGCCTGCCACATCGAGCTGGGGCGTGTGTACTTCACGTGGATGCCGTCGTTTTGCGCAACCAGGTTGCCGTCGCCGTCTAGCACGTGAACGAAGTACAGCGTGTCCACGCCGGGCGCTTCGAGCGCATGCCAGTACAACCGCAAGAGGAGCCAGTTGCCGCGCACACTCACGTCGGCGGCGCGCAATTCGATCGCATCGCCGTATCGCACGCGTGGCTCCTCGGTGACGACCATTTGTCGCGGGCCGGGGCCTTCGGGCAGGCTGAGAATGCGATGTGCCAGTTCGAGCATGCCCACGCCGTGATCACTGTCGCATAGATCGAGTCTGATCCGGTAGACGCCAGGTGATAGACGCGCGGGCAGGCTCAGTTGATAGTCGCCGGCCATCAGCGCGCCCGGTTGCCAGGTGGACGTTGGCGGATCGATGTGTTGCGTCTGCCTGCACCTGTGGCGCAGGCACAGGTGTTCGGCTACGTGGATGCCGCTTTCGCCGACGAGCGACAGGCGATAGTCGAAATCGCCCCGAAGCGGCCCGGTCGCTGCCCAGCGCAAGTGCACTTCGAGCGCAACGCTCGCCTGCCCTCGTAGCGCAGCGGAGGGGGACTCCGACAATGTCGCCCAGCCGTTGAACAACCCCATGCCGCTGCCGACAGGAGTGCCTGGCTCGCGCGATGGATGCGTCGAGTATACCACGATCTGCTCATCTTCGTAGGCCGGTATGCGGGTGAAGTAATCGCGCAGCGCGTTGAACTGCTCCGGCGCCAGCAGAGTTTTGTGGACGACGACAGCGCGCACGTCGCGGGCGGCTAATTGCGCCAGTTGGTTGTCCAGGTCAGGCGGGTAAGGCGGGTCGATGGCGGAACGCCAGCCGGCGAGCAAGGGGATCGCATCGAACAACGCGTCGGCTTCCGCCGGCACGCGCGCCACGCGGCCTTCGACGATGGGTTTACCGTGCCGCGTCTGGTAATAGAGGTAACGCTTGGTGTCGGACCGCTCCAGCGGGATGTCGAGAATGGCGTAAGGCTCGGGATCGGCGGCCAGCGCGTCGAAGTACGGCGAGGTGGACAACGGCTCGATCGTTGGGTACGGCAGGCCGAGATACTCGAAGACGATCAGCGTGCCGAGCAGGCCGACCCGGATCGTTCCGCGGCGGCTGGCCCAACGCCGCAGGACGCCATCCGCGCCCGCCCCCGCCAGCGCGGCGAGGGCCAGCGGCATCAACAAGTTGTAGCGATCGGGCGAGCGCAGCGTGTTGAGCGGAAACCGATCGCCGATGAGCGCGTACGGCAGGCGAATGTCCCCGTACACCACGCCGTTCACGCGCAGCGTGGGGCCGAGCGCCATGACGAACAGGAACGCGCCGATTGCGACCCACGGCCAGGCGCGTCGGCGTAGGCGCGCGATCCCCCAGGTCGCCAGCGCGACCGCCGTGTAGCCCAGAAACGGCATCCAGGCCTGGTTCTTGACAAAGCGCTGGTACAGCGGCTGGACAGCCGCGCCGAAGATCGGATGATAGGTCATCGGCACGGCGTAGGCCAGCAGATCGGTCTGCCCCCACTCTCCCTCGTCGGCGATCAATTCGTCGGGGGAGGCGGCTTGCATGTACAGCCGGGCGGCGGGCACGAGCAGCGGCAAGCACAGGATAAGCCCGGCCGCCGCGCCCGCAATCAGCCGCGCGAGCGCGCCCCGGCTCCACTCGCGCCGCGAGGCCAGCCAGTCGACGCCGACGAACAGCGCGAACACGACGCCGCCCAGGATCAGGAATTGCAGGCGCGTGGCGGCGATCAGCAGCGTGAGCAGGCCGATGGCGACGACGTTACGCCACGCGCGCTCGCGCGCCGCTTTCAGGATGAACAGCGCCAGCAGGGGAAACCACTGCACACTCGCCAGGCTCACGTGTCCGAGTGATTGGGAGAAGTGATATGGCGCGAAGGCGAACACGACGCCGGCCAGCAGCGCCGGCAGCGGCGGGCGCGCGTCGGGCAGCAGGTATTCGGCCAGCTTGAACATCGTGTAGCCGCTCAGGATGAACGTCAGCAGAATCGTGATGTTGTAGGCGGCGATGTCGCCGAACAGCGCCGCCAGCGGGATCCAGATCAGCGAGTTGTAGAAGCTGAGAGAGTGAGCGGCCAGGCTGACGCCGCCCGGGTAGAACTGGTACGGCGTGTACAGCGGATCGAGACCCTGTTGCAGGGCGACGCGCGTCCACCAGTTGTCCCATTGAAACACCCACAGGTCCTCGTTGTTGCCGGCATACATCTGGCCGATACGCGCGACGAGCGGCCAGGTCAGCAGCAAGGTGAGCGCAGTGAAAAACAGCAGGACGAGCAGATCGCGGCGGAGTCCCCGCCCAATAGAAGGTCGCATTGCCGCGTGGGGATGAGTCAGGTAGTCAGCGAGTCGTGTGGCGGGTTCGCCGGCTCGCCAACTCTTTCATGTGGAGGCTCGTGGATGGCGTCGCGTCCGACGATCTCGCGGATGACGTAGATCGACTTGCCTTGCGATTCGTGGTAAGTGCGGGTCAGCATTTCCGCAATCAGTCCGAAGAACAGGAATTGCACGCCGACGATTACCAGCAGCACCCCCAGCCACAAGACGGGTCGATTGCTCAACTGCTCGCCGTATGCAATTTTCAGAAAGGTGAGGTAGGCCAGGATACCGATGCCGATCGCGCCGGTGATCAACCCGGCACAGCCGAACAGTTGCATGGGCTTGCCCTGGAAGCCGAGCAGGTAGTTGAGCGTGAAGAGATCGAGGATCACGCGAAAGGTGCGCGAGAGGCCGTATTTGCTCTTGCCGTGTTTTCGCGCGCGGTCGTTGACGGGTACCTCGCCGACGGTCACTCCCATGCTCGAGGCGAGCGCCGGAATGAAGCGGTGCATTTCGCCGTACAGCCGGATGTGCCTGACGACCTCGCTGCGGTACGCCTTGAGTGAGCAGCCCGAATCGTGCAGGCGGACGCCGGTGCGCGCTGTCAGGATGCGATTGGCAATCGTCGACGGAATGCGCCGCGTGATGAACGGCTCTTTGCGGTTCACCCGCCAGCCAGATACGATATCATAGCCTTCGTCGATCTTATCCAGGAGCTTGGGGACATCGGCCGGATCGTTCTGGCCGTCGGCATCCATGGTGACGACCACGTCGCCGCGCGCCAGATTGAAGCCCGCCGCGACAGCCGCCGTCTGCCCGAAGCTGCGCCGCAGTCGCACGGCGACCACGTGCGGATCGCACTCGGCGAGCCGTCTGAGCGTGGCGAACGTGTCGTCGGTGCTGCCGTCGTCGACGACGATGATCTCATACGACTTGCGCAGCGGCGCCAGCGCCGCGCCGATCTCGGCGTGCAGACCGGGCAGCGATTCTGCCTCGTTGCGGGCCGGTATGACGATGGAGAGGTCGAGAGGGTCTGCGCCTATCTTGAGAGTATCCACAAATCTCTGATCAAGAATTGTTGAAAATCATGTATCTGCTCGCGCAGTCGCTCGTTGGCAACCATTTCTGGTCTCGGATCGACGTAGTACACTCCATCCAGTCTGTTCAGGGCAATGCTATAGCCTAAGAAGTGATTGCTTTTGAATGTCGAGTGGATGCCGAAGAGGCTGCTGCCCCTCTGAGCACGTTGAACATCGTGCAGGAATATTGCGACAACAGGCACATCCCTGCCGAGGAGTTTGGTCAGGAGATACTTATCAAGGAATACCTTGTCGATCCTATCTTTGCTGGTTGTTTTCACAGAGCCGACAACTTCCGATGGGTGTATGAACTGGGTTTCCGCAGCGATAATGGCTCTGTTACGGGAGAATACTAGATCCAGTTCGTACGACATTTCATAGCCGGGATAACCTGGTATAGGGATGCTGATTGTACGAGGCTCACACTCCAGGCCAACTTCCAAGATAATGAGTTTGATGAGGGTTTCAAAAAGCCGCCCTACTCGCTTCCTTGATTGATTGGGATTTTCGAAGGAATCGCCGATGCTGCCGATCGTTTGCTGAACAGTATAGATGACCTTGTTGATCTCTTTGGACGCGATGTATCGTCGATTGCCTTTCAGATCGGCAGCCGCAGCCCCCCGTCGTTTTAGATCGGCGAGAAAGGTGACGAACCTATCAAATGCAGCCTGCAGCTCTGTGGGCGATGCCAGGAAGAGGTCTGTATTCAGAGGGCGGGTGATCTTGTGTCCGTAGTCTTTACCGTACTGGTAGAATATGTAGTTGGCATGCGAAGGAGAGACAATTCGTGTCGGTCGCGCTCTACTCAGAAAGGTGAGAAATTCGCGAGCAACCGTCAGATAATCGTTGAGCATTCCGAACGCAGATCGGTCTTGAACGCTCTCTTGCAAGTCGCCTAATGTTACATCCATCATCGAATGGATTTTCTCCGTGCAGCATTATCCAGATCGTATTGGATCCATTTCTCGACAGGCCAGTCTTCGACCAGTTCGATCCGCCGGGCTGCCCATTGACAGTATTCCAGCGAGATGTCGCAACCTTTCCATTTCCGTTTAAGCTGCTCGGCGACCACGACCGTTGTACCCGAGCCCAGAAACGGATCAATGACTAGATCGCCCGGGTTTGACGATGCCAGCACAATTTTCCTCAATAGTTCCTCAGGTTTTTGGGTGGGATGCGGAGTCTTCTCGTGCATCCCATTACACGTCGTCGGGATTTCCAAGACATCCTTGGGCTTGGCGCCCTTAGGATGCGGTCGCCAAAGACGACCTTTGTCGTTACGGCCTTTCCCGTATTGGCTGGTCTCCGCCTGGGGATGTTCAGGGTACTTTAAGGTGTGGTTTCCGTAAGGAACACGCACATCGTCAGTCTTGAACGTGAAATCTTTACTCTTTCTAAAGTGAAGGATACTTTCGTGTGAGCGCCCCCAATCGTTACCCAAATTGGCCTTGTTCTTGTAGTGCCATACGAGCCAGCGGCAGCCGCGGAAGAAACGTGATGCGGGAAGTTTCAGATCGGCCAACACCTCGGAGAATCCACAAATATAAAGGGTGCCGGTCGGCTTCAGTGCACGAGCAGCCTGCTCAATCCATTCAAGAGACCAGTTCACATAATCTTGTTGTGACTCGAAGGAATCCCACTCCGCCTTCTTGATATTGTAGGGGGGATCGGCGAAGACGAGATCAGCGGACTCGCTGTCCAGCGAGCGTAGCCAGGCAGTGGCATCCCCGACCCATATTTCGCCATTGGGGTGAGAGTAGAAGCGAATAGGTACATTTGCGCTCCATGTATCTGGATCGATTGGCGTATATGCTCCCTTCAGCATAGGTTTGCCGAAAAAGGCAGGAATGTCCTTGCTGCGAGCATACTCAGCTATAGGCTCTTGGGTCTTGAGTTGGTTCTCCCGTGTCCGCGTTTTCTTGGTCATCCTCTTCGACTTCCTTTGAGCCATCTATCTTATTCCTTTGGAGAGTGCCATCACACCCACAATCGTATGATCCCACCGCATAAGCGATCGGAGCTGAGAACGGCTACATTCTGCATCGTTGGGAAAGGCGAAAAAACCGGCCCGGTGGAGGGCCGTGACATTGAGATTATAGCATGAACTGGACAGGGAGTATGGATGTACAAGAGTTGCTACGGCGGAAAAATGGTCCACGCGCCGAGCGGGATCGACTGGCCTTGTTGAATCAGTTGCGGATCGAGCAGGGCCAGCGGCTGCTGCGTGAAGTGATCGTACAGGATGACCGAGACGGTCGCCGGGCCGGGCGGCGCATCAGGCGGGATGTCGACGATGTGTCGATCGGCGACCTGCGAGCCGGCGATCCACTTGAGTGTCGGGATCGCGCCTAGCGCAGGCACGGAGTCGGCGGTTGCCTTCCAGGTATAGCCTTCGCCGGTCATCTGCACCGAGACGACGACATCACGCGTGAGCGGCCGCGACGCGAGGAAGCGCAGGTCGAGGACGAGTTGGCTGCCCGGATAGAGTGCGCTCGCCTGAGGGTAGGGAAGCGTGTTGAGGAAGTAGATGCCGTGCGAAAGGGCAACAGCAGAAGTGGGCTGATCCGCTAATCGAACGGGCGGCTCGACGCTCGCGCGGGCGAACCGGGCTTGCCCTCCTAATTCGACGATTTCCTCGCTTTCCACGGTGTAGACGCCGGTCGCCAAAGTGTACTCGCCGGGCGGAACGTCGGGCAATGGGGCGACGAAGAACCGTTCGACGATCACGTCGCCGGGCTTGTAACGCGTTGTCTGCAACGTCCTGTCGGCCTGGCCGACGACCCGGCCGGATGAATCGACCAGGTGAACGAACAACGAGTAGTCCCGCTCGGGCTGCGACTCGACCCACCATGCGAGGTTCACGGTGTATGGCTCGCCGGGTGTTGTTCGCTCGTCCAGCAGGCGAAAGCCCAGGAGCTTGAATTTCCCTCCGAAATCGGCTTCATAGGGAGTATAGCCCTGGGGAAGATTGGAGAGGGAGGACTGGCGCACCAGGAAGGCTTCCTGGCTCATCGGCTCGAAGAAATACGGCGACGCAAGAAACTCCTCGTGAAAGTACATGTCGACGATTATCGGGCGGCCGGTCGTGACGGCGGAGTCGATCTCCTTCAGCCACGAGATGGCGAGCGGTTCCCCGCGTGGGTAGACGTAGATCACCTCGATGTCGGTGCGTTGACCCTCGACCTGCTGCAGATACCACATCGGGTTGGCCCAGTGCCAGTTGGACAGGATGATCGCGTCGGGCGGCGCATCTTCGAGCAGGGATTCGGCATACGCGCGCGTATCCTCATTTCGCGAGAGCCAGTCGTATGAGGGCAGGTTATCGAGCCCACGTGCAAGGCCGGCGATCAGCGCCATCACAAAGAGAACGAGGTTGAACCACAAAGAAAACCTTTGTGCGCGAAGCGTCCGTGTCTCCGTGGTTAACACTTGTCCAATGCTGCAGCCGATCAGAATGGCGAAGAGCACGTAAGCCGGCATCAGGTATTCGACCGTCTGCGGGGCGCGATAGGCGAGCGTGACGAAGGTATGCGCGGCGATGCCGCCGAGCAGCATGACCAGCAGCCGCCAGTTTCGCCGCGCGAGCACGATAACGCCGAGCAAGCCGAGCAGCAGCGCGCCGAGGTTGAATTGGAAGTCGAAGAGCGTCGGCAGCAGCGCCAGTCGATCGTCAAGCAGGTCGGGTCGCGTTGTGACGAAGTAGAAAAAGTCGCCCTCGAATCCTCGCGCCAGGACGTAGTCGAGGAGTCCGCCCGGCTGCGCCAGTTGCGCCGCCGAATCGCCGTTAGCAAATGTCCCACCGCTCGCGCTGCGAAAAGGCAGGTAGAGCAGTGGGAGAAAACCGCAAAGGAACGCGACGCCGGGCTTGATCCACCTGCGGGGTTGACGGACGAGCGACGGATCGACGAGCAGCACGAAGACCATGAAGAACATGCCGGGAAAGATGAGCGATACATGGTGGCTGAGGCCTATGGAGAACAGCAGGGCAAACAGAATCAGGTATCGATCGGGGGAGCCGGCTCGAAGGCGCGGGGGCGCTGCGGCGGCAGTGTTGCGAGCTTCTGCGACGGCCTGCTGATACATCATGAGCGTGTAGACGCACGCGGCGGTAAACAGCGCGGTGGGCATGCGGATATTCGCTGTCGTCGCTTGCGCCCAGAACGTCGTGGCCATGGCAAGTATCACGGCGGCGGCAAGCCCGCCCAGCGTCGAACCCGTGGCTGTGCGGACAGCACGGCTGACCAGGACGAGCGTGAGGGAACCCAGGATCGCGCTGAGCAGGTTGAGTGCGAAGGCCGGCGACGCGAAGAAGCGCGAAAATAAATGCCCGACGACGATGTACAGCGGATAGCCAGGCGGGTGCGCGATGCCGAGTTTCCAGGCGACCAGCTGGAATTCGCCGCTGTCGGCGGGGAGAAGGGAGGGAGTTAGAGTTAGAGTGTAGAGCAGAAGCGCTAAGGAGAAGAAGGCGACATCCAAGAGTGTTGGAAGAGAGATTTCAAGTTGTCGTTTTCCTAAGGGGATCAACAAAGTAGTCGCCACTGCGTGCGCTCATTATGTCGACGCTATATGCCTATATTTTCACTATCGACTCATACGCCTCGACCGTCTCGCGCGCAGTCTTGTCCCACGAGAATCTTGCTGCTTGTTTGAGCGCCCGCTCGCTGAGCGCCTCGCGCAGCGGCGGCTCGGTCACGACGGCGATCAGCGCGCCGGCCATAGCCCGCGCGTCGTCGGGGCTGACGAGCATTCCGGCGTCGCCGACGATCTCCGGGATCGACGACGCCTCCGACCCGATCACGGGCACGCCGCAGGCCAGCGCCTCCAATGCCGGCAGCCCGAAGCCTTCGCGGCGGGACGGGTACAGGAATGCCGTCGCGCCCTGATACAAAGCAACCTTATCTTCTTCGTCAACTTCGCCGATAAACTGCACGACGTCTTCGACCTCGATCCGTTTTGCGACCTCGCGCGGATCTGTGAAAAAGCCGTCGCTGCCTTCCGGAAGCCGCCCGGCGATGACAAGGGGGTGACTGCGACCGATGGCGTCCTGACCCCAGGTGTACACTTGCAGCGCCGCCTCGACGTTCTTTCGCGGGTCGAAGCCGCCCAGATACAGCACGTAGTTGTCGGGCAAATCGTATTTGCGGCGGACGGCGGCGCGGTCGACCGGATCGCGTCGGGGTGTGAATTTCGGATCGGCGGCCAGGTAAATCGTCCGAACACGCGATTCAGGGACGCCAAGGTGTTGAACGATGTCCCGTTTCGACGCCTCGGAATCGGTAAGGATGAGCGCGGCGCCGCGCGCGGCGGCGGTCACCAGCCCGGTGTACAAGCGCCCCAGCGGCCCACTGCGATATTCTTTCAAGACGAGCGGGATCACGTCGTGGATCGTGACGACGATCGGCACGCTTGCACGGAGCGGTGGGGCCCAATAGGGAACGTGAATCAGGTCGGCGCGCAGTGCGCCGGCGGCGCGGGGAATGATGGATTGTTCAAATAGCAGTTTGCGGAAGTTCGAGGCTGGGGGTTGGACGTTAGAGATTAGAGACTTGTCCTGAGCGAAGTCGAAGGATTGGAGATTGGCGGGCAGATCGATGACATTGAAGGATCGGCGGTGCGGCACGATGAGGTGGCACTCATGCTGCGGCGCGATGACGGGCAGACGCGCGACAAGCTGCCGAACGTATTGACCGCTGCCTGTGTTCGGTCGATCGATGAACCAGCCACTGATGAGGATGCGCATGTGGCCCCACAAAGCAACGGGCGGGCTAGTACCTTGATCAAAGGGTTTTGCGTAGTTCTCGCCGCAGTTGCACTGCGGCGGGTGGCAGTGCAACTGCCACCCGAACCCCGCAGAATTAAATACAGATTATAGCTCGACTTTTGCACCTTAAAAACTGAACCCCTAAGCTGGGAAAACGGGCCGCTCTCGTCCGCGCATTCCCGGTCGGAAGCAACACCCGAATACGCCGCACTCCTGCAGCCGGAGTGTAGCCACATCC
>Ga0209342_10000703_pt1 | contig 39035 bp, 37 predicted proteins | sample RifCSP16_2_FD_184023 | JGI IMG/M metagenome (GOLD analysis project Ga0209342, IMG submission 184023) | Soil microbial communities from Rifle, Colorado - Rifle CSP2_sed 16_2 (SPAdes) (version 2) | ecosystem: Environmental > Terrestrial > Deep subsurface > Rock core/Sediment | place: Rifle...
AAAGGGGCTACGCTTAACGCGTAACCCCTTGTATTTACTGGTGGAGCAGAGGGGGATCGAACCCCTGACCTCAAGACTGCCAGCCTTGCGCTCTCCCAGCTGAGCTACTGCCCCATAAATTAGAAGAATATTATTATCATTCCGTGCGGACTCTGTCAATCTAAAATTTGTTTCATGCCGGTTTAAAAATGCCAAGGGCCTTCCTGACCGCTCCCAGTGCGGGGAAACTCTATTCGGGGTGCTTTTTTAGCTTGCAATGAGGTAAAAAAGATTGTATTAATGACTAAACGACAAATGAGATAAGCTGCGCCGGCATGTTCGAGTAACGCTTATTTCGATTTCCAAAACCAGAGGAGGGTTCAGATGGGAAAGCCGTTAACCAAGTCTCAAATCGCAGATTCAATCGCAAAGAAAGCAGGTTTGACCAAGAAGGCCGCAGCTGAGATAATCAACCACATCGCGCAGCTTTCATACAAGGAAGCCAAGAACTCTTTCACGATCCCCGGCATAGGCAAGCTTGTTCTCGTCAAGAGAAAGGCGAGGACCGGCAGGAACCCCCAGACTGGCGCGGCCATAAAGATACCCGCGAAGAAGGTCGTGAAATTCAGGGTCGCCAAGGCCTGCAAGGACGCGGTACTTGGCACCAAGTAAGTAAAATCCGCATCAAGCTGAAATGCCCCCGCTGTTCAAGCGGGGGCATTTTTTTTTGAGGCCCGCTGTTTTCCTATCCGTGTTCTTTCAACTTCCTCTTGAGCCTCCAACGCCTATTTACTTCTTGTTTTTTGAATACCCATACTGTATCATTTTCGCTTATGAAATGCCCATTTTGCGGATATCTTGAAGACAAGGTCATAGACTCCCGACTCTCCCAGGACGGCAGCACCACCAGGAGAAGAAGGGAGTGTCTGAGCTGCGCCAAGAGGTTTACCACTTACGAGAGGGTAGAGGAGGCTCTCCCGCTCGTCGTGAAAAAGGACGGCAGGCGCGAGCCCTTTGACCGCACGAAGACCTGCGAGAAAAGGCCTGTCAGCCTCGACAGCATCGAAAAAGCGGTCTCTACTCTCGAGATGCGCTTCATCGACTCCGGCGAAAGAGAGATACAGAGCACTTCCATAGGCGAGGCCGTGATGGAGGAGTTGAAAAACCTCGACGAAGTCGCCTATGTCAGGTTCGCCTCGGTGTACAGAGAGTTCAGGGATATAAACGAGTTCATGAGCGAGCTGAAGGACCTGCTGGAAGTCAAAAAGAGATCTTAAATCCTATGGCTTACGAACCGCTTATGCTTAAGGCCCTGGCTCTGGCGAAAAAGGGCGTCGGCAAGACCAGCCCCAACCCGGCCGTAGGCTCGGTCGTGGTCAAAGGCGGCCAGGTCATTGCCAAAGGCTGGCACCATAAGGCCGGTCTCCCACACGCCGAGATAGAGGCCCTTAACTCCGCCGGAAAAAACGCAAAGGGCTCGACCCTCTTTGTCACTCTTGAGCCGTGCTGCCATTTTGGAAAGACCCCGCCATGCACGGACGCCATCATAGCTTCAGGCATTAAAAAAGTAATCGTCGGCGCGTCAGACCCTAACCCCATCGTGGCGGGCAAGGGAGTTGCCGCCTTGCGTGCCGCCGGGATAGAAGTCGTTGAAGGCGTGCTCTCTAACGAGTGTTCGGCTCTGAACGAATCGTACAACAAATACATCACAAAGGGGCTCCCCTTTGTGACCTTGAAGCTTGCCGCTTCCCTTGACGGCAGGATAGCCGCCGCAGGGGGCGAATCTAAATGGATAACAGGAATAGAGTCCAGAAAGCTCGTCCACAGGATGAGGGCGGCGGCCGACGGCGTAATGGTCGGGTCTGAGACCGCCCTGAAAGACGACCCTGAGCTTACGGTACGGCTCGCGTCCGGCAGGAACCCCGCAAGGGTGGTGCTGGACAGCACCTTGAGGCTCCCTGTTACTTCAAAGGTCTTCAACGGTGTGAAGGAAGGGCGCGCGAGGCTAATCATATTCACTTCGAAAGACGCACCAGAGCAACGCATAAAAAGGGCTTGCGAGGCCGGGGCTGAGGTCGTAAAGCTGGCACCCGCCGTAGGCGGCCTGCCTCTTAAAAGGGTCTTAAAGGCATTGGCAGAGCGAGGTATGACGAGCGTTCTTGTCGAAGGCGGCGGCAAACTTGCGGCCTCTCTTTTAAAAGAAAAGCTCTTTGACGCGCTGGTTGTTTTTTACGGGCCGATGATAATCGGCGGGGACGGGCTTTCAATGGTCGCCGGGCTCGGGCTCAAAGGACTCAAAAGCGCTCCGAGGTTCAAATATCTTAGGGTAAAAAAGGCCGGGGACGATATTATTATCGAATGCAGGCCATGAGGTAAGGTATGTTCACGGGCATTATAGAGGATGTTGGCAGGGTTAAATCTATTGAAAAAAGAGGGGCTTTTGGTAGAATAACGGTTGAGACGGCCCTTTCCCTGAAGGAAGTCAAAACAGGTGATTCCATCGCCGTGAACGGGGCCTGCCTTACGGCAACGAGCGTGTCAGGCAAGTCCTTCAGCGCGGATATAAGCGAAGAGTCGCTCAATGTAACCACTTTGGGCGGCCTGAAGCCGGGAGACCCGGTCAACCTCGAACTTGCCCTTACGCTTTCAAAGCCCCTGGGCGGGCACATGGTCACGGGCCATATCGACGGCGTGGGCGTCCTCAGGAAAAAGACCACGAGGGGCGAGAACCTCGTCATAGAGGTGGCCGCGCCCCAGGGTGTGCTGGCGCAGGTGGTTAAAAAAGGCTCCATTACGGTCGAAGGCATAAGCCTTACCGTGGCGGAACTTCTGCCTGACGGCTTTACCGTTGCCGTTATCCCGCATACGCTTGAGAAGACGAACCTGCTTTCAAAAGGTGAAGGCTCAAAGGTCAACCTCGAGACAGACCTCATAGGCAAGTATGTTGAAAAATTTTTGACGAAAGGCTCGAGCCGCATAACCGAAGACTTTCTTTCGGAGCACGGCTTTTTCAGAAAAAAGTAGAGGCGGCATATGTCCATAAAGAGAATAGAAGAGGCCCTCAGGCAGATACGCGAGGGCAAAATAGTAATACTCGTAGACGACGAAGACAGGGAGAACGAGGGCGACTTGTGCATGGCAGCCGAGCTCGCCACCCCTGAGACCATAAACTTCATGGCCAAGTACGGCAGGGGGCTCATCTGCGTCACCTTGACTGAAAAGAGGGCGGACGAGCTCAATCTGCCGCCAATGGTCGACGACAATACCTCTCTTTACCGTACCGCGTTTACCATTTCCATAGACGCTCGCGACGGCGTCACGACCGGCATCTCCGCTTCTGACAGGGCAAAGACCATCCTTACCTGCGTCGACGAGAACGCTAGGCCCGACGACCTCGTCAGGCCCGGCCACATATTCCCATTGAGGGCCAGGGACGGCGGCGTGCTGGTGCGCACAGGCCAGACCGAAGGGTCGGTCGACCTCTCAAGGCTTGCCGGGCTCAAGCCAGCTGGCATAATCTGCGAGATAATGAACGAGGACGGCTCAATGGCGAGGATGAAGGACCTCGAAGTATTCGCCAAAGAGCACGGCCTCATGATAGTCACCATAGCCGACATAATCGAGTACCGCCTAAGGAATGATAAACTGGTCAGAAGGGCCGCAGAGGCCGTCGTGCCGAGCAGGTTCGGCGGGGAGTTTCGCGCGGTCGCCTATACAAACGATGTCGACCATCACGAGCACCTGGCGATGGTAAAGGGAGAGATAAATCCTGAAGAGCCTATCCTCGTCAGGGTCCATTCCGAGTGCCTCACCGGAGATGTTTTCGGCTCAGAGCGGTGCGACTGCGGCGAGCAGCTCAAGGGCGCGATGAAGCTCATAGAAAAAGAAGGAGGCGGCATACTCCTTTACATGCACCAGGAGGGCCGCGGCATAGGGCTCGTCAACAAGATAAGGGCCTACGCGTTGCAGGACAAGGGGCTCGATACCGTTGAGGCCAACGAGAAGCTCGGCTTCAAGGCAGACCTGCGCGAGTACGGGCTCGGGGCGCAGATACTCGTCGACCTCGGCGTAAAAAAGATGCGGATAATAACCAACAACCCGAGGAAGATAAAGGGACTCGAGGGCTACGGCCTTGAGATAGTCGGAAGGGTGCCGATACAATCGACCCCGCACAGCAGGAATGTCGAGTACCTGCGCGTCAAGAAGGAGAAGATGGGACACCTCATAACCAACCTGGACGATTTCAAGGAGCCGGGCGCAGGACAGGAACCTGCTAAAAAGTAATTGAATATACGGGCATTTCCGTTATATATTGACCAACCGAATTTAATTCAGAAATTTATTTTCAGAGGAGTAAAAGAATGCCGCGTATAATCGAAGGCAATCTCAGCGCGAAGGGGCTCAAGGTCGCTATCGTCGTCGGGAGGTTCAACGACTTCATAAGCGACAGGCTCGTTGACGGGGCGGTAGACACGCTCCTCAGGAGCGGGGCTGCTGACAACGACATAGATGTCGTAAAGGTGCCTGGCGCCTTCGAGATACCGGTTGCCGCGAAGACTCTCGCCAAGGGCGGCAACTACGACGCCATACTCTGCCTCGGGTGCGTAATCCGTGGCGCCACTCCTCATTTCGAGTATGTGGCAGGGGAAGCCGCGAAGGGCGTCGCCAGGGTCTCGCTGGATTTTGAGACGCCTATCTCCTTCGGCATAATCACGGCTGAAAACCTCGAACAGGCCATCGAGCGCGCTGGCACGAAGTCCGGCAACAAGGGAAGGGACGCGGCATTGACAGCCATCGAGATGGCCAACCTTCTCAAGACCCTCGGAAAGAAGAAATAGGCAACCCATAGATGAATTTAAGGCGAAAGGCGAGGGAAACGGCGCTGCAGGCGCTGTACAAGCTTGATATAGCGGGTGTATCCGGAGAGGAAGACCTTGAACTTGAGGAGCTTGCCCCGGGAACAGCTGAAAGAAGATATTGCGAGACACTTGTCCAGGGCGTGAGAATGCATCTAAAAGACCTGGACCCGGAAATAGAAAAATACTCAGAGAACTGGACGATAAGCCGCATGTCCGTGGTCGACAGGAATATCCTGCGCATCGCGGTCTACGAGCTTCTTTACAGCTCGGATGTGCCTTACAAGGTAATCATCGACGAGGCGGTCGAGCTTGCCAAAAAGTTCGGCACTGACGAGTCAGGCCCGTTCATAAACGGCATAATAGACAGGATTAGAAAAGCCGTGGCTGAGGACAGGTCGCGGCTGTCGCATTGATTTAGGGTGCCTCTAAAAATTGCTCTTTTTCCTGATCTCTTCGTTAGGGCGGAAACAAAAATGCTCACATATTACCATATATGCTGCGCTTTTTATTTCCACCCTGCCTCGACCTCAGAAAAAAAATAACTAATTTTTAGAGGCACCCTGTAGTAAGTCTTAACGGATAGTTGACATATTTTAATAAGGCAGTATAATCTCATAGAACAGGAGCCGTGCTTGTGAAAGTTCAGCTTTTGGACCTCGCGTCGCAGTACCGCAAGATAAAAAAAGAGGTTCTGCGTGAAGTAAAGCAAGTCTGCGAATCTCAGCATTACATCCTTGGAAAGAATGTCGCTGCTCTCGAATCTGAGATCGCCGCTTACTCTGGCGCGAAGTACGCCATAGGCGTGGCTTCGGGCACTGACGCCATACTCATCGCGCTCATGGCAGCTGGCGTCAAGGCCGGTGACAAGGTAGTCACAACCCCGTTCACCTTTTTCGCCACGGCAGGCTCCATCTCAAGGCTTGGCGCTGTCCCCGTATTTGTGGACATCGAGCCTGAAACTTACAACATCGACCCGGCCGCGCTGGAAGCTCTTTTGAAGAAAAGCGCGAAGGGCGTGAAGGCCATAATACCGGTCCACCTGTACGGACAATGCGCGGACATGGACCGGATAATGAAGGTCGCAAGGAAGTACCGGATAGCGGTCATTGAAGACGCCGCACAGTCCATAGGCGCAGGGTACAAGGGGAAGAGGGCAGGCGCGATAGGCGACCTGGGCTGTTTCTCTTTTTATCCCACAAAGAACCTCGGCTGCTTCGGCGACGGGGGAATGGTCACGACGAACAGCGCGCGTCTGGCGGACAGGGTGAAGATGCTCCGCGTGCACGGCAGCCGCGTCAGGTATTATCACGACGAAGTCGGCGCTAACAGCAGGCTTGACGAAATTCAGGCCGCGATACTCCGCATAAAATTAAAGCGCCTTGATTCGTGGTCAGCCGGGCGTGAGAAGAACGCAAAGCGTTATGATTCCCTTTTCGCCAAGGCGAACATAAAAGGGGTGCTGGATACGCCGAAGATAAGCGAAGGGTGCGTATCCGTCTACAACCAGTATGTCATCAGGGTCAAGAAGAGGGACGAGCTTAGGGCTTACCTTTCTGCGGCTGGCATAGGGAGCGAGGTCTACTACCCGCTTCCGCTCCATCTTCAGAAGTGCTTCAAGGAGCTTGGCTACAAAAAGGGCGATTTCCCGGTCTCTGAAAAGGCCGCCAAAGAGGTGCTCGCGCTCCCTATATACCCGGAACTCACCCCGGCCGCGATAAAGCATGTGGTCGCCACGATAGCCGGTTTTTACAGCAAGGCCTGATAAGGCGGCCAGTTTGAGCAGACGGGACGCCTCAAGCTGAGGAAGCTTTGATTGATTGTTTTTCTGTGTCATTCTGAGGGAGCGTAGCGACCGAAGAATCTTGTGACTTGCTGATTTATTCACTTCGCTACGCTTAGAATGACATAGCGAATTTAATCAGCGGTTCCTTAATAATAAAGAATGGGAGAAACAGCCTTGAAAAGGATACTCGTAACAGGCGGGGCAGGCTTTATCGGCTCCCATCTATGCGAAAAGCTTCTCAAGGACGGGAACGAAGTCATCTGCCTCGATAACTTTTTCACGGGCAGGAAAGAGAACATCGCCCATCTGGCAGGCAACCCTTCCTTCGAGGTAGTCCGTCACGATGTCATCGAGCCGGGCCTCTTTGAGGTAGACCAGATATACAACCTCGCGTGCCCGGCATCCCCGGTCCATTACCAGTTCAACCCCGTCAAGACCATAAAGACCAACATAATGGGAACCCTTAACATGCTCGGGCTTGCCAAGAGGGTGAGGGCGCGCATTCTTCAGGCTTCCACCTCAGAGGTGTACGGAGACCCGAAGGTGCACCCGCAGCCCGAGACCTACTGGGGGAACGCCAACCCCATAGGCACGAGGGCCTGCTACGACGAGGGCAAGAGGTGCGCCGAGGCGTTGATGTTCGCCTACCACAGGCAGAACGGCGTCGACATACGCGTGGTGAGGATATTCAATACCTACGGGCCGAGGATGCTCGAGAACGACGGCAGGGTCGTGAGCAACTTCATAGTCCAGGCCCTTCGCGGCGACGACATGACCGTCTACGGCGACGGCTCGCAGACAAGGTCGTTCTGCTATGTCGATGACCTGGTCGACGGGCTCGTCAAGATGATGAACAACGAAGAGCTGGTCGGCCCGGTGAACCTGGGCAACCCCGGCGAGTTCACTGTCCTTGAACTGGCCAGCATGGTCAAGAAGCTCACGGGAAGCAACTCGAAAATAATCTACAACCCGCTGCCGCAGGACGACCCGGTACAGAGGAAGCCTGACATATCCATCGCGAAAGAATCACTCGGATGGAGGCCGCTTGTAGGGCTCGAAGACGGGCTCCTCCGGTCTATCGAGTATTTCAGCTCCCGGATAAACATGGCAGCCGTTACTGTCTGACGAAGTAAATCGGGCAGGGTTCACTAGTCGCAACTGCTTCGAGCCTTCGGCGATAACTTCTGTGCCGCTTGCAGCCGCGTAGCAACTGTAATCAGCATCATCCTCAGGCCTTTCAAAAGGCCGCTTCGCGCCTCTTACAATCCCATCAAAGAGGCGCGGGCTCATCACGAAACCCCATCATTGATTTCCATTCAACTCGACCTGCGTCCAGCTAAAAGCTTTTTTGCCTGTTTTTTTTATCAGGCTTTTGCGCGCAAGGAATAAACGGCCGGTCAGGCCTCCTTTGGCTCACCTTTGAAAATTCACCTCGCCCTTGCCTTTGGGGGAAGCCGGACCCCAATATGAGGTGAAGTCATGTCTAAAAAGCGAGACATTACAGGCGTGGTCCTTTCCGCGGGGCTGGGCTCGAGGATAAAACCTCTGAGCTTCGAGACGCCAAAGCCGCTCCTGCCCGTGTGCAACAAGCCTATAATGCAGTACCAGCTGGAAGCGATGGCATCGGCTGGCATCAAGGATTTCATAATTGTCGTAGGGTATTTGAAAGAAAAGATAATGGACTACTTCGGGGACGGCTCGGCCTGGGGCTTCCGGATAAAGTACATCGAGCAGGAAAAAGCCCTGGGGATAGCGCACGCCGTGGGCCAGCTGGAGCGGCATGTTGACGGCCCGTTCCTCCTGTTTCTCGGCGACATTTTCACCATACACAGGGACTTGGGAGAGGTCGTGAATACCTTCCACCAGAAAAAGGGTTCTGTCGTGCTCGTGGTGAAAAATGAGGAGAACCCGGAATTCATAAAGCGCAACTTCGCCATCCAGCTCGGCCGGGGCGGCCTCGTCAAGAAGGTCATAGAAAAACCGAGATACACCATCAATAAACTCAAGGGCTGCGGCATATACCTGTTCGACCTGCCCATATTCGACGCCATAAGAAGGACGCCCCGGACGGCCCTTCGCGACGAGTACGAGATAACGAACTCCATACAGATACTCATCGAGGACGGCTTCAAGGTGCATACCTCCGAGATAGTCGAGTGGGACATGAACGTCACGGTCCCTGAAGACCTCCTGGAGTGCAACATGAAAGCCTTGAAGCACCTTTATATGAAAAATGTCATAGGCGAAAATGTTACCCTGCCCAAGGGGACCGAGGTGGTCAATTCGGTCATTGGCAATAATGTGAAGATATCGGCCCCGATAAGGATAAGCGATTCGGTCATACTGCCGGGAGCGAGGATAGGGGCTGGCGGAGACATCAGAAGATCCATCGTCTCTTCGAGCGTAGCCATAGGAGGTGGAATCGATGTCGCAGCGATATAAAAAGGCCCTTGTCACCGGGGGTGCCGGTTTCATCGGCTCCCATATAGCCAAAAGGCTCAAGGCGCTTGGACTCGAAGTGGCAATAATCGACGACCTTTCCATGGGAAAGGCCGCAAATGTGCCTGAAGGCGTCGAGTTCCACAAAGCGAGCATACTTGACAGAAACGGGCTTAAAAAGGCCCTGAACGGCGTGGATATAGTCTTTCACAACGCCGCGCGGGTCAGCATAAGGAACTCGTTCGACGATATCTACGGCGACACGGAGACGAATGTCCTCGGGACGGTCAATGTCCTGCGCGAGGCCGGAAAAGCCGGGATAAAGAAATTCATATTCGCCTCCTCGATGGCGGTCTACGGGGACAGGGTGCGCCTTCCGGTGACGGAAGAGGGAGTCCTTGAGCCTATATCGCCGTACGGCTCCGGAAAGCTCGCGGCAGAGTCGTATGTAAGGCAGCTGTCCAGGTATTACGGCTTCGAGAGCGTCATCTTGAGGTACTTCAACACATACGGGCCGGGGCAGACTTTGACGCCTTATGTCGGCGTCATAACCATATTCATAAACAGCCTGCTTCAGGGCCGCCCGCCGTTGGTCTTCGGCACAGGGGAGCAGGTGCGGGATTTCGTTTATGTCGGAGATGTAGCCGAGGCGAACATCCTTGCCATGACAAGGCCCCTTGACGGGATGGTCATAAATGTAGGCACTGGCAGGGGGACGAGCGTTAACGATATAGCTACGCTTCTCCTGAATAAGCTTGGAGCGGGCCTGGAGCCGGTGCGCGCTCCTTTGCCGCTCGGCGAGCCGAAGGACTCGGTCGCCGACATAACAAGGGCCAGGCGGCTCCTCGGATACGATCCCAGCACAAGTCTTGAGCATGCCATTGGCGAGGTAATTGAGAGCGTAAAGAGTACGCAAACGCCGCCGCTCGCGCAGCAGGCATAGGACGGCCCTGCGCAATCTCGAAATATTTAAAAGAAGCAGTAACCAGGAAACCCCGCTCCTCAAGAGCGGGGTTTCCTTTTAAGCAAATCTCATGTGGTCTGCTCAAAAAACGAACCCGTTTTCCGGCGCATGCCGCCTTGACAGCGGCCTTTTCGGTGATAGACTTTTTTCAAGCTGCTCAGCTGTGGGCCGCTCCCGGTATTCTGCCGGGAGTTCAACTGTGAACCCATCAACAGGATTGGTGCGTCATGAATGGAAAAAAGAATATGGTCTTCGGGTTTGTCTACCTCCTCTCAGCGACGGTCCTCAGCCTGTACTTCGGCGGCGCGGCATCCAGCGCGTCAAATGCCATGCTTTCATCGGCCTTTCTTCAGGCCAATCTCGATGCGGCCCTGAACCTTGGCGGCGGGTATCTCATCTCCCGTCTGCCTTTTGTGGACTGGCTTTCAAAGACAATATCAGTCCTCTTGATAGCCGGAGCTTTCCTCCATTCAGGCATGCTTTATGTCTCGGGCCTTGGGCTTCTGCCGGTTGCCGCTGTCACGGCTTTGGGCATTGTCATCATGGCAGGCGTCGCGCTCTTCATGGGCATAGGCGTTTTGAGCCTCAGGGCCGTAAGATAAGATGGACTGCTTCCGCCATGTGCGCGTTTGGCCGCGGGCCTTGCGGATAATACACTGGGTCAATGCCTTCTCCGTGCTCGCGCTCATACCTCTGGGCCTTTTCATCCTCGCGTCCGAATTTATTGAGGTCCCTGACGAAGGGCTGGATTCGATAATAGATGTCCACGCAACAATCGGCTTTGTCCTCGCGACAGGCGCTCTTGCCAGGATAATCTACCTTTTCACCGGGCCGTCGACTGCCAACTGGAAGGATGTTCTCCCGCACACAAAAAAACAGTTCGCGCTGGGGACCGCCACGGTAAAGTATTACCTGTCGGGTTTTCGCGGCAAAGCCCCTCTCTACCTGTCACACAACCCCATCGCTGGCCTGTTCGATACTGTCCTTTTCATCGCTTTCGCCACCCAGGCCTCAAGCGGCATAACCATGTTTTTCATGCATAAGGGGGATGAGGCAATAGCCCATTCAGCGGCTCAAGCGATGAACCATGCCTCCGGCCCGCCTGAGTGGCTTGAAATAATCCATGTGGCCGGGGCAGCCTTCATAATATTATTCGTGCTCGCCCATTTTGCCGCATTGGGGGCGCATGACGCGGCCGAGAGGCGGGGGCTGGTTTCGAGCATGATAAGCGGCAGGAAGTTTTTCAGTGAAGAGGAACTTGAAGAGCTTGACCCTGAGATTAAGGCAAAGGGGCTTGGCCCTGAGTAGTTAAAAATTGCTCTTTTTCCTGATCTCTTCGTTAGGGCAGAAATAAAAATGCTCACATATTATAATATATGCTCCGCTTTTTATTTCCACCCTGCCTCGACCTCAGAAAAAATATCTAATTTTTAGAGGCAGTTTTGGCTCTTTTTCCTGATCTCTTCATTAGGGCGTAAATAAAAATGCTCACATATTGTCATATATGCTGCGCTTTTTATTCCCCCTTCCTTGATTTCAGAAAAAATATCTGATTTTAAATGGCAGCCTCTTATCAACTCACTTTCCACCTCATTTGACAATCCCGGCTAACCATGTAAAAATTCTATAGAAAGCAACGCAAGGTGGCTGCCCATGCGGGTCGGCCTTTATGTATTGTGTTTCTAACAGGAGGCTTTTGAAATGACGACCAAACTTGACCCCATTGCGGAGTTCCGCGAAGACCACAGAAAAGTCCGCGACGCCGTGCTTACTATCTCTGAGGCCCTGCGTGACAAGGATGTTAAAAAGGCGAGGGAGATACTCGGGGTTTTAAACGAGCTTACCGGCCCGCATTTCAGGTACGAGGAAGAAAACCTTTACCCGGCCCTGAGAAAATACCTGGGCGAGTATGTTGATTCCCTTTACAAGGAGCACGACTCGGTAATCCAGACCGCCAAGGTATGCGCCGGGCTTCTGGCAAAGGACACGCTTACTGACAAGGAATCTGAGGACGCCACAAACGCTGCCATGCAGATGCTTATTCATGTGAGCAACTGCGACGGCCTTGCCATCCTCTCCGAGCGGTTCAACTCCGGGGAGATGGACGACCTCGCTAAATCTTTCGAGAAGGCACGCGCCGCGGGAGTTACCCTGCTGGATTGGGCTGACACGATAAGAAAGCAGAAGTAGGACGGACTGATATGGAACAGACGAAAAAGCCGTACAGGTACTGCATCTTTTTACATTCCGGCTCCTATGACAGGGTTTTTCAGGCCATGTCCATTTCGAATGTCGTGCTCGCAACAGGAGGCGAAGTCCATATATTCTTCAGCTACGGGGCGCTGAGGCGGCTTGTGAAGGGCAGGACAGATGACGCGGTGATAGAGGGCGAGCCGGCCTTTTTCAAGGCCGAGATAGAAAAGAACATCGCCAGGGGCACGATAGATTCCATAACCGAGATGATAGATATGGCCAGGCGTTTTGGCAGGTTCAGGATTTACGCGTGCACAGGCTCGATGGCAATCCTCAATATAGCGCGGGATGAGCTTATAGACGCCGTGGACCAGAGCATGGGGCTTGTTTCGTTTCTACAGCTCGTCAAGGATGCCGACCAGGTGCTCTATATCTGAACAGCAGTGAAAGAGATGAAATTTAAGGCCCTCGAAAGAGGGCCTTTTTTGATTGAAAACGCAGCTGGCTGATAAAATCTGAATTCAAGGAGGTCTTCATGGTCAGGACCGGCTCTGTTTACTCACCCGCCAGAGAAGACGACGGGTTCAGGCTTCTTGTGACCAGGTACTGGCCCAGGGGCGTTAAAAAAGAACGGGTCGATCAATGGATAAGAGGGCTGGGGCCTTCAACTGAACTCATAAAGGACTGGAAGGCCGGAGTCATAAGCTGGGGTGAATTTCAAAAACGGTACAGGGCCGAGTTCAAAGACCCGGAAAAGAAAAAGCTCTTTGATGAATTAAAAGAGATAGCGGCAGCGGAAGAGAATGTGACGCTCCTTTGCACCTGCAAGGAAGAAGAGCGCCGTTGCCACAGGCACCTTCTCAGTGCAATGCTGCGGGACGGTTCCTGATGAGGTTTTCCGTGCTGATGAGGTCGGAGAGCCTGAAGACATGCTCGCCGGTGAGCGTCTTTTTTTCGTTTTCCCGTTCGTAGGTAACTGAAAGAGAGACCCCAATAGGGGTCTTCTCGGCTTCTTTGAGCGTCATGTTCGTGAAAGAGGCCGCCTTTTCTATCTCTGGCGTAAGAAGCTTGTAGAGCACTGTGGCGTCTATCCTCGAAGATGGCGGCACCTCCGCAGGCTTTAAGGCCTTTGACGAAGAGCCCCGGTAGCTTAATGAAGCGCCTGTTATATTGAGCTTCTCCGCTGTCCTGTTCTCGATGAAGAGCCTGCCCTTCTGGAAGATGACCCTCAATGAAGTGTCTTCGGCCTCCAGAGTGTCAGGCAGCGCGCCTTTTATGTCTTTCGATACGATTATGGCCCTGGCAACAGGCATCTCCCCCCGTGCGCCCGTAACCCTTGAGGGGCAGTCGTATTTCAGGTGGTATGGCTCAAGGTGCTCTGGCCCGCAGAAGACAGGGTAATCCCTGGTGGCATTCTTGAGGGCCGATTCGAGGTCCGACCTTTCGACCTGCAGAGACGCCTCTATGGCGGAAAGCCTTTCCTCGAACTCAGCCGGGGTCCCTGTAATGGAAACTGAGGCCGTGCCAGGCGGCTTCAGCTCCGAAAGGGCGTTCCTGTTGATCCTTATGATTACATCGGCATACAGGTCGTTGGCATACAGTCCTGATTCGTCATCGATGCGCTTTTCGACTTTTGCCGAAGCGTTGCTGCCGTAGTACTCGTCCCTGTATTTCGTGAACATCTCGGAAAGCTCTTCGTTCCTGTCGTCCACGATGTCGGTAAGGGCCATGAACCTTTTCAGGAGCTCCTCCCGTTTCCCTTCGAGCCCGGAGTTCCTTAGCGCCTCGGCAACCGCCCTGTCATAAGCGCCCCTGTCGAATACGCTCTCTTCTATGATTATTCCGAATATCATCGACGCGCCGAGCGTGCTCGCTCCGAGAAGGACGGTAGGCAGGGGACGGGTGGCAGAGGTCCTGAATTCGCTCCCAGGCGGCACGCAGTCCCTGTAGTCGCTGAAGGCAAAGGAGCCGAAGAGCATTTTGGAGCAATCCCACTTAACCTGGTCAAAACCCAGGGGCCTCAGCGTCATGAAGTCTATGCGGCTCTCTTCAGTGGTTATTTTTGTGATGTAGTATTTGCCGTCCGCGCCCTTGGCCATGTCAGCGTAAAGGCGCGGACGATCGTTCTGGGCACTCTGGGCGCCAAAAGCGCAGGTATGCAGGGATGGAAAAAGGCTTAAAATGGTCAGAAGAATGATGATGAGTTGGTGCATATTGCGGATTCTGGGGGCCAAACAGTCAAAGTTGATGGGTAACAATAAAGGATTCTTGATGAATTGTCAATACGATATTGAAAAAACATAAAAATTGCTCTTTTTTCTGACCTTAAGCGTCAGGGCGTAAATAAAAATGCTCACATATTGTCATATATGCTCCGCTTTTTATTTCCGCCCTTCCTTGACTTAAGAAAAAATATCTAATTTTTATCGGAAATTCGTAATAAAAATGCCGGCAATTTGAACATTTGCCGGCATTTTTCGTTCTGAGAGATAGGGCGGTCTTTTTTAGCCGTACAAGCCGTGTTCAGGCCGCTTTCTTGCCTTCCTCCAGCTCTACTTTTACTTTCCTTGGAAGCGCCTCTGCCTTTGCGGGCATTGTGATCTCGAGAACGCCCTTGTTATAGGAAGCGTGTACCTTAGCCGTATCAACTCCCTCGGGCAGGGTTACTGTTCTCTCGAAACCGCCGAAGCTGGTCTCGTGATAGAGGTAACCTTCTTTTTTCTCCTCGAAATCCGCCTTCCGCTCACCCCTTATTGTGAGCATGTTACCTGTTATCGAGATGTCTACATCCTTCGGATCGACTCCCGGGATATCGGCATGGACCACGAGCTTGTTTTCCTTCATGTAAAGGTCGAGGGTAGGGAACCATTCTCCCTTTATCTCCCTCCTGAAAAGGCTCGTCGGTGCCAAGCTGCCAAAAACCCTCCTGAAGAAGTCGTCCATATCCTTCTGGATACTCGCCAGCTCCCTGAAGGGCTCCCATTTTCTGAGGTCTGCCATAAAATTCACCTCCCGTTCAAAAAGACATATAAAACCGCCTTATCATTCTCTGATAAAACTATATTACCGATGAAAGGCGGTGTCAAGTCGGGCAGGTAGAGGGAAATTTTAATGAAATCAGGCGGTTGTATCTGGAATTATGCTCTATTGCGAGGGTTTGCGGCCTGCCAGGAAAATCCACTCGGACGCGGTAACGCAGTTCTTGCCCTTTTGTTTTGAAGAGTACATCGCGGAGTCAGCGGCCTTTATAAGGGCCTCCCTCAGCTCGCTCTGGTCAGGGCCGGCGTCTACGAGGGAGGGGTCGAGGCTGGCTACCCCTATGGAGCTTGTTATGACGCCTGCTATGCTGAGGGCCTTCTCGCCTCCCGGGCGGCGGCGTTTTATGAAGACGAACTCCTGGATGGTCTTCCTGAGGTCCTCGGCATACTTCATGGCTTTTTCCAGGCTGGTGTCAGGCAGTATGACTATGAATTCGTCTCCGCCGTACCTGGCGGCCGTAGCGAGCCTGTTCTTGAGGCTCGCGGCCAGTACGGACCCGAGCTCAGTCAGGACGCGGCTTCCGGCAAGGTGGCCGTAAGTGTCGTTCACCTCCTTGAACCTGTCGAGGTCGAGGAACAGGAGGCTCAGGTCCTTTTTGCCGGTGAGCGAGGTTTTGATGTCCTTGGCGAGCCTGTCGTAGAAAAACCTGTCGTTGTAAAGGCCGGTGAGGTTGTCCCTTATGGACAGCTCGCCGAACCTCCTGGCGTCAAGGGAGTTCTGTATGAGGGTAGAGGTATATTCGGCGAATATCTTCAGGAGCGTGAGGTCGCCCCGGCCATAGTCGTCGCCGTTTACCCTGTTGATGAGTTCTATTACGCCTATGGTGACGCCCTTTATGTTTATGGGGGCGCAGATTATGGACTTCGTTACGAATTTCGTCTTCTGGTCTATCTCTGAATAGAAGTTCCGGTCGAGCTTGACCTTTTTGCTTATGTAGGGCTTTCCGCTCGTATAGGTGCTTCCGGCGATTCCAACATTGATGGGAAGGGTGGTGCCCGCAAGCGCGCCCGAGCCTTTGCCGAAGCAGGCGATGAAATACAGGACCCCGGCCTTTTTCTTGTGCTGGTTGAGGACGGGGTCGTCAAGGAGGATGGAGCCGGACTCAGAGGGGACAAAGCTGTTCGCCCATGTGAGGATCTCCCTCAGCATGTCGTTCAGGTCAACATCCTCCGGCCTGTACGCATCCTTCTTCTTTCTTTCGAGTATCTTGTTGAGGACGGCCTTTTCAGCGATATTGATGCGCATACGTGAAAAGAAACGCTCCATGCGGGGGAATTGTGGTCAACTTACAGAAAAATATACAACAGCGGCAAGGGCTTGACAAGCCTTATATTTTTTCAGACTGTGACCGGCGTCACTGAATACGGGCACAAAAAAAGGCCTCACCGCGGTTCCGGGGGAGGCCTTTTAGCGTCAGTCCTCGAAACTGACATCCATGATATGGGCCGAGCATGAGATGCACGGGTCATACGCCCTTACGAGAGTTTCGACGCCTTTGGCGATTTCCGCCTTTGGCCGCTCCAGCATCTTCGGGACCATGGCACGCAGGTCGTCTTCTATCGAGCGCAGGTTCTGCGCGGTAGGTATGATGCATTCGGCCCGCTCTATGAGGCCCTCTTTGTTGATTTCATATTCGTGGTAGAGCGTGCCCCTGGGCGCTTCGACAATGCCTACGCCCCGGCCAAAGCCTCTGGGCTTGGCGAGCGGTTCGGTCTTCGGCCCCATCTCCAGAATCTTGTCGATCGTGGCTATCGCGTCTTCGGTGGCATGGAAACATTCTATGAGCTGGGCCATGTTGTTGGCGAACGGGTTGTGGCAGGGCAGCTTTATCCCGGAGGATTTCAGCGCCGCCTTTGCCTTTGGCCCGAGCTGGCGCGAGTTGTTGTTGATTCTAGCCAGAGCGCCGACCATGTATGTGCCCCTGCTTGATGCGGCGTGCTTTGCCGAAGAGTGCTCCACGACATATTCCTTTACCTCATCGGTAAAGGCTTTGGCGTCGATTTGAGTGCCGAGGCTCGATATGGGCTCGCCGTTATAAAAGGCGTACTCGCCCCTGGCCTTCAACGAGATGAACTCCCTTTCAAGCTCGAAGTCTGGAAGCGGTATGTCCGTCAGGAACTTAAGCGTAGCGTTGAGGCCGTCGAATGTCGATTCAAGGTCTTTTTTGAGCTTCTTCAGGTCCTGCGCCTTCGGCGTGAAGACGACGCCGCCTGGGAAGAGGGATATCGGGTGTATGTGGCGGCCGCCTATGGTCTCGCATATCTCGTTGGCAAGCCTCTTGAGGTCGAGCCCGGTCTTTGCCATCTCAGGGTGAGAGCTTAAAAGAGGCACTATGGAGCCCGCTCCGACGAGGTCGGGCAGAACGAGGAAATAGACATGGAGTATGTGGCTCTGGAGCAGCTCGCCGTGAAAGGCGAGTTGGCGCAGCAGGCGCGACTGCTTCGATATCTTTATGTCCATCGCGTCTTCAATGGCCTTGAGCGACGCCGAAGTATGGCTCACAGCGCATATGCCGCATATCCTGGCCATTATGTGCTGGGCCTCGTCAAAGCGTCTGCCCCGGAGCATCATCTCGAAGAACCTGGGAGATTCTATTATCTCGAGTTTCAGGTCTTTTATGACGCCTTTTTTGACGTCGATGACGATGTTCCCGTGGCCCTCGACCCTGGTTATTTCGTGAACTTTTATGTTGAGGTCTCTTTTCATGTTATCCCGTTAAGTCCTTGAAAAGGTTGCTTATTTGTGACCTGCTGTTTTTACTTTTTTTGAGGGTTCTTTGATCGTTTCTTCAACGCTGCACTTTTTCGCCCCCATGCAGTTGCCGTACAGGGCAAACTTCTTCGTGACTGACTCGGCTGTAAGACCGTACCTCTTCAATGTCTCTTCGTGGGCGTCCGTGTTGGGGTTATCCACAGGCCCGCGGCACCCCCAGCACCATGTGCCGTATGTGACGCAGATGGCGTCGCAACCGGCCCTCGTGACCGGCCCCAGGCAGGATATGCCCTTTTCAAATACGCAGATGTTGCCGGCCATCTTGCAGTCGACGCAGACCGGGTGGTTTGTCATCTCCGGCTTCTTGCCCATGAGGAGGGCGGTGAGGAACGAGAGGAATTCCTTTTTCGGTATCGGGCAGCCGTGGATGTAGTAATCGACATTGATCACCGTGTCTATGGGCCTGGCGGGTATGGTGTCGATGAGTTTGTAATCCTTCGCCGCCTTTTTGCCGTAGACCTTTTCTTTGACTTCTTCCATTGGGTAGCGGTTCTTAAGGCAGTTCAGCCCGCCGGTCGCGGAGCACGCGCCGAGCGCCACCACGACCTTGGCGGTCTTTCTTATCTTCTTGAGCTTTCTTATTTCGTCCTTGCGGCTTATGGAGCCCTCGACAAAGGCTATGTCATAATCATCAGACTTCTCTGTCATGGCTTCACGGAAATTGACTATTTTTATGTGGTTCAATATGTCCGGCAGCTCGCGCTCGCAGCTCAAGACCATGAGCTGGCAGCCCTCACAACAGGTGAATGAGAAGAAAGCTACCCTGGGTTTTTCCTTTATTTCCATAACGGTCTTTCCTTGTCTGTAAGTGCTTGAGTTATCAAAGAAATGATAACATATGCGCCGTCTCCTTGTAAACCTCAAGCCAGAGTGCGTTTTAAATTTTTTATTGAGGAACTCACGGTTTTGCCGTATCCGTGAAAAAGCTGGACAAACGCCTTGTTAGAGGATATTTTTAAGCGCATGCTGTTATTCTATCTCCAAACACTTAAAATGACCAGTAACGCCGGGATGAGATGAAACTTCTGAAAGCATGTAAAAAGACGGTAAAGTGGTTCAGTTTCGCTTTCACGGCTGTTTTTCTCGTGGTCATGCTGACGCCTGTGGCGAACTGGCTCGCGGCCCCGCTCCTTGAAGCCGAAAGCGCCCAGCAGAAGGCCGACCTGATAGCGGTGCTCGGAGGCGGCGCTTACGCCAACGGCGTCCTGGGGAGCGCGTCGAACGAAAGGCTCATAAAAGGCGTGCTCCTGTACAGGGAAGCGAGGGCGCCGAAGATTATGTTCACCGGCGGTAGCGTAGTCGGTATAAAGGCAAAGCTCGGCCACACTGTCCTGGGTTCGAACAGCGTCCTGGAGGGCCGTTTCACAGAGGCAGGGCTGATGCGGGATATCGCGGTCGGCATGGGCGTGCCTGCTGTCGATTGCCTGGCGGAGGATAAGTCGCTGAGCACTTTCGAGAACCTGAGGAACCTCAAGGCCTACATGGAAAGGGAAGGTTTGAAGACCGCGACGCTCGTGAGCTCGCCGCTCCATATGAAAAGGACCGCGCTCACCGCTAAAAAACTCGGAATCGATTTCACGCTCGCCCCGGCGTTTGACGCGACCATGAACAAGACAACGCCGATTGCAAGAGTGCACCTGATGAGGGATGTTTTGTGGGAGTACACCGCATTAGGGCTTTACTGGATAAGGGGCCAGATTTAAGCAGGCTGCCTCAAGCTTCCATCTGCTTCGTTATCATCGTCATTCGTGAATTGCGGCGTACAAAAGAGTACGCCTCATTCCTCACTCCTCGATGCCTTGCATATGGAGCTTTTTGAGCAGCCTGAAAAAATGATGGCTTGAGCAATGCGTAGAACTTCATGTCGTCGATGCAGATGAGCTCGGGCCAGAAGGACGCCCCGGTTTTCTTGCAGGCATTGCCTCTTATCTTGCGACCGCGTCCTTGAGCGGCAGGAACCTCAGTTCGCCCAGTTCGAAATTTGTCTTTTTCGTTTCGTAGAACTCAATCAGCTTTTTTACGCCTTCGGGCTCGTTCCCGTTGCCGTGGACGAGGATGATTGACCCTTTTTCCGGCATCGCTCCCTTAGCGAGCCACGCGTTAGCGCCCACGGGTATGAGGAAAAGGTTTTTAAGCTTCTCAAGCAGGCCCTTGTCCGCCACGAGCCCGGGGAAGCGGAAAAAGGGCGACGGCAGAAGGCCTCGTTTTATCAAGGCCTGCTCATCTTCCAGTACCTCTTTTTCAAAATCCACTCCGGGCTTCAATAGAAAGTTCTCTTCCAGAGGCCTTTCCCTGTCATAGGGGTGGCTGAACGAATGATTGACCCAGGTTATTGAAAGGCTCCCCTTTTTTTCCATCCCCAGAATCCACGCGAGCTCGTCTTCGTGCCGCTCCATCCACATCCCGCTTACCGCAATCGCTATCGGGAGGGGCTTGCCTTTAAGAGACGGTTGTTCCATCGCCGCCTTGAAAAGCTCCATGTCCATCTTCTTCGACGACGGGCACAGGTCTACCGTAAGGAAAAGGCCGCCGCTGCCGTGCCTCAACCCGCTGTCCTGAAGGCCGCCCGCAGGCGCGTTATAGCTTTTTAACGCCCTGGCGTAAGGGGTGGACTTCCATTCGCCGTCCAGCGCGGCTTTGCCAATGTCTGATTCTTCCATGACAGATGTATTGAGGGAGCGCGGGTCTACAGCCAGATACCTTATCCGCGTGCCTTCCGTGAACTTCCTGATGGCTATCCAGAGAGCGCCTTTTTTATCGTGGACAGGTTTGAACACAGGGGAATATTCCGCGCTGGCGGCAAGCGGCAACAAAAACTGCGTTGCCAGAAGAAAGGCAAACAGGACAACGGCGGCTTGTCTTTTGAAAGGCGTATGCTTGTTCACATTATCCACATCAGGAGAAGCGGAGTCGTTATGATGCTTGCCAGCGTTGAAAGAGCGATTGTCGAGGCGACGAGGTCGCTGTCTACTTTATACTTCCTGCTTACGACGAAGTTGATGACAGCCGCAGGCATGCCGGAAGAAAGGAGTATTATCTTCTGGTTCATGCCCTCGATGCCAAAGAGGGTGACGACGCCCCAGGCGATGGCGACGCCTCCGCCTATCCTGAGGACGGTCCCGGCAAGCGAGATGCCGGGGTACGCGAGCCTCACCGAGTAGAGTGCGTAGCCGAGGCTCACCTGCATGAGCGGTATGGTCGCTGCCCCCAGCATGTCGAAGGTGGTTATGACCGGCTCAGGAAGCCTTATGCCGCCGAAGTTCAGGGATATGCCGATGAGGGCCGCGTAGATGAGCGGCAGCCTGAACATCTCGGAAAATCCGCCCTTGCCCTTGGCTATGTAGATGCCGAGCGAGTAGACCATGAGGCTCACGGCCAGGTAGTAGAGTATTGCGACGGTAAGGCCGTCCGGGCCGAATGCCAGCAGGGCCAGCGGGAATGACATGTTGCCCGAGTTCATGAACATGACCGGCAGGTAAAAGCCGCGCAGGTCGCGCCTTTTGATGACTGCCAGGTACAGGAAGGCCAGCAGGCCCGTGCCGAGTATGACAAGTATGGCAGACAGGCTCACAACGGCCAGATCGTCAAGGACGAGCTGTTTTCTCGAAAGCGAGGATATTACGAGGGCCGGAATGGTAAGGTACAGAAGCACATCGAGAATGGGCTCGAGGCTTATCTTCTTGAAGTGGGCGAAGGCGTATCCCAAGCCTATTATGCAGAAGACAGGGAATACGATGGATAGCACTTTTATTATCATGTTAGAAGCTCTGAGCCGTTTTTCTCGTCATTGCGAGAGCAAAGCGTCGACTAAACAAGACTGGCTGTGAAAAAAATGCTCGTGACGGCTCGCAATGACAAATTAAAGAGTTCCGGATAAAAATAAGGGGCGGAATCACTCCCGCCCCTTACCAAGGGCTGTCTCTAAAAATTGCTCTTTTTCCTGAACTCTGTGTCAGGGCGTAAATAAAAATGCTCACATATTATCATATATGCTGCGCTTTTTATTTCCGCCACTTCCTTGATTTCAGAAAAAATTTCTAATTTTTAGAGGCAGCCCGATTATGTCGCCCCAGTTCAGCCGGGGCAACTTTCAGGTTATTCCTTTTCCACTTCTATCAAGGTCTCGTCAGGGTTGACCGAGTCGCCAACTTTCACGAGTACCTTTTTCACGACGCCGCTTATGGGCGTGTGCACTTCGTTTTCCATCTTCATGGCCTCAACCGTAAGGACGGTGTCGCCCTCGGAGACTTTGCTGCCGGTCGAGACCTTTATCGAAGTCACCTTGCCGGGTATCGGGGTCGTGACATCGCCGTCCTTTTTGGCCTTGGGCCTTATGGACTGGGTTATGGAAGGCCGCTCTATCTCACCGGCTGTCGTGGGTATGACCTCTGTGAGAGATTCTATCATTACTTCTTCGAGCTTGTTATCGATGGAGATGAAAAACGGCCTCTTGCCTTCGACCTTGTGGCCTGCTCCGGCGACTTTTATCTTGTAGGTCTCGCCGTGCACCGTTACATTGAACTCGCTTGGCGCGAGGTGCGGCACGGTGTGCTCGGCCGGGGCCGCGTACTCCAGCTCCAGCGGCTCTGGCTCCAGCTTGCCGTTCTCCCTCTGCTCGAAAAACTCCATGGCCACTATCGGGAAGAGGGCGTATGAAAGCACATCCTCAATCGACTTGGCTTTGCCGTCTATTTCCCTTATGAGCTTGTCCAGCTCGGGCTCCAGGAGGTCCGCTGGCCTGCATGTGATAGGCTTTTCGTCGCCTATGGCGAGCTTCCTTGCGGTCTCGTCGATCGGGCCGGGCGCCTTGCCGTAAAGTCCCTTGAAGTAGTTTCTCGTCTCGCTGGTTATGACCTTGTATCTCTCGCCCATCAGGACATTCAAGGTGGCCTGCGTGCCTACGACCTGGCTCGTTGGGGTCACGAGCGGAGGATAGCCCATGTCCTTCCTGACCTTGGGTATCTCCTCGAAAACATCGTTCATCTTGTCGAGCGCGTTCTGCTCCCGGAGCTGGTTGGCGAGGTTCGATATCATGCCGCCCGGAATCTGGACGACCAGCGTCTTCGGGTTTATGGCCGTGTACTCGCTCTCGTAGCGCTTGTACTTCCTCCTCGTGTCCCTGAACCTGTCGGCTATGTCGGAAAGGAGCCCGAGATCAAGGCCTGTGTCATAGGGCGTGTCCTTGAGGGCCGCGACCATGCTCTCCGTGGGCGGCTGCGAGGTCCCGGAGGCCAGCGAAGAGAGGGCGGTGTCGATTATGTCGGCCCCCGCCTCTATCGCCTTCAGGTAGCTCATCGCGGCAAGCCCTGAGGAGTCGTGCGAATGTATGTGGATGGGGAGGGTAATCTTCTCCCTCATCTTTGTCACGAGGTCATAGGCGGCTCCGGGGGTAAGAAGTCCGGCCATGTCCTTTATGCAGATGGTGTCCGCGCCCATTTTCACGAGCTTCTGGCCCATCTCCACGAATCCCTCGTGCGTATGCACCGGGCTGGTGGTATAGCAGATAGTCGCTTCGACTATTGCCTTGGCGTCCTTTGCCGCCTTTACCGCGACTTCGATGTTTCTCGTGTCGTTCAAGGCGTCGAATATCCTGAAGACATCGACGCCGTTCTTGGCGGCCCGCTCCACGAACTTCCTCACGACATCGTCGGGGTAGTGCCTGTAGCCGACAAGGTTCTGGCCGCGCAGCAGCATCTGGAGCCTGGTGTTCGGGATGACCTTGCGGAGCGTCTTAAGCCTCTCCCACGGATCTTCCTTCAAAAACCTCAAACAAGTGTCAAAGGTAGCCCCGCCCCAGACCTCGAGCGACCAATAGCCAACCTTATCCAGGAGGGGGGCTATCTCGAGCATGTCCTCGGTCCTCATTCTGGTCGCCAGAAGCGACTGGTGCGAGTCCCTGAGGATGGTGTCAGTTATATGCGTCCTCCTGACGGTCCCCGGCTTTTCTTTCAGGGAGGTCTTCGAGGTCGTTGCGTTGCTGGTCTTGTTCGGCATGAGAATCTCTCCGTCTGTTATAACCCGTGATGGGCCGCTATGGCCGCGGCAATGGCCGCGACAAGGTCAGTGGGCTCACCGTATTCGTCATAGTCCATAAGGTCTGGCTTCCTGTCGATGAAGCCGGTGTCAAAATCGCCCTTTCTGAAGTCAGGGTCGTCCATTATCTTCCTGAGGAAGGGTATCGTCGTCTTTACGCCCCTTATGACGAATTCGTCAAGGCAGCGGTTCATCCTGCTTACGGTCTCGTTCCATGTGGTGCCGCGAACAACCAGCTTGGCGACCAGCGAGTCGTAGCAGCTCGGTATTATGAAGTCCTTGTATATCGCGCCGTCTATCCTTACGCCGATGCCGCCGGGCGAATAATAAGCGGTGACCTTGCCGAAGGAGGGGAAGAAGTTGTTCTTCGGGTCCTCGGCGCAGATGCGGCATTCCATGGCGAAGCCGGTGACCTTTACGTCTTCCTGGGTGAAGCCCAAGGGCAGTCCGGCCGCCACTTCTATCTGCTTTTTCACCAGGTCTATGCCCGTGACCTCTTCGGTTATCGGGTGTTCTACCTGTATCCTCGTGTTCATCTCTAAAAAGTAGAAGTTCCGTTCGGCGTCCACGAGGAACTCGACGGTGCCGGCGTTCGTATAGTTTGCGGCTTTGGCGGCCTTTACGGCGGCTTCTCCCATCCTCTTTCTCAGGTCATCAGTGAGGATGAGGGAAGGGGTTATCTCTATGAGCTTCTGGTGGCGTCTCTGTATGGAGCAGTCCCGCTCGCCCAAGTGTACGGTGTTGCCGAACTTGTCCGCAAATATCTGGAACTCGATATGGTGCGGTCTGTCGAGGTACTTCTCAAGGAAAACCTCTGATACGCCGAATGCCGCGGCAGATTCTTTCCTGGCCGTGGTGATGGCCTCGACAAGGTCTTTTTCGTTCCTGGCGACGCGAAGGCCCCTGCCGCCGCCTCCGCCGGATGCTTTTACCATTATCGGATAGCCTATTTTTTCAGCGAAGGCTATTGCTTCGTCTACATCCTTTATCGACTCTTCGGTGCCGGGCAGTATGGGCACTTCGGCCTTTTTCATCATATTCCGGGCCATGATCTTGTCGCCCATGTCGGTTATGGTCTGGCTCGAAGGGCCTATGAAGGTGATGCCCTTTTTTTCGCAGAGCTGCGGGAACCTCGGGTTCTCCGAGAGGAAGCCGTAGCCCGGGTGTATGGCGTCGACTCCCACCTTTGTCGCCAGGTCAACGAGCCTGTGTATGTTCAGATAGCCCTGTATGGGGCCGGGGCCGACCATGTACGACTCGTCGGCCTTTTTGACATACAGGGAAGTCGCGTCCTCTTCGGAATAGATCGCGACCGTGGGTATGTCGAGCTCCTTGCAGGCCCTTATTACCCTGGTCGCTATCTCGCCCCTGTTGGCTATCAGCACTTTTTTGAACAGCTGTGGCATCAATCAACTCCGGTCTTTGGTGGTACAAACCGCAAACAGTTATTTACCCAATAAACAACAGAAAAGTCAAGGAAATAACTCCGTTTTGGCCTTATTCCCTTCAGGCTCCCTGCATGCGGGCCAGGGCGGCATCCAGCCTCTTTATCGCGAGAGCCTTTCCCATCGCGCTTAGAGTCTCGAAAATGCCGGGGCTTACTGTCCCGCCGGTGAGAGCGACCCTCACGGGCTGGGCGAGCTTCCCGAGCTTCAAGTCCTTTTCCTCAAGCAGCGAGTTAAAGGCCGCGGCTATATCGTCGTGGCCGAACGAGGGAAGGGCGGAAAGTCTTTGCTTAAGCTCCTCGAAAAGGGGTGCGTTTTCCGGGATAAGGAACTTCTCCGCGGCCTTGGGGTCGTATTCTATCTCTTCCTTGAAGTAGAAAAGGGACGACTCCGCCATCTCTTTGAGCGTGCGGGCCCTTTCCTGAAGCGTTTTCACTATCTCAGGGAGCCTCTTGTCATTGGATGCGTCTATGCCGTGTTCCTTGAGCAGCGGCAGGAGAAGCTCTGAGAGCTCTTCGGGCCTGGAAGACTTGATGTAGTGCTGGTTGAGCCACATGAGCTTTTCCGGGTTGAAGACGCCGGAGGACTTGCCTACGCTGTCCAGAGAGAACTTTTCAATAAGCTCCTCGATGGAGAATATCTCCTGGTCACCAAACGACCAGCCGAGCCTCGCCAGATAATTCACGAGGGCGTGGGGCAGGTAGCCCATCTCTTTATAGGCCATGACCGAAGTCGCGCCGTGGCGCTTGGAAAGCCTTGTCTTGTCCGAACCCAGTATCATGGGCAGGTGCGCGAAGACCGGGATCTCATGGCCCAGGGCCTTGTAAAGGAATATCTGCTTGGGGGTGTTGTTTATGTGGTCGTCGCCCCGTATGACATGGGTTATGTCCATTGTGGCGTCGTCTATCACGACGCAGAAGTTGTAAGTCGGAGTGCCGTCGCTCCTCAATATGATGAGGTCTTCTATCTCCGAGTTCTCGAAGGATATTACGCCCTTTATCTCGTCCTTGAAAGAGGTCACACCTGTTGGAACCCTGAACCTCAATGCGTAAGGGGCGTCGGGCGCGTCTTTCCTGTCCCTGCACCTGCCGTCGTAACGGGGAGGCTTGCCTTCCTTCATTGCGGCTTCACGCCTTGCCTCAAGCTCGGCCGGGGTGCACCAGCATTTGTACACGAGCCCCTTTTCAAGCAGGTCACCAGCGAACTTCCTGTACTCGTCAAACCTCTGGCTCTGGAAGAACGGGCCTTCGTCCCAGTTAAGCCCGAGCCACTCCATGCCGTCGAGTATGGCCTGTATCGACTCGGTAGTGCTTCTGGCGACATCCGTGTCTTCTATCCTCAATATGAATTTGCCGCCGTGCTTTCTGGCGTAAAGCCAGCTGAAAAGGGCTGTCCTCGCCCCACCGATGTGCAGATACCCTGTCGGGCTCGGGGCAAAACGCGTGCGAACCTTCAATTAGCAAGACCTCCTGAAAATTATAGGGGGAAACTCACCCTTGCAGTTGTGTGTGCGGGATGTCCCCCAAGCCTTTGATTTTTGAGGGATTAAGAGCAACGGCATATTATCAGAAGCTATAAGGAATGTAAAGGAATTGGAGCGTTTTTGGACGGGTTTTTGGGGACTATGCTTTTCTGGCGCAGGGGCGCGAGGCTCAAATTCGAGTTTTAATTGATGACTATCCCGGCGTAGCCTACAACCGCGTCCGTATCTCCGCTTACTTCGCCTGAAGTGGCATAGCTCACAAGCCGCCCTTTTGCCGCGCCGAGCGCACGGGCCGCGTATATGGCTATGGCGGCGGGCAGGACCCCGCACATCGTGATGTCCTGTTTTTCGGCGACTTCTACAAGCCCCTTCGGGTCAAGGGCCTCGACCCGCTCTATCGCAAGCTTGTCCTTTACCCTTGTCGCTTTATCTGTTTCGTAGTGGTTCATGTCAGAGCTGACCAGGATGAGAACGCGCTCTTTTGCCTTCGAGACTACCTTTGCCAGCGCCTTGCCCATCTCCTCGCACTCTTTGGCATTCGCGCCCATGACCGTCACCGGCACTATCTTGGCTGCCGGGTTTATGGCGCGTATGAAGGGCAGCTGCACCTCAAGGGAATGCTCCATGATATGGGCTTCGAAGTCGCTCTTGAAGAGCGCTGAAGAGGCGAGCACCTTTGAAGCGAGTTCCTCGTCTATTTCTACCTTGCCGGTTGGTATCTCCCATGTGCCGGAAGGCATGACAGAGGCGTCCGGGCCAAGGCCGGTGTGATTCGGGCCGATGAGTATTATCTTGTCCGGGATATTGACCGAGGAAAAGGCGCGGCCAGCGATTGCCCCTGAGTACATGTACCCGGCGTGCGGGCAGATTAGGGCTATCGCGTCCTCTTTTGGCGCTTCAATCAGGAAAGAGGCGACCTGTTCAGCCAGGGCCGCTTTGGAGCCCGGATAAAACCGCCCGGCAACGCAGGCTTTTCTCAGAAAATGTTTTTCGCTCATGTGTTTTTGCCTCAATGAGAGGTTATCAAAGGGGGCCGGGGATGTAAAGCCCGTATGAAATCAGCTCCATTTGGCTGGAAAAAGGCTTATTTCCCGTGTTATGATGATTTGCTTTACATACCAAGCCCAGAAGGTGGAGATGAACGGCATAACTGCGGACCTAATAATATTCGACCTCGACGGCACTCTCATAGATTCGAGCCAGGACATAGCCTGGTGCGCGAACAGGACCCTTGAGTCGATGGGATACACAGGGAAGGACCCGGCTGAGATAGTCGGCCACATCGGCTGGGGCGTAAAGCCTCTCCTGGAAAAGCTCATGCCGGAAGAGTCGCCCGAAAGGATAACCGAGGCCCGCCTGAAGTTCCTCGCGGTTTACGGAGAGCACCTCGTCGTAGAGACGACCCTTTACCCCGGCGTCGTCGATGTCCTTGACCAGTTCACCAGGGCAGGTAAAAAGCTGGCGGTCGTGACGAATAAACCCGAAGGGCTCGCGGCAGGCATACTCGAAGTAATGAAGCTTGATGGTTACTTCAGGCTGGTTCTTGGAGGAGATTCCCTCCCGAACAGGAAGCCCCACCCCGAGCCCATCGAGAAGGCGATCAAGGAACTCGGCGCGTCCCCGGACAGGACCATAGTCGTCGGAGACAGCCCGGTCGATTGCGAGGCCGCCAAGGGGGCCGGAGCCTACGCCATAGGCGCGGCGTACGGCTTCAGGGGAAAGGACGAACTTGTGGCAGCCGGGTGCGATATTATAATTGACGATTTTTCTTCCTTGAAGTCCGTCATCCTTTAGCAGGTCGCTGAAAACTCATAGCGAGCGGCAAGCGAGCGAATAGAAAATCGAGATTTCCTCTGGTTTCGAAGCTCCACGCGGCTTGCCGAGGGGAGCTTCAAAAAGCCCCATCTGCCATGTCGTCTTCGAAGCTCGTCATTGCGGCGTACAAACAAAGTACGCCTCTCTCCTCGCTTCTCGACTCCTCGCATCTGGAACTTTTTGAGCAACCTGCCGTTGTTCTGCAATCTTCAGTGAACTGTAAAATTTATTGTATCTGCTATACTGAGAGAGGCCGTGTTCCGTGACCGTGATTCGCATTGATTGTCATTCTGAGCGTAAGCGAAGAATCTCGGATGTGAACAATTCGGCAAGTTACGAGATTCTTCGGTCGCTGTGCTCCCTCAGAATGACATGCCAAAACAATTATCAGAGCTTATTGAAACTCTCGTTGCCGTAACTCGCTCCGCACTGACCAATTAAGGCAACCCAATGCTCTCACGGCGGACCCTGCTTCAGACAATCGCCGCTTCAATGGTCTTCCTGTCCCTTTCCGAGAGGCAGGCCTTTTCCCAATTCCTTTTCCGCCCAAAAGAGAAACGCCAGCCCAGGCTCAGGGAAAACCAGTTTACTCGTGACGGCAAATCCCTCGTTGGCGTCTCTTCCGGCGCTGGGCCTGAAGAGATGGTAGAACGGGCGGTTTCTCTCATAGGCGGCTTCGAGAAACTTGGGCTCAAGGGAAAGACCGTCCTCGTCAAACCCAATGTCGTCTCGGGCGAGAAAAGCCCGGTCACGACAAACCCTGAGGTTGTCGCGGCGGTCGTGAAACTGTTGTACAAAAACGGCGCGAAAAAGGTCTATGCCGGTGACATGTCCGCCCTCCGGACCGTCTCGACCAGGCGCAACATGTCGAAGAACGGCATCTTGAAGGCCGCGGAGGCCGCCGGGGCCGAGGTCATAATCTTCGAGGACTTCGAGTGGTATGCCGTGCCTTTGACCGGCACTCAATACATCAAAGAGGCCTTTGTTACCGAATGGATTTTTCGGCCCGACATCATCGTGAACCTGCCGGTCGTGAAGACGCACAGGTCGGCGAGCTACTCCATCACGCTCAAGAACTTCATAGGCTGCACGCACCTTCGCCAGCGGCCCTATCTCGTAAACCCGTCCCGGTGGGAAGAGCTTATTGCCGAGTTCAATGCCGCGTACACCCCTGATATAAACATAGTCGACGCGACCACCTCCATGATTGAAGGCGGCCCGTGGGAGGGCACGCCCGAGCAAACAAACATTATAATGGCGAGCGGAGACAGGGTCGCCGCTGACGCCGTGGGCCTCGGCCTTATAAAGTCGTTCGGCAAGTGGGAACCGGTCGTATCAAAAGATGTCTGGGAGCAGACCCAGTTGAAGACCGCCGTCTCTCTCGGTATCGGAAGGCCATCGGGAGGCATAAGGCTTTTAAAAGGCGAGGGAGACGAGAGGTTCGCAGCCTTGATGGACGCCGTGAAAAAGCACACGGGCCTTTGACAGTATGACGTTCAGCCGATATATTTCTCTCTAATCGAATTCAAAATCATTTAGGAGACTACCTGATGAAAAGAACGCTCTTGAAGGCGCTTGTGTTCGTGACAATTTGCGCGGCCCCGGCCCTGGCCAACGAGCCGCTGCCAGCCGTGCCGCCGATACCAGCCAACAACTCGATGAGCTCTCAGAAGGTGGAACTCGGAAAGATGCTCTTCTTCGACCCGAGGCTTTCTTCCAGCGGCGTCGTAAGCTGCGCCACCTGCCATAACCCGTCTTTCGCCTTTACCGACAGGGTGCCGCGCGCGCTCGGCCACAAGCATCAGGTCGGCCCGCGCAACACGCCGACCGTGCTTAACGCGGCCTTCCTTTCTTCCCAGTTCTGGGACGGCAGGGCGGCAACCCTTGAGGAGCAGGCCCTTGGCCCCATACAGGCGACCGTCGAGATGAACGAGAGCCTTGAGAATGTCGTGGGAAGGCTCAAGGAGATACCCGAGTACAAGAAGATGTTCATTGAGGTCTTCGGCGGGAAGGAGGCGGTAAGCTCCGGGAATATCGCCAAGGCCATAGCCGCGTTTGAGAGGACGCTGGTGACTCCCAACTCACCATTTGACAGGTATTTGATGGGCGACACGGAAGCGATAAGCACGGATGCCCGGAAGGGATGGGAGCTGTTCCAGAAAAAAGGCTGCAACGCCTGCCACAGCGGCGCCAACTTCACGAACGGCGAGTTCTACAGGATAATCGTGCCTGGCTCCACTGACCTCGGCAGGTTCGAGGTCACGAAGAAGGAAGAGGACAAATACAAGTTCAGGGTGCAGACGCTCCGCAATGTGGCGCTTACTTATCCGTATTTTAACAACGGGTCGGTCGTGAGGCTCCCGGATGCCGTGAAGGTCATGAGCAAGGAGATGCTGGGGAGCGAGTCAGGCGACGAAGAGGCCGCTCTCATCGTGGAGTTCCTCAAGTCCCTTACTGGCACTATGCCGAGGGTCGATTACCCGGTGTTGCCATAAGGCAGCTCAAAAGCTCTTGAGAGAACCTTTTTGTAAAAAGGTTCTCTCAAACTCTCTCCAAAAACTTTTAGTTCTTCCTGAGTACACCCCCAAAAGGGGGCGTACTCAGGAACTGAAAGTCTTTGAAGGGGTGTGGGGAAATCTTCCTACGGAAAGTTTCCCCAAAAGAGTCTTTCAGCATCCTGCCCCCAAATCACTTCCTGTTATTGCTCTTCCTTATGTAGTTGAGTAGTCCGCCCTCAAGGATATACGACCTTTCCCGCTGGCTCAGGGCCAGGGTGAACCTCACGGCCCGCTCCTGTCCTTTTATGAGCGCTGATATCTCTTCTGTTGAGGAGACCGCGCCTCTCAAACCCCTGAACCACAGAGAGCTGCCCTGCTCGATTATCCTGTAATCCGACGGGTCCGCGAACACGAGCGGCAATATGCCGAAGTTTACGAGGTTCGCCCTGTGTATGCGGGCAAAGCTCTTGGCTATCTTTATCCTTATGCCGAGATACCTCGGGGCTATGGCCGCGTGCTCGCGCGATGAACCCTGTCCATAGTTCTCACCTCCGGCGATTATCCCGCCCCCTCTTTCAACGCACCTTTTGAAAAAGCTTCTGTCGAGCCTCTCGAAGGCGAACTCGCTTATCTTCGGTATGTTCGACCTGAACGGGAGAACCCTGTTTCCGGCCGGGAGTATGTCGTCGGTAGATATGTTGTCGCCAAGTTTCAAAAGCACCGTGCCTTCGTATTCGTCTGGCAGCTCGTCGAAGTTAGGGAAAGGCGCGATGTTCGGCCCGCGCACTATCTCGACACTGGCCCTTTGTTCCGGGGGAAGGGGCTTCAATATTATCGATTCGTTGTATTCGTATTTTTTGGGCTCTACTATCCTCGGGTACGGCCCCAGCTTTCTCGGGTCTGTTATCTGCCCGTAAAGGGCGGCCGCGACGGCCGTCTCCGGGCTTGAAAGATATACGAAGTCGTCGTCCGTGCCGCTCCTGCCCTTGAAGTTTCTCGGGAAGGTCCTCACTGATGCCGCCTTTGTGGGAGGGGCCTGCCCCATGCCGATGCACCCGAGACAGCCTGATTGATGGACCCGCGCGCCCGAGTGGTTCAGAAGCGTTGTCCCGCCAGCGCGGTCGATATTTTCAAGCACAGACCTGCTGCCCGGGTTTATCTCGAGGCTCACTCCGGGGTAGGCGGTCTTTCCCCTTAAGGCCTTGCACACTATCATGAGGTCCCGGTAAGAAAAGTTCACCGAAGAGCCTACTATTACCTGCGCAACTTTCGTGCCTTCGATTTCACTTACCCGCTTGACATTGTCTGGAGAGCTCGGGCAGGCGATAAGAGGCACGAGCGTGGACAGGTCAATTTCGTCCTCTTCGTCATAGACGGCATTCGGGTCGGCCTCAAGAGGCAGCCAGTCCTTCACCCTTCCGTGGCGTTCGAGAAAGTCCCTTGTCATCTCATCCGACGGGAAAACAGTCGCTGTCGCCCCCAATTCCGCGCCCATGTTGGCAATAGTCGCCCTGTCGGTTGCCGAGAGGGTCTTGACGCCGGGGCCCCAGTACTCGATTATCTTTCCGACTCCGCCTTTTACGGTATGGCGGCGGAGCATCTCCAGAATGACGTCTTTTGACGAGACCCACGGCTTGAGTTTTTTAGTGAGTTTCACTCCCATGACTTTGGGCACCTTGAGGAAAAAAGGCTCGCCTGCCATGGCGAGGGCGACATCCAGCCCGCCCGTGCCTATGGCCAGCATGCCGAGCGCGCCTGCCGTGCAGGTATGCGAGTCCGCGCCGAGAAGGGTCTTGCCGGGCGCGCCGAACCGTTCCATGTGCACAGGGTGCGAAACTCCGTTTCCCGGGGGAGAGTAGTAGACCCCGAACTTCAGGGCCGAAGTCATTAAAAATCTGTGGTCGTCGGCGTTCCTGTAGTCGGTCTGGAGGATGTTGTGGTCAATATAGCTCGCGGAAAGCTCTGTTTTGACCGAGTCCAGTCCGAGCGATTCGAACTCAAGGAAGACGAGTGTGCCGGTAGCGTCCTGGGTAAGCGTATGGTCTATCCTTATCGCTACCTCCGCGCCCGGCTCCCATTTTCCGGAGACGATGTGCGCTTCGATTATTTTTCTGGCGAGACATCTGTTCATCCTGCCCTCCGGTAGCTGTCTATTGAAGAAGTCTTTTGAAGGAGACTTTCTGTAGAATGTTTGCCCAGACCCACTTTAAATATTTTCAGTTCCTTAGAAAACCCCCATTTATGGGGGTTTTCTAAGGAAGAACTTAAAATTTTTGGAGAGAGTTTGAGAGAACCTTTTTATAAAAAGGTTCTCTCAAAGCTTCTTCAGTATATCGTTATCTCGTAGTTCGCGCCTTCCCATCCGCCCTTTTCAGGGTAGTGGAAAGTGAACGCAAGGACAGAGCCGCTCGCGAATGTGCCGGGCGGGAAGTCAAGGTGCCATATCCCGAGGCCGGTGTCGTTTATCTGCTGTTCGCTTCGAGAGGTCCAGTTGTCAGAGGTCCACAGGATATTGGCGGGCTCGAAGCATATTATCCGCACCGTCTCGTCTGCCTGGGCTGATGATATGAGCTTGTTCTTTTTCCATGCGGTCATCTTGAGTTTCGTAAGCTTGTCTATGTACCGTGCCTTTACCTCGTCCACGAGGTCGCATCCCCACGCGTCTTTTATGGTGCGAAGCGCCTTTATGTACTCGGCGTGAGCCCAGACCAGCGGCGTGGCGGAGCCGGTCCCTTTACCCTTTTGCAGCCTTTTTTCGGGTATGCTGTCGGCGTCCCATATCTGCTCCGGGAACATGAAGCCGTCATTTGCAAATGACTCGAGAGAGTCGAGGTACTCTTCAGGCGTGACTTCGGCCGTCGCCTCGTATATGGCCCGCTCCCCCGTAAGCAGAGGCCAGGGCCTTCCAACGCCCGAGCCATCGAACGGGGAGCCGTCCTCTTTTTCGCCGTAGCCGTCGAAGTTGTACCTGTAAAAGGCAACCTTGCCGTGGCTCTCGAACCTGAGGAGGTTGTCAACTGATTTCAGCGAATCCAGTATACGGGTATCTCTCGCGCTCCTGACGCCGTATCTCACGAGGTCGAGAAAGCCCGCGTCCACGATCGCGCCCTGGTGATGGGGCCTGTCCGCTGGCCTGTTCCTGTTGAACACGACGGCGTGGTAGACCCGGTTTTCCGGGTCCAGTGTCTCTGGCATCTCGCCCACTATCTGCATGTAATGGCCTGCTATGCCTTCCATGCAGTCGCATTCTCTGAATGTCCATTCCTCGAGCCTGGTCTGCCAGTAGTCTGCCGTGGACAGCAGATGGTCTGCCTCTTTCACCTCGCCCATCTCCCGGGCCCAGTGGGCCGCGCATACGAGGGCCGTTATCTGTGCTCCGAGAGTAGCGGGTGACAGGCCGGTGCGCTCTTCCCATCTGTCCTGGCGCGTAACAGGGCCGTTCGTGGCTATGTAAGCGGCGGCTTTTTTTACCATAGGGTAGAAGTCGTTTTTGGTCATGCCCATCCCCCGGAGCCTCCACGCGAGTATGACAGGAAGGGCGACCTGGTCGAGCTGCACGAAGGGCCAGCGAATCGAGCCGTCAATATGCATGTTCTGCGGCCAGCTGCCGGAGTCTGTCTGAGTTGACTGAAGGTACTGGAGTATGGAAAGGGCCGTGGCCCCGTCCCCCATGGCCATGAAGGCGAAGGCGGTCTTGCACAGGTCCCTGGGCCAGACAAGATGGTAGCCTTCTGCCTCGTTGTCGCCCTTTGCCTCCCCCCAGGGTATCGAGAGCGATGCTATGATCCCGCCTGGGAAGGTCTTGTCCTCGTGGGTCTTCAGCACCATCGCGCTCGTCCAGAACCTTCTGCCCTTGTCAGGCGAGAGCCTGCCGAGGTTGTCCAGGCTGTTTATGTACCTTCTCCAGCCGCGTATGTATTCTCTTTCTATCGAATGATAATCCCTTGAAAGGCTTTTTTCGGCCTGGAGCACTGCTTCCACCTCGTCTTTCCCGAAGCCGAGGGCAAGGGTGAATTCGCCGGGCTGTATCTCGCCGGTCAATGCTATGTTCCCGCCTTCGGCCCTCTCGAAAAACCAGTTCATGTCGAGGTTGTCGCGAAGGTCGTGCCAGCCGTCCGATGAGCCTGAAAAACCTGCGGAGACCTTGATGAACGGGTGGTCCGAGGCAAGGGCCGCGGCAATGTCCTCCCGCCAGGCTATAAGGTAGCTCTTTTTTTCATATACGGCCGCCCTGCCGGAGTTTTCGAAACCCATGTTCTTTATGTGCGGGGCAAGGAGGGCGTAGAGCCGGAAGTCTGAGGCGACGCCGTGCAGGGCTTTGAAGGCGCAGTTCACGACCAGCGTGTTTGCCTGGGGGTCTGTTACTATGCGCTTTGTGATGCTGTAGAGGCCGGATTTCGCGGTATGTGTCACGAGGTAGGCCGGGGCTTTTTCGTGGATGTATTCGAAGGCGGTTATTTCCGTGTCTTTGCCTTCCTCGTCAAAGAAGGTTTTGCCGTCTGTTATGAGAAACTTCAGGTCCCGTGTGTTCGCGACCCCGACGGTGGGGTAATAGACCTCGGTTATAATGCCGCTTTCTATCGTGAACCAGACCTTTGACAAGACGCTCAGGGCAGTGCCTACGCCGTGCTTGGAGGCTCTCGACCATCGGGGTTCGGTCCCTGGCTTTCCAAACGCTTCAGCGGATGGGAACGGAAACTCGGGTTTATACGCTACGCTCATGGCACCCTCCCTCCTTTTATAATGCGGTCGGGGCCGCCCCTTAAGGGGACCATGCGGCGCTTGTCTTAAGGACCTTTTGGGACGGTCAGTCACATAATTCGAGTTAACCACCTTTCCATTTAAAGTCAAGGCTGGACGGTAAGCGTTCCGGGGGCTTGACGGCCTGACAATCCAGCGTTTTTAAGATATAATGAAGCCTGTGCGCCTTCAGGCTATTTGATGTTGAAAGGCGGGAGGAGGCGGGTTAAAATCAGTCCTTCCGCCATGAAGTCGAGGCTCGTGTCTAAAAAAACTATTACATGCGGAGGTGGAAGATGGGTGCAAAACTGAGCGAAGATGCGAGAAAGAAGATAATAGAGGCATTGAACGAGGACAGGGTGGCCGAGCTTACGGCGATAATACAGTACATGGGCCACCATTACGAAGGAGAAGGCCTGGAGAGCCCGCCTATTCTGGAGCTTTTCAAGAGTACCGCCATGGACGAGATGAGGCACGCCGAGTCCCTCGCCGAAAGAATAGTCTACCTTGGGGGCGTGCCCGTGTACAAGCCCTCAGGCGTAAGCAGGGGCGGGGAGCTCCGTGAGATGATATCCCAGGACCTGGGCCTTGAGAACGGGGCAATAGAGCGCTACAGGAAACATATCAAGCTCTGCGACGAGCTCGGAGATTCCACGACAAGGCTCCTTCTCGAACAGATACTCATGCAGGAAGAAGGCCATGCGGACGCGTTCGAAACCGCGCTCGGCAGAGGAAAATAAAAAGGGGAATTTGTAAGATGACAAAGAAATGGAAATGCGTTGAGTGCGGCTATGTTCATGTGGGCGAATATCCGCCTGATGCGTGTCCCGTGTGCTACGCGCCGAGCGACGCGTTTGTCGAGGTCGTTGTAAATGCCTGAAAGCCGCCGTGCGCAAAGCCGCGCCGGGCAGCACAGGCGGGGCCATGCGGGTGACGCGATAGCCCGCCGCATAGCCGAAAGCGGGCCGATACCTTTTACCGGGTTCATGGAGGCCGCCCTGTACGCCCCTCAAGGCGGCTATTATACCTCCGGCAGGCAGACCTGGGGCCCTGGGGGCGACTACATAACCAGCCTTGATGTAAGCCCTGTTTTCGCGAGGACTCTTGGGAGGCAATTGGCCGAGTGCTGGGAGCTCCTTGGCTCGCCTTCTTCTTTTGAGCTTGTCGAGGCGGGCGCGGGAAGAGGGTGGCTTTCCATGGGCATGCTCGAATATGTCAAAGGCGCTTGCCCCGGCCTTTACGACGCCTTGGCAGTGAAGCTCGTAGAGCTGGGGGGGCCGCCCGAAGCGGCGATGCCGGAAAAGGTCTCCTGGCACAGGAGCCTAGATGAACTGAAGCCCGCCCACGCCGCCTTTGTCATCTCGAACGAGCTTATCGACAGCTTTCCCGTGCACAGGGTGAAGTTTACCGGCGGCGAACTCAAAGAGCTCTTCGTTGACTTTAACGGCGAGTCCTTTTTCGAGAAGGAGGGGTCTTTGTCAGATGCGGCCCTGGCAGGCTATTTCCAGAGGGCAGGAGTAGAGCCGTTCGAGGGCATGACAACAGAGGTGAACCTGGAGGCCGGAAGGTGGATAAGGAAAGCCTCTGCCCTTTTTTCCAGGGGCTTTGCCGTGACTATTGACTACGGAGCTCCCGCAAGGGAGCTTTACTCCCCCGAAAGGAGGGGGAGCCTGCATTGCCATTTCCGCCATACCCTGAACGACAACCCGTTCGCCAATATAGGCGAGCAGGACATAACCAGCCATGTCGATTTCACGACTCTCGCGATGGATGGCATGGATGCCGGGCTGCCGGTTACCGGGTTCACCACACAGAAGAATTTCCTTCTCGGCCTCGGCATTTTAGAAGAGCTCAAGACGCCTGCCTCCCTCGGCGTGGAGGGCGTGGACGAGGTCAACTTCAACAGGGCTCTTGGCGCGCTCATCTCACCCGGCGGGATGGGAGACACATTCAAGGTGCTCGTCCAGCATAAGGGGATGGAAAGGCCCAGGCTCAGGGGTTTTTCCTTCAAGGATAAGACCCGTAGCCTCAAACTTCCCTGATATTCGTGTCTTCGTTGTAATATTTGCCGTGATATGTTAATTGTAAAATATTACCGAAAAATTATAGATGAGGGGGGATTTTCATGCCAGGTACCGACAACAAGGACAACAAGGAAAAAAAGCATGTCTGCTCGATCTGCGGCAAGCCTTCCGACATGACCATCTGCCACGCCTGCGAGGACAAAATAAGGGGCGAGGCGGTCGAGAAGAAGCACGACGCCGAGAAGATCAAAAAGTAGGCAAGGCTCATAATAAAATATTTGGGAGGGGAAAATGGCCCAGGACAAGATTCTCCAGGAACTCGGCACCGCATATAATACAGAGATAACGGGCTATCATTTCTACACTACGGCAGCGGCGCTTGTCGAGGACCCGAAGGGTAGGACCGTTTTTTCGAGCCTGGCCAAGGACGAGCTCGCCCACATAGTCGTAGTCGGCAAGATAGCCGAATCTTTGAAGAACGGGCTCGGCTGGATAAGCTACGAAGAGGCTCTTTCGCAGGGCTTTGCCATAGCGTTGTCCGGGCAGATACCTTTCCCGAAAGAAAACGAACTCCTGAAGAGGCTTTCAACCAACCAGTCCGACACGAACGCCGTGCAGATAGCCATCGAGACCGAGATGGCGGCCGTGGATTTCTATGCCGATCTGCTCAAGGATGCCACGACGCCCGCTGAAAAGGTCTGTCTCACAAAGCTCCTTGAGATGGAAAAAGGGCATTTGAAGGTGCTGAGGTGGGAGTACGAATCCCTGAACAAGACCGGCTTCTGGTGCGGTGAGATGGAATTCAGCGTGGAGAAGGAGAGCGAGTAAAATGTACGACGCTATCGTCGTCGGCCTGGGCCCAGCCGGGTCGACCGCTGCCCGCGACCTCGCGGGAGCCGGGCTTCGTGTGCTCGGCATAGACAAGGAGAAGTTCCCGAGATACAAGTCCTGCGGCGGGTGCATCTCCAC
>Ga0209342_10000705_pt1 | contig 38961 bp, 37 predicted proteins | sample RifCSP16_2_FD_184023 | JGI IMG/M metagenome (GOLD analysis project Ga0209342, IMG submission 184023) | Soil microbial communities from Rifle, Colorado - Rifle CSP2_sed 16_2 (SPAdes) (version 2) | ecosystem: Environmental > Terrestrial > Deep subsurface > Rock core/Sediment | place: Rifle...
ACCGAAAAACGATGCAGGCGGATTCAACAGTTCCCCAAAGGGCGACATGTCGGCCTTGACAGGCCTCACCAATGAAAGACCATAATAGTCGCATCACTGAGCCCGAGGAAGCGCGGGTGAGAACTGTGACGGTGTCAAAACTCAAGGCGTCACTGAGTGAGTACCTTCGACGTGTGAAGGCCGGCGAGGAGGTGCTGATCATTGAGCGCGGACGTCCGATCGCAAAGCTGACTCCCGCCACAGGCGTTGAGACCCTGCCGGATTATCTGCTTGCACTAGAGAAGCAAGGGCTCGTGAAGATCGGGTCCGGCAAGCTCCCGCGCAACTTTTGGCAGCTCCCGCGTCCGAAGGATCCTAAGGGAAAGGTCTTGCAGGCGGTGCTCCGAGAACGGGAGCGAGGGTGGTGAAGTTCTGGGACACGTCGGCCGTCGTCTATCTCTGCGTTAATGACCCGCGATGACAAAGAAAGTTTCGCCGTCTTGCCGCCGAAGCTCTAGCGCCCTGACAACAGTTGTTGAAGCCGCTGCGCGAGGGCGGGGCCGGTGCCTGATTCTTCGTGCTTGAAGTAGATGAAGCTGTCGCGCCAGCCGGCTCCGAGTCTTCGGATCTTTTCACTCCAGCCTTCCAGCTCCCGATCCGAATACCTCTGATCGCGGAGCCTGAAATACCCGAAGTCAGCCGTTGCCACGAGTGGTGTTGTGCGCTTCTCGTTGTCGGCGATGCAGAGCGCGGCGTTCCGGCTTCTCAGCGGCTCGTAGACGTCATCGCTGAACCACGAGTCATGGCGGAACTCGAACGCGCAGCGGAGGCCGGGAGGAAGCTGGACCAGCAGGTCAGTGAGTCGTCCCGAGTCCTTCTTGAAGTTGGGTGGAAGCTGGAAGAGGAGTGGGCCGAGCTTCGGACCAAGCGTCAAGGCGGTGTCTACGAAGAAGCGGAGCGGCTCGTCCACGTTCTTGAGCCGCGCGTCGTGCGTGATCCGCTTCGGCGCTTTCAGGACAAAGATGAAACGCTCGGGAGTGGCGGCCACCCATCCGGCGATCGTCTTGGCGTTGGGCATCCGGTAGAAACTGTAGTTGATCTCAACCGTGGAGAAGCGCTCGGCGTAATAGGCGAGCATCTTGGTGGTCGGAAACTTCTCCGGATAGAAGCTTCCGCGCCACTCCGGATAGTTGTACCCTGATGTTCCGATCCAGACCGCCACAGCGCCTCCCGCGGCTACTTGGGCAATTGAGGGCGCGTCGCGACCTCTTGATCGACCTGACCGCTCAACGCCTCAAGAAACTCGACGAGGTCAGATTGCTCATGGCTGGTCAGGCCGAGCGGCCGCATCTCGGGCGAGAGCCACGAGTCCTTCTGGCCACCCTTGTTGTGGAATGCCACGACCTCTTTGAGCGTTCTCAAGCTGCCGTCGTGCATGTAGGGGCCGCGCTTGGCGACATCACGGAGCGTCGGGGTCTTGAACCCGCCTTTATCGCTCTCGTTCTTCGTCACGGAATACCGTCCCAAGTCCGGGCTCTCCTTCTCCATGCCGACGCCGAGGTTGTGATAACGCTCATCAGTAAAGTTGAATCCGGCGTGGCAGACTGCGCATCTGGCTTTTCTTTCGAACAGCGCCAGGCCCTGCCTTGCGGCCGGGGACAAGGCATTCTGCTCACCGGCGCGAAAGCGATCATAGGGCGAGTTGCCTGAGAGGATCGTCCTGACATAAGCGGCAATCGCCTTGGCAACGCCGTCGGGGTTGAGCTCGGTTCCGAAGACCACCCGGAAGTCGCGCTGGTAGGCTGGGACCGCGCCGAGCTTCTTGACAACGGTCTCATCGCTCGTGTGGGAGTCGTTACGCGCGTGGTCCTCGAGCGACTCGCGGAGGCCTGTCCAGAGCTGCCGGTCGCTGAAGAGGCGATTGATGATCGTGGGGACCTGGCGTGTCGTCTTCTGAGGCGTCCCGATCACGGGACGGCGCGCGTCTTTCCAGCCTCGGTCAGGCTTCGCGCTCCAGCCGTGGTCGGGGTCGTGGCAGCTCACGCACGCGAGCGATCCGTCTCGCGACCAACGCGAGTCCCAGAAGAACTGTTTGCCGAGCGCAATCTTCTCCTGGGTGAGGGGATTGTCTGCTGGGATGCGAGTGGCTTGGTCATCGAGACCGAGCGGGAGCGTCAGCTTGAACTCGCCGGCATCGACAGGCGTGGCGAAGAGCATTACCAGCAGCACAAGCAACGCGTTCATAATCGCCATTCTTGATGGAGTCTAGAGAGGATCACCGAGCGTGTCAAGCAAAAGCCGGCTCATCTTGCTCCGTGGACCTGCCATCGTTATAATCGGCTCCGGCATCAGCGCAACGCGAACTCTATCACTCAACAGGAGGAACGTATGCGAGCATGGCTGACAATGATCAGTGCGATTGGTGTGGTCGCATTTGCGGCTCTGGCACTCGCCACGCATGCCGGCCCCGCGCCTGATCCGAAGCCGAGTGAGGGATGGGGGCTGCACATCGACGCGAAGCTGCACGTTCCGGGGAAGCCGGAGATGGTCTCGCACCACTACTGCAAGGCGGTCTCGGGCGGTTTGACCCAGTGTCAGCTCTACGACAGCGATAAGCCGGACGCGAGGCTGATCGGGGTTGAAGTGGTGGTGAGCCCGGAGATGTACAAGTCGTTCAGCAAAGCCGAGAAAGCGATGTGGCACTACCACAAGACCGAGATCCCCAGGGTGTCTGCCACACTTCCTGATCTTTCGGCGGAGGAAGCCGCCAAGGTGGCCAAGAGCCTGGAGGAGTCCTACGGGAAGGTATATCTCCTCTGGGATCCTGCCAAAGGGAACTTTCCGACCGGCCGCCCGATCATCTCTCGGTTGAAATAACCGGACCCAGGTTCGGAGGTTAACCTCCCACTTCTTTCCTGATGATCCGCGCGCCTTCAACTAGCGCGCGGAGTTTTTCTTTGGTGACCCACCGCGGGGTTTCCCAGAACCCGCAATCGGGGTTGAGCCACAGCCGTTCAGGAGCGATATGCTGCAAGATCGGGCGGATGCGCTCAGCCACCTCCTGGGCCGTCTCAGCCTTGAAGGCTTTGACATCGATAACGCCAGCGCCCAACTCCTTGTCCGTGGGGAACTCCTTGAGGCGGTCGATGTCCTGAAGGCCGCGATTGGCGAACTCGAGTACGATTTGGGTCGCGCGGATCTCACCCAGGGTAGGGAAGACGTTGCGGTAGTCGCGCACCGCGCTGAATGGGCGCCCGTAGAGATTGCCGAAGCAGATGTGCACCGCAAGCTTCGCGTTCACGCCTTCGATGGCGCGGTTGACGCCCCTCGACACGTCCTGCACTGACCCCGCGTACATCCCGTGGTGCGGCTCGTCGATCTGGATGAAATCAGCGCCGGCGGCGACTAACGCCCGACATTCAGCATTGACGATGCCGACAAGATCGGCGAGCAGCGTCTCCTTGTCCCTGTAGCCGCCGCCGAGCTTGAGAGGCACCAGCAGGGTATACGGGCCGGGCACTGTCGCCTTGATCGGCTTGGCGGTGAGCGAGCGGGCCAGCTTGAACTCCTCCACGATGCCAAGCCCTTGGGGAGCGGCGATTGTCTCGACAACCTCGAAGGGGCTGTTGGTGTCCCAGAGCGGCTGGCCCAGCTTGCGCGGTGGCGCCAGGGGCCGGATCCCGGTGATGCGGTCGTAGAAACCCACGATGAAGCGCACCCGCATCATCTCACCCGTGCTCACCACATCCACACCGGCGCGCTCCTGATCCAGCAGCGCGGCGTGCGTGGCGTCCTCCATCAGCTCGTGGATATCTATTGCGCCGAGCCGGCCCGCCTCTATGGCTTCACGGGCGAGCCACACCCAGCCCGGCAGCCCGTGGCTTCCCACCACTGAAGTTGGCAAAAGCGGCAGTGATCTTGTCATGTCATGCTTCCTTTCTCGCGTAAGGGGCGTCCGAGATACGCCTCGACCACACGAGGATCTCGCAACACCTGGTCGGGCGGACCGTCCGCAATCTTCTCTCCGAAATCGAGAACGGTGACACGGTCAGCCAAGTCTGCGACCAACTCCATGTCGTGCTCCACCCAGAGCATGGTCGTGCCCAGCTCGTGCTTGATCCGGAGGAGAAAGCGGGCCAGATTCTCTTTCTCCTCGCGGTTCATCCCGGTGGACGGTTCATCAAGGAGCAGGAGCGCCGGTTCCATGGCGAGCGCGCGACCGATTGCCACCAGCTTCTGGATCCCGAAGGGGAGATTGGCAATGGGCGCCTTCCGGTAGCGCTCGAGCTCGAGAAAGTCAATGATCTCCTCAGCGCAGCGGCGGTGAGCCACCTGCTCGCGGCGTGAGCGCCCGAAGTAGCAAGCGCCTGCCAGCAGGCCGGCGCGCATGTGAAGGTGCCGGCCGAGGAGGACGTTGTCAAGAACAGTCATGTGGCGAAACAGCTCGACGAACTGGAAACTCCGGCCAACGCCGCGGGCCGCAATCTTGTGTGGCGGCCAGCCGTGAATCGGCTGCCCGTTTAAACAAATCGTCCCACCACTCAGGTGGACAAAGCCGCCGACAGCGTTGAGAAGGGATGTCTTTCCCGCGCCATTGGGACCCACGAGCGCGCTGAGGCTGCCGGCGGCGACGCCGAGGCTGATGCCAGTCAGCGCCTGGAGCCCGTCGAACCGCAGCGAGAGGCCTTCGATTGCAAGGGCGGCGCTCATCCGAACCATCGCCGTCTCCTCCGATACTGCTTCACGTCGCGATAGCTCTTCGCCGCATGGTCCCTCGCCAGACCGAGATAGAACTCCTGAATGTCCTCGCTCTGGGCGAGCTGCTCAGCCGTCCCGTCGTAGACGATCCGGCCGTTCTCGATCACGTAACCGTAGTCCGCAATGTCGAGCGCTGCGCTCACATTCTGCTCGACAAGCAGAATGGCGAGTCCCAGCTCCTCACGGAGCCGGCGGAGCGTGGCCATGAGATGCTGCACGACGAGTGGAGCGAGCCCAAGCGACAGCTCATCCACCAGAAGCACCACAGGCTGGCAGAGGAGCGAGCAGGCAACGGCGAGCATCTGTCGCTCGCCCCCTGAAAGCGTGCCTGCGAGCTGCCGGCGCCGAGGAGTCAAGAAGGGGAAGTACTCGAGGACCATTTCAAGGTCGATTGTCGGGCGCCCTGGACGTTGAGGATGGTGGCTCGCTTGGAGATTTTCCTGGACTGTGAGCGACTCAAAGATCTTGTCGCGCTCAGAAACCAGGACGAGCCCGCGCCGGGCCAGCCGATGGGGAGGCAAGCCATTGATCACCTCTCCAAGAAAGCTGATTCGACCTTCGGTGACCTGAGCGTTGTCGGCATCGAGAAAGCCCGAGATCGCTCTGAGCGTCGTCGTCTTCCCCGCGCCGTTTGGTCCCACCAGCGCGACGATCTGGTCGGCCGGCAGTCGTAGTGACACACCCTGGATTGCGGTGGCGACCCGGTGGTAGACCACCTCGATCTGTTCCACCTCAAGCAGCAGCGCCGCGCCGATATGCGTCGCCTCGCTGCGTTCAGTGTTCCGGGGACCGGGGCTCGGGGTCCGGGGTTCGTGATCTGAAGTCAATGCGAGCCCCTGACCCCGGTCCCCGAACCCCGAAAGGGTGATGCTCGCATCTCGCCACGGCGCAAGCGCGGCGGTAAATTTAAGGGTTGATACAATCGTGCTGAGGTTGAGCGAACAAGCATTTTAACGGCTGGCTCTGAGCGGGATGTACCGTAGCGGCCACAGCAGGACCCAGTTGCGCACGCGCTGCCAAATCCCAACCAATCCTAAAGGCTCGAAGAGGAGGAAGAGCGCCATGAGAAGGCCGAACGCGCCGAACTTCAATGGGAAGAGGTAGTACTGAACCTCGCCGACTTGGAGTGCTGCCACCACACTGTCGATGAGATACGGCAGCAGGATTACAAACGCCGCGCCGATCAGCGCGCCGAGCACCGAGCCGAGCCCGCCGATGACGACCATGGCGATGTACTCGATCGTCAGCGTGAAGCTGAACGCCTCAACCGACACAAACGAGCGGTAGTAAGCCCAGACGGCGCCCGCCAGCGACGTCATGACCGAGCTGGCCACGAAGGCCAGCAACTTGTACCGGGCCACGGCGATCCCCAAACTGGCCGCGGCCACCTCGCGATCGCGCACAGCCATCCACGCTCGTCCGACTCTCGATCGTGTGAGGTTGACGGAGACACACGTCGCCGCGAGCGCCAGGGCAAGCAGCGCGTAATACCAGTGCACAGCGCTGCGGATGAACAGTGGTCCTAACTCGAACGTTGGCACCATCACACCGGTGTGAAAACCATAGCGTGCCTGATACTCGCTGCCGATCCACACGACCACATAGTGCATCGCGAGTGTGCCGAGCGCCAGGTAGAGACCACGAAGGCGGAGCGAGGGGATGCCCACGGCGAGGCCTAAGAGCGCTCCTACCAGCGCAGCGGCAGGCAACGTCAGCCACGGTGGTGCTTTGATCGCCTCGACCAGGATGCCGACGGTAAAGGCTCCGGCGGCAAGAAAACCCGCGTGGCCGAGCGAGACCTGCCCGGCCATCCCCGTCAGGAGGTGCAGTCCGAGCGCACCCACCGCCGCCAGCGCGACCTGAGACATGAGCTCCAGCGTGAAGCGCGAAGCAACAGCGGGCAGCAAAAGCAGCAGGACGAGAAACAGCGCGAGCGCGATCCAGCGAGGGCGGCTGTCCACCAGCGCCATGTCGCGCTCATACGTCGTCCTGAATGCCCCGCTCCCGTACGCCATCGCTATTGCAGCGCGGGCACCCGGGCTATCGCCCACCCGCGCTCCCGCAAAGACCACGGGTAACTGCGCATCACACTCTCTCGAGCTCTTCGCGGGTGCCCGCGAAGCCCCACGGGCGGACGAGCAGCATCGCCAAGAGACAGAGGAACGGCGAAACCTCTGCCAGAAGCGGGTTGCCGAAGCGGATCGTCAGCACTTCGACGGCAGCCACCAGTATCGCTGCCGGCACGAGACCTCCCAGGCTGTCGAGCCCTCCCACCAACGCGACGGCGAACGCCTTGAGGCCGAACACACCCAAGCTTGGATCGAGGCGCACGTTGCTGGCGTAGAGAACACCCGCGACACCGCCGGTGAGCGACGCCAGCGCCCACGACAGCGCAAAGAGGAGCTGAAAGTTGATGCCTCGCTGAGCGGCGAGCAGAGGCCGCTCGCCGGCCGCGCGCATCTGAATTCCGAGCGTCGAGCCGCGAAGAAAGAGCACGAGAGCCGCCATCACAACGACCGCGGCTGTAACGCTCAGGGCGTCAATCATTGAAACGGTCACACCACGTCCAAGATGCAGCGGCGGGTTCGTGAGCGCCATGACCTGAAGCGGATAACGGAGCTGGTCGGTGAAGAGCAGCACCACGCCGACGCGCAGGAGAATGCCGAGGCTCACCGTCACCAGCACCGCGGCAAAAACCGGGTGGCCGGCCATGCGTGACATCAACAGGATGTAGATGAGGAAGCCGGCCATCCCGCTCACGGCAAGCGCGAGCGGGATGGCGACGAGAGGCGCTGCCGCCACCGAGGTGGCAGCCGCGAAGAGCGCGTAGCCGCCGAACATCATTAAATCGCCCTGGGCCAGGTTGAGGACACGGCTCGCCCGGTAGATGAGCACGTAGCCCACGCCGAGCAGCACGTACAGGCTGGCCAGAACGATGATGCCCGCGACGGTCTGCATCTAACCTATTTTACTTCGAGGCGCGTCCAATCGGCGACGGACACAATGGCGCCCTTGAAGTAAAATAGGTTAGATACTTTGTAGTACGTATTCTTGCGATAGTGGTTGTCGGTTGTCCACTCGATCGGCCCGCCACGAACCCCCTTGGTGTCAACGCTTACCGAGGTGAGCGCCTGTGCGAGCTTCTCTTTCCCGCACGGCCACCCACATTTGCGGAGCCCGGCCTCGATCACCATGGCCGACACCCAGCCTTCCGCCATGAAGTCTGGCGAGTGGGTCGTGACGCCCTTCACGGCGTCGATGATCTGTCGGTGGATCGGCAGGTTCTCGCTAAAGAACGAGTTGCCGCCAAACCCCAAGAGGTTCGGCGCCTTAAGACGCGTGAGATCAGCCTGAGCCTGCTGGTGAGCATACAGAAGGTAGTTGCCGTTCCAGCCGATCCGGTTGAGTGCCTCGAACACACCGATCTCAATGGGCCACGGCGCCCACGAGAGCACCCACTCAGCGCCGCTCTCCTTGATCCTCGACGCGAACGGCGTGAGATCAGCCGTGCCTCCGGGCACGACGACCACGTCCAGCGCCTCCAGACCTTGCTCACCGGCGAGGTTCTTGGCGAACACCATCTCTGATTGCGAGATCGGGATGTTCTGGGCAACGAAGCCGACTTTCACCTTCTTGCCGCCGGCCCGCTGCTTGATAAAGCCGATGGCAAAGCGGCTGTCCCACTGGGCGCCGAAGGAGGTCGAGCAGAAGACCAGTGGAGCAGCCGGTGGGAACGCCCTGGGAGGGCAGACACCGCCTCCGAAGAGCAGCGGGATCTTCCCTGTTTCGGACTCGACCAGGAAGGGGTTGTACGTCGCCGAAGTGGAGGCGACGACGACGGCGATCACGCCCTCGCTGAACTTTTTGGCGTTGGCCGCTGCCCGCGAAGGCTCGCCGCGGTCGTCCTCAACGAGGATTTCGACGGGGTGGCCGTTGATGCCGCCGGCGTCGTTCACGCGCTTGAAGTACGCCTTATAGGCGTCAAACGTCGGCGCGTAGGTCGCGGCAGCCGGGCCAGTGATGGCAGCGCTCAGCCCGATCTGGTAGGGCTCGGCCGCGCTCGCCTGCACAGCGGGCACGAGTACCACCAGTGCGATAAGGATCCACACGCGGTAGGGCTTCATGAGATTTCCCCTTTCTAGGAACGGAGCGTGGTTTCAAGATCGGCGAGTTCGGCGCTGATTCGCCGCTCCTCCTCGCCACTGTACATCGCCTCGATCAGATCTCGATAGCGCTCGGCCATGAGCCGGCGCTTGATCTTTCTGGTCGGCGTCACGGGCTCATTCTCGCGCTCGGGATCCAGCTCGGCGGGGAGAATGCGGAACGCCTTGACCTGCTCCACCCGCGCAAGCTCGGCGTTCGCGCGTTCGACTTCTCCCTGGAGCAGTCGGACGACCTCGGGATGCGTCACGAGCGAGGTGTAGCCTGTGTACGGAATACTTTGCGAGCGCGCCCAGTCGGCGACTGTGTCGTAGTCCAGCTCGAGGAGCGCCACCAAGTATTTCCGTCCCTCGCCGAAGACTGTCGCTTCACTGATGTAAGGGCTGGCCCGCAAGCGGCCCTCCACCTGGGCCGGACTGATGTTCTTCCCTCCCGCTGTGATGAGGAAATCCCTTTTCCTGTCAATGAGCCTGAGAGAATCCTCTCGCGTCCACTCGCCGATATCACCCGTTGCCAAGGCGCCGTCGCGGAGCACAGTGGCCGTTCCCGCCGGATCTTTCCAGTAACCCGAGAAGAGGTAAGGGCTCTCCGCGGCGATCTCTCCATCACTCTGTAACCGCACCGTGACGTTGGGGGCCGGCACTCCGACATTGCCCGGTCGGGGATAGTCGCCCTGCTGCCCTGTGATAAACGCCCCGGCGGATTCTGTTTGACCATAGACCTCAGACACGTTGACGCCCCAGACCTGCCAGAGTGTGGCGACTTCTGGTGGGAGTGGCGCGCCCCCCGATAACACCAGGCGCGTGCGGGCGAACCCCACCCTATCCAGCAGCCAACGAAAGACAAGAGCATGAGCGAGCCGGTAGATGAGCGCGAGACCGGGCGAGGCGCCACCCTTCCACCGCGCTCTGAGATAGGGACGGCCGATCGCCATTGCGACCCGGTAGGCCGCCCGCTTGACGGTGGATGTCGCGTCGAGCGCCACCAGCAGGTGTGAGGCGATCTTCTGTAGATAGCGCGGGACGGTGAAGACGAACGTGGGCGCGACCTCGAAGAAATTCTCGACCACTGCTTCCACGTCCTCGGGGTAGTGGGGGACAAGGTCCGCGATGAGCGGCAGCGTGATCGTGGCATCGCGGCCCATGACGTGCGAGAGCGGGAGAAACGCGACCACCCGGTGTTGGCCTTGGGTCAGGAGTGGGTAGTGGCCAAGGACGTTCGCCGCGGCAGCGATATGCCGGCCGTGCAGGAGCAGCACCCCTTTTGGCGCCGCGCTTGTGCCAGATGTATAGACGATTGTCGCCGGATCCTCGGGGTGGACGCGCGCTGCGAGATCCGCCAGCGCGTCGGGCTCGGTGGCCAGACGCTTTCGCCCCTCTGCTTCCAGCGTCTGGAATGGCACGATGCGGGAATCCTGGTAGATGAAGAGCGCGCGCGTGTCCACCACGAAGACGGCCTGGAGTCTGGGGCAGTCGGACCAGACCGCCAGCGCTTTATCAAGGTGCTCCTGATCCTCGGCGACAAGAAAGCGAGCGTCGCCATGCTGAAGCAGATAGCTCAGCTCGCCGGGTGAGCTCGTCGGGTAGATTCCGTAGGTCACCGCGCCGGCCGCTTGAACCGCGAGGTCAGCCACGGTCCATTCGGGGCAGGGATCACCCATGATCGCAACTGTTTCGCCTGGAGCGAGTCCCCGTGCGCGAAGAGCCAGCGCGACAGCCGCCACGCGGTCGGCGAGCTGTCGCCACGTGCTCTCCCGATAGATGCCCAGCTCCTTGGCCCGATAGGCGACCTGGTGCGGCGTGCGCCGGAGTCGTTCGAGCAACAGCCCCGGAAGCGTCTGCCGAGCAAGACGGTCGTAGTCGATCATTTCCCCACGTTGGCGAGGCGCTCCCATGACAAATCCACCGGCGCCTCATCGGGCCGGATCGCTGGCCCGTAACGTTCCTCCATGCGTGTTCCCAACCGAGCCTCAACGTCAATCTTGCAGAGTCGGGCCATGTTCAGGCCGAGGATCTTCGCGCGGTCCTCTTCAGGCATCTCGATCTGCATGATCTGGCGCAAACACCAATCCTGGTGCATGGAGAGTGTCTGAGGCGGAAACTCTGGAGGCGTGACCGAGTATGTCTTCCCCTCGATTCGCTTGTAGGAGGCGCCGAAATCGGACCCGAAGACAAGCTTTTCGGGGCCAATCTGCGGGTCCAGATAGGCGCGCTCGATCTGCGCCGCGGTCGCCTGGCAGGTTTCGAGGTAGACGTTCGGGTGCCGCGCCGCCACCATCCGAGCGGTTTCCGGCATGGTGTCCCACCAGCTCGTGCAGGTGCCCATGTGCCCGATGATGATCGAGACATCGGGGTATCGGACCGCGAGATCGTCAATGAGCGCCGGGTCCACCGCTCGCAGCCGGCACATCACGGGATAGCTGATGCACCCTGTGTGAATGAGAATCGGCGCGCGGTGCTGCTGGACCACTTCCATGATTGGGAACATCTTCGCGAGGTTCTGATCGATCGGGACAGTCAGGTCCGGGTCGGGGAGCACACTGACGAGCTCTCCCACGCCTACGAAGCCTGGCTGCGAGAGCCAGTAATCGACTTCCAGCGCCGCCTTCTCGGCGGAGAAGGGCTCTCGCCCGGCATACGCGCGAATCTGGGTTTCAACCGGCCCGCAGAAGCCGACGAAGCGCTCCGGATAGCGCTGGACCTGCGCCGCGATCATCTCGTTTCGCATGTTGAAGGCCGTGTTCAGCGCCGCCATCTCGATCCCGAGGCGGTCCATGTCGAGCAAGAGCGCTCGCGAGTTGTCGAAGGGCGGCAGGGTCATGATCGCGTGCTCAAGGGTCCGGTAGGTGAAGGGCTCACCGCGCTTGACGAGTCCGGGAGCCCAGCGCTGCGAATGGACGTGCGCGTCCATGATGAAGCGTGCCATACGTTCAAACATCCTTTCCGTTCATTCTGGCGCGTCTCACTACTGAATGCAGGTCGATAGCGGCCGCAGAGCGCCGTCCCGAGCGCTTGCGTCCGCGCGCCGCTAAGCGCCTTGCTGCCCAGCGGCACCAGCGGATATACATTTCCTCATGCCAGATGCCTTGTTGGAGGCAGAGATACGGACCAACAAGAGTCTCGTAAGGAGTGCTGTCCAGCGATCCGTGCTCGCGTTCGAGAGTCCCGACGATGGCGCGGTACGCCTTCAGGCGCTCCTCATGGAAGCGGCCGCAGGCATTGAGAAGGTCACGGGCTTCATCAGGCTTGAGGAGCTCGACTGTCCAGACGCGCAGGAGCCATTCGTCCTTCAGGGCGAACTCAGGCGGTGGGGTGCGAAGCCAGGCGACCAGTGCGTCACGTCCGGGCTCCGTCAGGATGTAGGCCTTCTTGTTCGGCCGCGTGGTTTGGGTCTCAAGTTTGGACGAGACCCAGCCGCGTTTCTCAAGCCGTTTGAGTTCAGAATAGATCTGCGACTGGTGGGCATGCCAGCAGAACGCCACTGAGCCGTAAAACCGCTTCGTCAGCTCATATCCAGTGAGCCGGCGACGGCTCAGGAGCGCAAGCAACGCATAACTCAGCATGGAGGCCTCCTCGATGAGGTTGTACGGCGTGCCATCCGATTGATGCTCGAAGCCATGACGGGCAGGAGCATCGTTCAGTCGAAGACCACGGTTTTGTTTCCGCAGGGCAGCACGCGCCCTTCCACGTGCAGCCGGACGGCTCGGGCGAGCACGATGCGCTCGAGGTCTCGTCCCTTTCGCGCCAGATCCTCCACGGTGTCGCGGTGGCTGACCGGGATAGTGTCCTGCTCGATGATCGGGCCATCATCCACGGCCGGGGTCACGTAGTGGCTTGTCGCGCCGATGAGCTTGACCCCCCGCGCGTACGCCTGCGCGTACGGGCGGGCCCCGCTGAAGGCCGGCAGGAACGAGTGGTGGATGTTGATGATCCGGTTCGGGTAGTGGGCGACAAATTCAGGGGTGAGCACCTGCATGTACCGGGCGAGCACGATAAGATCGATGCGCAGCGAGTCCAGCAGCTTCAACTCGCGTTCTTCTTGCTCGCGCTTGTTCTCGGGCGTGACCGGGAAAGTGTGGTACGGGATGCCGGAGCGCTCGGCCAACGGTCGGAGGTCTGGATGGTTGCTCACGATCGCGACAAGCTCGCTTCGGAGCTCTCCGATGGCATGACGGTGCAGCAGATCGGTCAGACAGTGGTCGTGCCGGGAGACGAAGATGGCCATCCGGATCGGCTCATCAGAGAAGCGCAGCTCCCAGCTCATCTCGAAACTGTCCGCCAGCGGTTTGAAAACGCGCGCGACCTCGTGTTCCTCTAGGGTGAATCCTTCCAGGTCCCACTCGACCCGGGAGAGGAACAGTCCCGTCTCGAAATCGATGTGCTGATCCGCGTGGAGGATGTTCCCCTCGTGCCGGAAGATGAAATCGGAGATCCGGTGAACGAGTCCCTTCTGGTCCTTGCACCTGAGCAGCAGCGTCGCGGTGCGTCTTTGGCTGACGCTCATCGCTGCGTTCCGGGGCGGCTGTCGCGCTCCAGGAAATAGTTGATCCACGAGCTGGTTTCCCGGAGCTGCCGGTCAGGCGGTGGAATATAGACCTTCAAGCTCTCAACGCGGTCAGCCGCTTTGGCGCGCTCGTATACCGCGCCCCAGATGCAGGGCTTGTCAACGACCTCGCACTGGCCCGCGTGGGTGCCGCCGCACGGGCCGTTGCGAAGCTGCTTGGGACAGGTCTGCGGGCAGACGTACTCCATGTGACCGAGCACGCAGTTGCCACAGGCCTCACAGCCGAAGAGCGGTTTTTTTACGGCCAGCTCGGCGCGCTCGACCACAGCCGCCAGATACGGCCGCCGGTCAATCCACGCAAAAAGGCGGGTAAGCGCGCGGCGGACCCAGGCGTCGCGCGTGACAGGGAAAATCTGTCCCAGGCGGTCCAGGAGCTTCGGGACGAAATCCCGGCGCCGTTGCCGGGGTGTCTGGGCGCGCCCATAGAGATAGAAGCCTCCTTGCACACCATAGCGGAGCTCGCCCGCCAGCTCCTCCCAGCGCGGTGTCAGCTCCTCCGCGCGGCGGATAATCCAGGCGATCTGATCCGCGTCGTGAGTGCCGCCGATGTAGGCGCCGGCATAGCCGAGCCCGCGCAGGAGCGCCGCGGTTCGCGCCGCGCGCTCAAGACGCGCGCCACGCCCGCCATCTTTCGTCTCGCTCTCCTCGCGGACAGCCGCGAGCAGCTCACTGGACACCCAGCATCCTGGCGGGTCGTCCACGGCCATCTTCTCCGCGGTCCTGAGATCGAGGACGTAGACGTTCCCGAGGAGCGGCGTATGGAGCCCGCGCTCGTCGAGATAGCGCTTCAGCTCTTCGAACTTTCGAGCGTCCCAGCCGACCTGCGTGATCGCGACGTCGGCGCCGGCTTCGATCTTCTTTTCGAGCTTCAGATACTGATAGCTGCAATCGGTCTCGGTGTATTTGAACGGCGATACAGCCACCGCGATATGGAAATTCATGCCGCCGCGACGCATCTCGTCGATGAGCCGCACGAGCTGCACGGAATCGAGGTCGAACACCGGTTGCTCTCGATCGGACGCTTTCGGGTAATCGCCCGTGAGGGCGAAGACATTCTCCAGACAAAGCGCGTGCATGTCTTCGAGCGTCTTCTGAAGCCCGTGCCGGTCCTGGCCCACGCAGGTGAGGTGGATGTTCGGCGTGAGACCCCGCGCGCGGGCCGCGGTCGCCACACGCAGCGGATCGTGTCCCACCCATCCCCCGGCGTAGCTCGTGACGCTGCCTGCCGCCACGTCGGGGAGCCGCGCGAGCGCTGAGGCGACCTCAAGGAGCCGCGCCTCGCGGGTGAGCCGCGACGCGATCAGCTCCACGATGTAGCAGAAGCGGCCGGCGGCAAGCGCCTCTTTAAGCGGGTTCGTCACGCGTTCAGCTCCTGGCGCACGAGGCGCGTCCCCTCGACCATGGCGGAGAGCTTGGCAAAAGCGACTTCGCGCGGAAGGTGCAGGAGGCCGCAGTCCGGATTGACCGCAAGCCGCTCCGGCGGCAGGATCGCGAGCGCCTGCCGGAGACGTTCGGCCACGATGACAGGCGTCTCTGCCTCATGGCTCTTCACGTCGATGACGCCGAGGCCGAGCGCGAACTGCGAGGGGAACTCCCTGAACAGCCTGACATCCTCCTCGCCGCGGCGGGCGAACTCGAGGGTGAGCTGGTGCACCCGCGCCTGCAGGATCGCCGGAAACAAATACCGATAGCTCCCTTCCCACGACGGCTTGCCATACCGGTTCCCGTAGCAGATGTGGAGACTGAGCCGCGCGTCCACCCCGTCCACGAGCGTATTCACGGCGCGAACACCCCAGGCGAGATCCTCCGGGAATCCCGAGTAGTACGGCTCATCGATCTGGATTTCCTCGGCCCCGGCCCGGACCAGCTCGCGCAGCTCGAGGTTCATGATGCGCGCGATCTCGAGCGCGAACTCCTCCTCGCTCCGATAGTACTCGTTCCGGATTCGCTTGACCAGAGAGTGGGGGCCGGTGATGGAGACCTTCGTCCTCCGCTCGGTGAAGCGGTGGAGGAAGCGGAAATGCTCCACCAGCCCGAGCGGCGCCATCGGCATCCGGCCGCGCACGACGCTGTCATAGAAGTCGTAGTAGAACTTCTTGGAGGCGTGGTCGATCTCCACGCCGGGAAGCCGCATCGCGAAATAATCGATCATGTTGTCGCGTCTCAGCTCTCCGTCCGAGACGACTTCCACGCCGGCAACCTCCTGATCTTTGATCGCGGCCTTCACCGCGGCGTCGTGCATCTCCTCGAGGTCGTGGGTGGTGATCCGTCGGAGCAGGAAGTCGTTCTTGGCGCGCTCGAGCCAGCCGGGCATCGAGTAGCTGCCGACGACAGCGGTGGGAAGAAGCAACTTTGCCATGGAGGTTCCTCACTCGCGGAGCGTTGTGTAGAGGATCGTCGTGCGCGAGCCCGGCCGATAGCGGAAAGGGGCGAAGTGCACGTCGTACCCAGCGCGCGCGCCCACCGCAGCCAGGAGCGCGCCGTTGACCCAGTTGACCACGGAGCCGTCGAGCTTGCCGGGGCCGCGGAACCCCTGGCGGTACTCATCCATCGTGGCGACGAAAATGTCCTGCACCTGGAGAAACCCGCGGGGATGGAGCAGGGGCAGCGTGTTCACGAAGCTCTCCGCAGCCCCGCGAGAGAGGTGAAAGCGCACGTCGCCGGGCGCGGCCGCCAGGAGTTCCTCCAGATGGTACCCCTCTAGGCCGCGTGGCAACGGCACGTCCGCGATCCCTCCGAGGCGACGGAGCCGTTCCTCCAGGCGGAGTCCCTCCCACACCTGGCGCCAGAAGGCGACCCCGCGGGGGCGATCGCCGAAGAGGTCCGGTCCGACCTCCAGGAGTCTCGCCACATGAGCGCGGAGCTCTGACGGTTGCATGCCGAGCGATGCGGCGAGACGCTGCGCGACAGGCGCTGGCAGATACGATCGGGCCTCCACGAGGTAGAGCTCTCCGTCCCTGCGCACCAGTTCGTCAGCCGGCAGGTTGTCGTAGACATTCGTCAAATGGATGTAGAGGACCTTGTAACGGAGAAAGGACAAGGCGCGGAGGGGGTTGAGCGCGTCCATGGCGATCATGCTCGCGGTCTCGCCGTGAGAGGCGACCGCGGCCATCGCGCGGTCGAGCGTGGGCAGGGAGTAATCACCGAGAAGAAAGCGCAGCCGCGAGTAGTAGCCGGTGGCGCGAGCCTCGTCGAGGGCCTTGAAGCGGTCGAGCCACATGGCCGCGCGCGTCCCGGAACCCACGCCGATCTCCAACGCGAAGATCTCGGGCGGAAGCTGGCCCCGCTTGTCCAGCTCGACGAGGAGCGTCCAGAAGTCAGCGACCGCATCGACGACTGCCCCCTCATCGTTGGCGTCTGAGCGCCCGCTCGGCAGGGCGGCCTCGAAACCGCGACCCGCATGGCCCTCCCAATCGGCGAGGCGTTGCCAGAAGAGGTTGTTAAACTGCCAGATCGCGCTCTGGCTGAGCGGCGTGAAGTCGTCGAGCGTGACCTGGTCGCCAGGCTCGGACTGGCCAGCGGCAATCGACGCGAGCGCGCGCGCTAGCTCGTCACGCAACTGGGTCGGATCCGCCTGGCGCAGATCAACGGCCAGCTCCGCGAGCATCAGGGGCTCGTCCCGGCTGTTCATGGCCCGGCGGACGGTCACCGGCTCTCGAAAGTTCCCCTTGTACTGGATCCAGTCGAGATGCACGCGCAGGTGAGAGAGCAGCGAGGGACTAATGCGGCTCTCCTCCAAGAGGCCGAAAAGCGTGCCGATGAGGTCGCTGGCAGGGCCCCTCCGTTCCTGCGGGAGAAAGTTAATGTGAACGATCATCCCTCGTGCTCACGGTCTAGATCCCGGCGGCCTCCCGAAGCTCCTTCACCCGATCCGTCCGCTCCCAGGTGAACTGCGGCTCGCTCCGCCCGAAGTGACCATAGGCCGCCGTCTTCTTATAGATCGGTCTGCGGAGATCAAGATATTTAATAATACCCGAAGGGGTGAGGTCAAAATGTTGCCGGACCATCTCCTCGAGCTTCTCGTTGGGCACCGGCCCGGTCCCGAACGTCTCCACCATGATCGAGACCGGATCTCTCACGCCGATGGCGTACGCCACCTGGACCTGCGCGCGCCCGGCAAGCCCGGCCGCCACGATGTTCTTGGCCACGTGCCGCGCCATGTAACACGCTGAGCGATCCACTTTCGTGGGGTCTTTCCCCGAGAACGCGCCGCCGCCGTGCGGGCACGACCCGCCGTAGGTGTCCACGATGATCTTGCGCCCGGTCAGCCCCGTGTCGCCCATCGGCCCTCCGGTGACGAAGCGACCCGTGGGGTTCACATGGAAGACGCATTGCTTGACGTCGAGAAGCTCGGGGGGAATCGTGGGGACGATCACCTGCTCGATCACGTCCTGCCGGATTCGCTCGGAGGTCACATCGGGGCTGTGCTGCGTTGAGATGACCACGGTCTCCACGGAGCGCGGCTTCCCGTCAGCGTACCGCACGGTGACCTGGGACTTCCCATCCGGTCTCAGATAGTCGATCACGCCGGACTTGCGAAGCTCGCTGAGCTTCATCGTCAGCTTGTGGGCCAGCATGATAGGAAGCGGCATCAGCTCAGCGGTCTCGGTGCACGCGTAGCCGAACATCAGCCCCTGGTCCCCGGCGCCCAGGTTGTCAACGCCCATCGCGATGTCGGGCGACTGCCCGTCGATCGCGGTGATGACCCCGCAGGTCTCGTAATCGAACCCGTACTTGGCCCGCACGTACCCCACGTTCTTGATTGTCTCACGGGCGATTCGGGGGATGTCCACATAGCACGAAGTGGTGATCTCACCAGCTACAATGACGAGCCCGGTGGTGAGGAGGGACTCACAGGCCACGCGGCCCGTCGGATCTTGGGTGATAATCGCGTCCAGCACCGCGTCCGAGATCTGGTCCGCAATCTTGTCGGGGTGCCCTTCAGTGACCGACTCTGACGTGAACAGATATTCCTCGTGTGCTCCCATCGTCATCTCCCTCTTGGAAAGCCTAGACAATTGGTCGAGTTCCCTGGTTTTCCCTTGCTCGGGGCCCGACCGCCCCGTCAATGCCGTCCCCATGGGCGGCCACCCGGTGTGGGCGAAGTGTAAAGCCTGCCCGGAGACACGTCAAGAGTAAAATATTCTAATTATGGAATATTGCGTGGACGGTCCCAGTCAAGTTGAAATCGAATCTGAAACTCCCGTATGGGTCCAGCACACCCTTCGCGCTTTTGCGCGCGATCGCCTCGGCAAGCATCCCACCCGCTCCATCGGTGGCGAACAGCACGCACTCCTTGTGAGAGATCCCGGTGGTCTCCAGGCTCTGCCCGATGGCGCGGACAGCGATGGCTGCCGCGGCCTCCATCACGCAGACCGATCTTTGGCCCTGCCCGCTTGATGAAGGTGTTCGTCCCCACCGTCGTCGAGAGGTGCGCGACCTCGGGCCGCCTGAGCAGCTCGTGACGTGAGAGGTTGAGCAGGGCGGAGGCTCGGTCGATCGCGTCGAGCACACCGACGGCAAGGTCGTGCGGGGTGGTGTCGGTCTTCACCACAACCGTGCGCCCGTTGCCGGTCACGTAGGCATCAGTGAACGTCCCGCCGATGTCGATGTCGATGGAGTAGACGGCTCTGGTGCTCATCGCCTCCTCCTGGGTAGGAAAGGATCGGCTCGTGTAAGGCATCGGGCCACGCCCCCCTGCGGGCCGCCAGGGAGGCGTCGCACAGAACTGGTTTCCGTGGTATCGAAGACACCCGTTCAGTGATCGGCCCGTCGGTGATGGTCCGCGATGTACAACATCCCCGGCACAGTGTCAAGAGTGCGCTGCTGAGCCCCTCCTCAGAACATTGACGCCGCACGCCCGGAGGTACCGCTCGAGCTTGGAGCCTTCCTTTCCCCATGAGCCGGGATGTTCTTGATGGGGACTCGGCCGGCAGGGTCTCCACCCCCTTGCCGGCCGAGAAATATCAGGCGCCGACGCAGGCGCGCGATCGAACGAATTGGGCCCGAATCGGCGCTCTAGGGCGCAGAACTTTGTTGCACGGCCCTCACGGATTGGCGCAAGCGAAGCTCGCCGCGACCTCCGGATTGCCGCCCTGATACTGCGCGATCTGTGGATACGGGCAGAGCGGCCGTGTTCTGCCGCTGACCGGGTTGGTCGCGATGATCTCCTGCGGTTCGATGTGGTGCTCGACCCAGTTCACCAGCGGCGTGAAGACGTCGAAGACGTTCGGGCCCGGCCCGCCGCCGCAGTGGAACATGCCCGGGGCCATGTAGAGCTTGTAGAAGTCCTCAGTTCGCCGGTGGCCCATGGTTGCCCGCACGCTCTCGTAGTAGTTGATCGACATGTAGGGCGTGAGCGCCGCGTCGGCCCAGCCGTGATATTGGATGATCTTGCCGCCACGCCGCTTGAGGTGGCTCAGATCCGGATCATCGGCGTCGAGAATCCGGCGAATCCGGCGCATGCGGAAGGGATCGCGGTCGAAATCAAACTCGTCCTCCCACACATAGGTGGGACCAGGATCCGGAGTGAAGGCCATGAACTGCATGAAGCTCTCGCCGAACAGCTCGAGGAGGCTGGCTGGGCTACCCGGCAAGATAAACCAAGGGATCCAGCCGCTGGCGGGTCCGAACACTGCGGTGCCGACTGCGTATCCGGGAAAGATCAGGTGGCCGGAGGAGGTACGGGGGCCGTCGTACACTTTCCTCACGGCGTCGCGCTGTGCAAAGGTGAAGCACCCGGCACCGTCAACGTCGCCGGGACATGCGGGAAGATCGGCCAGCGGGTCGAAGTTGCACAGCCGTGGATCGGTGATCTGGCCGTCCACCAGCCCGTCGCTGCCGTCGCACTTGGCGAGTTCGGACGCGGCAAGCACGGGGAGCTTGGAGAGAGGGATCGCGCCGGCCCCCATCAACGACTTGGCGTTCCACAGGCCGCCGATCTGCGTGTCGGTGAATTCAAGGACCGGAGCGCCGGTGATCAGGCCGTCAAAATCGTGGGGAAAGCGCTGGGCCTCCATCAGCCCTTGCCGTCCGCCCGTCGAGCAGCCGACCCAGTAGTTGTACCTCGGACGCTCGCCGTAATGGGTCTTGATGAGCTCCTTCGCGGTAATGACCGTTTCGTGCACGGCCCGGTACGAGTAGTCCTTCTCGCTAGTCGGGTCGTTGTAGGCGAAAGTCGCCAGCGGGAAGACCGCGGCATCGTGGCCGGTGTCGGTGGTGGCCGTCGCGTACCCCTGATTGAGCCCCGCCCGCATCGCGGTCAGGCTGAGGCCCCCCGCGTAGCCGCCGCCGCCTACCATGTAGAACCGCTTGTTCCAGCTGGCCTCCACGGGGAGCCAGACCGCAAACCGGATGCCCTTGCCCGGTTCAGGGGCGTTTCCGATGAGGCCCCGGACATCGCAGTACTCCGGCGCCGGATCGGCAGCCGGCACGAGAGTCGCCGACGTGATCGTCGTCTGGTTCTTGTGAAACCCGTCAACCAACTCCTCACACGTGAGCGTGGGCCTGTGCCAGCCGGGAAACCACCAATGTTCGCCGCCCGCCAACGCGGAGGGGACCTGAGTCAAGAAGAACAGGCTTGCAACGACACACGCGATAGTAGTCCGCAATGCAGTCATCTTGTTCTCCTCTGGGCAATCGGCCTTGCCTTTGCCGTTCCCTGGCATTCGATTTCCGATTCTCGATGTGGTCGCCGCTTCGGATGCGTCGCTTGAGCTGATCTTTGGAACTCGGGAAGCAACACTCGAAATCGCCGGTTTATGTTCCCTTATCGCCTCCTTCGTCAGGTACCCCGGCCCATGCGAGGCGTCGGGTGCCGCCCCCGGGACTGCCAAGTCGCCCGCGGAGGGGATGGTCCGTGGCCCTGCGGGTGTTTCACGCGACATTCGCCGCGTCATCTCTGGGATGGGCAGTTACCCTCGTTCGCAGAACTTGGGGGCCGGGAGGACGGGCTTGGTCTCGGCCACCTCCTTGGGATGGACCACCACCGGCTTCTGCCCGAGGATCTGGATCATGGCGGCGGCGGCGGTTTTCCCCAGTAGCCCTTCTTCCGTGCCGACGCTGCCGAACTTGTGACGGAAGTCGTGGTTATAGCAGGCAAACGGCGAGACTCCGTCAGGCCGTATCCCTCGAACACTGGCCGCTTGAAGCGCTCGCTCCAGCGTCGCGACACTTCCTGAGGCATCGTGACGGCCGCGGAGAACTCGTAGCGGATCGACGAGAGGTCATACTGAGAGAGGTCCATGTTCACCCTGCACCTTCAGCGCATTGGCAAGGCGGTTCGCGCGGAGGTTCAACTCCCGATACGGGATCTCGATGCCTTCGAACACGATCGCGGGATGGTCAGGAAACCCATTGGCCGCGCGCTCGACTTGCCGGGCGATGTTCATGAGGAAGCCTCGCCGTTTTTGTGGGCGCAGTATAAGGGCCGGCGGGGAAGGTGTCAAGATCAAAATATTCCAATTATAGAACATCAGGCGATCGGTCACCTCGAGTTGAAAAACCGGACCTGAAGACCACAGGAGCTCGGAGGGCAAACTTCCCCTTGGAACCGCCCTCGGTGAGAAGAGGAAAAGCCAACGCCGGGTCTGATGGTCATGCTATACTGTCACTCCGTTCGGAGTTGCTTGTATCTCTAGAAAACAGGTGACGATCGGTCATGCCTAGACGTTATACGAAGATGTTTGAATGCCCGGTGATTCACGAGACGGTGCAGATCACGCTCAAGCGTCCCGGTGCGTTCGGACGGCGGGACCTCTTTGTGCAGTGCGATCAGCTTGACTGTCAGTATGTGGAGGAGAACAAGCCGCCGTGCCCCTTGACCTCTGCGATGTTCTCCGAGGAGATTCAAGCGGCTGAGGCCGCGCGCGACGCGAGAATGTTAAACGAGTAGCTTTCCTCCTATCGTTTCCTTACGCTTCACTCTTCACGCTTCACGTTGTTCTGGCATTCTGGACATTGACACCACTCCCGCAACTTCTGGAAGCTGTAGATGCCGGTGCTGTGCCCATCGCTCCAGCGGATGGAGATCGCATACCGTCCCACGAGAGCAATCGCCTCCGCTCTAAGAGTCGGTGGAATGGACCCGGGTTTGATCAGCTTTTGCCCTGTCAGCTCATGCACGCATCCCGCGCACTGACAATGCTCTCTCAGGAAGAGATTCGTGAACACTGTCTTGTGGCCGTCTGCCCAGGTGATGTGAACCTCTCTCTCGTTGACGCGGCGGATCTCCTCGGGCGTGGCGTCCATGTCTCCCCTCCACATTTCACTGCGCTCACGGTACCATACACCGAGGAGACGATCGAGCATTGACAGAGAACATGCGAGCCGAGCATCCCTTCCTGAAGGCCTGCCGGCGCGAAGCCACCGACTACACCCCGATCTGGCTGATGCGTCAGGCAGGGCGCTACATGCCGGAATATCGAGCGATCCGGACGAAGCTCGGGTTCCTTGAGCTGGCGAAGGACCCGGCTGCCGCCGCTGAGGTGACAGTGACCGCGGCGGAGCGGCTGGGCGTGGATGCCGCGATTATCTTTTCCGACATCCTGCTTGTCGTGGAGCCGATGGGCGTCGGCCTCGAGTTTTCAAAGGGGGATGGGCCGGTCATCGGGAGGCCGGTGCGGAGACCGGCTGACGTTGATCGCTTGGTGGAGGTCGACCCCGGCGAGTCGGTCGCGTTCGTCTTTGAGGCGATCCGAAAGGCCCGCGCCATGCTGGCCGGTCGTGTGCCTTTGATCGGTTTCGCAGGCGCTCCTTTTACCATCGCCTCGTATCTTGTCGAGGGAGGGGGCTCGCGCGACTTCTCCCTCACCAGGAGCTTCATGCGGGAGGAGCCCGCGGCATGGCATGCGCTCCTCGGGCTGCTCGCGCGAACGATCACTCGCTATTTGAATTACCAGATCGCCGCAGGCGCCGATGCGGTGCAGCTCTTCGATAGCTGGGTTGGCTGCCTCACGTCGGATGAGTACCGGGAGTTCGTCCTCCCGCACAGTCGCGCGACGATCCAAGGGATCGCGCCTGGGGTGCCTGTCATTCACTTTGGGACGCGAACGGGTCAACTGCTGGAGCTCATGCGCGAGGCGGGCGGCGACGTGATCGGGGTCGATTGGCGCGTGAATCTCGCTGAGGCGTGGCGGAGGCTGGGCAACGTGGCGGTGCAGGGGAATCTCGATCCCCAAGCGCTCCTCTCCAAGCCGTCAGAGTTTCGCTCTGAGGTCCAGGCGATCCTGGATCAGGCAGCCGGCCGTCCCGGTCACATCTTCAATCTTGGCCACGGCGTGCTCCCCGACACTCCAGTGGAGCACGTGATCGCTTTGGTTGAGATGGTTCACGAAATGAGCAGAAAAAAGCCGTCAGCATTCAGCGATCAGCCCGAACGGGGATCTGGCTGACAACTGACTGCTGATGGCTGAATGCTTGGATGAATAAGTTCGACGCACTGCTTCTCATTGCGTTCGGTGGGCCAACCAGGCCCGAGGAGATTCGGTCGTTTCTCGCCAACGTGACGCGAGGGCTCCCGATTCCTCCCGAGCGGATCGAAGCAGTGACCCAACACTACGAGCTGATCGGGGGCCGCTCGCCGTTGAACGAGCTGACATTTCGCCAAGCCGAGGCGCTTCGCGCGTTGCTCAAGCGTGAGGGGATCAAGCTTCCCGTCTACGTCGGGATGAGAAACTGGAGCCCGTATCTCGCGGACGCCCTGGCTCGGATGGCTGCTGACGGCGTCACGCGCGCCCTCGGAGTCATTCTCTCTTCCTTCCAGTGCGAGGCGAGCTGGGAGCGCTACCAGCGAGCCGTCGCGCTGGCGCAAGAGCGAGTGGGAAATGCTCCCGTGGTGGAGTATGTCGCTCCATGGTTCGATCACCCTCTCTTCGTTGCCGGGGTGGCTGATCGCGTGACTCTGGCAATGCGCGATGTGCCTGATGAATTGCGGAGCCGTGCGCTGTTGATCTTTACGGCTCACAGTATCCCCGTGCCGATGGCAAACGCCTCCCCGTACGTTGCTCAGCTCACCACATCGTCGCGTCTTGTGGCCGAGAAGATCGGTCACGCCCGCTGGCTGGTCGCCTACCAGAGCCGGAGCGGGAATCCGCGTGAGCCGTGGCTCGAGCCTGACATCAACGACGCGATCAGGATCGGCGCCTCCGAAGGGGTCCAGCACGTGGTCGTGTCGCCGATCGGTTTTGTCTGCGATCACGTCGAGGTCTTGTATGACCTGGACGTCCAGGCCCGTGCCACAGCCGAAAAGATCGGTCTCGCCTTTCACCGCGCGAGCGCGATAAACGATCATCCCGAGTTTATCCGCATGCTCGCCGAAGTCGCCACCGCGCGACTGGCGGCCTGACGCCGCGCCGCTATGCTTCGCCTCACTGCGTTCGTTTTCGATGTCAGATCACAGATGTCAGATGTCGGAGTTCGAACAACAGAGATCCGTCATCCGAGATTCGAGACCCGAATACAACCGACATCCGAGATCCGATATCCGACATCTCTGGGTGACATTCGCGCCTCAACGCGGTGTCAAGCCGGCTTGAAAACCGTATGTCCGCCCTGAAGGTGATTGTTGTTGGCGGCGGAATCGCTGGTCTTGCAGCGGCGCATCGGTTCACCGAGCAGGGTCGCGGCCAAGGATTAGCCGTGGAGCTCACGCTGCTGGAAGCCAAGAATCGGCTCGGCGGGACCATCGCCACGGAACGCGTTGATGGCTTTTCCATTGAAGCCGGGCCAGACTCGTTTCTCTCTGAAAAGCCGTGGGCGCTCGCACTGGCCCAGCGTCTGGGGCTCGGTGATCAGCTTGTAGGGACGAATGATCAGTATCGCCGGACGTTCGTCGTCCATAAAGGGCGGCTTCACCCCTTGCCTGATGGATTCCAGCTCCTTGCGCCGACACAGTTCTGGCCGCTTGCCACCTCGCGCCTCTTCTCCTGGCCGGGAAAGATCCGGATGGCCATGGACCTTCTCCTTCCCCGAGGCCATCGTGCACAGGACGAAAGCCTTGCCGCGTTTGTCACCCGTCGCCTGGGACGTGAGGCGCTCGACCGCGTCGCGCAGCCGCTCGTGGCCGGAATTTACACCGCCGACCCTGAACAGCTCAGTGTGGCCGCGACGATGCCCCGGTTTTTGGAGATGGAGCGGCGCGATCGGAGCGTGATCCTCGCGCTCTGGCGGTCAGCGCGCCGACGCCCCGGACCCCATGCGGCAGGGGGTGGTCCGCGGTGGAGCCTGTTCGTCACGCTCAAAAACGGAATGGCCGAGCTTGTCCGGGCGCTGTCGGATCGCCTTCCGCCCGGTAGCGTGCAACTCCGCAGTCCGGTGAAGACGCTCCGACGCGCGGATCAGCGATGGCGGGTGATCACGACTGACGGGAGCGCATTCGAGGCCGACGGCGTGGTCCTGGCGACCGAGGCGCACCAAGCCGCTCAGATCGTGGATGAGCGTGATTCAGCGCTCGCCACGCTGTTGAAGGGGATCCCGTACGCCTCTTCAGCCACGGTGTCGCTTGGCTATCGGAGAGAGGACGTTCCGCACCCGCTGGACGGCTTCGGGTTTATTGTGCCACGGACCGAGGCGCGGCCAATCCTCGCCTGCACGTTTTCGAGCGTCAAGTATCCTTACCGGGCTCCCGCAGGCCACGCGCTCCTCCGGCTGTTTTTCGGCGGGGCGCTCCACGAGTCGATCCTCAATCGAGGCGACGGCGAAATGATCGCCACGGGCCGGGCCGAGCTGGAATCGCTTCTGGGGATCAGGGCAGAGCCGGTGATCGCTCGCGTCTATCGCTACCCCGTCTCCATGCCCCAGTATCTGCTAGGTCATCTCGATCAGATCGCGGCGATCGAGGCGAGACTCCAACACCATGGCGGCCTCAGGGTCGCTGGAGGCGCTTACCGGGGGGTGGGAATTGCGGACTGCGTGCGCTCTGGAGAAGATGCTGCCGATCAGGTGCTGCAGGCCCTGAGACTTTCCAGGGCGGGTTGAACCCTCCCTGCAAGAGCGGGTCAGGGGCAGTTCACGGTATACTGAAAGACAAGCAATTCAGATCCGTTCGCCGGTACATCCGATAAGAGATGATCGACCACGACTACGATCCAGAGTATCTCAAGAGCATCTTTGATCAAACCGAAGTGCTGCGAAAGCCGATCACCGGGATCATCGCGGGGTACCACGTCCTGCCGTACATCCTGGTGGGGCCTCAGGAGCATCAGCCGAGTCGCTCTATCGAGATTCGCGGGAAGATTCGTGTGTCGCCTCGACTGATCATCTCACCGAGTCAGCTCGGGCAGACCTATGGCGAGGTGTTTGGCGAGCGCGAGGTAATGGACCAGGCCCTGGTGGCCCGCGTGTTCAGCTTCCTCTACACGCCCCGGCAGCAGGTCAAGCTGGAAAACGAAGACCTCAAGATCGCCAGGTTCGACCGCGATCCGCACTCCCAGATCAATCGCGCCCTCGATGAGCTGGCGCAGGGTGAGATCATCGACACCGGGCTGATTCTCTCTCCCAACGTCAAGCTTTATCCGATCTCGATCGACCGCTTCATCAATGAGATTCTGGACCGGGAGTTTCGGTGGTAGCAAGCTCAACGGATCATTGGATGCGGTGGAGCCTCTTCTTCGCGGACACCCGAGATCGTCTACGGCTGTTGGACGCCCCGGTCCAGGGGGGCCGGATGGCTCGCCGCGTGGTCCAGAAGTTTCTGGACGATAACGGCTTCCGGAAAGCCGCGGCGCTCGCGTATGCCACGCTCCTCTCGCTCATCCCGCTCCTCGCGATTGCCTTCTCGCTCTTCCACGCCTTCGGCGGGCTCAAGCTGCTGGAGGGCCGGGTTCGGGAGATCGTCTTCACCCATCTCATCGTGGACTCGAGCCTGGAGGTGGTCCAGTATCTGAATAGATTTCTGACCCGTATCAACAGCACCGCCGTCAACGCGCTCGGCGTGGTGATGCTGGTGGTGACCTCCGCCTCGCTGTTGAACGCCATTGCCAGCTCCTTCAACGAGATCTGGGAGGTGCGGGAGCGTCGCAGCCTGCAGACGCGCTTTACGACGTTTTTCACGCTGATCGCGTTGACGCCGCTCTGCTTCGCCCTCTCGATCTCGGCGACTGCTCAGCTCCAACAGACGGGGATCTTTCAACATCTGCCGTACGCGCGGACGATCGGCGGCTTGTTCTTCGTCATCTTGCCGCTGTTCTTTACGTGGAGCGGATTCATCCTGATGTACATCGTGATTCCCAGCACGCGGGTTCACCTCCGAGATGCGGCGATTGGCGGGTTTGTGGCCGCGGTCCTCTGGGAGATCTCCAAGCTCGGGTTTGACGTCTACGTCACCCGCGTCATCTCCTACAGCAAAATTTACGGCTCTCTTGGTGTCATCCCCGTGTTCCTGACCTGGTTATACGTGGGATGGGCGGTGACACTTCTTGGGGCGGAGGTGACTGTGGGCCTTCAACGGCAGCGAGAAAGTCGATTTCAACTCGGCGACGAGCGCGAGAGCCGCGTGATGCGGGCCGTCAAGGTCCTCACTGCTGTCGCGTCGATCTTTTCCAATCAGGGAAAGCCGGTGACCTCCCGTGAATTGGAGCGAAGCCTCGGGATGCCGGCGGGGTGGCTCTCGATGGCGCTGGACGACCTCGAGCGCCATGGGTTCATCGCCGCCATCCGAGATGGGGAGAATACGTACCTGGCGTGCCAGCCGCCAGAAGCCGTCTCCGTCGCCGATCTCCACCGCGCGATGGCCGGGACCGCTTCCCTCTCTTCCGGCGAGCGTGACCAGCTTCGAACACTTCTCACCGAAGCCGAAGAGGCCTCCCTTCACGTCTTGGCGAAGACGACGATCCGCGACCTGATCGAGCCACTCCCCCCCTCTCGATAGCTCCGGCCATGCGGATCGGATCAGTGGAGCTCTCCTCGGTTGTGCGTTTGGCCCCAATGGCGGGGATCACTAACCCGCCGTTCCGCCTCGTCGCCAAAGAGTGCGGGAGCGCGTTAACCACCAGTGAAGAGATTGCCGCGGTCGCGCTCTGCATGAGAAGCGCGCGAACCCTTGAGATGTCGCGTCTCCTCCCGGGCGAGCGCCCGCTCGCGATGCAGCTGCTCGGGCGGGACCCCGCGGTCCTCGCCGAGGCCGCGCGCGTCCTGGAGGGGATGGGCGCCGATATCGTGGATCTCAACATGGGATGCCCGGTACAGAAGGTCGTGAAGAAAGGGGAGGGGGCAGCGCTCATGCAGGATCCGAAGCACGCGGCCTTGATCTTTCGAGCCATGCGGAGCGCGATTCGCGTCCCCCTGACGATCAAGATCCGTTGCGGCTGGGATGAGCACCACGAAAACGCCGTGGAGATCGCTCGGGTGGCTGAAGCCGAAGGGGTGGACGCCATCACCATCCACCCCAGAAGCCGCGCCCAGCAGTTCCAGGGGAAAGCGAAGTGGGACGTGATCGGCGAAGTGGTGGGCCACGTGTCAATCCCGGTCACTGGAAACGGCGATGTGCTCTCGATGTCAGACGCGCGGGGGATGATGGCTGAGACCGGATGCCACGCCGTGATGATCGGCCGGGGCGCTCTCGGCAGGCCATGGGTGTTCGACCACACCTTTGAGCAGCTCCCTGCTGATGTCCGGTACGCATATAAAACCCGAATCATCCATCGCCACGCGGACCTCATCCTCTCTTTTTTCCCTGAGAAATACGCGTTGATCCAGTTGAGAAAACATGTGGCGTGGTACGTCGCGGGCTTGGGGAACTCAAACGCCCTCCGCCGGGCGATCTATGGATCACCCGATTGTCAGGCGGTGTGGAAGCTGTTTATGGAGTTTTGGGATAATGCTGCCGAATGTGAAGCGTGAAGAGTCTCTTCCTACACTTTACACTTCACTTTTCACTCTTCACTTCTCACGACGGCGAAGTCAGGCTCTGCTGTACGACGTTCGCGAACTTTGTGAGCTCGCGATTCACCTGCTGTAGGCGCTTGCTCGCCTCAGCGAGGCGCTGCTGCTGGCTGATCAGGGTCTTCACCGCGCCGGTGAGATCGCTCAGTTGCTTCTCGAGACGCTCGGACTTCTGCTGTAGCAGGGTTTTCACGCGAGCTTGAAGCCGGTTGAGATCCTCCACGGTCTCCAGTCGTTCTCCCGGCAGGAGGTAGCTTTTCCAGGCTTCCCTGATATGGGTGAGCTGGTCCGGGTCCGGATTCTGATTTGTCATTGATCGATGCCTTTTGAGTCGAGATGCGATCAAAAAGAGCAATGGGTGTGCCAGCGTAGGCTGAAATAATTTCGTATTGAGAAGTGCTCGTTGTCGCATGGAAATGTTGTTACAGCGAAATGATCGGTAAAGTCGAGGCCGTGGGCGGTCGAATGACTCTTGCCGAAGCTTCCACATTCTGGAAAAGGATTTCCGACAAACGGAGAGTTCCGTCGTGCGCGCTACTTTGAAAGTGCTAGCGGGAATGGGTGAGCGAGCGTGACAACAGCGCCGCGCCGAGGTGGATCTCGGCACGGCGCTCGCTACTGAGTGGTCTAGTGGGGCTTAGTGGCGTTTCTCTTCGCCGAAGCCGTCCGAGGAGCGATACCGATCCTCAGCTCCTGGAATATACTTCTTTTCGAGCTCCTTGAAATGGTCCACGCGCGCCATCACGTGATGGCTCTCTGTCGGATGCCCAGCTTTGACCTTCTCCAAGGCCCACTGCGCTTGCTCTTGATTCTTTGCGAGCTCGTGCATCCAGTTCCACACCGAGTACATGCCGGCGTGCGCCGCGAACAGAGTGATAAAGATGAACTTGTATCCCAGCTCACCGAGCTCTCTGAACATGAACGGGTTGGAGTCGGCGCTCCACTTCATCGATGAGGAGTAATTGAACGCGAGCGGAAGATTGGGGTGGGTCTGCCGCATGGCCTTCGCGAAGGCGATGGCCGGCTCCCGGGACGGGCTGGAGAACTCGCACCACACGAGATCCACCCCTGCATCCGCATAGGCGCGGCCCCGCCAGATCGCCTCCTCCAAACTCCCCCCCACGGCGCCGTAGCCGTCGGTGCGGGCGATCAAGACAAAATCCGAATCGAGCCGGTTTCGAGTATCAACCGCGGCCCGGAACTTTCCGATGGCCTCCTCCCGGCTGACGAGCATCTTGCCGGCGATGTGGCCGCAGCGCTTTGGGAACTGCTGGTCTTCGATATGAACCCCCGCAACGCCGGTCTTGATGTATTCCTGGACCGTTCTCATCGTGCTGAGCGCGTTTCCGTAGCCGTCGTCGGCATCCGCGATAATGGGGATGTTGACCGCGCTCGCGATCATGGAGGCCGTCCGCGCCATTTCGGTCTGTGTGAGAAAGCCCATGTCAGGCCAGCCGTTCGCCATCGCCACCGAATACCCGCTCATGTAGATGCACTTCAGTCCGGCACGCTCGGCGATCTGCGCGTCCAGCGGGGAATAGATGCCGCCAGTGAAGAGATAGGGCTCGTCTTTCAAGAGCTGCCGGAACTTCCTGCCCGTGTGTTCCATTATGGTGTGATCTCCTTAGCCTTGTAGAGTTCCCGTGAGGGATGGAACGCACCACCGACAATATCGGTCCGTCTGAATCTCGCTCGAGCAACTGGGGCAGCAGACGGTCCCGCATTCCCGGCAGTTCGTGACATCCGAGATGTGATTGACGGTCATTCCACAGTGGCATGCCGAGTTCATCGCGCCCTCCTCAATACGAGTATACTAGTTCAGCCTGAGATGGTGCGTTCCTCACGCTCAATATTCGCCCTGGACAGGAACAAAATCAAATTTATTGTTTTTATAGTCTCGATAAAGAAAAGTAATCGAGCGAAATCCTTGCATGGATCTCCGGTGCTATAATCGCGAACGGCAAGCAAGAGAAAGGAAGGATAAAACACGTGGAGATCGGTCAGATTGAAGCCTTCCTTGCGGTCGGAACGTTCGGCGGGTTCCGCCGAGCCGCCGACGCCCTGGGTCACGCAGCCCGCCGTGAGCGCGCGGATCAAAGCGCTCGAAACGTCGCTGGGCGTGTCGCTCTTCGAGCGAGGCCAACACGGTCTGGGGTTGTCCGCTGCCGGCCGGGCCCTGCGTCCGCACGCGGAGCAGCTCCTCCAGGCCGTTGCCCAGGCCCGCCAGGCCGTGCATGATCTTCGGCCCGCCAGCGGGGGGGCGCTTCAGATCGCGGCCGCGCTGTCGATCTGCACGTACCTTCTCCCGGATGTGCTGAAGCGGTTCCAAGTCGCCCATCCAGGCGTGATGATCAATGTCCGCGCTGGCCACTCCAAGGAGGTCTTGGAGATGGTGCTTCACGGTGAGGCGGAGATCGGCCTGGCCCGATCGCTTCACCATCCGGAGGTTGAAACGATCAGTCTTGGCGATGATCCGCTCATTCCGGTCGGCCGAGCTGCGTCCTGGCCGATGCGGGCCCGGCACGCTCGGTTGGCGGAGATCGCCGATCGCCCGTTGATTTTCTTCGATAAGGGGTCGAGCGACTGGACGCTCACCCAGGGTCTCTTCCGCGGTGCAGGCCTTGTGCCGAATGTTGTGCTCGAGGTGGAGACGATCGAGACGGCAAAGCGGATGGTCGAGCGAGGGATCGGTCTCGCGTTCCTTCCCCACCTCGCGGTGGCTAAAGAGATCAGGCGGAGGAGTCTCGTCGCGATAGAAATCGTGGATGCCAAACCGATCAGCCGCAGCCTCGATGTCATCCACCCTCGCCAACGCCCGCTCAGTAAAGAAGCGCTCGCCCTGCTTCAAGTTCTCAAAGCCGCGGTCAGCGAAGTCGAGGTGCCTCGACACGGCGCTCGCCATGGCGTCCCCCGACGCTCGCGCGCTCCACGCAGACAGAAAACGTAGCGCGCCTGTCATCGATGTATCCAATTGCTCCACGCCACACGGACGTTGGAGCCGCTCGAGGGAAAGTCCGCGGAGGAAAAGCGGAGGTCTGAACGCGCGGGGCAACCGTGGCAGCCGTCGGAGGATATCGAGTTAAGTCGTCGCTTCGACGCCGGCGCCACTATCAAGGAGCTGGCTCTGAAGCGCGACCGGACCACAGGCGCGGTTCGATCGCGCCTCGTAGCATTCACGCTGTTTAATGTCTTGCCGAACCTCGGATTTGCGAGCCCCGGACCCCGAGCCCCCAACCCCGACATTACGCGCCTTTGAATTTGGCGACGCGCTTTTTCAGATACGCGTCAATCCCCTCGGCCGAGTCCTCGGTCTGGTACGTCTGGAAGAGCACCTCGCGCTCGATGGCCAAACGCCTTCAAGGCAGTCGATCCAGAAATTCTCTGGGTGAGACGATTTGGACACCGCGGAACCTCTTCAGAGGCTGTAGGTCTTTTTTATCTCCCGTCACTGAGAAATCTACTCGGGCGGCCACGGCACATTCCAGAATTCGGTGATCCTGATCGTGCGGGGTCACCCCTGATAGGGTTTCGGAAGGTCTTACAGTTGAGGTAAGAGAGTTGATCTCTGCCATTGCATCTCTGACCTGGAGCTCGGTCCACTTGAAGCTGCCTGACAGCACGGACCTGAGTTCCTTTTGAATTGCTGGGGAGATGAAAAGTTCTACAACTCTGGCACGTGCCAAAGCTAGGATGGCCTCACAGGCGCCACCGAAGACGACCGCTGACACGTAAACGTTCGTATCAGCGACGACGCGGATCACTCTTACGTCCTTCGCTGTTCTGTCCGAACTTTATCGAGGAGGCGTTGAAGATCCGCTTCGTTCTTGAGCCCTAAACGCTTTGCAGTCTCGGTACCCCACTGTCTCAGGTGCTGCCAGCGGCGGGACGCGAGGTACTGTTGAAGGGCATCACGAATGACTTCGCTTCGGGTACGCGCCTCCTCCTTTGCAACCCGCTGTGCCTCGCGCAACAGATCGGTTGGAAGCGAGATTGTGATCGGCTTGGTGGAGCGCATGATGCGATTCTCCTTTGAGATGATTCTCTAATACCCTATGCGGTCCGTCCCAAGCGTGTCAAGACATGATTGTCACAAGGCCAAATGGCGAGCAATTCAGCTCGCCCTTTGAGTTTCTGTTTGCGCCGATGCTATCTACGGCGCGTCGAGAACCGAGCAGCCAAGGTCGCGGCGTAGGCTCGTCAGGCTAAGGCGGGGAGAGAAGGACAACCGACCGCAGCGTCCTTTTCGAGGCACGGCTTCGCCCGCAAGCTTTGGGCGCGCGGGCGTGCCCCGCTTTGCTTCACAAAGCGAAGCATGGGAGGGCGGGCGCCTGCGCTGGAATCAGGGCGGGTTCGGAAGGGGGCCGTCGAGTCCCCCTTCGAGTACTAGGCGCCCTTGAATTTGGCGACGCGCTTTTTCAGATACGCGTCAATCCCCTCGGCCGAGTCCTCGGTCTGGTACGTCTGGAAGAGCACCTCGCGCTCGAAAGCCAGCCCTTCATCGAGGGAAGTCTCCATCCCCACATGGACGGCGCGCTTGATCCTCCCAACCGAGAAGCTCGCCTTGTTGGGCGCCGCGAACTGCTTTGCGTACGCGAGCACTTGGTCCCAGAAGTTCTCCGGCTCGTAGATGTGGTTGACGAGTCCCATCTCGAGCGCTTCTTCGAAGATGATCGTCCGACCGGTTGCCGCCAGCTCGATCGCCTTGGCGCGCCCGATCAGACGCGGGAGGCGCTGCGTCCCCCCCATCCCGGGCAGCAAGCCCAGGTTGACCTCTGCCAGGCCGGCACGTCCGGCGTCCTTCTTGGCGATCCGGATGTCGCACGCCATCGCGATCTCCAACCCACCCCCGACCGCGTGGCCGTTGATCGCGGCGATGATCAGCTTGGGCGTGTGCTCAAGCCGGAGGAGCACCTCCTGCCCGTAAAGCGCGAACATGTAGCGGTACTTCGTTGAGCGGCCCCCGAGCATGTTGATGTCAGCGCCGGCGCAGAAGAACTTCTCTCCCTTTCCTCGAATCACCAGCACGTGGACATCGTCGTCCATGCGCGCCTGACAGATTGCATCGTCGAACTCGCGCAGCAGATCGTGGGTGTAGGCGTTCACGGGCGGGTTGTTCAGCTCGAGCACCGCAATGCCGCTGTCAACTTTGTATTCGACTAGGTTTCCCATCGGTCTCTCCTCATGCCGCTCCGGCCACCCCTCACCGATATCCTCTCCACACCGGGGAGAGGGAGGTGAGAGGAGGTAGTGGGTTTATTCAGGCGTTGGCGCGATCACGACCGACTTTGTCTCCATGTAGTAGTCCAGGGCCTCGGAGCCGTGCTCCTTCCCCATGCCGCTCTGTTTCACTCCGCCCATCGGGAGCTCGTCAAAGATGATCTGCGCGGAGTTGACCCAGGTCAGGCCGGCCTCGAGCCGCTCGACCGCGATGTTCGCCCTGGCGAGGTCGCTGGTCCAGATAGAAGAGCCGAGCCCGTAGATCGAGCTGTTCGCCTTCTCGATCGCCTCGTCAAGATTCCTGACTTTGAAAATGGGGAGCGCCGGGCCGAAGACCTCTTCAGTCGCCACGCGGGCGTTTTCAGGCACATTCACCAGAAGTGTCGGGAGATAGTAGTTCCCCTTCGCGTACTCGGGCCCCTCAGGCCGCGCGCCCCCGACGAGGAGCTTCGCCCCGCGACCGAGCGCGTCCTGCACCTGCTCTTCCACCTCGCGGCGCTGGCCATCGGTGTGCAATGGCCCGACCCGGGTCTCAGGGTCAAGGCCGTTCCCGACCTTCAGCTTCTTCGCGCGCTCGACCATCTTCCCGACAACGCTGTCGTAGATCGAATCGAACAGGTAGAGGCGCTTGACCGCGAGGCACGCTTGGCCGCAGTTGAAAAAGCGCCCGACCATCGCCGCGCTCGCCGCTTTATCGAGGTCGGCGTCATCGCAGACGATCATGGGGTCGCTCCCCCCCAACTCCAGCGTGACCCGCTTGATCTGATCGGCTGCAAGCGCCATGACGCGCCGGCCAACGTCCGTGGAGCCTGTAAAGCCGATCTTCCTGACCTTCGGGTGTTTGAGCAGCGCCTCTCCCACCACGCTTCCCGCCCCGGTCACGACATTCATCACACCACGCGGGAGCCCGGCATCGAGAAAGAGCCGAGCCACCTCGATCACGGTGAGCGGCGCAGTGCTGGCCGGCTTAATGACCATGGTGTTTCCAGCCAGAAGCGCTGGACCGATCTTGTTTCCCGTGAGGGAGACCGGAAAATTCCACGGAACGATCGACGCGCAAACCCCGATCGGGCGCTTGACGATCATCCCGTACTTCCCCTTGTCCAGGAGGGGAATGTAGCCGCCGCGCACATTCTTTCCCATGCCGGCGTAGTGCTCCATGGTGAACGCGAATCGCCGGATCTCCAGCACGGACTCTCGTACCGGCTTGCCCTGCTCTTTTGTCAGAAGCGTGGCCAAATCCTTTTCGCGCTGGCGCAGAAGGTTGAGCGCGTTGTAGAGGATCTCGGCGCGCTTCGCGGTCGGCGTGCCGGCCCAGGCAGGGAACGCGATAGCCGCAGCGTCCACAGCTTCATCGACGTCCTTTGCGGTGCCTTTAGGGATCGTATCGACCACTTCGCCAGTCGCGGGGTTGCGAACCTCCTCTGTGACCCCGCTGGCTGATTTCACCAGCGCTCCATTGATCACCATCTGAGCCATCTATCTCTTCCTCCTCGTGTTCTCTTGATCATATCCTCTGTCCGGTCCGAGCTCGGACTTCGCGGTCGCGCTAATTTCTGCGGGAGCGCGGGCGGGCGGAAGCCCGGGCGCCCGCGCTCCAATCAAAGCCCGGCGATCACCACGCCTTTTGGCTCGAAATAATACTCGAGGGCTTCTGGGCCGTGCTCGCGCCCGATCCCGCTGGCCTTCACCCCGCCGAACGGCAGCTCATCGTAGCCGTAGTGGAGCGAGTTCACCCAGACATTCCCGGCCTGCAGCTTCTCGATCGCGCGGTTCGCTTTCACGAGGCTCCGCGTCCAGATCGATGAGCCGAGGCCATAGATGGAGCCATTGGCCTTCTCGATCGCCTCATCCAGGTCCCTGAAGCGGAAGATCGGGAGCGCCGGGCCAAAACACTCCTCCTGGGCGATGCGCGCGCTCTCAGGGACATTGACGAGCAGCGTGGGGAGATAGAAGTAGCCGGTGTCGAACTCCGGCCCTCTCGGGCGCTCCCCGCCGATCAGCACCTTCGCCCCCCGGCTCTTTGCGTCCTCCACCTGCTCCTCCACCTCTTTGCGCTGGTAGTCGAGGTGGAGCGGTCCCATACGGCTCTCCTTTTTCATCCCGCTCCCCACGGTCTTTTTCTTGATCAGCTCCACGAGCTTGCCGATGAAGTCGTCGGCGATCGTTTCTTGCAGATAGAGCCGCTTCACGCCGAGGCACATCTGGCCGCAGTTGAAGAACCGTCCGATGTCGGCGTTCTTCGTCGCGGCATCGATGTCTGCGTCGTCGCAGACGATCATCGGATCACTCCCGCCCAGCTCGAGCGTCACGCGCTTGATCTCGCGCCCCGCCACCTCCATCACATGCCGGCCCATCTCGCTGGAGCCCGTGAAGGCGATCCGCCGGACCTTCGGGTGCTTGAGCATGGCTTCCCCGACGCTGCTCCCTGGCCCCGTGACAACATTGACGGCGCCTTTCGGGAGCGTCTTCTTCCCGTCCGCATAGGTGGCTTTCTGGATCTGCTCGATCGTGAGAAGCGTGGCCAACGGCGTGGTCGACGCGGGCTTGATGATGATCGTGTTCCCCGCGGCCAGCGCCGGCCCGAGCTTCGTTCCCATCAGCGTCAAGGGGAAGTTCCAGGGCACGATCGCGCCACACACCCCGATGGGCTGACGGATCACCATGCCGTACGCGCCCTTCTGCGGGAGCGGGACGTGGTCACCGCGCACCTTGGAGGCTAGCCCGGCGTAGAACTCGAGGCCATGAATCAGGTGATGAATTTCAAGACCAGCCTCAAAGAGGGTCTTCCCCTGCTCTTGGCTCAGGGCCTGGGCGATCTCCTTGGATTTCTCTTTGATCAGCTCCGACGCTTTGAACAGCAGGTGACCGCGATCTTCCGGCGAGGTATCCGCCCATTCCCGAAATGCGGCCTCCGCAACGGCGACCGCCTGATCTACGTCCTTGGCGTTCCCTTTGGGCACCCGATCGACCACCTCTCCAGTGGCCGGATTTCGGATTTCAGAGGTCTCTCCACTCACTGAATCAACGGCTTCCCCTCCGATCCACATCTTAGCCATCACATTTCCTCCTTTGACACTTCACGTTTCACTCTTCACCCTTCACGTTTATACGGGCAGCGTTTCTCTCGAAGATGAGCCTGAAAGTCCTCGGGAAAGAGCCTGAGCGCGCTGGTGATCGGCGGCCCCGGCATCCCAATAAGGCTACAGAACCCTTTGCCTTTTGCAAAATTTATCACTTTTTCGACCTGTGGGAGAAGGTCGGTCGTTCCCTCCCCCCGCTCAGATTTCTCCAGGATCGCTTTGAGCATCCCGGTCTCCATCCGGCAGGCCGAACACTGGCCGCACGACTCCTTCTCGAAGAAGCGCGCGATCCGTAGCAGCTCCTCTACCACACACTCATCTTCGGCGAGGCAGCGCACCACTCCGCATCCCAGTGTGGAGCCGGCGTTGACCAGAGACCCATAGTCGAGCTTCACATCGAGCTGGTCCGGGGTGAGAAACGCGCTCGACGGGCCACCGGGGAGAATCGCCTTGAGACGTGTTCCACTCCTGAGCCCACCCCCACACTGCTCGATGAGATATCTGAGTGGCGTCCCGAACGGAAGCTCGTAGACCCCCGGTCGACTCATCTCCTCGCCGAGAGTGAAGAGCGCGGTGCCATGGCAGCCTTCGCTCCCAATACTTCGATACCACTGCGGCCCCTTGAGGACAATGGGAGGGACATTGGCGAATGTCTCCACGTTGTTAACGACCGTGGGTTTCCCGAAGAGCCCGGCGGTCGTCGGGTAGGGAGGTTTCTTTCGTGGCAGCGCTTCCTTCCCCTCGATGGCTTCCAACGCGGCCGTGTCCTCGCCCGCGACGTATTCCGTGGGGGCAGGGAAGAGTGTGAACGGGATCTTCACGTAGCGTTTGGAGCGGGCTTCAGCCAGAGCGTTCTTGAGACCCCCGATCGCGGCTTCATAAGTATGGTTGACGTAGAGATACGCCTCCTCGGCCTCGATCGCGTGGGCAGCGAGGAGCACGCCTTCGAGCACGAGGTGGGGATGATGCTCCATCAACATTCGGTCCTTTAGGCTTCCCGGTTCGTCTTCTCCGCCGTTCAGGACCACGTACCGGGGAGAGGGCTCTTGGCGAGCAAACCGCCACTTCTTCGCCGTGGGGAACGCCGCGCCCCCTCGACCCAGAAGCTCGGCCGCTTCGACCATCTCGAGGACACCCTGGGGTCCGAGCTCAGTGTAAGCCTTCTCAAGAGCCTGATAGCCACCTCGGGTCAGATAGGCCTCCAGAGTTTCCTTTTTTTGCGAACTGCCGTTAGGAAAGAGAACGCCCATACGCGTCATTACCGCGCGGGCACCCGGGCTTTCCTCGGAGGGGGGCCCGCCCCCCTTCCGAACCTCCCCCG
>Ga0209342_10000707_pt1:0-2500 | contig 38919 bp, 30 predicted proteins | sample RifCSP16_2_FD_184023 | JGI IMG/M metagenome (GOLD analysis project Ga0209342, IMG submission 184023) | Soil microbial communities from Rifle, Colorado - Rifle CSP2_sed 16_2 (SPAdes) (version 2) | ecosystem: Environmental > Terrestrial > Deep subsurface > Rock core/Sediment | place...
AAGCAAAAAAAAGGAGGCCCCGAGCGCCTCGGGGCCTTCAAGGATGAATCAGAGATGAATCCCGGCAACGTCCTACTCTCCCACCAGGCTTCCCTGGCAGTACCATCGGCGCTGGAGGGCTTAACGGCCGTGTTCGGAATGGGAACGGGTGTGACCCCTCCGCCATGGTCACCGGGATGAACTTGTCAAATGGGCCTCCGCCCGAGTCGCCGCCGCCGGTTGGGCGGCGGCGCTGACGACCGAAGATCCAGCCGGCTTTTCAAGCACTGTAAACGTCATGGTCAAGCCTCACGACCGATTAGTACCCGTTAGCTGAAGGCATTGCTGCCCTTGCACATCGGGCCTATCAACCTTGTCGTCTGCAAGGGGTCTTTAGGCAGGTTATCCTGCGGGAGACGTCATCTCGAGGCTGGCTTCACGCTTAGATGCTTTCAGCGTTTATCCATACCGAACGTAGCTACCCAGCTGTGCCTCTGGCGAGACAACTGGTGCACTAGAGGTTCGTCCATCCCGGTCCTCTCGTACTAAGGACAGGCCCTCTCAAGTCTCCTGCGCCCACAACAGATAGGGACCGAACTGTCTCGCGACGTTCTAAACCCAGCTCACGTACCGCTTTAATGGGCGAACAGCCCAACCCTTGGAACCTGCTACAGCTCCAGGATGCGATGAGCCGACATCGAGGTGCCAAACCTGGACGTCGATGTGAACTCTTGGTCCAGATCAGCCTGTTATCCCCGGCGTACCTTTTATCCGTTGAGCGATGGCCCTTCCATACGGGACCACCGGATCACTAAGTCCTGCTTTCGCACCTGCTCGACTTGTAGGTCTCGCAGTCAAGCTCCCTTGTGCCTTTGCACTCGACGGCTGATTTCCAAACAGCCTGAGGGAACCTTCGAGCGCCTCCGTTACTCTTTAGGAGGCGACCGCCCCAGTCAAACTACCCACCTAGCCGTGTCCCTCCTCCCGATAAGGGAGGTAGGTTAGAACCTAAGAGCTTCAAGGGTGGTATCTCACCGTTGGCTCCGCCGAGCCCGAGAGCCCGGCATCAAAGCCTCCCACCTATCCTGCGCAGGAAGCACCCAAGTTCAAGGCTAGGGTGCAGTAAAGGTGCACGGGGTCTTTCCGTCTAGTTGCGGGAAACCGGCATCTTCACCGGTACTACAGATTCGCAGTGCCCCTCGTTGAGACAGCGCCCAAATCGTTACGCCATTCGTGCAGGTCGGAACTTACCCGACAAGGAATTTCGCTCGGTTCGTCTCTCGTGTTTCCACGAAAGCCGGACTTTACCTTGGTTGGCCGCGGTTCATCACCGCAGCGATGCTTCTGATCTTCTCGATTCCGACTGGGGTGAGGTGTTCGCCCTTCTCCATGATCAGGAGCACATCGCGGAACTTCAAGAAGTCGACGTGCTTCTTCGTCTTGAGTGGATGCCTCATGAAGAATGGGGCGATTCGTTGGAGTAGGTGTTCGAGGCTTCGCACACGGAAGGCCATTCGGTCGCCGTGGTTCGTGCGAACCACGCCGCATCCGAAAAAGGCCTTGAGCGCATGCAGCACCTGCGTGTCGCGCTTGTGCTGGACGACGGTGAACTCAGGGAGCACCTGATAACCCGCCCGCATGTCGGCGTGCGGATTGATTCCGACATGGAAGCAGCCTTCACCATCGACGAAGCCAACCACCCAGTTGGCATCGAGGTTCATGACCAACCCCGAACGTCAAGTCTCTGAGGGTTCTCGGAGATGTGCTGTTTCATCTCGAGCCTTCCCTGCGGATTGTCCCCATGTCGAGTGGTTTCTTACTGCCGACGCCGCAGCGCCGACGAGTACCAGCTCGCTGTGCGAGGACTTTCCCGCATATGGTTCGGTTTGACTAAGGCTAGCTTGAAAGCAACCTTAGGACCGTTATAGTTACGGCCGCCGTTTACCGGGGCTTCAGTTCAGGGCTTTGCCTTACGGCTAACCCCTCTCTTTAACCTTCCGGCACCGGGCAGGCGTCAGGCCCTATACGTCGTTTTTGTGACTTTGCAGAGCCCTGTGTTTTTAGTAAACAGTCGCTTGGGCCGTTTCGCTGCGACCCCCCCCAGCTCCGAGAGTAAATCTCATCACCGGAGGAGGCACCCCTTCTCCCGAAGTTACGGGGTCATTTTGCCGAGTTCCTAAACGAGGGTTCTCACTAGCGCCTGAGGATATTCTCCTCGCCTACCTGTGTCGGTTTGCGGTACGGTCACCACAAGACTCCTTAGAGGCTTTTCTCGGCAGCATGGGGTGGGCCACTTTGTGGGCCGAAGCCCTCGTCATCGGGTCTCGGAAACGCGGCCCCGTGGATTTGCCTGCGGAGCCTTCCTACACCCTTGAACCCGCACGACCAGTCGCGGGCTGGCTTACCCTTCTGCGTCACCTCATCGGTCTTTATCGCCTTGCGGCAGTACGGGAATGTTGACCCGTTTTCCATCGGCTACGCCTTTCGGCCTGGCCTTAGGACCGACTAACCCTGAGCGGAT
>Ga0209342_10000707_pt1:7500-38919 | contig 38919 bp, 30 predicted proteins | sample RifCSP16_2_FD_184023 | JGI IMG/M metagenome (GOLD analysis project Ga0209342, IMG submission 184023) | Soil microbial communities from Rifle, Colorado - Rifle CSP2_sed 16_2 (SPAdes) (version 2) | ecosystem: Environmental > Terrestrial > Deep subsurface > Rock core/Sediment | place...
GTAGGCGAAGGTCTCTTCGACGCTCACTCTCCCTCCACGACCACCCGGCGCCCCTCGGTTCGGCAGCGCCCCTCCAGAAGCGCCCGGACCGCGCGCGGGTAGATCCGGTGCTCCGCCTCCAGTATGCGGGCGGAGAGCGTCTCTACGGTGTCGGCCCCGAGGACCCTCACCGCCTCCTGCATCACGATGGGACCGGAGTCGAGCCCCTCGTCCACGACGTGAACGGTGGCGCCGCTCAGCTTGACCCCGTGCTCGAGGGCCTGGCGCTGCGCGTCGAGCCCCGGGAAGGCGGGCAGGAGCGCGGGGTGGACATTCAGGATCCGGCCGCGGAAAGCGCGCACGAGCGTGGGGGAGAGCAACCTCATGAAGCCGGCCAGGCACACGAGCTCCACCCCGTGCTCACGCATCTCCGCGACGAGGTCGGCGTCGAACGCTTCGCGCGACTTCCCGCGATGGTCGCGGAAGACGGCCGGGATGCCGGCCCTGCGCGCGCGCTCGAGCCCGGGAGCGCTTTCGACGTTCGAGATCACGATCGCGATCTCGCCTCCGAGCTCGCCCTTCCGCTGCGCATCGATGAGGGCCTGCAGGTTCGAGCCGCGGCCGCTGATGAGGACGCCGATCTTCTTCATCGACCCCCCACCCTGTCCCTCCCCACGTAGGGGGAGGGGACCGCACTGGCAGGGCGGCTCCGAGTTCTCATCGACCCCCCACCCTGTCCCTCCCCACATAAGGGGGAGGGAAACGCCATGGCGAGGACGGCTCCGTCGTTCATTCGAAGGCGACGCCTTCGCCTGCGACCACGGAGCCGATGACGAAGCTCGTCTCCCCCCGCCGCTCGAGCGAATGCTCCACGTCATGGAGATCACTGGCCGCCACGACCGCGACCATCCCTACACCCATGTTGAAGATGCGGTACATCTCCTCCTCGCTCACCGCACCGCCTCGCTGGATGAGACGGAAAAGCGGCGGCACCGCCCAGGACTCCCGCCTCACGCGGGCGCCGAGCCCGGGTGGCAGCACGCGAGGGATGTTGCCCCGGAAGCCGCCCCCCGTAATATGGGCGAGAGCCCGGATCTTGCCGCGCAGAAGGAGAGGCTCGAGGGCGGCGAGGTAGCTCCGGTGGGGAGCGAGGAGTGCGGCCCCGAGGGAGGTTCCGAGCTCCGGCAGCTCGGTGTCGATCCTGTGACCCATCCTCTCGAATAGCACCTTCCGCGCCAGCGAGTAACCATTCGTGTGCAGCCCGGTCGAGGGCAGGCCGAGAAGCAGGTCGCCCTCCTGTACCCCGCGGGGAAGTGCCTTCACGCGCTCGACCACCCCCACGATGAAGCCGGCGAGATCGTAGTCGTCCTCGCCGTAGGTGCCCGGCATCTCCGCCGTCTCGCCGCCGATGAGTGGGCAGCCGAGCTCGCTGCAGGCGTGGGCCAGGCCCCGGACGATGCTCTCCACCCTGTCCGGATCCATCCTCCCGAGGGCGATGTAGTCGAGGAAGAACAGCGGCGTGGCGCCCTGGACGAGGATGTCGTTGGCGCAGTGGGCGACGAGGTCGTAGCCCACGGTGTCGTGGACCCCGGCCTCGATCGCGACCTTGATCTTGGTGCCCACCCCATCCGTCGAGGCCACGAGCACCGGGTCCCGATAGCGCGTGAGGTCGGGTCGGAACATCCCCCCGAATGAGCCGATCTCGCTGAGCACGGCGGCGCTGAAGGTCGAGCGCGCCAGGGCACGGATCCGAGCCTTGGCCTCGTCCGCAGCGGCGATGTCGACGCCCGCCTCCCGGTAGTCCATGGGAGCGGCAGTTTATCGCCAAACCTGCCTCCCTCGAGAGGGGTCGCTGCGCGCGGAACGCCTCCGACCACGGTAAGATGGCGCGACGCTCCGAGGGGGGAGGCAGAACGGCCGTGGTCAGGGAAGGGCGGCCCGCTCCGGCGTTCACGCTGCCGTCGAGCGCAGGCGGCGAGCAGACCCTCGCCGCCCTCCGCGGCAAGCGGGTGGTCCTGTACTTCTACCCGCGCGACAACACCCCAGGCTGCACGAGGGAGGCCTGTGCCTTTCGCGAAGCGCTGGCCAGGGTCCGCAAGACGGGGACGGTGGTGCTCGGAGTGAGCCCGGACTCGCTCTCCTCCCACGCGACCTTCCGTCGCCAGCACCGGCTGAACTTCCCGCTCCTCTCCGACCCCGACAAGAAGGCGGCGAAGGCCTACGGGGCCTACGGAGAGAAGTTGATGTACGGGAAGAAGGTGAAGGGGATGATACGGTCCACCTTCATCATCGACGCTGAGGGCATCGTCCGGAAGGTCTTCCCGAGGGTGAAGGTCGACGGCCACGCGGAGGAGGTGCTGGAGGCGCTCCGCGCCCTCTAGCCGGGCGAGCAACCCATGTCTCTCTCCGTGGCCTCCGAATTCGCCGCTCTCGAAGCCGTCCTCGAGGACCGCCGGCAAAGAGTGGAGACCGCGCTGCGGACCCTCGCCGAGCCCGGAGGCGCCCCCGCCGTGGAGCGCGCGATCGAGGACAGCCTCTTCGCCCCCGCCAAGCGGCTGCGGCCGATCCTGTCCCTTCTGGTGGCGGAAGTGCTCCGCGGCCAGCCCGACGCCCTGATGCCTGCCGCCGGCGCCATCGAGATGGTCCACACCGCGAGCCTCATCCTCGACGACCTCCCGGCGATGGACAACGCGACGACGCGTCGAGGACGGCCGACCTGCCACGTCGCCCACGGAGAGGCCACCGCGATACTCGCCGCGTTCGCCCTCCTCAACCGCGCCTTCGAGATCCTGGCGCGAGGATGGGAGGGCGGACCCGACCCCGCCGCCCGCGCCGCCATCGCCCGGGAGCTCGCGCGGGCGATCGGCCTCGACGGCATGATCGCGGGGCAGTCGAGAGATCTGCTCATGACGGGCCAGCAGACCGACTTCGCGACGCTCGAGTTCATCCACAGTCGCAAGACGGGGGCTCTGTTCATGGCGAGCGCGGCGGTGGGAGCGCTGGGGGCTCGGGCCCGGCCAGAGGAGGTGGCGGCGGTCGTCGCCTACGCCAAGAACCTGGGCCTCGCGTTCCAGATCGTGGACGACTTGATCGACGCCACGGGAGGCGCCGCGGAGGCGGGAAAGGACGTCGGGAAGGACCTCAAGAAGACGACCTTCGTCTCGTTCTCGGGAACCGAGGGCGCCCGCGTCCTGGCCCGGGAGCTGATCGCGACCAGCGAGGAGGCCCTCTCCGGCTTCGGCCCGCGGGCGCAGCCCCTGCGCGAGCTCGCCCGCTACGTCGTCACGCGAAGGAGGTAGGTCATGCGTTTTCCGGAGCGGAGCGTTCCCGCGGCCGCCGAAGCGGGGATTCACTCCCCGCGAGGCGCTCCGATGAAGAGGCGCGCGGAGCGAGGACGCCAATCATGACCCGCTGTCCGGAGTGCGAATCGGACCTCGAGCTCGACGGCTACGAACTGGACGTGGGGGAGACGATGCAGTGCCCGGAGTGCTCGGTCGAGCTCCGGATCGTCTCCGTGGAGCCGGTCTCGGTCGCGCTCGCCGAAACCGAAGAGGAAGGCTAGGTGGTTCGGGGGTCACGCCCGCGCTGCTCGGGCCTGACCGACCGCGACGCTCTCAGCCTTGCCCGGCGGCGCCGGGGTGGAACGAGCGGACCGCCTCCGCCTCGTCCCGGTAGATCTCGAAAGTGGGCAGGAGTCGCGCCATGTCGAGAGTGCTATAGACCCTCTCGCCCAGGTTCAGCAGCTTGAGCTCGGCGCCGAAACGGTGCGCGGTGCGGAGCCCCGCCACCAGCTCGCCGAGCCCCGCGCTGTCGAGGAAAGAGACCTCGGAGAGGTTCAGGAGGATCTTCTTGCGGTTTTCGGCGAGGAGCTCGTCGATCGCCTCGCGGAGGATCTCCTCGCCGAGGCCCGCGGTGAGCTTCCCCTTGAGATCGAGGATCACCACTTCGCCGCTCTGCCGAACCTCGAGGTGCATTGGCGGACCTCCTACCGGCCCTCGCCGAGCGCGCGCCGATAGGCCTCCGGTCGCCGGAGGATCGCGTATCGATCCCGGGCGCTCTGGAGGTAGGCCCGGAACAGCTCAGTCTGCTTCTGCTGGCGAAGCGAGGAGAGAACCTGCGCCTTCTGCTTCTCGTATTCGGCGCCGTCGAATGGCTTCTTCTCCAGGACGCGCAGCACCGCCCACCCCGAGGGCGCGCGAACGGGATCGGAGAGCTTCCCCTCCGGCAGCGAGAAGGCCGCCTCGTCCAGGGGCAGGCCCGTTCCCAGGTCCCCGAGCGGCTGGGCGCGCCCAACGAGGGAGGGGGTCTCTTTCCGTACGAGCCCCAGCGCCGTCGCCGCCTTCTCGAGCCCCTGCCTCTCCGCTCTGGCTCGCACCTCCCGCGCGAGCGCGAGCGCCCGCGCCGATGCCGCCTCCTCGATGAGCTCCTCACGCACCCGGTCTCGGGCCTCCTCGGGGTTCGGCAGGCGGGAGGGTTGGATCTCGGACAGGGCGATGAAGGCGGCGCCCTGGGGAAGGGGGAAGCCCTCCTTCTCGACCTCGCCGACCTTCATCGCGAAAGCGCGCGCGACGAGCGTGGGCGCAGCGAGGGGAGACGGGGTCTCTCCCCGGGCGAAAGGCGTGCTCTTCCGGACGGCGAGGGCTTGTGCCTTGGCGGCCTCCTCGATCGAGCGACCGCGGCGCAGCGCGTCGGAGAGGGCCTGGGCGATCTGCTCGCCGAGTTCTCGGGTCTTGTCCTCGGTTACGGTCTGCCGGATCCGCTCCTTCACCTCGGAGAAGGGGGGGATCCTCGCCTCGCGGCGAGAGGCGAGGCGGATGATGTGGAAGCCGAACGGGGTGCGAACGAGGGCCGAGGTCTCCCCGGGCTCGAGCGCGAGCACGGCGTCGTCGAAGGCAGGCACCATCCGCCCCGGCGGGAAGCAGCCGAGGTCGCCCCCGCCCGCCTTGGATCCCGGGTCCTCGGAGGAGCTGCGCGCGAGCGCCGCGAAGTCCTCACCCCTCTGTAGCCGCGAGAGCAGCCCCTGCGCGAGCTGTCGCGCCTCTTCCTCCGGGTGGCCCTCGGTTGTCTCCGCCGTCCTCACGCGCACGAGGATGTGGCTCGCGCAGGCCTCCTCTTCCTGTCGGAGGTCCTCCCGGTGCCCCTGGTAGTACAGCTCGAGATCGCGATCGGAGACGCTCACCCGCGGGCGCAGCACCTCACGGTCGAGCAGAACATAGGAGAGCACCCTCTTCTCGCCGATGCGGTAGCCCTCGCGCCGCTGCTCGAAGCGGCGGGTGATCTCCTCCTCCGTGGGATGGATCGCGGCGCGGAAACGCGCGAAGTCGGCGAGGACGTACTCGACCTTGACCTGCTCGGTGCGGCGGCGGAATTCACGCTCGGCCTCGGCGGCGGTGACGGACACGGCGGCGGTGACGAGGCCCTGCAGCTCGTCCTGCAGAAGGCGGTGGCGCATGGACCGCTCGAAGTCCTCCTCGCTCAGCCCCTGCAGCTCGAGCCGGCGACGGATCTCCTCCGTGCCGATGAACCGACCCTCGTCCTGGAAGTCGGGGGCGGTGGCGATCGCCCGGGCGAGGGCCTCGGTCGACACGCGGAGAGAGAGCCGTTTCGTCTCCAGCTCCACCAGCCGATCCACGACGAGGGAGTCGAACACCTGCTCCTCGATCCCGAGCTGCTTCATCATCGCGGCGTCGAGCCGCCCCTGATACAGGCGGTCGTAGACCTGCCGCTGGCGGTAGTAGCCCCGCTGGAACTCGCCGACCGTGATCGGGAGCCCGCCCACCGTGGCCATCACCTCGCCCGGCGTGCCCTCCTCCGCCTGCTGCAGCGCGGGAACGTAGAGGATGATGAAGGCGGCGATGACGAGCCACAGGAAAACGTACAGCCAGCGCCGATGGCGGCGCATGAATGAGAGCGCCATGCAGTCTCCGTTGTCGCGGGGCGGCCTCGTCCCCTCCAGGGAGGATGATGGCCGTCGCAAACGCGTGATTCTATGCCCGCCTCCGGGGCGCCGCAAGCCGGGGCTCGGCGCCCCCATCGGTGCCGCTCTTGGGGTCCGGCGCAGTTTGGTCTATACTCGGGGGTCCGGCTAAGTTGCACGGGCTCAGGGGATTTGGCCGCCATGGCGCCTGACGAGAAGCAAGGCCGCCGGTCACTCGATGACCGCATCGAGTGGGTGACGGTCCGCTACCGCACGATCGCCATCGTCGGCGGCGTCCTCGTCGTCCTCGCGCTCGCAGCGTGGCTTCTCCTCGGTCGGCGGCCGGGGTCACCGCCCGTCGCGCTTTCCACGGTGGAAGCCTCCGCCAAGTTCCTGAGCATCGAGGGAAGCGTGCAGGTCAAGAGGGCGGGGACGCTCGAGTGGCGCGGGGCCACCAAGGAGATGGCACTGGGTCGCAACGACCTCGTTCGGACCGGATCCTCGGGGACGGCGGAGGTCCGCTTGTTCGACGGAACGGTGTTCAACGTCCGTCCCGACTGCCTCATGACGATCGAGGAGAGCCTCCAGAACCCGGCCTCTCAGCAGGGGCGCTGGGCGCTCATGATCCAGTCGGGCGAGGCGAACTTCCAGACGACAGCGCGCAACACGCCCGGGGGGAGCAACACGATCTCGACCCCGAGGGTGCGCACGAACCCCGAACCGGGCACAACGGGAAACATCCAGGTGACGGAGAGCGGTGACACCGTCCGCATCTTCAGCGGGAGCAGCCGTGCCGAGACCCGAAACGGACAGCGGATCGAGCTCGGCGCCAACGAAGGGGTGCGGGTGGACGCCGCCGGGGCGGCGGGGCCGAAGATGGCCCTTCCCGCCGCGCCCGTGCTCACCGCACCCCCCCACCAAGCCGAGGTCGCCTATCCCGATCCGACACGCGCGATCACGCTCCTCGTGTGGAAGGAGGTCCCGGGGGCGGCGTCCTATCACGTGCTCGTGGACTTCAGCCCCACCTTCGCCCGCCCCCTCATCGACCGTCAGGGCCACCGCACGAGCCAGATGGAGCTGCGCGGGCTGGAGGTCGGCTCCTACTACTGGAGGGTGTCCGCGCTCGACCGCACCGGCGGCGAGGGGGACTTCTCCGAGCTGTGGCGCTTCGCCCTCGCCCGGGCGGCGCCGAGCGCGGGCGCGCCGCCACCGCTCACGGTCGAGACGGTCGAGCTCCGCGGCAACCTCCTTCACGTGCGCGGGCGCACCGAGCCCGGGGCCTCGCTCACCCTCGACGGTCAGCGCATCGACGTGCAGCCCGATGGGACGTTCAACGAGTTCCTCACGTTCGAGACGGGGGCACGAATGGTGGTCGTCCTGCGCTCGATGGGGGTCAACGGCGGCGTCACCGAGCAGCGGCGGCCGGTCGTGGTGTCGAACTGAGGTCCTGAGGTGGCGGTCGTGGCCGTCTTCGCGGGGCGCGCTCTCCGGCGGCGCCTGAGGGGATCGCGGGGGATCCTGAGCTACGAGTTCGTCTCCGCCCATAGCACCCGGCGGGGGCTGGATCGCTCCCGCTTCGCGGGTGCGCTCGTCGAGATCGGTCCGCTCACGGGGGTGAAGGTGGTCCGCGCCGTCCGTAAGGCGCTGCCCGGACGCCCGGTGGGTGGGATCGCCGTCACCCCGAGCGCGGCCACGCTGCGCCGGCTGGCGGGATTGGACCTCGACTTCACGATCGAGTCGTGGGATTCCGTCGGTCCCGCCCCCGCCGCCGTGCTCGCACACCTGCGAGCCGCACGCGCCCCCGGCGCCGGCGGCGCCGACGACATCGGGGCCACCCTCCGCAAGACGTCCAAGCGCCTCACCATCCTCACCGACATCGTCAAGACCGCCAACTCGATCCTCGAGCCCCGAAAAGTGATCGAGCTGGTCATGGAGAAGGTGCAGCAGCTCATCCCCTCCGAAGCCTGGTCGATGCTCATGGTGGACGAGGAGAAGCAGGACCTGCGCTTCGAGGTCGCGCTCGGGGCCAAGGGGAAGGACATCTCCTCGCTGCGGCTGAAGATCGGCGAGGGGGTGGCGGGCTGGGTGGCCCAGACCGGGCGGCCGGCGATCGTGAACGACACCGCCCGCGACCCGCGCTTCGCCGCCCGTTTCGACCTCAAGACCCAGTTCCAGACCCGCTCCATCCTGTGCGCACCGCTCATCTCCCGCGGGCGGACGATCGGGGTGGTCGAGATCCTCAACAAGCTCGGCGGCCGCTTCACCCGCAGCGACCTCGACGTCTTGATGACGCTCGTCGAGCCCTGCGCGATCGCGATCGAGAACGCAATCCTCTTCCAGCGCACGGAGCAGCTCACGATCACCGACGACCTCACGCGACTGTTCAACTCGCGGTACATGAACGTGTACCTCTCGCGCGAGATCAAGCGCTGCAAGCGGCACGGCATACCCCTCTCCGTCATCTTCCTCGACCTCGACGGCTTCAAGAACATTAACGACCAGTACGGGCACCTGGCGGGCTCGGGGACCCTGACCGAGGTCGGCGGGATCCTGGCCCAGGGCGTGCGCGAGTCGGACATCCTGGCCCGCTACGGCGGGGACGAGTTCGTGGTGGTGCTGCCGGAGACACCCGCCGCGGGGGCCCTGGTCATAGCGGAGCGGCTGCGTCGCGCGATCGAGGAGCACCGCTTCCTCGAGGGGCAGGGCTTCTCCGCCCGAATCTCCGCCTCCTTCGGCATCGCCGCCTACCCCGACCACGCCCTCACCCCGGAGGGGCTGATCCAGAAGGCCGACCAAGCCATGTACCGCGTCAAGGAGCGGGAGAAGAATGGCATCGAGGTGGCGGTCTAGGCCCCTCGTTTCGCCCTTCCATCGAAGGAGAAAGACGGCCTCATGAATCTGCGTTCCGTCCTGAACTTGAGCTTCCTCTCGAGCGATCTCGCCATCGACCTCGGCACCGCCAACACCCTCGTCTACGCGAAGGGCAAGGGGATCGTCGTCTCCGAACCTTCGATCGTGGCCATCAACCGCCTCACGGGCAAGGTGGAAGCGGTGGGCCGCGACGCCAAGGAGATGCTCGGCCGCACCCCGGGCAACATCGTCGCCATCCGTCCCATGAAGGACGGGGTCATCGCCGACTTCGAGATCACGGAGAAGATGCTCTCGCATTTCATCCATCGCGCCCACAACCGCTCGACCTTCGTGCGGCCGCGGATCGTGGTCGGGATACCCTCCGACGTGACCCAGGTGGAGAAGCGAGCGGTGAAGGACTCCGCCCTCAAGGCCAAGGCCTCCGAGGTCTACCTCGTCGACCAAGCGATGGCGGCCGCGATCGGGGCCGGTCTTCCCATCACCGAGCCCAGCGGGAACATGGTCGTGGACATCGGCGGTGGGACCACCGACATCGCCGTCATCTCGCTGGCGGGGATCGTCTACTCGAAGTCGGTCCGGGTGGCGGGCAACGAGATGGACGAGGCCATCATCCAGTACGTCAAGAAGAAGTACAACCTGCTCGTGGGTGAGCGCACGGCGGAGCAGGTCAAGTTCGAGATCGGCAGCGCCTTTCCCCTCGACGAGCCGACCACGATGGAGATCAAGGGGCGCGACCTCATCGAGGGCATCCCCAAGACCCTCACCGTCACCGACGCCGAGATCCGCGAGGCGCTCCAGGAGCCCGTGAGCATCATCGTCAACGCGGTCCGGGTCGCCCTCGAGCGGACGCCGCCCGAGCTCTCCGCGGACATAGTGGACCGAGGGATCGTCCTCACCGGGGGGGGATCGCTCCTCCGCAACCTCGACCGCCTGCTCCGCGAGGAGACCGGCCTCCCGGTCTCCGTGGCTGAAGACCCGCTCTCCTCGGTGGTGCTCGGCACCGGAAAGATGCTCTCCGACTTCGAACTGCTGCGGAAGATCTGCCTCGACTGATGGCATACGCCGTCGCCGCCCAACGCAGCCGACCGCTGCTCGTCGCCCTGATCCTCCTCCACCTGGCCGTGATCAGCCACCAGGTGGACGGCGGGCAAGGGGTCTCGCTGCTGCAGGGCCTGTCCCTCCGCGTGCTCTCCCCCCTCCAGCGCGGGGTGAGGGCCACGATCTCGGGCGGCGCCGAGCTGTGGCGGGGATACGGCCGCCTCCGGGGAACCTACGAGGAGAACCGACGGCTCTCGGCGGAGGTCGAACGCCTGGAGCGGTTGCTCCTGGAGCGCTCGCGCCAGTCGGGAGAGACGGAGCACTTCCGCGAGCTGCTCGGGCTTCGCCGGCTCCTGCCGCTGGAGACGGTGGTGGCGGAGGTGCTGAGCCGAGACGGGGTCCCGTTCTACCGCGGCTTGACCATCGACAAGGGGGCGGCGGACGGCGTCGGGCTCGATTCACCCGTGATCAGCCCCACCGGGATCGTGGGGCGGGTGATCGCTGTCGGCCCCCGCGCGGCGCGGGTGCAGGTGCTGCTCGACCGCGACTGCGGGGTCGGCGTCCTCGTCGAGCGCAGCCGCGCCAACGGCGTCGTCTCCGGGCAGGCGACGGCGGAGAGGGGAACGACGGACCTGGTCATGAATTACGTGCCGGAGCAAGCGGACGTGGCGGTCGGGGACGTTGTCATCACCTCCGGCTTCGACCGGATCTACCCCAAGGGACTGGTGGTGGGACGGGTGCGCTCGGTGGGGAAGGGCTCCGGGCTCTTCAAGGACGTCCGCGTCGAGCCCTCCGCCCGGTTCGATCGCCTGGAGGAGGTGCTCGTCGTGCGCCCATCCACGGCAGGCGTCGAGATGCCGGAGGCGGTGCGATGAAGACCGCGCTCTGGACGGCGACCGCCCTCCTGGGGGCCTTCCTGATCGAGACCGCTCTCGGTCGGCTCGTCTCCGCACCCGGATGGCTACTCGACCCGTTCCTCCTCGTCGTCGTCTACTGCGCGCTCGTCGGCGGCGAGACCCACGGGATGCTCACGGGGATGGTCGCGGGCTGGGTGCAGGACATGCACTTCGGGGGCCGGGTGCTCGGGATCGCCGCGCTCGCCAAGCTCGTGGTGGGCTTCGCGGTCGGTCTGGCGGGTGCGCACTTCCTGCTCGGGGGCACTGGCGTGCGCGCGCTCGTGATCCTGCTCGCGAGCATCGCCGACTCGCTGCTCGTGCAGTGGCTGGCCTCCGTCTTCTCGATCGACGTCATGGCCCTGGGGCCGCTCACCCTCGCCTCCCGCGCGGCCGTGAACGCGACCGCGGGGGGGGCGCTCTTCGCCCTCCTCGAGCACCGCGCGCGGCGGGCGCAGCCGTGAGCGGGCGGAAGGGAGAAGGGCGGTGAGGATCTACGAGGACCTCCGGACCGTGCAGACCCGCCTGGCCGTGCTCCAGACGCTGGTCGTGGCCGCCCTCGCCGTGCTTCTGCTGGTGTTCTTTCGCCTGCAGGTGGTGCGCGCCCGCTACTTCCGCCATCTGGCGGAGAGCAACCGCACCCGAGTGGTCCGTCTCGCCGCGCCGCGGGGGGCGCTGCTCGACCGGAGCGGTCGCGTGCTGGTCGGGAGCCGACCCTCGTTCAACGTGCTCCTGACCCCTGAACACGCGGAGGACCTCGACTCCGTGGTCACGCGCCTCGCGCGCACGCTGGGGACGGGGGAGGCGGCCATCCGCGAGAGCCTCGCTCGCCGAACCCCGTACCGGCCGCCCGTGGTGAGGGCCGACGCCTCCCTCGCCGACGTGGCGGTTCTCGAGGCGCGGCGGCTCGAGCTTCCGGAGGTCAGCGTCCAGGTCGTGCCCCTGCGCTCGTACCCGCTCGCGGAGGCCGCCGCCCACGCCCTCGGGCATGTCGGCGAGATCACGGAGAGACAGCTGGGGTTGAAGGAGAACCAGGGCCTCTCCCAGGGCTCGCTCATCGGTCAGGACGGCGTCGAGGCGCGATACAACCGCCAGCTCATGGGCCGCGACGGCTATCGGAGCGTGGTGGTGAACAGCCGCGGTCTCGAGGTCGCCGAGGCCGAGCGCCAGGCCCCCGAGGACGGCCCGAGCCTGACCCTTAGCCTCGACGCCTCGCTGCAGGTCGCGATGGAGCGTGCGTTCGCCGGCCGGGCGGGGGCGGCGGTGGCGCTCGACCCGAGGACGGGCGAGATCCTGGCCATGACCTCCACCCCCGCCTACGATCCCAACGAGTTCACGACCGGCCTCGAGCCGGAGCGGTGGGCGCACCTCGCCAACGACCCCTCAACCCCGCTGATGAACCGCGTCATCCAGGGCCAGTACGCACCGGGGAGCACCTTCAAGATCGTGATGGCGACGGCGGCCCTCGAAGAAGGGGTGATCACCCCCGACACGAGGATCTACTGCCCTGGTTACCTCGCAGTGTACAACACCGTGTTCCGTTGCAACGAGGCCTTGGGACACGGCGTCGTGGACCTGCGCAAGGCCCTCGCCCACTCCTGCAACGTCTATTTTTACCAGGTCGGCATCCGCCTCGAGATCGGCCGCATCGCCGCCTGGGCAAAGCGGCTGGGCCTGGGAGCCCCGACCGGCGTGGACCTGCCCGCCGAGGCGGGGGGGCTCATTCCCAGCCCGGAGTGGAAGCTTCGGGTCCAGCGCGTGCCCTGGTACGCGGGAGAGACGGTCTCGGTCGCGGTCGGGCAGGGCCAGGTGACCGTGACCCCACTGCAGCTCGCCCGCCTCGCGGCCGTGATCGCGAGCGGCGGGCGGCTCATCCACCCCCATCTCGCCCGCCGCGGGTCCGCCGTCGCCGCCGGCGAGCCCCTGGGGATACGGCCGGAGACGATCGCCGTCCTCAAAGAGGGCCTGCGGGCGGTGGTCGCCGAGGGGACGGGCTGGCGGGCCCGTCTCCGCGGGATCGAGGTCGGCGGGAAGACGGGCTCCGCCCAGGTCGTGGGTCGCGCCCGTCTCGAGCAGTCGCCAACGGAGGACGAGCTCAGGCCCCACGCCTGGTTCCTGGCCTTCGCCCCCGTCGAGCAGCCGACGATCGCCCTCGCCGTGCTCGTGGAGCACGGGGGCAGCGGTAGCGCGAGCGCGGCGCCGGTGGCGCGGGAGATCCTCGCCCACTACTTCCGCCTCGCCTCCGCCCCCGCTGGCGAAGCGCGGCTCGCCGAGGCCGGCGCCGAGGAGTAGTCCCCATGCTGGTAGGAATCGATCGTCGGCTGCTGTTCAACGTCGACTGGGTGCTTCTCGGGGCGTCGCTCGCCCTCTCGCTGCTCGGGGTGGCCATGATCTACTCCGCCACTCAGTACGGGCGTCACGGCGAGCTCTATTTGAAGCAGCTCGCGCTGGTGGCGGTGGGTGCCCTCGCGCTCGTGCTCGCCGCCACGTTCGACTACCGCCGCCTCGCCGACAGGTCGGCGATCCTCTACGTGCTCACGGTCGTGGCGCTTCTGGCTGTCCTTCGCTTCGCTCCGCTGGTCGCGGGCACCCGCCGCTGGATCCTCGTGGGCTCGTTCCAGTTTCAGCCCTCGGAGCTGGCCAAGATCGCGGCCGCGCTCTTCCTGGCCAAGCTCTTCTCGGAGTACCGCCAGGAGACCCTGGGGCTGCGAGAGGCGGCGCTGCCGGGGGCGGCGACGGGGCTTCTCGTCCTGCTCATCGCCCGTCAGCCCGACCTCGGGACCGCGGCGTGCCTCGTGCCGCCCTTCCTGGCGGTGGCCTTCCTCGCGGGCCTGCGGATGAGGGCGGTCCTGGGGCTCGCGGCCGGGCTGGCGGTCGCCGCCACTCTGACCTGGCCCTTCCTCCGCGACTACCAAAAGACGCGGATCTACACCTTCCTCGATCCCTCGCTCGACCCGCGGGGCGCGGGCTACCAGAAGATCCAGTCCCAGATCGCGGTGGGCTCGGGGGGTCTCCTCGGCAAGGGGTACGCCGAGGGCAGCCAGGCGCAGCTCGGCTACCTGCCCGCGCGGCATACCGACTTCATCTTCTCCGTGCTCGCGGAGGAGCTGGGCTTCGTCGGGGTGGCGGTGGTCCTCGGCCTGTACCTGCTCGTCCTGTGGCGGATGCTCGAGACCGCCCACCTCGCCCGCGATCGCCTCGGGGCCTTCATCGCCGCCGCCATCGTGGCCGGGTTCGCGTTTCAGGTTGTGTACAATGTCGGCATGGTTGCGGGCCTCGTCCCGGTGAAGGGGCTCCCGCTGCCGTTCCTGAGCTATGGTGGCTCCTCCATCCTCTCCTCCCTCTTGGGAGTAGGCCTGATTCTCAATGTGCGGATGAGGCGCTTCGCCAACTAAGTCCAAGTGATGCGGACAGGAGCGTATTCGATGTCCTCCGCGATGGTGCGAAGTGTCTCCTCCCTTTGCCGGGCGGCGCTTGGCGCCGCCCCCTGTCTTGCATGGCTAGAGATCTCATCGTCAGCACCACCCCGCAGGAGACCCGGGTGGCGCTCCTCGAGGACGGCATCGTCTCCGAGATCTTCATCGAGCGCGAAGCCCACCGTGGCATCGCCGGCAGCATCTACAAGGGCCGCGTCACGCGGGTCCTGCCCGGGATGCAGTCCGCGTTCGTGGATCTCGGCCTCGAGCGAGACGCCTTCCTCCACGCGGCGGACGTCTTCGAGGAGCTCCCCGAGAACCTCCTGACCGCGGAGGAGGTGGCCGCCGCCCGCAGCGCGCCCATCGAGGAGCGGCTGCACGAGGGCGAGGAGGTCGTCGTCCAGGTCCTCAAGGAGCCGATGGGGACCAAGGGCGCACGAATCACCTCGCACGTGTCTCTCCCCGGCCGTTATGTCGTGCTCATGCCCACCGTCGAGCACGTCGGGGTCTCACGCAAGATTACGGACGACGAGGAGCGGCGGCGGCTCAAGGCGATCCTGAAGGAGATACGCCAGGAGCGCGGCGGGGGGGGCCTCATCGCCCGCACCGCGGGGCAGGGGCGAAGCCCGGATGCCTTCATCCGCGACGGCCGGTACCTCTCGCGGACTTGGGACGAGGTGCGGGCCCTCGCCTCCCGCCAGCGGGCGCCGACGCTTCTCTACCGGGAACCGTCGCTCGTCGAGCGGTTGCTGCGGGACCTGCTCTCGGACGAAATCGCCGTCATCCGCTTGGACACCGAGGGTGCCTTCCAACGAACGCTGGAGCTGGTGCGGGCGCTCGAGCCGGCGCTCGCACCCCGGGTGCGGCTGCACAACGGGCCGTCGAGCGTCATGGAGGAGTTCGGAGTCGCCGCCGAGCTCGAGCGTGCGCTCCGGTCGAAGGTCTGGCTCCCCTCCGGTGGCCACATCGTCATCAACCAGACGGAGGCGCTCGTCGCCATCGACGTCAACACCGGCCGCTTCGTGGGCAAGGATCACCTCGAGGAAACGCTGCTCAAGGCCAACCTCGATGCGGCGCGAGAGATCGTCCACCAGATTCGGCTGCGCGACCTGGGCGGGATCATCGTGGTCGACTTCATCGACATGGAGGAGCGCCGGAGCCGGCGGGAGGTCCTGCGGGCCCTCGAGCAGGAGCTGCGCAAGGACCGCTCTCCCACCAAACTGCTCTCGGTAAACGAGTTCGGGCTCGTCATCATCACGAGAAAGCGCGTGCGGCAGTCGCTCGAGCGCCTGCTGCTGCAGAGCTGCCCGTACTGCGCGGGCAGCGGTCAGGTCAAGGCCGTCTCCACCGTGTGCGCCGAGATCTACGACGAGGTGCGCAAGCTGGCGGCGGACATGATGGGTCAGCGCCTGCAGCTGCGGGTGAACCCCGAGGTGGCCCGGGCCCTGGCCGGTGAGGAGGCATCGGTCCTGCAGTCCCTCGGGGACCTCGTGGGGGCGGAGGTACAGGTCCAGTCCGACCCGTTGCTCCACCAGGAGCAGTTCGACGTGGTGCCGATGTGAGCGGAGAGGAGGGTCGCGCCGAGGAACTCGAGGCCTTCGTGGAGGGGATTGAGGCCGCGCTCCGCGTCCACCGCGGCGTCGACCACGCCCTCTCCCCGCGGGACTTCGCCCTGGCCCGCGCATGGTACGAGGCAGGGGTGCCCCTCGCCACCGTGCTCGTGGGGATCGACCTCGCCTTTGAGGCCGAACCGAGCGCCGCCTCGCTCGCGTTCTGCCGGCAGCGGGTCGAGGACTTGGCGGCGGGCCACGCCCGCGCCGCCGCCGCCACCCGCGACGGCGACCGGCTGAGCCTTCCCGAGCTCGCGGAGATGCTGGACGCCCTGCGCGAGCGTCTGTTCGATCTGCCCCGCCGGGCGGCGGCGCTGCCTCTGCAGAAGGTCGAGGAGCTGCGCGATCTCGTCGCGGTTGCCTCCCGACCGAATTGGGACCACCTGCGCACGCGCCTGCACGTCCTCGACGAGCTCGTCTCCGCGGCGGCGGTGGAGGCCCTCACGCCCGCCCAGGCGCATACCCTCCGCGACGAGGCGGCGAGGGCGGCGGAGAGGCATCGGGGACGGGTGGACAGCCGTGCCCTCGACCAGGCGGTCGATCGGCTCGTGCGTCAGCGGGCGCGGGAGACGCTGCGCCTGCCCCGCCTCGCCGCTTTCTAGCAGCCCGCTGAGCGCGCGGGCCTCTTACCCCCCCGGATCCGGCCAGGAAAGAGACCGTGCCGAGTGAGGTCCACCCGCTCCCCGCGGAAGCGGATGCCCTCTGCCCGCAGCCGTCGCCGCTGTCCGTGGCCCGTGCGCGGCGCGATGCGCCCGCCCGCGCCCACCACCCGGTGCCACGGGATCTCCGTCGCACGGGCGCCGCCGAGGGCCCCGAGCGCCCATCCGACCGCGCGTGCCCCCCGCGGCACCCCGACGAGAGCCGCCACCTGAGCGTAAGTCGCAACACGACCACGAGGGATCTGGCGCACGACCGCATACACCCGTTCGAAGAAGCCTCCGCCCCTCACTCGGGCTTCTGTGCGAGTGCCGGTCCGTGCCGCGCTCCACACTCGGACGTGCTCCTAGGGGGGCGGCGGGTCCTTCCGCTCGCCTTTCTCCGCCGCCGGCACCACGCGTTCGGGGCGCGCCTGGGGGGTCGTGCTGATCTCCTGCTCCGCCCCCGAGGGCGGCGGCGTTGCCACGGGCTCGGTCGCGCTCGGAGCGGGCGCGGGGGCGAAGGGGTCGAGCGCGTCGAGGAGGCCTCCCTCGGGGACGGGGCCCGAAAGCTGCAGCGGCACCTCGCGGACACGAAGCTCCACGTTGGCGCTCTTGCGCAGCTCTTGCATATAGACCTCGTACTCCTTCTCGTAACGCGCCATCATGAGCCGCTCCCGGATCGTGCTCTGCGCGGTTTCGAAGGGCACGACACTCCCCGACGTCTTCGCCACGACCTTGATGATCCTCCAGCTGTCGCCGATCGGGACGGGATCGGAGACCGCGCCCACGGGGAGGGCGAAGGCCACCTTCTCGATCTCGGGGTTGAGATCGCCCTGTGCGAGCTCGCCGAGCTCCCCGCCCGAGGACCGCGTGGACGCGGTCGAGTAGGTGCGTGCGAGCTCGCCGAAGTCCTCCCCTCCGCGCGCTCGCTCCGCGAGCTCGCGGGCAAGCTCGAGTCCGCCTGAGCTCCCGGTGACGAGGATCTCCTGAAGCCTCGCCGTGGCCGGCTTCGTGAACTCGCCTTTCCGCGCCTCGTACTCGGCACGACACTCCTCGTCGGTGACGCCGATCTTCGGCTCGATATCGCGCTGGACGATCATCCGGCGCGTCATCGAGCGCTCGATGTTGTGCCGGAGATCGTCGTAGGTCATTCCCTCCCGGCGCAGGGCCGCCTGCAGCTGCTCGTCGGAGGTGATGCCGTTCTCCTTCTTGATGTTCTGGATGACATCATCGACGTACTCGGGGCGGAGCTTGAGACCCGCTTCCCCGGCGCGCTGCAGGAGCAGGATCTCATCGATCGCGTCCTGGAGGATGCGGGCGTTATTCTGGCGCAGGAATTGGGACACCCGCTCCGGCTCCACCCGGGCCGCCTGGGCGGCGCTGACCTGTCGAGCCTGGAAGTCGGTCAAGGTGATGATCTCGCCGTTGACCTTCGCGATCACACGCTCGAGGATCTCCCCTCGCGCCGCCACCGACGCCGCGAGGACCAGGCTAGGGAGCACGAGAAGGACGAATCGCAGCCTCATGGTTCACCTTCGCCCGGGCCAGCACGCCCGCGATGAATTCCCGCTGGGCGTCCTCCGCCCGCTCCCGACGGAGCCGGGCGTGGATCAGCGACCGGGCTTCTTCCAGGGAGAGCTCGCGGGCGGGCTGCCGGGCGTCCACCCTCAGAACATGATACCCGAGCGAGGTCGCCACGACATCGCTCGTGCCCCCTTCCGGCAGGGCGAAGACGCTCGCCTCGAGCTCCGGGGGAAGCTGGCCCCGCTCGAAGCGGCCCATGTACCCTCCGGAGGCGGCCTCCGGCCCTCGCGAGCGCGTACGGGCGAGGGTGTCGAAGGCCCGCGGCTCCCGGCGCAGGCGGCGGAGGAGATCGCGCGCCTCGTTGAGCGTCGGCACCACGATCTGGCGCAGCGTGACCGCCTCCGGCTGGCCGAGCTCCGCCGCGTGCGCGAGGTGGTAGGCGTCGATCTCCTCGTCCGTGACCTCCGGCGGCGGCACCGCGTCCCCGAGAAGCCGCGCCACGGCTCGCTGCTCGTCCTCCGGCGACGCCCCGGAGGCGAGCAGGCCCCGAGCGCGGGCCTCGAGCACGAGCGCACGCTCCTCCAGGAACGAGTCGAGGACCCCGCGCCGCGCCTCGGGCAGGAGCGGCCCCAGCCCCTGGGCCTCGATCGCAGCCAGCCGACGCTCGAAGTCGCTGCGGCGCACCGTGCCGCGACCCAGCTCTAGGATCACCGGATCTCGCCGCTCGCACCCCCAGGGCAGGAGGAGCACACTCCCGGCGAGGAGGACGCCCCGGGCTCGCATGGGGGACGGGCGATTATAGGTCGGCGTCGAGCCGCGCCAGAAGGGCCTCGAGCGAGTCGAGCACGCTCGTGTCGCCGAGGAGCGGCCAGCGCATTCCCACCCGCTCGAGCCTTGCTCCTTCTCGCGCGCCGGCGAGGCGCGCCAGTCGCTCGGGCGCGACGGTCGCCTTCTCGTCGAAGCGCAGGAGGAGGGCCCCCGCGAAGAGGTCCACCTGGGTGACGGCCAGCGCCTCCGCGCGCGCCCGCAGCTCGGCGTAGCGCAGGAGGCCATCCACCTCCGGCGGTGGAGGGCCGTAGCGGTCCTCGAGCTCGGCGCGGAGGGGGCCCACCTCGTGGCGGTCTCGGATCTCGCTGAGCCGCTTGTAGAGCGACAGCCGCTGATGGACCTCGGGCACGTAGGCCTCGGGTATGCGCATTTCGAGCCGGAGGTTGAGCTGCGCGCGCGGCGCCTCACGGGGCGCCGCCCCCATGAGCTCCAGGGTCGCCTGCTCGAGCAGCTTCACGTAGAGGTCCAGCCCCACCGCCTGGATGTGTCCGCTCTGCTCACCACCGAGGAGGTTCCCCGCCCCCCGCAGCTCGAGGTCGAGGGCGGCGATGCGGAAGCCCGCGCCGAGGTCCGAGAACTCCCGGATCGCGGCCAGCCTCTTTCGCGCGAGCTCGGAGAGCACGGTGTCGGGCGGAACCAGCAGGTAAGCGTAGGCACGGCGGTCGGAGCGCCCGACACGGCCCCGGAGCTGGTAGAGCTGGGCGAGGCCATAGCGGTCGGCCCGATTGACGATGATGGTGTTGGCGCGCGGGATGTCGAGCCCGTTCTCGACGATGGTGGTCGACACGAGCACGGAGGCCCGCCCCTCCACGAAGGCCAGCATCACTTTCTCCAGCTGTGCTTCCCTCATCTGACCGTGCGCCACCGCTACCTGCGCCTCCGGCACCAGCCGCCTGACCAGCGCGGCCATGGAATCGATCGACTCCACCCGGTTGTGGACGAGGAAGACCTGGCCGTCGCGAGCCAGCTCCTGACGGATCGCGGCCCCGATCGTGTCCGTCGAGAACTTCACGATCGCGGTCTGGATGGCGAGGCGGTCCTTGGGCGGCGTCTCGATCACCGACATGTCGCGGATCCCGGAGAGGGCCATCTGGAGCGACCGTGGGATGGGGGTCGCGGAGAGGGCCAGGCAGTCGACGGTGGTCTTGAGGTGCTTCAGCCGTTCCTTGGCCGCAACCCCGAAGCGCTGCTCCTCGTCCACGATTAGCAGTCCCAGGTCGCGGAACACGACGTCCTTCGAAAGCAGCCGGTGCGTGCCGATGAGGATGTCCACCCCTCCCCCCGCCAGGTGCTTGAGCACGCCGCGGATCTCGCCCGGCCGGCGGAGGCGGGAGACCATCTCGACCGTGACCGGGAAGGGGACGAAGCGCTTGCGGAAGGTCTTCCAGTGCTGGAAGGCGAGCACGGTCGTGGGGGCGAGAAGGGCCACCTGCTTGCCGTCGAGCACGCAGCGCATGGCTGCGCGCATCGCGACCTCGGTTTTCCCGTAGCCCACGTCGCCGCAGATGAGACGGTCCATGGGGGCGGCGGCGCCCATGTCGGCGGCCACGGTGCCGATCGCCTGCTCCTGGTCGGGGGTTTCCTCGTACTCGAAGGCCTGCTCGAACTCGCGCTGCCAGGGGCTGAAGCCGGTGAAGGCATGGCCGGGGCGGGTCTTGCGCTCGGCGTAGAGGCGGAGCAGCTCCCGGGCCATGTCCCGCATGGCCTTCCTGACGCGCTTCTTGACCCTCTCCCAGCCCCCGCTGCCGAGCCGGTCGACGCTCGGGCGCGCGCCCTCGAGGCCGGAGTGCTTCTGGATGCGATCGAAGGCCTCGACCGGGACCTTGAGCTTGTCGCCTCCCTGATAGCCGAGGACCATGAACTCGTGGGCGGCACCGCCCACCTCGAGCGTCTCCAGCCCGAGGAAGCGGCCGATGCCGTGCTCTTCGTGCACGACGTAGTCACCGACCCTGAGGTCACGGAAGTCGGAGAGGAATCCCCGCCGTCCCCCACGGCGTCCGGGAGGGTGGAGGTGGACCTCCTCCGGGAACACGTCGCCGTCGGCCAGAACGAGAAGGCCGGGGTCGGGCAGCTCGAAGCCGCGGCTGAGCGTCCCCACCCGGACGAGGATCTTCGCGGCGGGGCCGACGGCCAGACCGTCCTCCCCCAGCACGTCCGCCAGGCGGTCGGCGCGTCCGGTGTTGCCGAGCACGATGAGCGTCCTTCCCTCCCGTGCCCGCAGCTCGGCGGCGAGGCGGCGGACGTCGCCGGCGTAGACCGGGGCGGCGCGGCACGGTATGTGGACCGAGCCGCCCTCGGGATCGATCTCGCGCACCTCCAGCCGGGGTGTCGTCGCGAGCCGTGCCGACACCGCTCTCGGCGGCAGGACCAGATCCTCCGGCTCCGGGGTGAGGCCGTCGCGGCGGAGTCTCTGGTCCTCGACCGCGCGCGCCCAGACGCTCTCGATCTCGCTCTTCACTGCCTCCGGCTCGACGATCACCACCGGCCCCGGCGGCAAGTGCTCCCACGGCGGCACAGTGGCACCCGCGACAAGCGGCACGAGCTCGGCGATCGCCTCCGGCACCAGGCCACGGTCGAGCGACTCGAGCAGCGGGGCAAGCTCGCGCCGGTCGCCGAAGCGCAGGGCGAGGCGGGGCCGCAGGGCGGCAAGGAGGGAGCGGGTGGCGAAGACGTCAGAGAGGGGAAGGGCGGCGAGAACGTCCGCGGGCGCGACCGTCCGCTGCGTGTCGGGATCGAATCGGCGGAGGCTTTCCACGGTGTCGCCATAGAACTCGACCCGAACCGGCAGCGCATCGTCGGTGGGAAACACGTCGACGATGCCGCCCCGCCGCGCCATCTGCCCCGGGGCACTGACGGGATCCTCGCGGAGGTATCCGCCCTCGGCGAGAGCCTCAAGCAGCGCGTCGGGCGTCATCTCGTCGCCCGTCCGCAACGTGACGACGCGGGTCGTGAGGAGCTCGGGGGCGAGGCTCGGCCGCATGAGCCCCGACGGCGAGGCCACCAGCGCACACAGGCCCTGCCGGCGGCAGGCGATGAGCGCCGCCGTCCGGCGGGCGGAGGCGTCGGCGTTACGGGGCAGGCCCCGAAAGGGCGGCGGTCCCGGAGCGGGCAGCGACAGCACGCTGCCCGCGAGGCCGGCCTCGGCGGCCAGGGTGCGGAGGTCGGTGGCGGTCTCCTCGACGTCCTGCTCTCGAGGGACGACCACGAGCACGGGCGCATCGGTGAGGAGCAGGGGCACGAAGGCGCGGGCGGGGCCGACCAGGCCGGCAAGGGCGACCTGGCCACGGGCGGCGAGAGCGGCGCGGGCCGCCGCGAGCGCCGGAGAATCGAGCAGCGGCGCGAGGGCGCCGCCGGCGGGGCTCACGGCCACCGGATGCGCTCCACGAGGGCACTCGTGGAGCAACCCGGGACGAGGCCCACGCGCACGACCCGGCCGCCGCCCCTCTCGACCTCCGCCCGACCGACGATGTCCCCCGTTGCCCAGTCGGCGCCCTTGACGAGGACGTCCGGTGCGAGGGCGCGCACGAGGGCGAGCGGCGTCGGGTCTTCGTACAGGATGACGCGGTCCACCGCCTCGAGGGCCAGCAGCAGCTCCGCACGCTCCGCCTGCGGGACGAGCGGTCGGCCGCGGCCTTTGAGGCGGCGGACGGAGACGTCGGCGTTGAGGGCCGCGATCAACACGTCGCCCTCGCGCCGCGCCGCCTCCAGCAAGGCGAGGTGGCCGGGGTGGACGATGTCAAAGCAGCCGTTGGTGAGCACGACGGCGAGGCCGACCTCCCGCCAGCGGCGGCGTTCGGCGACGAGATCGGCCAGCGCGGAGGGATGTCTGCGCATAGGGAAGGTCGCCGGGGGAAAGGAGTCGCCCACCCTTCCAGAATACGCCGGCTCGCTCCCCCTCAGCCCCCATCGTCCTCGCCGAGGTCGAGCTCCTCGCGCGGGGCGGGCGGCGCGAAGGCGATCCCCCCCGCGAAGCTCCAGCGGTGGAGGGGTCGATAGAGGCCCACGTCCTTGGTCCGGCTCTTGACCCGCAAGGAGTAGAGCCCCTGGTGGTAGTCGTAGGGCGTCCCGTCCCGCTTGTGTGCAGCCACGTCCACGAGATAGGTCCCCTCGACGAGGCGGAGCCCCTCCAGGGTGAGGCGTACCTCCCCCTCTCCCGCAAGCCGGACCGGCCGGAAGTCCTCGATGTCGGTGTTGGTCCCGTACACCTGCACCCCTTCCGCGCTGAACAACCCGACCCCGAAGACGAAGTCCTCGACCGGGTGTACCGCACGCACGCTCAGGGCGAGGGTCAGGTCCTCACCGGGCACGAAGACGTGGCGTTCGCGACCCTTCCCGTCGAGCAGGCGGACGGCCACGATCTCGACTTCCCTCCCTCCCCAGCGGCCGGCGCGGTAGCCGGCGGTCGTCCCCGACTCACCCCGCGGGGCCCCCGTCGTCTGCCCGTGGGCGGCCCGGAGCAGCGCCTCCTCGCCGCCGGCGACGTAGGTGAGATAGGCGTCCACGACCCGCCGGGCGTCACCGCGGTCGGCCACCTTCCCCTGGCGCAGCCAGAGGACCTCGTCGCACATCCTCTCGACGAGACCCAGGGTGTGGCTCACGAAGAGGATGGTCTTCCCCCGGCGGTGGAACTCCGCGATCTTGTCCAGGCATTTGCGGGTGAAGGCCTCGTCGCCCACCGCCAGGACCTCGTCGATCAGGAGCACGTCGGGGTCGACGTGGATCGCCACCGCGAAGCCGAGCCTCATGTACATGCCCGAGGAGTAGGTCTTCACCGGGGCGTCGATGAACGGCTCGAGCTCGGCGAAGGCGACGATGGCGGAAAAGCGCTCCTCCACCTCCCGGCGGGTGAGGCCGAGCATGATCGCGTTGATGGCCACGTTCTCGCGGCCCGAGATCTCGGGGTGAAAGCCCGCCCCGAGCTCGATGAGCGCGGAGACGCGCCCCACGACGGCAAGGCTGCCCAGGGTGGGTTTGGTGATCCCCGCCACCAGCTTCAGGAGCGTGGACTTTCCAGAGCCGTTCTCCCCGATCACCCCGAAGGTGGACCCCTTCGCTACTTCGAACGAGACGCCGTCGAGTGCGGTGAAGGTCTGGTCGGGCCGGAGGTCGGAGAGGAGGCTGCGGGTGAGGAGCGCGCTCTTGAGGGTCTTGAACTGGTTACGGTGGACAAAGCGGCGGTAGACCTTCGACACCTCGCGGGCCTGGATCGCGGGGGCAGTCACACTTCCTCCGGCAGCGTGTCCCGCAGACGGTCAAAGATGAAGCCGCCGACGGCGAAGGCCAGCAGCCCGGCGAGGAGCGCGGCGGCGAGCCCGCGCGCGTGGTCGAAATGCCCGTGGAAGAGGATCTCCTGGTAGGAGATCACGACGTGGGTCATGGGGTTGAGCCGCAGCACGGCGCGGAGCACGTCCGGCATCGCCGTGAAGTCATAGAGGACGGGGCTCGCGAAGAACCACAGGTGCAGCAGGTGGGCGAGGATGTTCTGGATGTCACGGAAGTGGACGGTGAGCGCGGAGATGAAGAGCGCGCAGCCGAGGGTGAGAACGAGCTGAACGAGGACCGGCAGCGGCAACAGCAGCACGCTCGGCTCGAGGCGCCCGGCGAAGGCGAGAAAGGCGAGGAGGATGGGAAGGCCGAGGAAGAAGTGCGCGAGGTTGGCGAGGACGCTGACGGTGGGGAGCACCTCGGCCGGGAAGAGAACCTTCTTGATCAGATTGCCGCCCGAGATAAGGACGGAAGACGCCTCCGCGAGCGAGGAGCTGAACCAGGTCCAGGGCAGGATCCCGCAGAAGAAGAACAGGAAGTAGGGCTCCATGCGGGCCGAGTGTCGGACGGGGAGGATCATCGTGAAGACGACGGTGTAGGTGAGCAGCAGCAGCAGCGGATTCACGAAGCTCCAGAGAAATCCCAGGATGCTCCCCCGGTATCGCGCCTTGAGCTCACGGGAGACGAGGCTCTGGATCAGGGCGCGATAGCGGAAGAGGTTCTTGATGGCGACGATCATGTGTCTCCGCTCGCCCGCGTCCCAACCCCACCCCGCGGGTGACCCCTCAGGCGCCGCGGCGCTTGCGGGCCACGGCCACCCGGGTGACCGCGCGGATGTAGTCGAGGTGGGCGCCCTCGTAGCCCTCTTCACCCTTGATGGCGCGCATGCGCTCCTCCGCCCGACCCCTGGCCAGCTCCGCCCGGCCGACGTCGATGTCCTCCGCACGCTCTCCGATCTCGGCCAGGACATTGACGCGGTCCGGGAGCACCTCGCACCAGCCCCAGAAGCAGGTCAGGTGCCACCACTCTCCGTGCTTCCGGTAGGCGAGCTCACCGAGGCCGAGGGTGGAGAGAAAGGGCGTGTGCCCGGGGCGCACCCCGAAGTAGCCGTGCTCGCCGGGGGCGACGACCTCCTCCACCTCCTCCCGGAGGAGGAGTCCCTCCGGGGTCACGATCTCGAGCGCCAGGCGAGTGGGAAGCGGCACCGCTTCGTCCTACCCGCCCTGCAGGGCCTTGGCCTGCTCGAAGACATCCTCGATCGCACCCGCCATGTAGAAGGCCTGCTCGGAGAGCTCGTCGAGCTCGCCGTCGATGATCATCTTGAAGCTCCGCACGGTGTCCTTGAGCGGCACGTACTTGCCGGGGATGCCCGTGAACTGCTCCGCGACGTGGAAGGGCTGGGAGAGGAACTTCTGGATCTTGCGTGCCCGCGCCACCGTGAGCCTGTCCTCCTCCGAGAGCTCGTCGATGCCGAGAATGGCGATGATGTCCTGCAGGTCCTTGTAACGCTGGAGGACCTGCTTCACCGAGCGCGCCACCTCGTAGTGCCCCTCGCCGATGATGCGCGGGTCGAGGATTCGGGAGGTGGAGGCGAGGGGGTCCACCGCGGGGTAGATGCCGAGCTCCACGATCTGACGCGAGAGGTTCGTGGTCGCATCGAGGTGGGCGAAGGTCGTGGCGGGGGCGGGATCGGTGTAGTCGTCGGCGGGGACGTAGATCGCCTGCACGGAGGTGATTGAGCCCTTCTTGGTCGAGGTGATCCGCTCCTGCAGCTCCCCCATCTCCGTCTGAAGCGTCGGCTGGTAGCCCACCGCGGAGGGCATGCGTCCGAGGAGCGCGGAGACCTCGCTGCCGGCCTGCGTGAAGCGAAAGATGTTGTCGATGAAGAGGAGGACGTCCTTGCCCTCCTCGTCGCGGAAATACTCGGCCACCGTGAGCGCGGTCAGCCCCACCCGCGCCCGGGCCCCGGGGGGTTCGGTCATCTGGCCGTAGATGAGCGCCGCCTTGGACTTCTCGCGCTCCTCGAGGTTCACGACCCCCGATTCCTGCATCTCGAGCCAGAGGTCGTTGCCCTCCCGGGTGCGCTCGCCGACGCCGGCGAACACGGAGACCCCGCCGTGCTTCTTGGCGATGTTGTTGATCAGCTCCATGATGATGACGGTCTTGCCGACCCCTGCCCCGCCGAAGAGCCCGATCTTGCCGCCGCGCAGGTAGGGCTCGAGGAGGTCGACGACCTTGATCCCGGTCTCGAACATCTCGAGCTCGGTGGACTGGTCGACGAGGGCGGGGGCGGGACGGTGGATCGGGAGGCGCTTGTCGGCGACCACCGGACCCAGCTCGTCAACTGGCTGGCCGAGCACGTTGAGCACGCGACCGAGGGTCGCCGTCCCCACGGGTACGGTGATCGGACCTCCGGTGTCGATCGCCTCCATCCCGCGCACCATCCCGTCCGTGGGCTGCATGCTCACGCAGCGGACGCGGTTCTCCCCGAGGTGCTGCTGGACCTCGACGACGACGTCGATCGGAACGCCGCCCCCCTTCCCGTCATCCCGGATCTGGAGGGCCTGATAGATGGGCGGGATCTGGGCAGAGAACTCGACGTCCACCACGGGCCCGATGACCTGAACCACCCGACCGGCGTTTGCGGCGACCATGAGTGCGCGCCCTCCTTGGGACAGACTCCTAGGCGGGTCGGCCCGCCCCCGACACGACCTCGATGATCTCCTTCGTGATGGCGGCCTGGCGGACCTTGTTCATGTGGAGCGTCAGGCGGTCGATCATGTCCGCCGCGTTGTTGGTGGCCGCGTCCATCGCCGCCATCCGCGCCCCATGCTCCGCGGCCGCGGATTCGAGCAGCGCCCGCCAGACCTGCACCTCCACGTGCTTGGGCAGGATCTCCGCGAAGATCGATGCCGGCTCCGGCTCGTAGAGGTAATCGAGCGCGGGCTCGTGGGGGTGGATCCCGTGGCGCTCCACCGGCAGCAGGCGGTCGACGACGATTCGCTGCTGGATGACACTCTTGAACTCGTTGTAGACGAGGAAGACCTCGTCCACCTCGCCCTTCGTGTAGGCCTCGATCAGCTCCCCGGCAATCGTTCGCGCCGTCGAGTAGCGCAGGGCGGCGAACACCCCCACGTGCTCGGAACGCACTCGGGGCTGTCGCCGGCGGAAGAAATCCCTGCCCTTCCGGCCGACGAGCGCGACATCGGCGGTCGGGCGGCTGCGGTCGGCCAGGAAGCGGGTGGCGGCGCGAAGGATGTTCGCATTGAAGGCGCCGCACAGGCCCTTGTCCGCGGTGACCACAACCAGCAGCTCTTTCCCGCTGCCCCGCTCCTGCAGCAACGGGTGGGCCTCGGGGTCTGCCCGCGAGGCGAGCGAGTTCAGGACCTCCAGCATCTTCCGCGCGTAGGGCCGGGCGGCGAACATCGCCTCCTGGGCGCGGCGCAGCTTGGCCGCGGAGACCATCTTCATCGCCTTGGTGATCTGCTGCGTGCTCCTGACGCTGCGGATCCGCCGCCGGATGTCGATCAGCGCGGGCATCTTGTCCCCTGCCCTCGCCCCCCTAAGCCTTGCCGCTCGGCGCGAGGATGCCGGCAAACTCGGAGAGCGCGGCCTTGATCTTCTCCGTCAGCTCTCCCTTGATGTCCTTCTTCTCCGCGATCTCGCGCAGCAAAGCGGGATGCGTCCGCTCGAGCCAGCCCAGCAGCTCGCGCTCGTAGCGCCGGCAATCGGCCACGGGAAGGGCGTCCAGGAAGCCGTTTGTGGCGGCGAAGATCACGAGGATCTGCTTCTCCACCGGAAGCGGCTGGTATTGGTCCTGCTTCAGGATCTCGGTGGTGCGCTGCCCACGCGCGAGCAGTGCCTGCGTCGCCTTATCGAGATCGGAGGCGAACATGGCGAAGGCCGCCATCTCCCGGTACTGCGCGAGGTCGAGCCGGAGCCGGCCCGCGACCGCTTTCATCGCCTTGACCTGAGCGCTGCCGCCGACGCGGGAGACGGAGTTGCCCACGTTGATCGCGGGGCGGATCCCGGAGTGAAAGAGGTCGGACTCGAGGAAGATCTGGCCGTCGGTGATCGAGATGACGTTGGTGGGGATGTAGGCGGAGATGTCACCGGCCTGGGTCTCGATCACCGGTAGCGCGGTGAGGCTCCCGCCGCCCTTCTTGTCGTTGAGCTTGGCCGCCCGTTCGAGGAGGCGGCTGTGGAGGTAGAACACGTCCCCCGGGTACGCCTCGCGTCCGGGCGGGCGTCGCAGCAGCAACGAGATCTCACGATAGGCGGCGGCGTGCTTAGAGAGGTCGTCATAGATGCAGAGCGCATGCCGCCCCCGGTCACGAAAGAACTCCCCGATCGCGCAGCCGGCGTAGGGGGCGATGTAGAGGTAGGGGGCGGGTTCGGACGCGGAGGCGGCGACCACGATCGTGTGCTCCATGGCGCCGAACTCCTCGAGCGTCTTGACGACCTGGGCGACCGTGGACTGCTTCTGACCGATGGCGACGTAGATGCAGACGACCCCCTTGCCCTTCTGGTTGATGATGGTGTCCACCGCGATCGCAGTCTTCCCCGTCTGCCGATCCCCGATGATCAGCTCGCGCTGGCCCCGCCCGATCGGGACCATGGCGTCGATCGCCTTGAGCCCGGTCTGCAGCGGCTCCTTCACCGGCTGGCGCTCGACGACCCCGGGGGCGATCCGCTCGATCGGGTTGAAGTCGCGGCTCGGGATGTCTCCCTTGCCGTCGAGCGGCCGGCCGAGGGGGTTGACCACGCGGCCCACCAGGGCCTCCCCGACGGGCACGGACATGATCCGGCCCGTCCGGCGGACCTCGTCCCCCTCCTTGATCAGGTTCGACTCACCGAGGAGGACCGCCCCCACCGAGTCCTCCTCGAGGTTGAGGGCGATGGCCATGACCCCGTGGGGCAGCTCGAGCAGCTCTCCCGCCATGCAGCGCTCGAGCCCGTGCATGCGCGCGATGCCGTCGCCCACGGTGAGGACGCTCCCCACCTCGGCCACGTCGACGCCCGCCGCGAAGCCGCCCAGCTGCTCCCGCAGGATCTTGGTGATCTCTTCCGCGCGAATCTCCATGCTCCCGTCCCTCTTCTGCCCCTCCGCCGATCAGGGCGCGGCGGAGAGGTGCCGCCGCAGGGCGGCCAGGCGGCCCCGTACGGTGCCGTCGTAGGTCCGCCCCGCCATCCGCACCCGCACGCCGCCGAGCAGCTCCGGATCCTCGCGGGTCACGATGTCGACCTCGAGCCCGCTCACCCTCCGAAGCGCCTTTACGAGGGCCGTGCGCTGGGCCGCCCCGAGCGGTACCGCCGAGACGACCTCCGCAGAGACGATCCCTCGTCGCGCGTTGACCCGCTCCGCGTAGGCCTCGGCGATCGCGGGAAGCAGAGCGATCCGGTCGCGGGCGAGCAGGAGCTCGAGCAGCCTCTGCAGCCTCTCCGAGGCCTGCAGGCGCCGAGCCACCGCGCCGAGCAGTCGCGTCTTGGCGCTCGCGGCGAGGGCGGGATGGCTGAGAGCACTCGCGAGCTCGCGGTGCCCCGCAAGCAGGGCCGCGAACCCCTCGATCTCGCCGCGCAGGGCGAGCTCGCCCTTCTCTCCGTCGCGCGCGAGGGCCACGTCCTGCAGCGCCGCCGCGTAGCGACGCGCGAGCGCCCGGGGGACAAGCCTCACCGTCTCCTCCGCCGCGGACAGGGGGCACGGAGGTCGCGCGGGGCCGGCAAGCTGGCTCGGCGGCAGGCGGTCATGCGCGAGGCCGCGCCCGTGGGGAGGGCGCGCGCAAATCGAAAAAGCGGCGCAGGATACCACGGGGAGCGGAGGGGGTCAAAGACGCGCGGGCTCAGCGGATCAGGATGGGACGCGGGCGGGGGTCGACCACGCGTCCGATCTCGCGTGCACCCGGCAGCTCGGAGAGCAGCGACGCAGAGGCCGCCTCCGGGACGAGGAGGAGGAGCCCCCCCGAGGTCTGCGGATCGAAGAGGAGCGCCCGCGTCGCTTCGCCCGGCTCCTCGCCGTACTCGAGGTCGGGCTCGAACTGCCGCCGGTTCGCCTTCAGGCCCGCGGCCTGGAAACGCTCGGCGAGCTCCAGCGCCCCCGGCAGGAGCGGCAGCTGGCGCGCACGGATCTCGAGCGTCACCCCGCTCGCGCGGGCGACGTTCAGCGCGTGCCCGACGAGACCGAAGCCCGTCACGTCGGTGGCGGCCTCCACCCCATGACGCAGCGCGGCCGAAGCCGCCTCGCGATTCAGCGCCGTCATGGCGCGGGTCGCCGCCGCCACCTCGCTCGCCCCCGCGCGGCCCGCCTTGAGGGCGGTGGCAATGACGCCGGTGCCGAGGGGCTTGGTGAGGACGAGGATGTCACCGGCACGCCCGCGCGCGATCGTGAGCACCCGTCGGGGATCGACGAGGCCAGTCACCGCATAGCCGAACTTGACCTCGGGGTCCCGGATGGTGTGCCCGCCGAGGAGCGCGCAGCCCGCCTCGCGCAGCTTGTCCGCCCCGCCCCGCACGATCGCCGCCGCCCACTCGCCGGGGAAGTCTGCCTCCGGGAAGGCGGCGATCGCGAGCGCGGTCAGCGGCCGGCCCCCCATCGCGTACACGTCGGACAGGGCGTTGGCGGCGGCGATCGCCCCGAAGGCCTCCGGGTCGTCCACCACGGGGGTGAAGAAGTCGACCGTCTGCACGAGCGCCGTCGTCTCGTCCAGGCGGAACACCCCCGCGTCGTCGCCGCTCGTGTAGTCCACGAGGACACGGGGGTCGGAGGTGGGCGGGAGGGCGCCCAGGACCTGGGCGAGCTCGGCGGGGCCGAGTTTGCTCGCTCAACCCGCGCACGACACCCGCTCCGTGAGCCGGCGGATTCGCTCGCGGTCGTCGCTCACGCCCGGGTGCCGGCCCGCCCTGGAGCAAGCATACAAAGAAGCATACTAGTTCTTCGAAGGGTGCGGCGTCTTCTCCCCGGCCGCGCTGCCCTCGTTCGGGGGGCCCATCTGGCAATCGCCCTGGAAGAAGGCCCCGTCCTCGATCACGAGCTTGGGGGAGACGAGGGTGGCCTCCACGTGGCAGCCGGCGAGCAGCTCGATCCGCTGTCGACCCCGCACCCGGCCGCTCACCCGGCCCCGGATCGACACGACGCCGCAGTCGATCTCGGCGTCGACGTGACCCGACTCGCCGACGATGAGGGTGTTCTCGGAGACGATGCGGCCTTTCGCCCGGCCGTCGACGCGCAGGACGTCGCGAAACCGCATCTCCCCGGAGAACTCGGTCCCCTCGTCGAGGAAGCCGTTGAGGTCCTCGGCGGCGAGGCCCTTGAGCTTCAGCATTCGGGCAAGCCTAGCACGGCTCAGCGCCCCCGGCCGGCTAGCAGCAGCAGCTCGTAGAGGCGCTGGAGATCGGCCTCGCTCGTGAAGGCGATGCGGATGGTGCCCCCGAATGCTGAAGCTC